>WBZL01002329.1_pt1 | contig 18633 bp, 14 predicted proteins | sample 5204291 | NCBI WGS metagenome assembly WBZL01 (sample SAMN12344345, study PRJNA552823) | activated sludge metagenome | biome: Activated sludge suspended growth; feature: Nitrification reactor; material: Wastewater; isolation source: activated sludge from nitrification reactor of wastewater...
GCCAGGATGAGCGCGCGCGTGTAGAACTCGCGCTGGCTGTCGCCGTACGGGGGCTGCTCGGTGAGCAGCCGCTGCAGGATGGGCACGACGAAGCCGAGGGTCTTGCCGGTGCCAGTCTCGGCGCAGGCGACGACGTCGCGGCCCTCGAGCGCCATCGGAATCACGGCCGTCTGCACCGCCCGCGTGTCTTCGTAGCCCATGTCGGCGCAGCCGGCCATGAGGCGGCTGTCGAGGCCTAGCGAAGCAAACGTGCGCGACGGGATGTCGTCGCCGAGTTCCCAGGGAATGTCGGTGGCGATCTCGGGCGTCGGCATGTCGGCCGGACCCGATGAGGTGCGACGGCGGCCGCGGCCACCGCTGCGGCGTCTGGGCGGGCGAGAGGTTGGGCGGGACGTCAAAGCGGAAGGACTACCGGGCGCGGAAGGTGATGATGCCGCGCACCGGATCGTACGGCGAGACGCCGACGGTGACACGGTCGCCGGGCACGACCTTGATGCGGAAGCGGCGCATGCGCCCGCTCAGCTGCGCCAGTACTTCGTGGCCCGATTCGGTCTGCACGCGGTACAACCCGCCGCTATGCACCGCGACCACGGTGCCCTGCATGTCAATGAGATCGTCTTTGCTCAAGGAAGCTCCAAACAAGAAGTGTGCCACATGACCGTCAACGGCGTCCACTCCGGCGACGTCACGGCCGATCGGCCGGGGTGAAGACGCGCGGCCGGCGACCGGCGGCGGACCATGTTCTATGATCGCGGCCAGCACCGCAAATGCCGCCTCTTCCCCCAGCCCTCGCCGTCGGAGCCCAGTACGACAGCCTGCTCCAGGCGGCGCTGACCCAGTTCTTCGAGCGCGCGACCCTCGAAACCGAGACGGTGCCGTCGCCGTCGTCCGACGGACGTCTCGCCATCGAACCCACGGGTGACCCGGCGGCGTTGTCGGTGCGCTGGTTCGGCACCCGTTACACCCTGCGCGTCGGGCCCTCGCGGCCGTTCACGCCGCACGAGGTGCGTTTCGCGCGCGCCATCGGCGCCGTGCTGTCGGCCCGCTACCGCGCCATCCTCAGCCCGCAGGTCATGGTCGAGCGGGGCGACCTCTTCCGCGGCGAGATCGAAGACCGCTACATCGGCGCCTTCTTCGATCGGGCGCCGTACACCGTGCAGGCCAACGTGCCGGCGGTGCCAGACCGCGTGGCGCTGGCTGTCGAGATGATGCGCGTGGCGGCGCTGTCGACCTACGAGAACCAGCCGATTTCGACCGGCGTGCTGCTGCTCGGCACCGACGAGGATCCGGTGGGGCAGTACCCGGCCGCCGAGCGTGACGCGCTGCACTACACCGGCGCGTTGAACTCGATCAAGAGTTTCTACCGGCTGGCCGATGGCCTGCGCACCGTGTTCCTCGTGAACAAGTCGGGCCGCCTGCTCGACATCGTCGACATCGAACGGTGGGCGCGCGCTGCCGGCCCGTCGGACATCGACGTGCCCTGTGCCCGCACCTACGGCGGGCACGCCCGGGCCACGCTGTCTGGCAACCACGTCTGCGTGGTGTTGAATCCACGCCGCGAGATCAAGGTGTTCGCGGAAGGCGCGCAGGTCTTCAGTTTCAGTCATGCCGACTGGCGCCTGCTCGACCAGACCTCGAAGTACGCGCTGTGGCAGACGGCGGTCGGCAACCCGGCCCTGGCCGAGCGGCTCTTCCGGACGGCGCTCGACCTGTCGGATGCGCGCCAGGGGGCGCTCTTCGTCGTGCTGCGGCGGCCGATCGAGTCGCTGGCGCAGTTGGTGGCCGCCACCGATCGGCTCGACATGGAGTTCGTGACGCCGCCCGGCGGCCCCGACATGCCGTCGCGGCGCGACCTGCTGCACCTGCTGGCCGGACGCTCGATCACCGAACTCGACCCCAACGTCCTGGCGGCGCTCGCCACCCTCGATGGCGCCACGGTCGCCGACGTCAGCGGCACGATGCTCGCGGTGGGGGCCATCCTGCGGCACCCGTTGACCAGCGAACAGGCCAAGTCCGATGGGCTGGCCGAAGGCGCCCGCACGACGGCGGCGCTGGCGGCGAGCCGGTTCGGCCCGGTGCTCAAGGTGAGCGAGGACGGCCTCATCACCTGCTACGACGGCGGTCGAGTCTGGGATCTCTGATCGGCGGCTGGCGCGATCCGGCTCCGAGCAAGTAAGATCGCCGCCTCCCCTGACGGTTGCATTTCATGCACGTATTCCTCACGGGCGGCACCGGCTACATCGGCACCGCCATCCTCGACGCCCTCATCAAGCAGGGGCACCACGTCACGGCGCTCGTGCGCGACCCCGAGAAGGCGGCGCGTCTCGACGCCCGCGGCGCCACGCCGCTCATGGGCGAGCTGGCGTCGCCGAAGCGCTACGTGGCAGCGGCCGCCGCCTGTGACGCCGTGGTGCACGCCGCGGCCGACGGCGGCCCGCGCGCCCCGGTGGCCGACCGGCAGTTCCTCGACGCGATGCTGCCGGCACTGGCGGCGGCGGGCGGCGCCCGTGCGCTCGTCTACACGTCCGGCATCTGGACCATCGGGCCGGCGCCGGGTGGCGCCGACGAGTCGACGCCGGTGGCGCCCGCGGAGATCTCGGCCTGGCGGACGCCGCACGAGCACCTCGTGCTGGGCGCCGCCTCCGACACGCTGCGCACCGTCGTGGTGCGTCCCGGCGTGGTCTATGGCAGCGCGCGCGGCATCGTCTCCGACATGCTGAAGGACGCCCTGAACGGCCTGGTGCGCGTCATCGGCGACGGGCAGAACCACTGGCCGCTCGTCTACGACCGCGACCTCGGCGATCTCTACGCCCGGCTGGTCGTGGCGGCCGACGCCTCCGGCATCTTCCACGCGACCGACGACGAGATCGAGCACGTGGTCGACATCGCGCAGGCGCTCGCCTCGCACGTCGATCCGCCGGCCGACATCCGCCACGTGCCGCTGCCGGAAGCCCGCGCCAAGATGGGCCCGTACGCCGACGCCCTGGCGCTCGATCAGATCGTGCGCAGCCCGCGCGCCCGCGCGCTCGGCTGGACCCCCACGATGCGCGGCATCACCGGCAACGCGCCGCGTCTCTTCGAGGAGTACCGCCGCGCTGTGGGGCGCGGGTGATCGCGCTTTCGGTGGTGGTGCCGGCGGAGGCCGCGCACGACGTCCGGCCGGCCCTCGACCGTCTCGCACCCGCGGTGGCGTCGCTGGGCGTCGCCGCCGAGATCCTCGCCGCCTCGCCGGCGCCGCTCGCCGCGCCGGTGGCCGGTGTGCGTCATGTGCCGGCGCCACGTCCGGGTTACGGCGCCGCGCTGGCGGCCGGCGTCGCCGCCGCCCGGGGCGCCTGGATCCTGACGATCGACGCCGACGTGCTCGAGCCGGCGACGGTGCTGCGCGATCTCTGGGCGCGACGCGACGACGCCGACGTGGTGATCGCGTCGCGCTACGTGCCGGGCGGCGAGGCGCACATGCCGGCCTGGCGCGTGCGAGGGAGCCGCCGCCTCAACCGCCTGTTCGGACGCGGACTGTCGCTCGGCGTCCGGGACATGTCGAGCGGTGTCCGTCTCTACCGCGCGAAGGTGCTGGCCGCCGTCGGCACGCTGCCCGACGGCCTCGACGCCCTGCAGACGGTGCTCGTGAAGGTCTACGCCGAGGGCTGGTCGGTGCTCGAGGTGCCGTTCGTCTACCGCGTGGCGCCCGACGGCGTGTCACACGAACGGGCCTCGCGGTTCGCGCGCGACTACCTGCGCACGTTCTGGCACCTGTGGAAACTGCGGAACTCGATCGAGTGCGCCGATTACGACGCCCGCGCCCACGACAGCGCCATCCCGCTGCAGCGCTACTGGCAGCGCGAGCGCCACCGCCACGTCACCGATCTCATCGCCGGCGAGGGGCCGGTGCTCGACGTCGGCTGCGGATCGAGCCGCATCATCGGTGCGCTGCCGCCCGGCTCGGTGGCCGTCGACGTGCTGCTGCGCAAGCTGCGCTACGCCCGGCGCTTCGGCCGGCCGCGCGTGCACGCGTCGGGTTTCGCGCTGCCGTTCGCCGACGCGTCGTTCCCGTGCGTGCTGTGCTCACAGGTCATCGAGCACGTGCCGAAAGAATCGCCCATCCTGTCGGAACTGGTTCGCACGCTGAAGCCCGGCGGACGGCTCGTGCTGGGCACGCCCGACTACGCGAACTGGGAATGGGTGGTCACCGAGAAGCTGTACGGGTTCTTCGCGCCCGGGGCCTATGCCGACGAGCACATCGCGCACTACACGCGCGCGGAGCTCATCGATCGCTTCGAGCGGATCGGCTTCCGCCACGAAGCCACCCGCTACATCCTGCGCGGCGAGCTGATCCTCGCGTTCCGGAAGCTCTAGACGGCGCTGGCGGCGCCGTCATCGGTATACTCGCGCGATGACGTCCAGAGTCCTGATGGTGCCGGTGCTGGTCGCCGGCCTCGTTGCCTGTTCCGCGCCGTCCGCGCCGCCGGCCGCGGTGCCCGCCGGCCCGGCCGAGGCGGAAATCACCGCCGCCCGCATCGCCGCCCACGTGCAGATGCTGTCGCACGACGGCTTCGAGGGCCGCGCGCCGGCGACTCGCGGCGGCGACCTGGCCACGACCTACCTGGCGACGCAGCTCGCGCTGATCGGCTTCGCGCCCGCCGGCGACAACGGCACCTACTTCCAGCAGGTGCCCATCGTCGAGTCGACCGTCGACCGCACCTTCACGTTGTCGGTGCCCGGACGCACCTACAAGTACATGGACGACGTGGTCGCGTTCTCGGGTGTGGAGGACGCAAGGGTGTCGGTGGCCGGCGAGGTCGTGTTCGTGGGCCACGGCATCGTGGCGCCCGAGCTGAAGTGGAACGACTACGCGGGCGTCGATGTGAAGGGCAAGTGGGTGCTCGTGATGGTCAACGATCCGCCGGCGCCGGCCGACGAGCCGACGCTCTTCGATGGCCAGGCGCTGACCTACTACGGCCGCTGGACCTACAAATTCGAAGAAGCGGCGCGGCAGGGGGCCGCCGGTGCGCTGCTCATCCACACCGACGAGTCGGCGACGTATCCGTGGCAGGTCGTGCAGTCGTCGTGGACCGGCACCCAGTACGCGCTGCCGCCGGCTGCCGGCGCGCCCGCCCTCGGTGTGAAGGCGTGGATCGCGAACGCCGCCGCGGTCGATCTGGCGAAGCGCGCCGGCCAGGATCTCGATGCCCTGCGCGCGAAAGCGTCGGCGCGCGGGTTCACGCCGGTGCCGCTGGGCATCCGCGCCTCGGCGTCGCTCACGCAGAAGGCCGCCCGCAAGCTGGCGCCGAACGTGATTGGCGTACTGAAGGGCACGAACGCCGACGAGGCCGTCGTCATCACCGCGCACTGGGATCACTTCGGCGTGCGGGCGCCGCAGCCGGGCGAGCCAGCGGATGCCGACCGCATCCACAACGGCGCCTACGACAACGCCTCGGGATGCGCCGCCGCGCTCACCATGGCGCAGGCCCTGGCCCGCGCGGGGGCGGCCCCCGGGCGCTCGGTCTACGTGGTGTTCACGACCGCGGAAGAAAGCGGGCTGCTCGGCAGCGAGTACTTCGCCGCGCATCCGCCGCTGCCGATGGAGAAGGTGGCGGCGAACATCAACGTCGACGGCGCCAACTACCTCGGCGCCACGAAGGACATCGTGATGCTCGGCTCGGACCGCTCGTCGCTCGGCCCGATGCTCCAGGCGCTGGCGGCGTCGCGCGGCCGCGTGGTCGGCCGCGACACACACCCGGAACGCGGCTACTTCTTCCGTTCGGATCATTTCCCGCTGGCCAAGGCCGGCGTGCCGGCGTTGTCGCTCAGCGAGCCGAAGCAATTCGACGGCGCCAACGCCGCGGCGCTGCTCGCCAAGCAGGAAGCCTACAACGACAAGGATTATCACCAGCCCTCGGACGAGTACGACCCGTCGTGGGACTTCACCGGCGCGGCCAACGACGCCCGATTGCTCACGGCGCTCGCGTGGCAGGTGGCGGCGGCGCCGGCGATGCCCACCTACAACGAGGGTGACCAGTTCGCGCAGGTGAGGCGCAAGTGAGCGCGCCCGCCCTGGTCTCGCTCGAGGATATCCGCGCGGCGGCCGAGCGGGTGCGCGGCGCCGCGGTGCGTACGCCGGCCCTGGCGGTGCCGTGGCCGGGTCCCGATCCGGCGCACCCGTTCTTCATCAAGTGTGAAAACCTGCAGCCGATGGGCGCGTTCAAGGTGCGCGGCGCCTTCAACATGCTGGCGCAGCTCTCGGACGGCCAGCGCGCCCGCGGCGTGGTCACGTATTCATCGGGTAATCACGGCCAGGGCGTGGCGATGGCGGCCCACGCCATGGGCGTGCACGCGGTGATCGTGATGCCGACCACGGCCCCGGCGGTGAAGGTCGAGGGCGTGCGCAGCTACGGCGCCGAGGTGATCTTCGAGGGCACCACCTCGATCGCGCGGCAGCAGCGCGCGGAGAAGGAAGCGGCGGAGCGCGGCCTGACGGTCATTCCGCCGTTCGACCATCCGATGGTGATCGCGGGGCAAGGCACCGTGGGTCTCGAGTTGCTCGAGCAGGTGCCGGATCTCGCCACCGTCTACGTCCCGATGGGCGGCGGCGGCCTCATCGCCGGCGTGTCGACGGCGCTGAAGCTGTCGAAGCCGTCGGTGCGCGTCATCGGCGTCGAGCCGGTGGGCGCCATGAAGATGCGCGCGGCGAGAGACGCCGGGCGTCCGGTGACGCTGGAGAAGACGGCGAGCATTGGCGACGGCATCATGAACATGCGTGCCGGCGACATCACGTTCGCGCACGTGCAGCAGCACGTCGACGAGCTGGTGGCGGTGCCCGACGAGGCGATGGCGAAGGCCGTCGCGTGGCTGTTCCGCAACGGCCGCATCGTGGCGGAGCCGAGCGGCGCGGCGCCGACGGCGGCGGCGATGCTGGGGCTCGGTGGTCCTGTCGGCACCGTGGTCGCCATCGTGAGCGGCGGCAACGTGCAGCCCGATCACTTCGCGAAGTACATCACGAGCTAGGCGGGGCTCGGGGCTCGGGTCCCGGGGCTCGGGGGGGTAGCCAATACCTCGTGCGCGGCAGCGATGGCGTCGTCGAGCGTCGCCACGATGCCATCGAGCTGCCGCTCGTAAACGGCCTTCAGGACCTCGCCCATGTGCGGACCGGGCGCGACGCCGAGGGCGAGCAGGTGGCGGCCGAGCAGCAGCGGCTTCGGTGCTTCGTGTTCCACGCCGAGGGCGCGGGCACGCTCGAGGAACCACTCCATCGCCGAGCAGTCGAACGTGCCGGTGCGGCCGCGGCAGTCGGCGCGGCAGAAGCGCACCAGCAGTTCCATGTCGACGCGCGCGGCGAGGCGGCGGAAGGCCCCATCACGCACGGTGTCCTTCGCCTTGTAGAACGCACTCGGCCGCAGGTGCTCGGCGGTGATCGCCAGCACCTGGCCGCGGACGTCCACGCCGTCCATGGTCTGCACGTTGAATCGATCGAGCAGCGCCGTGGCCGGCGCCACGCCGGCCGCCTCGTGGCCCGGCGATCGCCAGCGGCCGTCGATCATCGCCGTCGTCGCCGGTTTCCCGAGGTCGTGGCACACCGCGCTCAGCATCACGATGGCCAGCTGGGGCCGCCCGAGGTCGGCGTTCAGGCGGCGAGCCTCGTCGATCACCATCAGCGTGTGCGTCCACACGTCGCCTTCCGGATGCCACTCGGGATCCTGCGGGCAGGTGTAGAGCGGCACCATCTCGGGCAGGATCTGCTCGACGACACCGAGCGTACGGGCCAGCGCGAAGGCGATCGACGGGCGCTCGGCCACGAGCAGCAGCTTCTCGAATTCGCCCCACAGGCGCTCGGCGGGCAGATCGTCGAGCGGGAGGCCGCGGCAGATGGCCGTGGCCTGGTCGTCGAGCGTGGCCTCGAAGCGGGCGGCGAACTGCAGCGCCCGCAGCACGCGCAGGCTGTCGTCGGCGAACGTGCGTGGATCCACCACACGCAGCGTGCGCGAGGCGATGTCGGCGCGGCCGCCCCACGGGTCATCGTAGGCGTCCGTCAGCGGGTCCCAGCCGATCGCGTTCATCGTGAAGTCGCGCCGGCGCGCCGCCTCCGCGAACGGCATGTCCGGGTCGCCCTCGACGGTGAACGCGGTGTGGCCGCGTCCGCTCTTCGACTCGCGGCGGGGCAGTGCGACGTCGATCGGCCCGAGCTTGTAGACGGGGAAGGCGCGGCCCACGGGCTCCACGCGGCCGATCGCGGCGAGCATCGCCGCCAGCGCGTCCTGCGGGATGCCGAACACCTCGAGGTCGAGGTCCTTCGAGGCGCGGCCCATGAGCCGATCTCTCACGAAGCCGCCGACCACCAGCGCGCGTCCACCGCGCTCGGCGGCCGCGCGGGCCACCGCCAGCGCGAGCTCGAGGGGTGTGGATAAGTCGGCCGCCATGTCTCATCCTAGCGCGCGACGTACGCCAATCATGCACGGAGTCCGCACCTTTCCAGACTTGGGGCCGGCTCCCCTGTGGAAAAGTACAATCGCGCATGATGACAACGCTCGATCGCCTGCTGGCCGACCTCGTCGCCATCGACTCGGTGAACCCGACCCTGGTGCCGGGCGCCGCCGGTGAAGCCGCGGTGGCGCGTCGGATCATCGAGGAGCTCGACGCGATCGGCTTGACCGTCGAGGTGCAGGTGGTGGCGCCGGGCCGCCCGAACGTCGTCGGCACGCTGCGCGGCCGCGCGCCGGGCCGCTCGCTGATGCTGTGCGGTCACATCGACACCGTGGGCGTGAGCGGCATGGACGCGCCGTTCGATCCAGTGCAGAAGGCGGGACGCCTCTACGGCCGCGGCGCGCAGGACATGAAGGGCGGCGTCGCCTCGATGATCGACGCCGTGCGCGTCATCGCCGAGGGCGGAGGTCTCGACGCCGGCGAGGTGATCGTCGCCTGCGTCGTCGACGAAGAGCACTCGAGCATCGGCGCCGACGCGCTGGTCACGCGCTGGCGCGCGGATGCGGGTGTGGTCACGGAGCCGACCGATCTCGACATCGCTGTCTGTCACAAAGGCTTCGCATGGACCGAGATCGTCACCACGGGGAAGGCCGCACATGGGAGCCGCCCCGCCGACGGCATCGACGCCATCGTGCACATGGGCCGCGTGCTCGTCGAGCTCGGCGCGCTCGATGCCGCGTTGCAGGCTGGCCCGCGCCATCCGCGGCTGGGCAGCGCATCGCTGCACGCGTCGACGATCGTGGGCGGCCACGAGCTGAGCAGCTATCCCGATCGTTGCGCCCTGCAGGTCGAACGTCGCACGATTCCCGGCGAACCGGCCGGTGCCTTCGACCGCGAGGTCGACACCCTCCTGGCGCGCCTGGCCGGCGCCGACGCAGCGTTCCGTGGCGCGGCCACGCCGCTCTTCTCGCGTCCGCCGTACGAGATCGAGGCCGGGCATCCGTTGCCGGGAATGCTCACCGGCGCCGCGCGAGCCGCCGGCTGCCGCGCCAACACGATCGGCATGCGCTTCTGGACCGACGCGGCGGTGCTCGGCGACGCCGGCATCCCGTCGGTGCTCTTCGGGCCCGCGGGCGCGGGCCTGCACAGCACCGAGGAATGGGTGGACCTGGCCAGCGTGCGTCAGTGCCGCGATGCTCTCGCAGGGCTGATACCCGCATGGTGCCGCTGACGCTTCAGCGGTCGTGCCAGAGGCCGCGCAGCACGAACGCCACGTTCGCTGGACGCTCACCCAGGCGGCGCATGAAGTAGGGAAACCACTGCTTCCCGAAGGGCACGTAGACGCGCACCTTGAAGCCCTCGGCCAGCAGCGCCGCCTGCAGGTCGCGGCGGATGCCGTAGAGCATCTGGAACTCGAAGCGATCGCGGCCGATTCCACGCGACGCCGCCTCGTGTTTCACGGCCTCGATCATCGCCGGGTCGTGGGTGGCGAACGCTGGATACGGGTTGGCGTCGAGCAACTGTCCGGCCAGCCGCACGTAGGCGGCGTTGACGTCGTCGAGCCGGTGATACGCAACCGTGCGCGGTTCGTTGTAGGCGCCCTTCACGAGGCGCACGCGCGCCCCGAGTCGATTGAGACGCTCGACGTCGGCGTCGCTGCGGGTCAGGCACGACTGGATCACGGTGCCCGTGCTGGCGAAGCCCAGCCGCCACACGACCTCGAGGATCTCGAGCGTCGCGTCGGTGTAGGGTGAGTTCTCCATGTCGATGCGGATGAAGAACCCGTGCGGCTGCGCGGCGTCGAGCACGCGGCGCAGGTTGTCGATGGCTGTCGCGCGGTCGACGTCGAGCCCGAGTTGCGTGAGCTTCAGCGAGATGTTCCGCTCGACGCCGGCCTCGACGATCGCCGCGATGATGTCGGCGTAGGCCCGCGCAGCGGCGGCCGCCAGTTCGGCCGAGGCGACGCTTTCGCCGAGGTAGTCGAGCGAGACGCCGAACCCGCGCGTGCCAAGGGTGCGGGCGGCCTCGATGGCCTCGGCGGCGGTTTCGCCGGCGATGAAGCGGCGCGCGAAGCCGCGGCCAGGCGCCATGCCGTACCGCGACACCAGGCGGCGCAGGGGGCCGAACCCGGCCAGTGCGTGGAACAGCGCCTTGGACGTCGCGGCGAGCATCAGACCGTGGCCGCGGCTGGCGTGGCCGCCGGCAGCAGGTGCTCGATGCCGCGTGCGTAGTAGCGGAGCAGGTTGCGGTCGCGCACGCGGAAGCGTCCTTCGTCGCGGGCGATGATGCCGCGGTCTTCGAGCCGGCCGGCCGCGGCGGCCATCACCGCCGGCGCCTCGGTGAGTTCGAGATTGGCGCCGCCGGCTTTCAGCACGTCGAGCCGGGCGGCGATGGCGTCGAGCAACTCCGTGTCGGACATCGATGGGCCGAGCGCGGAGGCCATGAGCGCCGTCGGCAGCACCTTCACCTGGCGCCCGATGACGTGCATCAGGTGGTGGCCGAGTTCGAGCACCGACGTGCGCGACTCGGCGTTGAACCCACGCACCTCGACCGGCGGGCCGAAGGTGACGAAGGCGCGGCTGCGGTAGCCGACGGCGTAACGCACCATCTCGGCGACCTCGCGGCTGAAGGCGCGTTGCGCCCGCTTCACCTTCTGCCGCGCCAGCACGTGGTCTTCGAGCACCAGGTCGTAGGCAATCGACACCGGCACGACGACCAGCTCGGGAAGGCTGGCCTGCAGGCAGGCCGTCAGCAGCCCCGTCTTCGGCGACTTGATCTCGCCGCTGTAGCTCCTGCCGCCTTCCGGGTAGAAGAAAAAGTCCTGCGTGCGCAGCAACTCCGCGACGTAGGCCTTCAGGGTGATGTGGTACGCGGGATCCTTGGTGTTGCGGCGGATCGGCAGCGCCCCGACGACGTGCCGCTGGATCAGGCCCAGCGGCCCGCCGAAGAGGTTGATGCCCGCCGCGATCACCGGCGGACGCAGGCCGGCGTCGTCGAGGGCGAGTAACTCCAGCAGGTAGTCCATGTGGCTGCGGTGGTTCGACGCGTACACCACGCGCCGGCCCGACGCCACCGCGTCCTTCGCGATGCCGATGTGCTCGTCGAACCGATCGAGTTTTCGCAGGATCGGGTAGAGCGGGTATTCGAGCGCCCGGTACAGCTCGTAGCGCTGCGTCGTCCGCAGCTCGTCGAGATAGCCCTCGACCTTCGCCCGCGCCTCGTCGCCCGACACCCCGTGGCTTCCCGCGAGGTACCTGGCGACTTCGTCGCGGGCGAAGACGGCCCGGACGACCGGATCGTTCATCGCCCGGCGGCCTCCATGGCGCGGCAGATGGCGTCGGCGAACTCCGAGGTCGACGAGGTGCCGCCGAGGTCGCGGGTGCGCACACTGCCGGCGAGCACCGCCGTCACGCCGGCCATGACTCGGTCGGCCATCGCCGATTCTTCGAGGTGGTGCAGCATCAGCACGCCAGACAACAGCAGCGCCAGCGGGTTGGCGATGTTCTTCCCGGCGATGTCGGGCGCACTGCCGTGCACGGCTTCGAACACGCCCACGCCGTCGAGCCCGAGGTTGGCGGCGGGCACCACGCCCAGGCCGCCGACCAGGCCGGCGCACAGGTCGGAGACGATGTCGCCGTAGAGGTTCGGCAGCAGCAGCACGTCGAACTTCTCGGGGAACATGACGAGCTGCATGCAGGCGGCGTCGACGATGCGTTCGTCGTACTGGACCTCCGGGTACTCCTTCGCGACGCGGCGTGCGCACTCGATGAAGAGCCCGTCGCTCAGCTTCATGATGTTCGCCTTGTGCACCGAGGTCACGCGCTTGCGGCCGTGCTTGCGGGCGTGCTCGAAGGCGAAGCGGGCGATGCGGGTCGAGGCCGCGTCGGTGATGATCTTCAGGCTCTCGACCACGCCCGGCACCACGGTGTGCTCGAGGCCGGCGTAGAGGTCTTCGGTGTTCTCGCGCACGATCACGAGATCGACGCCCTCGTAGCGCGACTTCACGTTCGGCAGGTTCCACACCGGGCGCAGGTTGGCGTAGAGGTCGAGGGCCTTGCGGAGGCCGACGTTCACGCTGGTGAACCCGGCGCCGATCGGGGTCGTGATCGGCCCCTTCAGCGCCGTCTTCGTCTTGCGGATCGACTGCAGCAGCGGCTCCGGCAGCGTGGTGCCGTGGGCGGCGACGGCCTCGGCGCCGGCTTCGAAGCTCTCCCACGTGGCCTGCAGGCCGGCGGCCTCGAGCACCTGGACGACGGCGCGCGTGACCTCGGGGCCGATGCCGTCGCCGGGAATGAGCGTGATCGTGTGCGTCATGCGGTTCTCTGGACCTCTATTCTCGGGCTTCCCACGCCGCCACGATCACGCCGGTGAGCGCGATGGCGGTGACGAGCATGGTGGACAGGCGGTGCAACTGGTCGAAACGCACCCGCCGGGGATCTGTGTCGGACACCGAGGCCATCGGCGCGTTGATCTCGCGCCGCAGGCTCTCGGCCTCGGGCAGCAGGACGTGGGCGGTGTAGGCGTTGACCACCAGCATCGCGCCCAGCAGCACCGCCCGGATGCCGTAACTTATGGGCTTCGGCCCCAGCAGGCGCAGGATCGTCATGCTGACGAGCATCACGACGCCCGCGACGTCACCGACGAGCAGCACCCGCCGCAGCACCTCGCCGAACGCGGCGCCGGCCAGCATGCGGCCCGTGGCGCCCGCCTCGGCCTGGAGGACCCCGAAAATCGACGGCGCGACGAGGGCGCCGGCAGTGATGAGGCCCCCGACCCAGGCGACGAGCGCCAGCACGTACGCATAGCGCAGCACGACCATCCCTCCATTTTAGTGCGTCCGGCCCGGATCCGGCGTACCGAGGCCCGTTCGAGATTGCCCGGCTCGTGACGCGACTGCTACACTCGCGCGCTGGAGGAATACGCGTGAGTGTTGAGACGTCCCGTGTCGTGCCGGTGCTGAAGAACATCGCGACACGGCTCCGCATCGAGTCGATCACGGCCACGACCGAGGCCGGCAGCGGTCATCCGACCACCTGCCTCTCGGCGGCGGATCTGGTGGCGGCGCTGTTCTTCGCCGAGATGCGGTACGACCCCGCGAACCCCCAGCACGAGCAGGCCGACCGCCTGGTGATGTCCAAGGGCCACGCCGCGCCGCTGCTCTACGCGGCCTGGGCCGAGGCCGGGTTCGTGCCGCGCGCCGACCTCCTCAACCTCCGCAAGTTCACCTCCGACCTCGAAGGTCACCCGACGCCGCGGCTGCCGTTCGTCGACGTCGCCACCGGGTCGCTCGGCCAGGGCCTCTGCGTCGGCATCGGCAGCGCGCTCAACGCCCGCCGCCTCAAGTCCGACTACCGCACCTACGTCCTCATGGGCGACGGCGAGAGTGCCGAGGGCTCGGTGTGGGAGGCGGCGGCCGCCGGACAGTACTTCGCACTCGACAACCTGGTCGGCATCACCGACATCAACGCGCTCGGTCAGAGCCGCGGCACCCAGTTCGAACACGACCTGGCCACGTTCGAGCGGCGCTGGAAGGCGTTCGGCTGGCACGCCATCGCCATCGACGGCCACGACATGGCGCAGATCCTCGGGGCGCTGGCCGAGGCGCGCAGCACCTCCGGCAAGCCCACCATGATTCTGGCGCGCACGCTCAAGGGCCAGGGCGTCAGCTTCCTCGCCGGGCAGCCGAACTGGCACGGCAAGGCACTCAAGCCGGGCGACGAACTCACGCGCGCGCTCGCGGAACTGAACGCGCAGCTGGTGCCGGAAGACGCGGGGGCCGCGGAGATCCGCCGGCCGTCGGGTGCGGCGTCGACGCCGGTCACGCCGAAGCCGGTGGCGCCGCCCGCCTACACCCTCGGCGAGACCGTGGCGACGCGCGAGGCCTACGGCACCGCCATCGCCAAGCTCGGCGACGCCGATCCGCGGGTCGTGGCCCTCGACGCCGACGTCAAGAACTCCACCTTCAGCGAACGCTTCGAGGCCAAGCACGCCGATCGCTTCTACCAGTGCTTCATCGCCGAGCAGGTGATGATCGGCGCCGCGATGGGGCTCGCGGCCCGGGGCGCCATTCCGTTCCCCTCGACCTTCGCGGCGTTCCTGTCGCGCGCCGCCGACTTCATCCGCATGGCCGCCATCAGCGGCGTCGGCATCAAGATGGCCGGCTCGCACGCTGGCGTATCGATCGGCGAGGACGGCGCGTCGCAGATGGCGCTCGAAGACCTGGCGATGATGAGCGCCGAGCCGAACATGACCGTGCTCTACCCCAGCGACGCGGTGTGCGCCGAGCGGCTGGTGGCCGCGGCGGCCTACCACGCCGGTCCGGTCTACATCCGCACGTCAAGGCCGAAGACGCCGGTGATCTACGCCAACGACGCGGCGTTCCGCATCGGCGGATCGACCGTGCTGCGGCAGAGCGCCAACGACGTCGCCACGGTGATCGGCGCCGGCATCACGCTGTTCGAAGCGCTCAAGGCCTACGATCTGCTGGCGAAGGACGGCATCGCGATCCGCGTCGTCGACGCCTATTCGATCCAGCCGATCGACGCCGCCACCATGCAGCGGGCCGTCACCGACACCGGCCGTCTCATCACGGTCGAGGATCATTACGCGGTCGGCGGACTCGGCGACGCCGTGGCCCGCGCCGTGGCGCCGATCGGCGGCACCGTCACGCGCCTGTGCGTGCGCGAGATCCCACGCAGCGGCACGCCCGACGAACTGGTACACGTGTACGGTCTGTCGGCGCAGAAGATCGCCGACGCGGTCCGCGCCAAGTGATACCGGTCCGGACGCGCGTCCTCGTGTCCGCGGCCGGAATCGCCGCGGCGGTCCTCACCGCAGGACACGCCGCGATCGAGGCGCAGCCAGCCGGCACGACCTTCGTCGGGGCGCAGGAACCGGCCTGGGCGCCGGACGGGCGCCGCATCGCCGTGTCGGCGCTCGACGTCGTCTGGACGATGACGCCCGACGGCCGCCAGCCGCGGCCCCTGGTGACGCCGGCCCTCGCCGGCGTGGAACGTGATCCGGCCTGGTCGCCCGACGGCACGCGCATCGCGTTCGCGGCCGACCGCGGTACCGGGTTCGACCTGTTCGTCGCCACGGTGAAAGACGGCGCGGTCACGCCCGTCACGGCACTGCCCGGCGACGAGCGGTGGCCGTCGTGGACGCCCGATGGCCGTCTCGTGTTCGCGCGCCGCGCGCCGCGCGGCGCCGCCACCGCGGCCGATCCCGGCATGCAGTGGGACCTGCTCCACGTGCGGCCGGTGGCGGGCTCGACCGCCTGGCAGGCGCCGCAACCGCTCACCGAAACATCCGACAACGAGACCTATCCGCGCGTGTCGCCCGACGGCGCGCTGGTCGCGTACGTCTCCGAACGCGGCAACGACGACGACGTCGACATCTGGGTGATGCCGCTGCCGGGCGCCGCCGACACCGCGCCCCCGCTCTCCCAGCGCTCGCCTCGCCCGTCGAGCGGCGGCGACGCTTCGCGGCCGACGCGCGTGCTGCGGGCGACCGGGATCGAAAGCCATCTCGCGTGGGCCCCCGACAGCCAGCGCCTGGCGTTCCACGGCGTGCGCGGCGGCGTCGGCGCCGTCTGGGTGGCCACCGTGGAGTTGCCGCAGACGGAAGGCGACACGCCGCCCCGCCGGCGGCCGAAGCCGGCGGCACCGGCGCAGTTGGTCTCGCGACGCGCTGGCGCGCCGGCGTGGTCGCCCGACGGCCGCACGCTGCTCGTGGCCGGACTGCCCGAGCCCGAGCCGGTCTACAACGGCAATCCCGATCGCGACGACACCGTGCCGCCACCAGTCGCCGCCAGCGGCGCCGCCTTCCGGTTGTGGCGCCTCGCCGCGCCGGTCCCGGTCGACGAGGCGGGCCCCGAGCTGTCGACAACGCTCGATCAGCCGCGCGCGTGGCTGGCGGCGTTCGACCGCACCTGGGAGACGCTGCGCCGCCTCTATTACGCCAGTGGCCCGTCGGCGCAGACGTGGGTGACGCTGCGCGAGAAGCACCGCCCACACGCCGAGGCGGCGAAGTCGCCGGAGGCGCTCGAGGCGGTGCTCGATCAGCTCGTCGCCGAGCAGCCGCTCATCAAACCGGTGGTCACGTCGACCGGCGCGATGATCGTGTCGGGCCATCCGCTGGCGTCGGAAGCCGGCCGCAAGGCGTTCGAACGCGGCGGCAACATCGTCGATGCGATGATCGCGGTGTCGTTCGCGCTCGGTGTCGTCGAGCCCGAAGCGTCGGGGCTCGGCGGCGACGGCAACGCCGTGCTCTACCTGAAAGGCATGGCGCGTCCGACGGTCGTCGAGTACAAGGACATGACGCCGTCGCACGCGACGATGGACAACCCGGCCATCGTGCGCGACGGGCGCCTCGTGGCCGACGGTCCGGCCGCGGCCAACATCCCGGGCGTGGTCGCCGGTCTCGACTACCTCTACTCACACTACGGCAGTGGCAAGGTCAGCTGGGCCTCGCTCATCGAGCCGGCCATCGCGCTGGCCGACGACGGCTTCGTGCTAGACGAAGCGCTGCCGTCGAGCATCGCCGAAGGCCGCCGGTTCCTGGAGAAGTACCCGGAAGCGGCGAAGATCTTCCTCCCCGGCGGGCGCGTGCCGAAGCCCGGTGATCGTTTCGTCAACAAGGACTACGCCGAGACGCTGCGCGCCATCGCGAAGGACGGCGCCGAGACCTTCTACCGCGGCGCGATCGCCCGGAAGATCGCCGCCGACATGGAAGACAACGGCGGCATCATCACCTACGCCGACATGGCGCAGTACCGCGCCATCGAGCGAACGCCGGTGGAAGGCCGTTACCGCGGTCATACGCTGTACGCGGCCGGACCGCCGATTTCCACCGGTATCCAGCTCTTCGAGTCGCTGCAGATTCTCGAACGCTACGCCCCGCGTCCGGGCGCGCGCTCGACCACCGACGCCGATTACTGGCACCACGTCATCGAGGCGTGGAAGGTGCGCGACCCGCTGCGCCGCGTCGCCGATCCGGAGCGCTGGCCCGTCGACTTCGACGAGCATCTGCGCGCCGATCACGCCATGCGGCTGTTCCGGAAGATCGACCCGGCGAAGGCGTCGACGTTCGAGCGCCAGACGGAGGACGACGGGCCCTTCACGCCGCCGCCCTCGCGCATCGGCCGCGGCACCACCGCGTTCGCCGTGGGTGACGCCGAGGGCAACCTCATCGCCGTCACGCAGACGCTCAGCACCTGGGGCGGCACGTTCTACGTCTCGAAAGGGCTCGGCTTCCTGTACAACAACCACCTGCGCAGCACGCGCACCACGCCCGGCGCCTACGGCAGCCTCGTGCCGCTGATGCGGTCGAGCACCGGCACCGTGCCGACGCTGGTGTTCAGCGGGCAGCCTGGCGCGCTGGTGCCGAAGCTGGCCGTGGGCTGCGCCGGCAACGCGTGGATTCCGCTGACGGTCTACAACGTGATCACCAGCGTGATCGACGGCGGCCTCGGCGCGCAGGCCGCCATCGAGGCGCCGCGGTTCCTGCCGGGCCGCGATCCGGCCGATGCCCGGGAACTGGGGGCGCGCGTCGAAATCGAAGACCGCTTCCCGGCCCCCGTCGTGCACGACCTCGAGGCGCGCGGGCACCGGTTCCAGAAGATCGGCCGCAAGGGCGAAGTGCGTTACGGCTACGCCTCGGCCGTCCTGGTCGACACCGCCGCCGGCCGGATCGAAGGCGGGGCCGAGCCCCGGCGGTCGCACGCCGCGGTGGCGGCGCAGCGGGCGCCGGTCAGCCCGCGGTAACGGCACGACCGGGAGCGGCATCCCACCGATCGTCCCGCCCGTTCCCATGAGTCCCGCCGAACGCGCCCCTTCCCGCCTGATCGACGTCCGCCTGCGCGTGCCGGCGATGGACTGCGCCGACGAGGTGGCGCTGGTGCGTGGCGCGGTGGAGACCGACCCTGGCGTGGTCGCCGTGTCGTTCGACCTGGTGCACGCGCGCGTCGACCTCACGATCGACCCGGCGCAGACCTCCGAAGCGCGCCTGCGCGAGGCCATCGCGCGCACCGGGCTGGCCGTGGAGAGCATGGCCACCTACGCGCCGGCGACGCCGGCGCGACACGTGCCGGCGCTCGACGTGCTGGCGAGCGGCGCCCTCATCCTCGTCGGGTGGGTGGTGGACGGCATGGCCGCCGACACCTGGCTCGAGGCCTTCGTCGGACACGGCCACGAGGGCAGCGCCCTCGCGCATCAGCAC
>WBZL01001291.1_pt2 | contig 18613 bp, 20 predicted proteins | sample 5204291 | NCBI WGS metagenome assembly WBZL01 (sample SAMN12344345, study PRJNA552823) | activated sludge metagenome | biome: Activated sludge suspended growth; feature: Nitrification reactor; material: Wastewater; isolation source: activated sludge from nitrification reactor of wastewater...
GCCCAAGGAAGGTGGTCCGGAGGTTTTTCAGGCTCCTGTCTTCAATGTTGTCCGGTTTGTGGCACTCCCGGCAGTCCGTCTTTTTATGCGCGCCTTCGAGTTTGTAGCCGGTCAGCTCGTGTTTGAAATTGTCCTCATCGAATCGGACCATATCGAAATTCCGGCCATGGTGATCACTGTGACAGGCGGCACAGCTTTTTGACTGGACATCTCCGGAAGCATGGTACCCAACCCGGCCGTCGATCCGGCTTTTGATCTCCTTATGGCATTCCAGGCATTTATCATTGGAAACCTTCTGGCCCAGCACATGGCACTTGGTGCAATTGGACAATCCCTCCAGATCGGCATGCGCCTTTGAAAGGTCACCCGGTGACAATTGGGCAGCCATCCTGCCCGCGAGCAGGAGAACTATAGGGATGATATGCAGGCCTTTTATTTTCAAGCCCGGATAGTTGTTAATTTTTGTTTGTTGCACTGTTGATTTGTTGATTCAAATCAACAAATCAACAGATACTCAAATCAACAGATACTCAAATCAACAGATCAACAGATCGTCTTCACCTATGCTTCTTCATCGTATACCCGAACCGTTTGGTGATCCTGACCCCGGCCTTCTGCAGGAACTGGGTCGGCAGTTCACCCCCGGCAAAGATGTAGACCTGGTCGTTGGGGAGGGCGATTTCACGGCCATCCGCCAATTTCATGATTACCTGGTGTTTTTCTATTCGGATCAGGTTGCTTTTGAATTCGACCTTTAGGAGGTCTTCCTCTATAGCGGCCTGGATTTTCTCGCGGTTTTTGGGCTTGATCCGGTTGAACGCCTCTCCGCGGTAAGAAAGGGTTACCTTATTTTGCGCGGCAAGGGCAAGCGCCGCTTCGATAGCGGAATCTCCGCCGCCCACAACGACGATTGCCTTACCGGAGATCTGTTCGGGTTCGAGCAACCGGTAGGCGACCTTTTCCGATTCTTCGCCGGGAATATCCAGCTTTCGCGGCGTACCGCGCCGGCCGATGGCCAACAGGATATTTTCAGCTTCAAATGCTTCTCCGTAAAGGGTTTGAACCCTGAAGCGGTCGCCATCCATGGTAATGGAATCCACTTTTGTTTTTTCCCGGATCAGAATGCTGTTTCTGGAAAGGGCTTCGTGCCATAATTCCAGCAGTTCGGATTTGCTGGTATCGAACAGCTTCACCTTTCCGTACTGGGGCAGGTCCATCGGAGCGGTCATCACCACCTTGGAACGCGGGAAAGTATAGACCGTGCCGCCGAGGGTGTCCTGCTCCAGGGTCAGGAACTTAAGGTTGTGTTTCTTTGCCGTGAGAGAAGCCGAAATGCCTGCCGGTCCGGCGCCGACGATGATCAGATCGTACGCAGACCCGCCTTTGTGGGTCATCTTCCTGACCAGGTTCTCCACAGCCGCAGCCCCTTGTTCAACACTGTTCTTGATCAATCCCATGCCGCCCAACTCACCCGCAATGTAGATCCCGGGCACGTTGGACTCATAGCTCTGGCTCACATGCGGCAGTTCAACCCCGCGTTTTTCCGTGCCGATGACCAGCGTAATGGCCTCCACCGGGCAGGCGTGAAAACACGCGCCGTGCCCGATGCAACTCGACGCATTGATGAGGGTCGCCTTACCGTCGACGATGCCCAGAATATCCTTCTCCGGGCAGGCGGCCACGCAGGCCCCGCTGGAGATGCAGGTACTCAGGTCGATCACCGGATGCAAGGATACCGGCTCGTGCAGCCCTTCCTGCCGGGCCACCTCTATCTTGGCTTCCACCTTTTGCGAAGCTTTTTTCAGCTTGCGCAGGTAAGCATAGATAATAGCGGCACAGAACAGAAAAGCAACTGCGTAAATAACAGTTTGCTCTGCTAACATTTTACTCCTACATTAAAAGATCCACTTGAAACCGAAGGTCAGCACCACAGCCACATGGATCACCAGAAATACCAACATAATGAGGGCAAACGGCAAATGGGCTACGTGCCAATACTTAAACAGGTTTTGCATAGACTGCAATCGCTCGATCCGGTTGTTGAGCGAAAGCTCGTTCCTGATCAGTTTGGACACCTTGCGGATGTCCGGTTCCGGAAGCCGGTTTTCCCGCAGACTGCGTTTCAACCTGCTGACGGTTCGCTGATCTTCAAAGTACTTGTTGATTACCCCGGACATCAAGCTGCCTTCCCCGGTGCGAGCCGGCAATTGTGTAGACTCCAGGATAGCCGTGTAGCTCGATTCGTCGAGCGTATAGGAGTTTTTAAGGATGGATTCAATATTGATTTTCATTCCCTTGACCTCGGCCAGGCTTAATTCCCGCCCTTCGATGGTCCTCGGGATCTGGATGTAAATGAACCGGCCGATCACCCCGCTGGCGACCACCGCTACCATACTCCAGAAACTGACCGAAACGATCCCGCCGAATTTGAATGCCGTATGAAACAGGATCATGATCGGCCCCAACGTGCACAAAAAAATATGGAATTCAAGCCAGTATTTCAATCTGCCGAATCTGGCCAGAAACCCGTATCGCTTGCGTGCGATGTACCCAAAAACACCGATCAGAATGAGCAAAGTACCGATGATTCCCAATCCATGACCCATGACCCCGCTGGGCTTGAGCATTGCATGGTCGGCATGGTAAAACCGCTCTTCTAAACTCGTACTGTAATAAGAAACGCCCTGGTAAAAAAGGTAAATTGTGATCACCACAACAATACCGACCAGCGTGAATACATAGATTCGGTGGGCGTTTTGGGACATTTTCAGCGCGTGTTTGACACTACCAAATTTAAGTACATTGAACTGAAATTCAAAAAGGCTAACTATAATTTATAACAAATCTAAATTTAAATAAAAGGAAATGTTCGAAATCGGCCCTTTCCCTTGCTGAAAACGGCCGTTCTCCGGAGCGGGGTAAAAAAAGAATGTATTTTTTTTAATTTCAACCGGCGAAAATACAGGTCATTCTTCCCCTAAAACGACGGCCTCGCATACCAATGCCCTGTCGTTGCTGAGGGCATTCCATGCGACTGCTCCGCAATATCCCGCCGGGAGATCCAGATCGGTCCAGGCCCAGGTGTTGTCATCGTGGTTTACCGGGGAGGCCAGCACCGCCAGCGACTCAAAGTCGATGCCCAGCCCGGCGCCGTCGGCTTTTGCAACGGCTTCCTTGCGCGCCCAAAGCCTGTAGAATGCCTGTTGGGGCGAATGATCTTGCTGTATTTGATCCCATTCAGCGGCAGAGAAGGACGATTGATAGCTTTCCAGGTCGGGTTCAGCCTGCTCCTGGACGTCTATGCCGGTCTGCACACCGGCGCCCAGCGCGCAGGCCACCAGATGCCCGGAATGGCTCAGACTGACCCCAAAATCGGGGTGATCGGACAAATAGGGTTTTCCGCTTTCCGAAAAGGACAGGTCGGGGAAGGCTTCAAACCCCAGTTGATTGAAGGCTTTGCGCAACAGCAGCCGTCCGAACAGGAAATGGAGCTTGGGTTTGAGCCGCGTCATGAAGCCCAGCCTGAGCTGCTCGTCCCCGGAGAGCGATTGTGATAACAGTTCGATGCGATCCGGTTGAAGATCGGCGGGGATAGGACCAAAAAAAACGTAGATGGATCGATGGTCTTCCGTCATGGCTGGTATGGTCAGTAAGTTGTGGTCATGTTTTCGTCCACACAGATGATGAAATCGGCCTTTCCCTTGTTTTCATCCGACAATTTGCCGGTATCTTCCTGAGAAACCGTCGTGACCGTGCTGCACGCGAGCGCCGGATTTTGCTGCTTCAGGTACCAGCCGATGCCTTCGTGATAGTCGGAGTGGAATGAGCCGTTGTAGTGGATGAAAAGGTTGCCTTGGCGGTAGTTGGCCAGGATAAAGTGGGCCATTGTGGCGTCTTTGATCGCCTGGGCCATTACGAGCCTGGGGCTTCCGTGGTCGCCCATCATCTTGAGGATGTCCTTGTAGGTGGGCAGTTCGGGGTCGAATGCGATGGGCAAGGGTGCGATCCACGATTTTTCCTCGTCCGACAGGGTGTCCAGGGCTTCGAACCCGCCGCGGTGCACCAGTGAAGCATACCGCCGCGGGATATTGGTGCCGATGAACGGTATCTTGTTGGTTTTGGCAAAATCCACCAGCGGAGCGTAGTCGGTATCGTAGTTGGGCCAGAGCCGGGCCGTCGTATCCAGGCCTTTTGCGGTGATCTGGCCGCTCAGGTATTGTTCCAGTTCATCCTGGTTGTCCCGTTCGATCATTTCAGCGCCGAGGGTCAGCGGGCGCACCTTGCTCAGGTCGTTGGTTACCTCGTATTGCAGCCAGTGGGAAATGGGGTTGTTGTGGTATTCTCCAAACAGGATGATATCGCTCCGCTCGAGCGTCTTGATCATTTTTTTATAGGATACCTTTTTCCCTTCGCTGTTGTATAAGACATAGGCGGGCTTGGATTGGCCGTACCCGCAAATCGCGATCCCGGTCAGGAACAGGGCGATGACAGATTTGAGCATTTCTGTGTTATTAAGTTTTGCAGTTAGTGCCGGCCATCTTTCCTTAATTCCGGCAGATGGCTTCGCCCTTCAATTCGCAGGTCAGGCCGGCGTGTTTAGCGTCTGCGCCGAATGACAACCAGATAACCGGCTGCGGGGCGTTTTCGCTGATCCTGTGCAAGAGAATCCGGGCAAATTTTCGGCATGAAGATAGCACTTCCGGAGTACTTTCTGCCCGGCATCGCATATTTTTACGCTAATCCTGTTTTTGGCCATTAATCCTTTTCAAACCGGCTGACCCAGTTGAGCGCCGCCTGCATGACCGGGTCCTTTCCATCTATGTTGCCCGGAGTAACAGGCATATCCGGCGGAACCGGCCCGAAAAAGCGCTTTCCATTCCGGTCGGCCATAATGGTGGAGGCCAGCATCATGCGGGCGCCGTCCGGCAGGTCAAAATTGCCGTTGCCGGTGGTCAGCCCCCAGGTGGGTTGCCCGAACAAGCGGGTTTTCCCGTTCCCGACGAAGGATATGGCAACGATCTCCCCGGAACTGCCGGTCCGGTTGCTGATCAGCACGGCGATGGGGCGGGCATGGGGCAAGGTGACCGGGTGGGTCGGGGTGATCTCGCGGCGGCCATCCCAGCCAAAAGCGTCGTCTTTATAAGTCCAGCATTCCGAACCGCCGTTCACATCAAAAAGACAACCCAGTTTTTCTCCTGTGAACAACGGCCCGAGCCCGGCGATCATGGGACCCATGTTGCCGCCGGTATTGTCGCGCAGGTCGACAATCCAGCCCTTGATGTTCGATTTGTCCAGGTTTCGGAGGATATGCTGCAGGCTGTCTGCGTACGCCAGGATCCGTTTCGGGTCGCCGCCGTGGAAATAGGGGACCCAAATGTACCCGCAATCCGCGATGATCTCCGACTTCGGATACACCAGATCGGCTGGATTGGATTCGCCGTTGCCTTCCCAGCTTTTTACCTCTTCCGGCGTCATGAAAAAGGAATGGTGGTCGTGGAGCTCAGCAAGAAGGTAGGTAACGGCCAGGTGGCAATCAGCCGGGTTACGGGCGGGCCCCGCTATTTTCAGGGCCTGTTTTTTCAGGGATCTGAAATTGACGGAATCCTTGCGCAGGGAATGGGTGGAGAGCGTATCTATCACGCCGGAAAGGTAGGTTTTCGCCAACCGGCTGGGTTTCCGGCCGCGAACAGGCACTAGCGCAACCTCGAAATCATCGAACCAGGCCTTGCCGCTGCCGTACAGGATGGCGCCGATTTTGATTTTTGCCGCTTCCGGCGCACAGATCGCCGATAGGGTGCAGGTTGTCCAGTCCGTATTGCCGCTGATCCAACTGAACGATCCGTAGCCCATATCCCTGTTGAACAGCAGCCGGTCCTCCTTGTCGTAAATGCCGATGTTGAGGCCGGCGCCTTTCCCGGTCGCGCCTTCGGTACGGATTTGGCCGGAAAAGGTCAGGATCTTCATCTCCCGTTTGCCTGTAATCAGCGCAGCCTGTTCTGCAAATCCGACGCCTCCGTTCCTGGTTTCGATGAGCATCGCCCGGTTACCGGTTGCCGTTTCATCCTGCCGGATGGTCCTGGCTCCGCCCCAGGATTTTTGCCAATGGCATAACCCGGTGATGGAATCCGTACAAAGCCCCTCCATATTGAGATTCTGGAATACCTGGGCGTGGAGCCCGGTGCAACTACAGAAAAGGAGCAATACAAGCTGGTATTTTCCCAAATGCATAGCAGTCGAAGTTTGGTGATTTTCGATTGCAAAATAGGGAAACCGGTTTAGAAGGCTGGTGTGTCTTACGCTATCGCGGAAATCCGGGGATGGATGCGGATCAGGGGTATATGAACGGTTACCAGACTTTGATCCTTAATTCACCTGCCGGGTAAACAATAATTACACCTCCAATTTACCGCCCCTGTTTTCATGTGAAACCAATCATGTGGAGGCAGGGGCGGTGTATTGAATAGGGATTTAGGCGCAATTATGCTTCGACAAGCAACTCAGCGGCTAATCAGATTTGACCCACTTGATCACCTGCCGATCACCTGCGGCGGTCAGTTCCAGGAAGTACAGGCCTGCCGGCAAATGATTGAACGACGCCAGGGAGATCTCATTTTTACCCGGGAGAAGGCGATAATTGAACAGGGCCTTCAAGCCGGTCGTTGAAACTGCTGCAATAACAGCCGCCGTTTGTTCCGGTACGAAAACCGACATCCGCGCTCCTCCTTTCGAGGGGTTCGGGGCAATAGATAAATCAGTCAGGACTCTTGATCCGGGCCCTCAGTGCATACGGCCGTTATTGTCGTTTTTGCCTGCCCATGTTCTGGATAAAGGAAAATCCCTGGCGCCGGAAATCCGCGTGTTCAGATCAAAGACTTCATTGATCCGGACCGGAAGCCCGTCGGGATACCGGAGATTGGTCGGCAGGTTGTCTGCCACTGTGCCCATTACAGGGGTAATGGTTTCTTCGTCTTGCCGCCGGAATCCGTTATTGAATGCGCAAACGGTTGGTTTTTTTGTAAATCCCGAAAGTCTGCGGGTAAGGCTGTTGAGTCTGCCAAATGATCCAGACCTGGCCTTGTGCATACCAGGCCCGCACATTGGTTTGCGCAAAGGCGACCATTGCCAGCAACAATCCGGAAAGGATCAGAACGAGTTTTTTCATTGGTGATTACGCACTTGGATGAGGGCCAAATTGCGGATCGTTTCCCGGAAAAAGCTCACCCCTAAGGGTGAATTTGGATTGTCAGATCCTATTTACCCACCTTCATCGCCACTGGATCCCAATGGATGATCCTGTTTTTGAAATAGCTGTCGTTGCAGGCAATGGACGGCGCGGCGGCCCGAAAGCCCACCTCCGGGTTTTCGATGACCGGCTTGTTCATCCGGACGCCGTCCATGAAATTGGTCATATGCTCCAGGTTGGGGTTATGTCCTTGCGGCACCACGTATTCCACGGGCGGTTTTTCCGGCGCCTTGCGATCGGCCTCCGACCAGGTTTCGTTGTATTTTTTCATCAGTTCCTGTTGCATGGCCTCCGGGTAGGTCGAAAGGGCGTCCCATCCGCCGATACCCGGCGCTTTGGGCATAATGTTGTGTTGCACTTTCACACCGCCGCCGCTGTACTCCATAAAACCTTCGTCGCCGATGAACCGGATCTGGTTTTTACCACCGGTACCGGCTGCAAAGTTCACCCGGATCATGAGCTGGAATTGCGGATGGTTCGGGGTCTCGGGGTAGTTCATGACAGCGACCATGACGTCGGGTACGTTGCGGCCGTCCTTCCAGTAGCTCAATTCGGCCGTGGAGGCGATCATGGTCGGGCCGTAGGAACCCGTGATGGCGTGGATGCTGGTGAGAAGGTGCACGAAGAGGTCGCCGGCGACACCGGTGCCGAATTCCCGGTAGTTGCGCCACCAGAAGAATTTTTTGGGATCATAAGGCGATTTGGGCATGCCGGCGATGTAACGATCCCAATCCACTGTTTCGGGAGAACCGTCGGTCGGCATGGTATATTGCCAGGCGCCGAGCGCGCTTTGGCGGTCGTAAGTGGCCTCAATGCAGTTGATCCTGCCGATCTCGCCGGCCTGGAAGAGTTCGCGAGCCTTTTGGGTGTGCAATCCGCTGATACCCTGGCTGCCGACCTGCATGGTCCGGCCCGATTCGCGCCAGGCTTTGACCAGGGGGAGGCCTTCTTTGATTTTCTGCACCATGGGCTTCTCGCAATAGATATGCTTGCCCTTTTTGAGCGCATCAACGGCAATCCGGGCGTGCCAGTGGTCAGCCGTAGCCAGGATCACGGCATCGATATCGGATCTTTCGAGGATTTCGCGGTAGTCGCGGGTGACGAACAGGTCTTTGCCATGAAGTTCCCTGAGCCGTTCGAGGCGACCGGTGTAGAGATCGCAGGCGGCGGCCAGTTCCACACCGGGGACTTTGAGCGCGGTCTGAAGGTCGTTATGCCCCTGAATACCGGCGCCGATGAGGGCTATGCGGACTTTGTCGTTTGCACTGATTCTTTTAGGGGCCTCGAGAATGCGGCGCTCGTGGTTTTCCTGTGCTGCAAGGTCTCCGAGGGAGGCGGCTGAGAGCATAAAGGTGGAAGCGCCGATCTGGCGAAGGAATTTTCTGCGGGTGGATTTGGAACGGGCCATGGTACGGTTGTTGGTTGAGAGGGCCAATTTAGAAAAAGCAGTGAAAACGGGGGAGATAATTTTCTACACTTTTCTGACCTCCCGCTCAAAGAAAGAAAGCGTACTTTCCATCATCCACCCGAATTTCGGATTGGCAACCGGTGGGTAAGAAAGCTCATTGTTGTAATGATCATTGAGCGGAACATCCTGGTCCAGCGGCAGGCAGCCATGCTCCACGTGCTCAGCAATGATGAGCGAAGCGCCTTTCCCACATGATCTTCCATAAAGCTGATCAGGCCACCCAGTCTGGCCGTTTTATCGTGCGCCGAGTGGGCGGCAAAAACCGGCACTTTGACTGTGGCTTTTCCCTTCCCGCCGTCCAGTCGCCGGTTGTTCTCATTGACGATATTGCCGACTTCGATGCCGCCGGTGGAGGACATTTCCGGGTACTTGTACGGGTCGCGGCCTTCGATCCTGGTGAAAAATCCGAGACCGTTCAGAACTTTGTGTCAACAGGGTTTTAAGCACGCGCAGCGTGATGAAAATCAAAACTTTGCGTGAAACACACTTTATTAAACAGCCTCAAAAATTCCTTGCATCCCGCAGATCAACCCGCACTTCTCAGGGCTCCCGATTTCAAAACAATAATAAAAACTTTATGTTTTGTATGAAAATATTGTTTCATGATCGCGACATTGAAAGGTGCGGGCAAGCAGTACAAGTCCGGCGACCAAACGATTGTGGCGTTGCAGCCTACCGATCTGGTGCTGAAGGAAGGTGAGCTATTGCTGATCATGGGCCCCTCCGGTTCGGGTAAAACCACCCTGCTTTCCCTGTTGGGTTGCGTTATTTATCCCAGTTTCGGGGATTTGTGGGTGGACGGTAAACAGGTCAATAAGCTCAAGCCCCGTGAATTGGCGGCGTTACGGTTAAATGCCATCGGGTTCGTTTTCCAGAATTTCAACTTGCTTGCTCCGCTTTCGGCTGAAGATAATGTTGCGATGCCGCTCAAGTTACAAGGCGTCGGGAGAAAAGAGCGCAAACAGCGGGTCAACTACGCCCTCGAACTGGTGGGTATGACCGACCGCAGGAAAAATCTTCCGAAACAACTCTCCGGCGGCCAGCAGCAGCGCATCGCTATTGCCAGGGCATTGGTGACCAATCCGAAAATGGTACTCTGCGATGAACCTACCGCTTCACTGGATAAAAACTCACTTGGGGTAGTGATGAAAGAACTTCGCGGGCTTGCCGATTCCGGCAAATCGGTGGCCGTGGTCTCCCACGACCCGCGCTTGATCCCCTACGCACACCGGGTGCTTGAGGTGGAAAACGGAGCGATCATCAGCAATCAGGAAAATGAAAGCCGGGACGAAAAATAGAAAAGCAAACAAGCCGATGAAAAATCTAATCATTTTGCTGTTCCTCTTCCCCCTGTTCTGGTCCTGCACCAACGGAAACGACCAGGTTGCGGATCAACACGATGGGGGTATGGCTGCTGATAGCGCCTCGACTGATCCGATCACGGTGCCCTCGGATGTATTGGGAATTGCCGTTATTGAACCGGTCGGCCGCATTGTGCAGGTTGCCGCCGAATCCGGCGGAATTATCCGGGAAGTACGGGTTGAGGCGGGCAGCCCGGTGAAAAAGGGCGAAATAATTGTGGTATTGGACGATGACCTGGAGGCTGCCCAGCTCCGGCAGGCCAATGCCAGGGCGGCCACCCAAAAGGAATCTGTGGAGGTAGCGCGTGCCGATGCAGCAGTGCTGCAGGTGCAATTAGACAAAGCCCGCCGGGATGTGGAGCGCAACCAGACGCTGGAACAGGGGAATGCCCTGACCCGAAAAGAACTGGAGGACAGCCGTGCGCTTTTGGAGGAGCTCGAAGCCAGGCTTGCCGGCCAGAAAGTTGCCGTTGTTGAGCAACAAACCCGTTTGGCGGAACTGCAGGCCGAGGTCGCCTATTACCAGACCCTCAAAGACAGAAAAAGGGTAAAGGCGCCCGCCGATGGCGTGTTCCTGACGGTAGATGCCAGACCCGGAGAATTCTTGTCCGAGAATACCGTTGTCGGCCAGTTTGCTCCCAATGGCAAAACCATGGCGCTTACGGAAATCGATGAACTTTTTGCCGACAAGATCAAGGTCGGCCAAAGGGCAACTATCCGACCGCAGGGCCGCAACGAGATCCTGACCGGTGGCACGGTGATACTGGCATCGCCCTACCTGAGAAAAAAATCACTTTTTACCGACAGTGCCAATAACCTGGAAGATCGGAGGGTCAGAGAGGTGAGGGTTGAACTGGATGACCCCTCAACAGTCCTGCTCGGCGCTCGTGTAGAATGCCTCATCTATATCGGAGGTGAATGATGGATCCTCAGGGATTGAACGGACATCTGCCACAACCCTTGATCATTAACAGCTATGCTACAAACAGCCATTCGATTCATACTGTACGATAAGCCGAAATCCATTGGAGCGGCGGTAGGAATTTTCTTTTCCGTTTTTCTGGTTGGCCAGCAGGCAGGCGTATTTCTCTTTTTGACCAATTCGATCCGTAACCTGGTGGAGAGCAACAGCAGTTATATCTGGGTAGTGGATGCCAGTACGCGGGATGCCAACAGGACGGTACCCCTGGATGTGCGCATCGGCCGTCAGGTCGCGACTTTCCAGGGCGTGAGGCGGGTCCATGAAGTGGTGGTCGGCGCCGGCTCGGTGCGGCTGCCCAACGGAGAAACCTCCGCCCTTTCCATCATCGGGGTTCAGGTCCCCAATTTTGCAGGACTCTGGAACATGCAACCCGGTACCCACCGCGAAGACCTCCTGCCGGAAGGAGCTGTTTTTCTGGATATTTTCAGTCAAAACCTGAAAAATGTCCGGATCGGCGACTATTTTGAGATTAATGGCCATCAGGTATTCAAAGCCGGAGAGACCCGTGCGACCCAGGGGCTCGGCGTTGACTATGGTTTTACCACGCTTGACCGGGCCAGGGTCATAACCGGATTTGCACCGGACAAGGTCAGTTTTTTCCTGGTGGAACCCCTTCCAGGCGCCGATAAGGCTTCGATCGTGCGGACCATCAATGCAGCGATACCTTTTGCAAGGGCCTGGGACGGCCAGGCCCTTTCCGACAGCACTTTTCGGATTGCAATCAAGGAGGGGGGCTTTGCTTCCACCTTCGGTTTCCTCATTCTTTTTGCTATCGTTGCCGGTTTTGTGATCATTGGCCTCACCTTGTATTCGGCGGCTATCGACCGGATCCGGGATTATGGCACACTCAAGGCGCTGGGAGCTACCAACAGCTATGTACGCCGGCTTATCGTGGTGCAGGCCTTGATCTTTGCCATTATCGGTTATGCCATCGGCAGGGTAATGGTGGAAGGGTTTCGCAGTCTGCTGGCTTCTCTTGGTTCCATTTTCAGTTTTACCCTGCCGATGGAAGTGGCTTTGTTCCTGATCACCCTGTTCATTGCCGTCGGGGGGAGCCTGTTTGCGATCCGGCGGGTCAATTCCCAGGAGCCGGCTGCGGTTTTCCGGCAATGATCTCCGCTTTTCACCAAGCAATTGTATTTAAAATGAGAAAATACCTTCTTTTAGCTGTCCTGAATAGTATGACCGCGCTGTTAAGCGGTCAATCCCTGACCCTGGCTGAGGCCATCGCCCTGAGTGAGCAGAACAGGCCGGAACTGAAGTCGGCAACATTGGAAGTCCGGCTGGCCGAGCGTCAGAACGAACATCTGCGTGCGGAATGGCGCCCCAGCGTCAGCCTTTCGGGGGATCTGCGTTGGAACACCCAATTGCAAACCAGTGTGCTGCCCATCGGCGAATTCGGTCTGCCCAACGTGCCTGCGGATGAGGTCCGGGAATTCAGGATCGGAACGCCGTTTAATCATTCCTTCAGCCTGCAAGCCGACCAAAAGATCTTTGACGGGACCCGGAAGACCAATCAGGTCATCAATGATCTGGACACTGAAGCTGCCCGAAACCGGCAGGAAATCAGCAGGGTTGATATCCGGCAGGCCGTTGAAAAGGCCTACTATGCCGCTGTTTTTTACCGGGAACAGACCCGGCTAGCAGCCCAATCGGTTGAAAATGTTGCGGCCCGCGTCGATATGCTCAAAACCCGGATAGCCGGCGGAACCGCCATCCGGGACGACCTGGATCGCGCCCTCCTGGATCTGGATAATGCGAAATATGCCCTTGAAAAATCAAAGCGAAACCTGGCAGTCAGCCTGGAGAACCTGCGCTATCAGACCGGAAGCGACCAGGCGGTAGAACCGGCGGAAGACCTCCGGTCGGTCAGGCAGGCCTTCCTGGAATCGGATCCCGGCGCTGAGGCAACCGTTCGCCCTGAACTGGAAAGCGAGGCCATTAACTTTCAGGTACTGGCGTGGAAAGAAAAACTGGAAAAACAACGCAATCTTCCGGTGGTGAGCGCCTACGGCAATTACTCGGTGGTGCAACTGCACGATCAGCCCAACCCCTTTGCCGCCGGCACCTGGTTTCCGTACAGCTACATCGGCATCCGGGCCTCCATGCCGCTATACGACGGCCGCCAATCGCGGCTCAGGCAGGAAGATCTCCGGTTGCAACAGATGATCAGCCAGACCGAAACAGCGCGACTATCCGCAGCTTTTGCCAATGAACTGGCCAATGCCCGCACAAATTTTGACCTGGCCGGCCAAACCCTCGAGCAGACCGAGAAAAGCCTCGACCTGGCGCGTCAGCTGTTCGATACCGATCAGGTGCGTTTCCGGCAGGGTACACGCCTTTTGTCCGAGTTGAAAGATACCGAAAACCGGGTCCGCGAAGCCGAAGAGAACTACCTGCAAAGCTTGTTTGACTTTCTGGTGGCAGGCCTGCAACTGAAAAGAGCCGCCGGCAAGTGATCTCAGGGCTTCACCGGGATTGCAATTGGCAGCTTATGCGTCCATTGGAAACAGGGCGCAATCTTACTTGTGCTTTACCAGCCATTCCAGCGCCCGCTTAAGTACCGGATCACCGGCGCCGTCTGATCCGATTGGGATCACCTCATCCGGCGCGATCTTTTTGCCATACAGGTTCAAATCCCTGTCGGCATAAACGGAGGCGGCAATAAAAGCCATCGCGCCGTCGCTGAGTTTGAAATTCTGATTGCCGGTGGAATAACCGCCGGTCGGCTCGCCGAATGACCGGGTATTCGGCCGGCCGCGGAAGGCCACCGTGACCACTTCTCCCGAGCTCGACGTCTGCGGACCGGTAAGGACAGCCACCTTGGGGTCGGGCTTAAGGAGTTGGTACGGCATACCGGCTTGCCGGATCAATTGACTGCCGGAATAACTGCCCCCGTTCCGGTATGACCAATCAATCCTTGCCTGATTGGCAACGAAGTATCCGCATACCCCTTCTCCCAGTACAGGACCGATACCCGCCAGCATGGGCCAGCAATTGCCGCCGGTATTCGTGCGCAGGTCGAGTACCCAACCTTCAATAGCCTCGCTGTCGAGCGACCGGATCAGGTTCTGCAGGCTGTCGGCAAAGGCCTGCTGGGCCAGGGAGTCCCCCAGTGCAAAGAAAGGCATGGAAATGTAACCGACCGTGCCGTCGATAACCCGTCCATGGCTGTATACCAGGGGCGTCGGTTCGGCATCTCCGGATGACTGGTTGGTTTCCCAGGCTTTGACCTGATCCGGGTTCCAGAAAAAACTGTGGTGATCATTGAGTTTGGTGAGCACATACTGAATAGCCGGATAACAATCGGCGGCGGTCTGGGCGCCTTTAATCAGTTGGGAGGCGTATTTTTTAATAGCCTTGAAATCGACAGAATCCTTATAAAGGGCATTTTCTTCCACAATATCCAAAAATGCCGAAAGGTATTTCCGGGCAGACCTCCGGGTTTTGCCCCGGGCGCTGCGATCCGGTTCCACCTCAAAGCGGTCGAACCAGATTTTTCCTTCAGCCGCCAACTGACCCCCGATGCAGATCGTATCTACGGTGGGGTCAACCAGGATTTCCAGGCTGTATCTTTTCCAACCCGCTGTACCGGCGAGCTGTTTGTCGTACATGTTTTTGGAGGAAACAAGTCTGGCGCCTTGTTTGGAATAGGCGAAAAGACCCGCAAAGCCTTTTTCGAGCTGTTCGTAGCGCATAAAGGCCGAAATCCTGATTTTGCCGGCGCTTTTGGTATGGAAGGCCAGTTTTTGGTAAAAATAACCGTCGGCGTTGCCCGAAAAATTGCCGCTCAGGCACACGGACCGGTTACCGGATTCAGGGGCGGCATTATCGACAGCAACCGGGATTTCTTTCCGGAAAACCCAGTTGGCCGGCAAAGCTTTTTCGGATGATTCCAATACCTCAAAGCTGAGATTTTGAAAATTTTGTGCGAAAGTGTTTTGCAAGACCGCCAGGAAGGCAAGCAACAAAAAGGATTTTGGCATACGATCAGGTTTTGATTTAGAACGCCAATATCGGCACTTTCGACCCAGGTGAGCGCCCGGATTTCTATAAATGCGGAAATGCGATGACGAACGCCGGTTCCCGGTTGGGAAGGGATCGACGGTTGCCGGACAGGTTTTCAGTCGGCCCGCCCACTGCCATACTGCCGGCTGGATTGCACCTTCCGATCCAATCCCGTATTTTTACCCAAAAATTCAACTTGAGAATACGCTCTCCATATTGGTTGTGTCAGATCCTGGGTTGGGGAACTGCCGGCCTGTATTGGTCCTATTTCACGATATTTCAAAAGCCCTCCCTGGAGGGAATCCTGGTTACGGTCATATCCGTAGGCACCTGCATCGGGATCACCCATGCGTACAAATTGTTTGCCCACCGGCATCAATGGCATCAGATGGGGATTGCTCAGCTGATACCCCGGATCCTGGCCGCGCTATTATTTTTAGCGTGCGCTTATACGTTGTTTAACCTGTCGATCAATTATTTTTTTTGGAAAGAACCTTCCTATTGGGAGAATGCGGTCAATATTACTGCAGGCGGAATCCGCTACAATGCCATTTGGTTATTGATCTTCCATTTTTATCATTTTTCCCGGCGCAAAGGGAGCCCGGCCCTGGTGGACATCGATCAGGATGAATCATTTGAAATGCTGCCTTCCCGGGGTTTTAACGGACAAACGGCAGCAGTTCCCGAGCAAATTTTCGTCAAGGACGGGGAGAAGTGCTTTTTCATCCCCATCGAACAGATCGAACGGATCGAAGCCCTCGGCAATTATGTCCAGATCTTCTTTGACGGGCGCAAAGCCGTTGCCAAACGTTCGCTGGCCGAGGTGGAAGACCGCCTGGATGCCGGCCGGTTCTTTCGCGCCAACCGGGCTGCGATCATCAGCCTGAAACATATCGGCGCCGTAAAAGCCCTGTCAAAAGGCAAACTCAGCGTCGTCATGCAATCCGGTACGGAGGTTGTCCTGTCCGAACGAAAATCGGTACAATTCAAAGCCCAGCTTTCTTTATAACTACCCACCGGCAGGAACCCCTCCATTCCTCCCCCGACCGCCGTAGCTCATCAAGAGCGAAGGAGGTAATTCCTCCCCCTCTCAATTCCTCCCCCTCTCAATTCCTCAATTCCTCACTTCCTCCCCCCTCACTCCGGCTTCCACACCAAAACCCTGCGGGCGCCCGGCCGGCGGAATCGTATTTTGAGGCGGTCTGCCGTGACCTCCGTGACCGTCGCCCTTTTTCTGGGGCCGAAGATCATGGTCACCTGTCCGTTTTTCTCCGTACTCCAGGTCCCTTCCGCAGAACCGAACAAGCTGGGATTAGCGGACCATGCGCCGCTTTCCGAGAACTCCAGGCGCATATTTTCCGGCAGGTTTATGTGTTTGCCGACGCCGCTCATTTCGTCGCTTGCCAATACCCATCTATGGGTCGTCAGGGTATTGGATGCACTTTGCCCCGCACCGGCTGCCAGCATGCAAAAAAGAAACAGAATGGAAAAAATTGCTCTCATGTCGGTTATGGTTTTGAATAGGGATGCCTGTACATCTGACTTACCCCTATTCCTGATTCCAATTCCTCCCATCCGGCGAAGCGAGACTGTTCAAAACAGTGTTTTCACACAAAGGCGGGCTCTCCCCCTCACCCCCTCTCCCCCTCACCCCCTCTCACCTCTCACCCCCTCTCACCTCTCACCCCCTCACCTCTCACCCTCTCACCTCTCACCTCTCACCTCTCACCCTCCCCCCTCACCCTCCCCACCACTCCTCCACCTCATCCCGGTAATTCTTCCCGATAGGCAGCAACTGGTCCTCAATGCCGACCTGATTGCCCTCAATAAACCGGACTTTTTTAATCGCAACGGCATAGGACCTGTGGATCTGGCGGAACAAGCCCGCCGGCAGCTGTTCCATCATGGCGGTCAGGGTTTGTTTGCACATATAGTTCTCACCGGCAGTGAAGATGCGGGTATAGTCACCCATGGCCTGCAGAAAAAGGATCTCCTGGTGCGGAATCCGGTATTGGCGGCGGTCGGCGCGAAAGCTCAGGTATCCGGGTTCGTCCGCCGGGGCGGGCGCCTGCAAGTGCCGCATCACTTTCTGAACAGCAACGGCAAACCTGGCCTGGCTGATGGGTTTTACCAGGTAGTCCACCGCATCCAGCTCAAAACCTTCAGCCGCAAATTCCGGATAAGCAGTAGTGAAAATAAAAAGCGGAGCGGGTTTCAGCATCCGTGCCAGATCGGTCCCCTTGAGCTCCGGCATATTGATGTCCAGGAACAACAGGTCGACGGGCCTGAACTGCAATTCCTGCATAGCGGCAACCGGGTTGGTCGATTGGCCGGTAAGCTGCAGAATAGGGGAGGCCTCCACATGCTTTTGCAGGATGCGGATGGCTAGGGGCTCGTCGTCCAGGATGTAACAGGTTAGTTTCATGGGTTTATTGGTTCATTGTTGTTATTGTTTTATGGTTGGGCGTCCGTTGGAGGGGACCGTTCAGCTCTTTGCGTCTTTGCGTCTTTGCTTGAAAACACTGTTTTGAACAGTCTCCGTTGGAGCGGCCGCAGCTCCAAAAGAGCGAAGGCGGCAAATCACCAAATCAACAAAAAAAAGCTTCCCCTTCCGGTCAACCACCAACCGGTGCCGATCCGGATAGATCGCATTCAGCCGTTTTCGGACGTTCTCCAACCCGACTCCGCCCACTTCCGGTGCGTTCGGCGATGCTTCGGGTGTGGTGTTCTCAATCCTGAAGTTGAGCTCATCGGCGGCAGCCCGGCACCCGATCCGGATCCGGACTTCCGTTTGGTCGCCGTGCAGGCCGTGTTTGAAGGCGTTCTCCACCAGCGGCAGGAACAGCAATGGCGGCACCTGATGGTCCTCCAGATTGCCGGTCAGGTCCATTTCAATCACTGCGCGGTTTTCCAACCTCAGGCGCTGAAGGTCCAGGTAATTCTGCAAAAAATTCAATTCCTGTTCCAGCGGGATGAATTCGGTATTGCATTCGTACAGGGTAAACCGAAGGTTTTGGGACAGCATCAGGATCGCCTTGGCCGTTCGTTTATCCTGATCCAGAGCCAGGGAATAGATCCCGTTGAGGCTGTTCAACAGAAAATGGGGGTTGAGCTGGGATTTGAGGTTTTGCAATTCGATCTCCTGCAGGTCTTTTTTCAGCTTTTCGATCCTCCGGTCCTTTTCCCGTACCAGAAACCAGCTTTTGGACAGCTTCAGCAAACTGCTCAATGCCCAATAAACGACCATGAACAGCAGAATATCCCAAAATCCGTAGTAGGCGATGAAATAAAACCCGCCGATCTGTTCGGCCGGTATGTAGCGAAAGAACAGGATATTGAACCAGGTGGCTGACAGGATCCCCCCGATGCTGGCCAGGAAGTACAGCAAATACCGGCCCTTGCTGAAATAAGCCGGGATCAGCAACCCGATATTGAGGTATACGGCCAGGACAATGCTCAGGTGAAACAACAAGGCATAAACCCAGTCGGCGATATTGGGCTGCTGCTGGTAGGCAAACAGGTAGGCCAGTACCGCAAGGGAAAGGAGCCAG
>WBZL01002276.1_pt2 | contig 18613 bp, 14 predicted proteins | sample 5204291 | NCBI WGS metagenome assembly WBZL01 (sample SAMN12344345, study PRJNA552823) | activated sludge metagenome | biome: Activated sludge suspended growth; feature: Nitrification reactor; material: Wastewater; isolation source: activated sludge from nitrification reactor of wastewater...
GATATCGGCATCGGCCGCCGCATCCCACTCGGGCAGCAGCGACAACTGCTGGTGGGAGGCAGCCACCCACTCGTGGAAGGCCGTTCCCCGGCGAGCGGCGGCGGGCGTGATCCGCGGCATGGGCCGCACGAGGTCCTCGGCAGCCGCCTGTGGATCCTTCGCGACTCGCATCAGCAGGCTGGCGCTGAGCGCGGCCGGCAGGTCCACCTCGGTGACCGGACGAGACTGTGCGCACTCGCGCGCGTACACCGCCTCGATGTCGGCATCCAGCGCGGCCAGCCGCGCGGACTCCTCCAGCGTCAGCGGATCGGCTGCCGCAGGCGGAGGCGAGACGTCGGTGTAGATGGCGGCCGGCCAGTCCACATCGCTGGAGTCGGTCGGCACTGGTGGTTCCGGGCACTCTTCCAGCCACTCGACGATCTCCACACCCGCCACGTCGCGTACCGCCAGCAGGTATGGGCTTGGGGGGCGCTGCTTGCCCTGGGCGGAGTACCAGTGCCCGGTCGTGGCCAGGAACTCCCGGGCCCGGGTCAGCGCGACGTAGGCCAGCCGATTCTCCTCGAACGCGTCCTGCTCTGCGTACTGCCTTTTCAGATCAGACATCGCGGCTTTGTAGCCACGCAGCGTCCAGTCCGGCAGGTGCGGCAGCCGGCTGCGATCCCCGCGCAGAGGGTAGGGCAGTTCCTTGTAGTTCGTGGTCCACAGGTTGCGGCCCTGGCTGGAGGGGAAGATCCCAGCGCTCAGACACGGCACGAACACGCAGTCCCACTCCAGACCCTTCGCCCGGTGCACGCTCATGACCTGCACGGCCCCGCCACGGATCGGAAGGTCGGTGTCCGGAGTCTCGTCGAGCTGCCGGGCAAAGTCCAGCCAGTGCAGGAACGCGCCCACCGAGGGGTCGTCATGGCCCGTGCGGTACATCCCGATCAGGTCGAACAGGGCCGCCAGGCCGTCCATCCGCGACACCGCGAGGGGCCCGAGCCGGACCTCGACCCCGAGCCCGGTCACCTCGACGGTGCGATGCGCCGCCTCCTCGACACCAGCCGCCAGCGCGGGACGGATGGCATCCAACTGGGCGGCAAGCTGCGCGAGTCGAGCGCGGGCGTCCTCGCTGACGGCCGGCCCTGGGTCGTACACGGCCTCGAGCAGGGTCACGACCTCGACCGGGTCGACACCGGTCACCGCCTCTTGCACACGCTCGTCGAAGGTCCCGGGCTCGTTCCTGCCGGCGTCCAGGAAGCCTCGGGCACGGGATCCCAAGGCCGCCAGGTCCTCGGTGCCGATCCGCCATTGGGGACCGGTCAGCAGCCGCACCAGCGCCGCGTTGTCGCCGGTTTGCAGCACGCGCAGGACGCTGAGCACTTCGACGACTTCGGGCATGTGTAGCACCGAGCCCAACGCAGCGGCGGCCGTGGGAATGCCCGCCGCTCGCATGGCGGCGGCGATCTCGGCTACGTCCTTGTTCGTCCGGCACAAGACCGCGATCTCCTCCGGTGGGCGACCCCCGTCGAGCTGCCCGTGGATCTGCTCGAGCAGCCACGCAGTCTCCTCCGCGAACGTGGCGAACATGCCTGCCACAGCCTGTCCGACGTCGTCGCCGCCGGGCCGCAGAACCTCCACCCCGGGATGCTGGGCCCGGACCGGCGTCGCGACCGCGTTGGCGGCGTCCAGGATGCGCTCCCCCGAGCGACGGTTCACGGTCAACGGCCGCACCCGGGCCCCGAACGCCTGCGGGAAGCCGTCAATATTGGCCACAGAGGCCCCCCGCCATCCGTAGATGGCCTGCAGCGGGTCACCGACGGCAGTCAGGGGGTGACCGGAGCCGAACAGCGAGGCGAGCACATCGGCCTGTGCGACGCTGGTGTCCTGGTACTCATCCACCAGCACCATTCGGTACCGCTCGCGCAACTGCGCGCTGACCAGAGGCATGCGGCTGATCAACGCCGCCAGCCGCATGAGATCGGCGAAGCCCACCTGCGCGCTGGCCGCCCGGTCCGCCCGGACCTCCTCGACGACCTGTGATGCGAGGATCCGGCGACGCGAGGCGAGCACGGTCTTCTGGGCGTCCGCTCCCGACTGCGTGGCGAGGTCCTCGATCAGCCGGCGATCGAACTTCCGTAAGTCCTCGGGCGCGCACAGATGCTCGGACAACTGCTCGTCCAGCGACTGGACGCGCTGGCGCACGGTGTCGATGTGGCCGGTGCCGAAGTCCTCGCAGGGTACCCGGCTGCCCACCACGCTGCGGAACGTCGCCTGCGCGAGGTCGGTCGGGCTCAGCAGCGTCGCCGACGGCTCGGCTCCGGCGAGTAGGCCGAACTCGGCGATGAGATCGACAGCAAACGCGTGGAACGTCGAAATCGCCGGATCACCCGTGTCCTCACTGAGGTGCAGCGCGTCCAGGTACGTACGGGTACGGGTGGCCAGTTCGCCCGCGGCTTTGTGCGTGAACGTCAGGCCCAGGACCTGTTCCGGTGCAATCCGGCCGGTACTCACCGCCCAGACGATCCGGGCCGACATCACGGCGGTCTTGCCGGAACCCGCCCCCGCTAGCACCAGCATCGGAGCGTTCAGCGGTGCCGTGATGGCGGCCCACTGCTCGTCACTGGGCAAGAAGCCGAGGATGGCTTGCATCTGCTCGCGGTTCATGGCGCCACCTCCAGCCCCTCTGGACGGGCCGGACACGAACTCTGGAACGTGCAGAACCGGCAGTGGTCCCCAGGCCGGGCCGGAGCCAGTTGGGCGCGGATCCCGGCAGCAGTGGCGTCCACTACCGGCTGAACCCAGCCCAGGTCCGGGGTGTCCTGAACAAGGGCTTTCGCGCCTAGTTCCGCGTGCTTGGCCGGAGCGTCGTGCCGCACGTATAGCAACTGCGCGATCGCGTCCTGCGGCACACCTAGTCCGCCGAGTTCAGCCACCCACCGATACAACCCGAGCTGGATGTGCTCCTCGGCAGCCTTGTGGGTAGCGGGCTTGCCGGTCTTGAAATCGGTGATCAGCAACTGGTCGCCCACCCGGTCGATGCGGTCGACGGCGCCCTTGAGCGTTACGGTCTCATCGCCGTCCAAGGCGACGGGCATGTCGAACTCCTGCTCCGCACCGACGAACTCACCAGGGGTGTTCTTCAGCCAGGTGAGCAGCCGCCTAGTGGCCTGTTGGGCCTCCTCCCGCTCGTAGCGCTCCTGCCATCCCGGCGCATAGCCGATCGCTGTCCAGACCTGGTCGAGGACCTCGGCGATCTGTTGCTCGTCGGGTTCGAGGTCCCCGGCCGCCACGGCCTCGGCGCACAGATGTAGCAGCGACCCGAAGGCCATCCTGGTGCTCGCCACCTCGTCGGCCTTGACCCGCTTCTGCAGGAACCAGCGCCGGGGGCAGGTGACGTAGGACTCAACCCCGGAGGCGGACAGCACCAGTGGCTGATCGGGTGGCTGCCACGGGCGCTCGCTGACTGTCCAGTCCCGATGACCCCACCACCTCACAGGGTCAGCCCACGGGAAGACCCGGCGGCCGTGGTCATCACGGCGATCGGCCAGATCCAGCAGCCGTTCCCAGACCGCTACCCGCAGGGCCGGGCTGCTCGCCGGGTCCAGCAGGATCTGCCGCAGGCCGGCCACCACACCGACCGGGGTCAAGGGCCGGCGCGGCCGACCGGGCACCTCGATGACGGGTTGCTCACCTGCGGCCAGGCTCAGGAACGGCGAGGGTTGCAGCCCGTCCTCCGCGCTGCTCTTCACGGCACACACCAGCAGCGCTTGTGACGCACGGGTACAGGCCACGAAGAACAACCTGCGCTCGTCGAGCATCTGCTGGCTGCGCCAACCGTCGCCGCCACCCCCGGTCAGAAGTGCTGGTCGCGGACGCAGATCCGGCCACAGTCCCTCCTGCACACCGGCCACGATCACCAGCGGCCACTGGCTTCCCTTGGCCCGGTGCGCCGTGAGCAGCGCGACGGCCGGGCGGGAGGTGGCCCGTTGCTGGTCGGGCGCGGCCGGGATGGCCTGATCCTCCAGTTGCGCCAAGAACTGCTCGACCGAGCGGACCTGTTCGAACGCCTCGTCGGAGCGCTCGGCCAGGACGAACAGTTCCATGACAGCATCAAGCACTGCGTCGGCGTCCAGAGCCCGGCGGCCACCGCCGAGGGCATCCCGGCGCAGGCGCCGTGGCCAGGGCGTGGCGTTCCAGATGAGGTCCAGCAATGCTGACGGCGGTTCTCCCGCGTGGATCTGGGCCCGCACCTGCTCCAACAACCCAGCCAGCCTGCCAGCCGGAACAGCCAGGCCCTCAGGAAGCGGAGCCAGCAAGTCCGCGTCATCGAGCGCCGCGGCGATCAGTTCGGCGGAGGAGGCTGGCGTTGCGCCACTGGCCGCGGCCTTCCGGCGCAGCAAGCGCCCGATCTTGGTGACATCGCGCGCTGTCAGGCCCACCAGCGGTGACTGCAGCAGATCTGAGGCACGGTCACCGGTAAGCCCGCCATCGGCTCCGGCCGCGGCCTTCAGAACGTCCAGCAGGGGGCGGACTGCGGGCATCCGGGCGACGGGAATGTCGTCCTGGGGGACCTGCACGGGGATGCCTGCAGCAGTCAATGCTCGCTGCAACGATGGCAGGTCACGGCTGCCAGAGCGCACGAGCACGGCCATCTGCGACCAATCCAGTTGCACATCGAACACCTCCGACGACCCCGCATGTACGCGGCGGAGCAGGTCAGCGATGTGGTCGGCCTGCGCGGCTTCCGACTCGTACACGCGGAAGGTGGCTTTGCCCGCAGGCCCAGCAGGGGTCGGCCGCCGGTGGCGCTGGGTCTGCTGTACCCCGACGCTGCCCAGTGCGTTGCGCGGTACGACCCGGGTCGCCACGTCGGCCAGCTGTGGACCGAAGCGGCGGGTGGTTTCCAGTGCGATCGTCGTGCAGGAGGGCTGCGCAAACACCTCGTCGAAGCGCAGCAGACCATCTGCGTCGGCCCCCCGGAAGCCGTAGATCGCCTGATCCGGGTCGCCCACCGCGACCACGTTCGCGCCGTGCGCCGCGAGCTGCTGCAGAAAGCGGACTTGTGCAGGGTCAGTGTCCTGGTATTCGTCGACGAAGATCGTGTCCAGCGCCCGCACCGAGGCGGGCGGGTCGTCGGCGATCAACCGCGTGGCCCGCCGGATCAGTTCGGCATAATCCAGGTTGCCAGCCAGCCCGATCACGTCCAGGTATTCGCCGTAGACCAGCGCCGCCGCCCTGGCCAGCGGATCGCCGAGGTCCAGCTCGTCCGGGGCCACGCCCCGGGACTGCGCCGCGGCGATGAATGCGCGGACCTGCTCGGTGAGACCGCGGCTGTGCCGGGCCGGTTCGAGTTCGACAGGCAGGTGTTTACTGACCCGCACGATCTCGCGCAGGACCGACTCCTGCTCGGGTGCGCCCATCAGCCGCAGCCTGGGATCGCTGCTCATCAGCAACCGCCGGGCCAGCGCGTGGAACGTGGTTGCCACCGGCACGGCAGTCGCCCCTACGGTCAGCCGCTGCCGCAACTCCTGCGCGGCCATCCGTCCGTAGGTCAGCACGAGCATCGAGCCGGCCGGCTCCCCGCGCTCGATCCGCTCCCGGACGGCGGCCACGATGACGCTGGTCTTGCCCGTTCCCGGTCCCGCCAGCACCCGCAGGTGCCCGCGGTCATGCGCGATCACCGCCTGTTGCGCGGGATCCGGGCGCCACTGCGCCGCTCGCGGCGAGGGCCAGCGCAACTGGATCGGGGTGGGCATGTTCATAGGACATCACACGGGTTTGACACGTCTGGCCGGTCTTGCGCCCAGAGTTCAACAATGTGCCCCAGCGACGAGAATCTGGTCCGGCGGGCACATCGTTCAAACGCCAGCGTGCCCACTGATCGTGCGTTCGGCGGGCGACGGCGTGAACCCTTCGGCAATGTGCCCCAGCGACAAGGATTCCCCCCGCTAGGCACATCATTGATATCGGCACGGGCGGGGGCGCCCACAGCGGAATCTGACACCATGCATCTGTGAGTGGCGACCCGACTGTCCGGCTGAACGGGGATGACCCCGTGCCCGCGACGAGTCCGTTCGCCCCGGCCGAACCGCCGGCTCCGGTGGCCGTTCCGGCCGAACCGGAAGCCCCCAGCGAACCCGCCCCGATCCCCCCGGAACCCGCACGCCAAGCCGACCTCGAGACGGTGGTGATCGAGGCCGACGTCATCCCGCGCCGGCTGCGCCGCCCGATCGACCTGCTGCGCCTGGTGGTCGCCTTCGGGACAGCCGCATTGATCCTGGCGATCGCCTACTTCGCTTCAGCCACGGCGGCCGGTCTGGAGAGCGACCTGACCGAGGCCTCCGACCGCATCCCCGGGCTGATCGTCGTGGCGGCGAACGTGATCGGGCTGCTCGGCGTCCTGGCACTGCCGCTCGCGGCGGCCTTCGACCTCATGGTGCGGCGACGCGGCCGCATGCTGGCCGAAGCCCTGGCCGGACTCGCCGTTGCGGTGATCCTGACCTCGGTGATCGCCTGGATCATCACTCGCTACCCGAATCCGCGATTGCTGCTCACGCTCACCGGGCAGGAGACCCCCGGGCAACTCCCGCCGCTCAGCGCGATCCTGGCCGGCCTGGTGGCGTTCATCACGATCTCGCGGCTGGTGGAACGGCCACGGTTCGGTCCGATCTCGATCCTCGTCGTGGCCGCCATCGTGCTGGCCAACATCGTCACCGGTGGTATCACTGCCACGGCGCTGGCCCTGTCGATCCTGATGGGATGGGCCGTCGGCCTGGCCATGCGCTACACCCTCGGCACGCCCACTACCCGCCCCAGCGGACTGGCCGTGGCGACCGCACTGGAGGAAGTGGGCTACCCCGTCACGGTGCTGCGCGCCCACCGCGAGTTCAGCGCGGGCCGTCGCTACGTCGCCACCACGCGGGCCGCCGAGACCCTGAACGTCCTGGTCCTGGACCGGGACCTCGAAGGAGCAGGGGTGGCGGCAAGTTTCTGGCGAACGCTGCGGGTGCGCGACGACAGCGCCCCTTCGCGCTTGAGCATGCGCCGGCGGCTGGAGCGCACGGCGTTGCAGGCCTATGCGGCAATAGCTGCCGGCGCTCCCACGCCACCGCTGCTGGCCGCGGTGCAGATCGACGAGGACGCGGCACTGCTGGCCTTCCCCCGGATCAACGGCAAGACGTTCGCGCAGATCGGCGCGGACCTGTCGGACTCCGAACTCGACAACGCCTGGCGGGCACTGCGTGAGTTGCACGACCGGGGCATCACCCACCGCTCCCTAACCGCCGAACATCTGCTGCGCGACGAGCAAGGCAAGATCTGGCTGCTGCACACCGACGACGGAGCGATCGCCGCCAGCGATGTCGCGATGCGACTGGACCTGGCTGAACTGCTGTGCACGCTGTCTCTGTTGACCAGCCCCAACCGCGCCGTGGCTTCCGGACAGCGCGTACTCGGCCCCCTGCGCCTGGTCAAGGCGCTCGGGGTGCTGCAACCGATCGCACTGTCCAACGAAACCCGCCGAGCCATCCGCAAGCGCAAGGACATCCTGGTGCAGTTGCGCGACCTGCTCATCGAGCTGTCGCCGAACCCCAACCCGGAGCAGGTCGAGTTCGAGCGGCTGCGGCCGAAGATGCTGTTCACGCTGGTCGCCGGGACGGTCGCGGGCTACATCCTGTTGACCCAGCTCGCGCAGGTGAACCTGCCGGAACTTATCTCGCAGGCATCCTGGGGCTGGGCCTTCGTCGGGCTGCTGCTGTCCGGTCTGACCTACATCGCAGCCACCATGGCATTGGAGGGCTTCGTCCCCGAGCGGCTGCAGTTCTTCCGCACGCTGCAGGCGCAGTTGGCCGCCTCGTTCGCGACGCTGATTTCGCCGCCGACGCTGGGTGCTGTCGCTGTGAACCTGCGTTACCTCCAGCGCGCGGGCGTCAATCCCGCTCTGGGAGCGGCCAGCATCGGCGTCTCGCAGGTGATGGCGTTCGTGGTCCACCTGCTGCTGCTTCTGGGCTTCGGACTGATCGCCGGAACCCGGCAGGAGAGCGACTTCACACCACCGTCGTGGGCCGTCTTCGTCCTGATTGGGGGGTTAGTCGCCGCGGTGATCCTGCTGTTGCTGCCGTGGACGCGGCGCTGGATCACGCGGCGCATCCGGCCTATCTTCCAGCAGGTGGGGCCGCGACTGCTCACCCTCGTGCAACAACCCCGCAAACTCGCGGTGGGTGTCGGTGGCATCGTGCTGCTCAACCTCGGCTACATCATCTGTCTGGTCGCCTGTGTCTGGGCGTTCGGCGGGTCTGCTCCGCTGGCCGCCATCGCCGTGGTCTACCTCGCCGGTGCCACGATCGGTCAAGCCGCCCCGACGCCGGGTGGTTTGGGTGCGGTCGAAGCCGCGCTGTCCGCCGGTCTGACGGCGGCCGGCATTCCGGGGGGCATCGCGGTGTCCAGCGTGCTGCTGTTCCGGTTGGTGACGTTCTGGCTGCCCACGATTCCGGGCTGGTTCGCGTTCAACTCGCTGCAGCGCAACGAGTTGTTGTAGCGCCCGGGTTTTGTCGCGAAGTTGCCCCCGCCGTCGCGTTGTCGTCACGACACGCCGGGTTTAGCGACAACATCGCGACATTTCCGCGCGGCGCCGAGCTCAGTAGTTGGGCTTGTCCGGCTCGATCTGGTTCACCCAGGCCACAACTCCACCACCCACGTGCACCGCGTCGGAGAACCCGGCGGCCTTGGCCAGCGCGAGCACCTCCGCGGAGCGCCCGCCGACCTTGCAGTGGAAGACCACCTGCTTGTCCTGCGGCAACTCCTGCAGCGCCTCACCTGACAGGAACTGCCCCTTCGGCATGAGCACTGCGCCGGGGATGTTCACGATGTCCCACTCATTGGGCTCGCGCACGTCGACCAGCAGGAAGTCCCGCTCGCCGCGCTCGCGTTGCTCGAGCATCAGGGCCAGGTCTTTGACACTGATGGTCGAGTCCTTGGCAGCCTCTGCCGCCTCGTCGCTGATCGTGCCGCAGAAGTAGTCGTAGTCGATCAACTCGGTGATCTGCGGGGTCTGCGGGTGCTTGCGGATCTTCACGGTCCGGTAGGACATGTCCAGGGCGTCATAGACCATCAACCGACCCAGCAGCGGATCGCCGATCCCGGTGATCAGCTTGACCGCCTCGGTGCCCATGATCGAACCGATCGACGCGCACAACACGCCCAGCACGCCACCCTCGGCGCACGACGGCACCATACCCGGCGGCGGCGGCTCGGGGTAGAGGTCGCGGTACTGCGGACCGTGCGATTCCCAGAACACCGAGGCCTGGCCCTCGAAGCGGAAGATCGAGCCCCAGACGTACGGCTTGTCCAGCAGCACGCAGGCATCATTGACCATATAGCGGGTCGCGAAGTTGTCGGTGCCGTCCACGATCAGGTCGTACTGGCCGAAGATCTCCAGCACGTTGTCGTTGTCCAGCCGCTCGTTGTGCACCAGGACGTTGACCAACGGGTTGATCTCGTGCACCGAATCCCGCGCCGACTCGGCCTTCGGCCGACCGATGTCGGACTGGCCGTGGATGATCTGGCGCTGCAGGTTTGACTCGTCCACGACGTCGAACTCGACAATCCCGAGCGTGCCCACGCCGGCCGCGGCCAAGTACATCAGAGCCGGGGAGCCAAGACCGCCAGCGCCGACACACAGCACCTTGGCGTTCTTTAGCCGCTTCTGTCCGGCCATCCCTACCTCGGGAATGATGATGTGGCGGCTATAGCGCCTTACCTCGTCGACCGTCAGGTCGGCGGCGGGCTCCACCAAGGGCTCGAGACTCATGGCACTCCTTTTCCAAGGGACAACCGTGCCATGCGGCGGTTTTCTTCCCACACGCCGGGTCTGTGCCACACTCGCGATCATGCGGCGCGTGTGGGTTTCCTTCCACGCGGGCTTCGCACTCGTGGCCGTCGGGGTACTCGTGATCCCCTTCGGCCAGACCGGCGCCAAAGTGCTGCTGCTCGTCCTCGGGTACAACATCGCCCTGCCCTGGGTGGCCCGACGCACCCACGACCGGACGTCGTGGCGCATGTGGTGCGTTCTGGCGCCGATGAGTGTGCTGATGGTGCTCCCGGACTGGTTCCTCGGGGCGGTGCTGGGCTCGATCAGGTTTCCCGACACCGGCTCGCCGTTCATCGGAACCATGCCCATTTACATGGCCGGGATGTGGACGATCGCGCTCTTGCCGATCTGCATGCTGGCCCGGCAGGTGGAGGACAGCCGCGGGATTCGCGCAGGCTTCGTGACGGTCGGCGCTGCCGGCCTGGCACTGTTCACCGTTGCCGAGCTGCTGGCGCCGGCGATCCCCTTGTGGGAACCGGTTGGCGTGGCGCAGGTCGCGGGTGTGGCGCTGTACGTCCTGCTTCCCGAACTCGCCCTGTGTCTGGCGGCTTACGCGCTGGTCCGGGTGCCGCACCCGCGGCCGGTCACGATCGGCGGGATCATCGGCATCCCGTTCATGTACTTGGGGATGCTGGCGACGGCTTACCAGTTCCTCGCCTGAGGCCACCGACTTACCCAACTTCGATCGGTGAGCATTCCGGGCATCCGTTAGCACCGCGGACGGGTTTTTGGCGCCCGGGACGCTCACCGATGCCCAGAACGCTCACCGATGAGGTCACCCGACCGATCGCCTCCTACGCGAACGGCTCGATCAGCGTGCGCCAGCCGCGCGCCACAATCTCCGGGTGCTCCATCTGCGACACGTGCCCGGAGTGCGGCACAACCATCACCCGGCAGTGCCGGAAGTGCTTGGACGCCCGCCGCGCCGCTCTCGCGTTCACGAGCTTGTCCTGCTGGCCGTAGACGAGCAAAACCGGCACTGTGATGCGGTCGGCGAGCTTCCAGGGAGCATCCGGCCCGCGGTCGAAGTAGGTGGCCAGGATCCCGCGCAGGGCAGCTTGCAGTGCGGTCCCTACCCACGGCTTGGTCGCCAGCAGCGCCGCGTCCTCCTGCGCCTCCCGCACCCGCTGCGGCGGCACACTGGCCGGGTCGGCGTACACCATGTTGAGCGTCGCCTGCACCCGCCGCTCGACGGGCAGTTTGGCGATTCTGGTCGCGACCCGATCGCCCACTCCCGGCAGCGCGATGATCGGCAACTGGATGTTCGTGCGCATCGGCATGAGGTCCGGCAGCGCCGGTGACACCAGCGTCAGCGATCGCACCAGTTCCGGATGCCGGCCTGCCAACTGCAGGCTGATCGCCCCGCCCATGGAGTTGCCGAACAGATGCACCGGTTCGGGGAACGTGCGCTGTACGAACTCAGCCAGGAAATCCGCCTGCCCCTGCGGGCTGTACACACCGGAGGCGGCAGGCCCGCTGCGGCCGAAACCGGGCAGGTCCGGGGCCACCGCGTGGACGTCATCGGACAGCAGCCACATGAGGTCGGTCCAGTTGCTGGAGTTGCCTCCGAGGCCGTGGACGAAAAGCGCCGGAGCACCCGAACCGACCTGTCTGACGAACAGGTCCGTTCCCGCCACACGCATGTCCGAACCGGGGACTCGGGGCCGGACATCCACCACGCCACCGTATCCGTCGCTAGAGTTGGGCCGCGGTACCAGCCAACCCGAGAAAGTTACTAGTGAGTAACATGAGGCACATGTCGGTCGTGGAACGAGCCCGGAAGACTGTCCGGCTGCCCCGCAAGGCGCGCCGTGAACAGTTGCTGGCCAGCGCCCAGCAGGTGTTCGTCAGCAACGGCTACCACGCCGCGGCCATGGACGAGATCGCGGAGAACGCGGGTGTCAGCAAGCCGGTTTTGTACCAGCACTTCCCGAGCAAACTCGACCTCTACCTCGCCCTGCTTGAGCAGTCGAGCGAGGACCTGATCAAGCGCGTACAAGCGGCCTTGGACGGCACCCACGACAACCACCTGCGGGTGCGCGCCGCGATCGAGGCCTACTTCGCGTTCGTGGACGACGAGTCTGCCGCCTTCCGACTGGTATTTGAGAGCGACCTGACCAACGAGCCGGCCGTGCGCGACATCGTCGAGGGCGCCGACGTCCGCTGTGCCGAAGCGATCAGCCACGTGATCGCGGCCGACACCGGCCTTTCCGAGGACCAGTCCATGCTGGTCGCCATGGGACTGACCGGCATGGCACAAACCGCTGCCCGCTATTGGTTGCGCGAGAAGGGAGCGATCCCGCGCGACCAGGCTTCGAAGATCATGAGCGTGCTGGCCTGGCGCGGTGTCTCCGGCTTCCCGAAGACGGACCCGAAGGCTTGATCCGCCCAGCGCGAACTGCCCGGATTACTCGGCACTTCGTGACGTAGGCTCCCAGCCATGGCCAGAGCAGCAGCAGCGAAGAATCCCATCGAGGTCAAGATCGGTGTGCAGTACTCCCCGCGCGAACTCACCGTCGAGGTGACGTCGACTCCCGACGAGGTGGCCACCCAGGTCGAGCAGGCCGTGGCTGGCGGCGGGGTTCTGCGGCTCACCGACTCCAAAGGCCGTCAGGTCATCGTGCCGACGGCGAGCCTGTCTTACGTGGAGATCGGACCGCCGCACTCGCGCCGGGTCGGTTTCGGCGCCGTCGACTGAGGCCGGTCTGCACAGACGTGCATTAGGCGTTGAGCCCCAACTCCCGCATCCGCGCGGAGTGGGCATCGGTGAGCCGTGCGAACATTCGGCCCAACTCGGCGAGGTCGGTGCTGCCCACCAGCAGCTCCCCCATCGCCTCCCGCTCGGCGGCCACCCGCTGGGACTGCGACAACGCCTCCCCTACCAGCCGCCGTCCCCATAGCGACAGGCGACTGGCCAGGGTCCTGTCCGCGGCGATCATTCTGCGCACCGTCGGCACCACGAACGCCGAATGCCCCAGGTCGTCGCAGACCTCGTCCACCAATGCTTTTGCATCTGGCTCCAGGAACTGCGCCACCTCCCGGTAGAAGTCCGCGGCGATGCCGTCCCCGACGTAGATCTTGACCAGCGCTTCGGGGTAGTCCGCGGGGGCTGTGGAGGCGTGGAACTCGTCGATCGGACGCCGGAACGGAGCCATCACCGCCTGTGGATCGGCCCCCCGGGCGCGCAGGCCGTCGACCAGGATCTTGTAGTGGCCGTACTCACCGACGGCCATGTCGGTGACCGCCTCCCGCTCCCCCATGTTGGGCGCCAGCAGCGCATCCTGCGACAGCCGCTCGAACGCCTCCAGCTCGCCGTAGGCGAGTACCGCGAGCAGATCGATGGTGGCTTGGGCACGCGCGTCCATGACGTTCAGGCTAGTCGCACGGACGCCCACGACCGGCTTCCGGCGACCCGCATGGGAGAATGGACCCCATATCAAGGAGACAACCCTGAACGATCCGAGTTTCGAAGACCTGGGGGTGCGCCCGGAGACCATCGCCTCCCTGGGCAGCAAAGGCATCACCCACCCCTTCCGCATTCAGCAACTGGCGCTTCCGCTGGCCCTCGACGGCCACGATGTCATCGGCCAGGCCAAGACCGGCACCGGTAAGACACTGGCGTTCGGCATCCCCGTCCTGCAGCGCCTCGAGCCGGGCAAGAACACGCCGCAGGCCCTGATCATCGTCCCCACTCGCGAGCTGTGCCTGCAGGTGGCCGAGGACATCGAGGAGGCCGGCACCGAGGCCGGAGCCCGCGTGCTGGCGATCTATGGCGGCAAGGCCTACGAGCCACAGGTCGACGCGTTGAAGAAGGGCGTCGACGTCGTCGTCGGCACGCCCGGCCGCCTCATCGACCTGTCCAACCAGAAGATCCTCAACCTGTCCGAGATCCGAGTCCTGGTTCTCGACGAGGCCGACGAGATGCTCGACATGGGCTTCCTGCCCGACGTCGAGAAGCTCGTCTCCCGCGTTCCGGCAGTGCGTCAGACCATGCTGTTCTCGGCGACCATGCCGGGGCAGATCCTGAGCCTCGCGCGGCGCTACATGACCCAGCCCACGCACATTCGCGCCACCGACCCAGGCGACGAGACCGCCACCGTCGAGGCCATCGAGCAGCACGTCTGGCGCGCCCACTCCATGGACAAGCCGGAGTTGATCGCCCGCATCCTGCAGGCCGACGGCCGAGGCCGGACCATGATCTTTTGCAAGACGAAGCGGGCGGCACAGAAACTCTCCGACGACCTCGCCGAGCGTGCCTTCAAGGTCGGTTCTGTGCACGGTGACCTCGGCCAGGTGGCCCGGGAAAAGGCGCTGCAGCAGTTCCGCGACGGCACGATCGACGTGCTCGTCTGCACCGACGTGGCAGCTCGCGGAATCGACGTCGAAGACGTCACTCACGTCATCAACTACACCTGCCCCGACGACGAGAAGACCTACCTGCACCGGATCGGCCGGACCGGTCGCGCCGGCGCCGACGGCGTCGCGGTGACGCTCGTGGACTGGGACGACCTGCACCGCTGGAAGATGATCGACAAGGCACTCGGGCTGCCGTTCGCAGACCCGATCGAGACCTACTCGACCTCCGAGCACGTGTACACGGGTCTCGGGATCTCCAAGGACGTCACGGGCCGGATCGGTCAGGGGCCCAAGCCCGAGCCCCGGCCGGAGCGCGGTCAGCGCGATGGTGGCCGTGGTCGGCAGCAGGGCCAGCGGCGGTCCGGACCGCGCAAGGAGCAGTCCGGCGACGCGAAAGCTGAGCAGCAGGGGCAGAGCAAGCCGCGCCGCAACCGGCAGCGCCGGCGGGTGCGCAAGCCATCCGCCGAGGGCTGATCTTCATCACTGCGCACCATCGGGCCGACACGCCGGGGGGATGCTCAACCACCGGCGTTTCGGACGCCGAACAGGCGAGATGTGCGCAGTTGTGAATCCGGTCAGCCCTTGAGCCGCAGCCGCACCCAACTGCGGGACCCGCAGGACGGGCACTTCATCCAGACCCGGTCGGTGCGGCCGGGCGCCGGCAGGTACAACGACGGCAGCGCGAGTTTGGCGGCCTGCACCATCGACACCACCGAACGCGCATCACAACGGGTGCAATGCAACGCCACGCTGCCCACCGCCGGCGGAGCGATCTCGTCGCTGAACAACGAGCGCTTGCCCTGCGGGTCGACCCGGCGCGGGCGTTCCGACGGGGTGGGGACGCGTCGCAGCGCGGCCGGACGTTCGGCACTCATGCGGACTCCATCAACGTGGCGGCGAGTTCACGGTAAGCCTGGGCACCGCGGGAGCGGCGGGCAGTGGTGAGGATCGACCGGCCGGTGCCGGGAGCCTCAGCGAAGCGCACTGAACGCGATACCGGCGCCAGCACCGGCAGACCGTACTGCTCCTCGATGTCCGCCACAACCTCCCGCGACAGCCGGGTGCGGGCGTCGAACATCGTCGGCAGTACGCCCATGATCCGCAGGTCGCGGTTGGTGTAGCGCCGGACGTCCTCGATCGTCTCCAGCAACTGCGCAACGCCCCGGTGCGACAGCGTCTCGGCCTGCATGGGGATCAGCACCTCGTTGGCCGCAGTCAGCGCGTTGATCGTCAGAACGCCCAGCGAGGGCGAGCAATCGATCAGCACGATGTCGTAATCAGCGGCCACCTCGTCAAGCGCCTCCCGCAGCACGTACTCGCGGCCGGTGCGGTTGGCCAGCTGCATCTCCGCGCCGGACAACTCGATGGAGGCGGGCAGTAGATCGGGGCCCTCAGGGGTGGTCATGATCGCCATCCGCGGACCGAGCCGGCCGAGCAGCACGTCATGCACGGTGAACTGGACCTGGTCGACTTCGACGCCGGTCGCGAACGTCAAACACGCCTGAGGATCGAGGTCGATGAGCAGGACCTTGCGGCCGGCTTCGGCAAGGGCAGCCCCCGTCGAAGCAACCGTGGTCGTCTTGGCGACGCCGCCCTTCTGATTAGCGACCGCGACGATACGTGAACCCACGTCCCCACCCCATACTCGACTGCTTAGAGCACTATTCTGCCCCAGTGAGCACGCCGCGGTCGACAGCCCTGCCGCCCGGCGCCCGGCGTGTTCGCGACGAGGTGACAGGCCTGGCCACTTTGCGCATCGACGGGGACCTCGGCACGGTCCTGCTCGCGCCAGGATTCACCGGTAGCAAAGAGGACTTCCTGGACCTCATGCCGTTGCTTGCCGACTGGACAGTGATCGCCCTGGATCATCGCGGGCAGTACGAATCTCCCCGAGCAGCCGAGTACTCGCTGGCGGGGTGGGCAGCCGACCTGTGCCGGATCGCGCAGACGTGCCAGCCGCCCGTGCACTTGGTAGGGCATTCGCTCGGCGGATTGATCGCAGGCACCGCGGCCAGCGGATTCGACTGGACCACAGTGGTTCTGCTGAACTCCGGTTCCGGCCCGATCCATGCATCCAAGCACGACCAGTTGCGACTGCTGATCAGCGCGCTGGACCAGTATCCGCCGGAGCAGATCTGGCAGGTCAAACTGGCGGCCGACAAGGCTGCGGGCTGGTCGGCTCCGAGCGCCGAGGTCGAGGAGTTCATGCATCAACGCTTCGTGCGCACCGATCCGGCGAGTTTGCAGGAGATGGCGCGGATCCTGCTGTCCGACCGGCCCCTGGATCTGCGCAGTGCCCGCGGGCAGCTCCTGGTGGCTTTCGGCATCGAGGATCCGGACTCCTGGTCGTGGCAGACTCAGGTCGATCTCGCGGCGCGCTTTAGGGCGCGTCTGGCGCTGATCCCTGATGCCGCGCATTCCCCAGCAGTCGAGGCCCCGGAAGCCACGGCGGCACTGCTGAAGGCAGCGTTCATCCAACCAGGGCAGCACGCAGGTGTGAGACAGCCCCGAAATGGGTATCCCGCGGGAATGCAGATCCTGACCCCTCTCGATGCGGACACCACGGCCATTCGCCGTGCCCGCAAGACGGTCAGCGATCAGCTGTGGGCGTGGGGCCTGTCGGCGCTGGTCGACGATGCCGAGCTCATCACCAGCGAACTGGTCACCAATGCCATCGCCTACGGGCGCGGACTCGTGGAACTGCGAGTCACTACTGGTCCGCAGCGGGTGCGGATCGCAGTTATGGACGGCAACCCGGACGACTTGCCCACCGTCGCCACCGATCGTGGTCTGCAGGCGGGCGGTCGCGGACTCGCGCTGGTGGCACAACTCGCCGAACAGTGGGGCTACGAGGTGCATGAGGACAGCAAAGAGGTCTGGGCGGAACTGACCGTTTAGCCGGACGCACCGATCCGTTGATCCGATGTCCGGCATCCGGAGCCTCACTTACGCTTCAGCGGTACCTCACGGCAGGAGGCGGCCCATGCGACCGAACGCGACCACGCTTCTGGCATTCGTACTCGGCGCGGCGATCGCCGGCGGCGGTACGGCCTCAGCGGCAAAACTGATCACCGGCGCCGACATCAAGAACGGCTCGATCACCGTGAAGGACCTGTCCCCCGGGCTGCGCGCGAAGCTGGGCGAAGCCGGGCCAGCCGGAGCCAAGGGCGACCCGGGCCAGAAGGGGGACACCGGCGCGAAGGGCGACAAGGGTGAGCCCGGGCTGAACTTGATCACGTTCGGCGACAGCTACGTCCCTTCCGGGCGGCCTTTGAGCAACCCAGACGTCGTGGTTACACAGACGGCCGAACAGCTGTCCGACGCCGGCGGTGGCGGCGCCGGCGGGCCCATCACAGTGCCCGCCTACTCGAAGGTGGTCATCCACTTCACCATCGCCGTCACAACGTTGGGGTCCGGTAGTTACACGTGCGCCCTGCAGCTAGCGAGGAACGGCGGCGACTACTACGACATGAAGCGACCCCCGGCCGCGAACACCCCCGAACTGCGATTCGAGACCGAAATGGCCTCGTGGACGACCCCCACCCCCATTTCCCTGCAGTTCCGAGTGGTGTGCAACGGCTCGGCAAGCCGCCTGGTCCAGGACGCGACGCTCACCGTCCTCGGAGGAGCGGTGCCGAATCCGTGAGCATGGCGGGCATCCGCACTGATTTGTGAGTCGACCGAACCCGTGCAGCTACAGCGCTGGCGGTTGATCCCCGCTGACCCCCAGGATCTGCCTCGCCTTATTGAGCACCGAGGCGTCACACACCACGTCGTAACGGCCGGCGGTGAGTTGGCTGCGCGAGATGAAGTCGCGCTTGCCGCCAGTGAATGCGTAGGAGATGAGGCCGAACACGATGCCGAAGGCCGCTCCGTAGAGCACACCCATCACGATCAGGCGGACTGTGCTGCCCTCCCCGCTGGCGAAGATCGACACGAACAGGCCGAGCAACAGCCCGAACCAGATGCCCATGCCCAAGCCGCTCAGCGCTGCCCGCCCCCAGGACAGTCGCGCGACGACTGCCTCGACCAGCCGCAGGTCCACTCCCACAATCGCCACGTTCTGCACGGGGAACTTGTTGTCACTGAGCTTGTCCACGGCGAATTGGGCCTCGCCATAGGAGGCGTAGCTGGCCAGCACTGGCCGGTTCTCGAGTTGCTTGAAGGGATCCGCGTTCGACATGTGATCACGCTATCGCTGCACGACACGTGTGACCGCACGCAGACTGGCTGATTGCTGGCTGTACTGTCGCCTCTTCCGCGGATCGCCGGCAGGTCTGCCGATTCCGGACGCCGCAGGTAACCAATAGGCTGGAGTCGCCAGTGAGGGGGCCCGCGTGCAAACCGATTACTGCATCATCGGTGGCGGAATCGTCGGCCTGACGATCGCACGAGAACTGGCAGTTC
>WBZL01002333.1_pt1 | contig 18605 bp, 20 predicted proteins | sample 5204291 | NCBI WGS metagenome assembly WBZL01 (sample SAMN12344345, study PRJNA552823) | activated sludge metagenome | biome: Activated sludge suspended growth; feature: Nitrification reactor; material: Wastewater; isolation source: activated sludge from nitrification reactor of wastewater...
TCCAAAAAATAAGCCAAATACAACCACAACAGGAACTGTGTACAATATAAATAAAGTCAGCTCTTTTGAAATCAAAAACAGTAACACGATGCCACCTAATAAGGTGAAAATTTGTCTGATGAATTCGGCAATATCTATGGATAATACATCGTGTAGTTTTGTCACATCTGAGGTGATGCGACTTGTCAATTCACCTATTCTATTTTTCTCATAAAATGAAATGGGCAAACTGATAATTTTGGTATATAAATCATATCTGATATCAGCCAAGATACGCTCATTGGTATGTGCAAAAATATATAAGCGTAAGAAAGAAACTATACTTTGAATGATTAACAAAGCAACAATGATTTCTATCAATTCTAAACGTGATGTAATATTGATGAGCGTTGTGCCATTGTATGGTATTAAGTGCACTTCTTTGTGTTGTGCTAAATCGACAAGCAATGGAAATAAGTAGGGAAATGATAAAGCCGTTACAGTAGATACTATCAAGAAAAAAGCACCTAAGAAAAATAGAAATTTATGAGGTTTTAAATAGCTTAATATTTTTATGCCGCTCAGAAATGTATCTTTAGTAAACTTATCTGTTTTTGAATTGTCTTTTGAAGGCTTTCTAAAACTCATTTTTTTTATTTAAAAATTGAATTAATAATGACAGTTTTTTTTATTCAGCATATTGATTTCACATTATTTAATAAAATCAATTTAATGCAATAATTATAAGTTAACCTTATTGTTGCTGTGGCCCTTTTTTTCTAAAATGCCTACGCTTATTTGGTTTCTTCAATTTCTTTTTTGGCTGTGGCTGGTACAATGGTGTTTCACCAAATTGTGTGTCAACTGCTGCTTTAGGAATAGGATAGGCAAGCAATTCTTCGATCAAAAAAAGCTTGTATTGCTCTGGCTCACTCACTAAGGTGATTGCTGTTCCGTCAGTGGCTGCTCTTGCTGTTCTGCCAATGCGATGTACATAATCTTCACCATCATTCGGAACATCATAATTTATCACCAAATCAATGTCTTCAATATCGATTCCGCGCGATATCACATCAGTCGCAATAATAATGGCTATTTTTCCACTTCTAAAGTTTAATAATACTTGCTCTCGCATCTGTTGCTCTAAGTCGGAATGAATTTCTTCATTTTTAATTCCGCTTCTATTTAACTCGCGACTTAGTTTTTTTACGTTTTCTTTTCTTGAGCAAAAAACAACAATTTTTTTAAACTTCACATCTTTTAAAATGGATTGTATGATGGGCGTTTTTTGTGCTTCAAAAATGATATAAGCTAATTGCGTAATTTTTTCAGGTGGTTTTGATATCGAAATATTTATTTGCGCTGGATCTTTCAAAATACTTAAGCCTAATTGCCTTATTTTTGGTGGCATTGTAGCAGAAAAGAGTAAAGTTTGTCTCTCTGTTGGCAAATATTTGATGATTTTAATAATGTCTTCATAAAAACCCATATCCAACATTCTATCTGCTTCGTCTAATATCAAATGTTTTAGTCCTTTAAGTCGTACATAACCTGAAGCTAAATGGCTTATCATTCGGCCTGGTGTACAAATTACGATATCAACGCCATGTGATAATGCTCTTTTTTCTGTTTCAAAGCTAGAGCCATCGCTGCCACCATATACAGCAATGGAGCTGATTGGTGTGAAATAAGAAAATGCTTCTAAGTTTTGTGAAATCTGAACAGCTAATTCGCGAGTAGGCACAATGACAATGGCATTTACTTCATCTTCGTGTTTTTCTTGTGTGATAAGCTCATTTAAAATTGGCAATAAAAAAGCTGCAGTTTTTCCTGTTCCTGTTTGCGCAGCAGCAATCACATCTTTTCCTGCAAGAATAATCGGTATTACCTGCTCTTGTACCGGCGTAGCCGTTTTATAGTTCATGGCATCTATTCCTTCCAGCAAACGCTCATCAAAGCCAAATTCCTTAAAATCCAATGATAGTATTTTTATTTAAGCATCAAAGATACAATATATTATGCGTTTTGCGAATTTCAATCGCACAAGGAATGTCGATATAGTGATAAATAAGCTTATTTAACTAGTAATTTATATATGCCAATCGTATTGTTGTCTTTTATTAAATTGATATAATACATTCCGCTTGTAATAAGTGTGTTTAGGTTTATTTCGTGTGTATTTCCTGTTGTTAATTGTTGGCTTAATACGGTTTGACCCAATAGGTTCTGCACTTCAATGCGTATATTTTCAGCATTATTTATTTCAATTTGTAAAGTGAAATGTTCCTTTGTAGGATTAGGATAAATTTGTACTTGTTTGTCCTTTTTTGTATGGTGTAAGTCAGTGCTCAATACGTTTATTGTAGTTGAAAATGTATCAGCACTGCAATAGTTAGCAGTTGTAAGTTTTATCGTGTATGTGCCTGGATTTTGATAAATATGTGTAGGTGATATTTCTGTGGAAATACTGTCATCTCCAAATTCCCATAAGCATAAACCACCATTAGTCGTTGTGTTAGTTAAAGTCAACACATTTCCAAGAAGTGTATAAGTAAAAGAGGCATCTGGACTGGGTTTTAAAGTAATAGTTGTAGTAACAATGCTATCACAACCTAAGCTGGTTTGAAATGTATCTTTTATAACAGTCACACCTGAAATAAAACAAGATTCTGAATGGAATTCAGTAAATACAGTATCGCAACTAAAACCATTACATGCTGTTGATTGTAATAATTGATTTCTATTTGAATTAAATATTGTAGAGCGCACTCTGTCCTTTTGTCCTTGCGTAAACATGCCTCTGCCACCGCAATAGCTCATTATGTTTTTAAATGAAAATAAACTATCAGCACTATTATTACAAACACTGTTTTGGCAGTCAGCAATTTTATGTGGTGGTGTATCGCAAATCCAATCACCTTGAATAAAGCATAAATCATTGGCAGGGCAGCCATTTTCACTTCCTTGAAAGGTATGAAATAAGCCCATAGCATGGCCTAATTCATGCGCTAAAGTTGAGCTGTTGTATCGCATTGAATTTGCAGATAAAACTGCGCCATCTATGGCATCTAAGCCATTTGGCAACGGGAAATAAGCATATCCGCCCCAATCTCCAACAATTTTATGCACGACCCAAATATTATAAACAAAATTATGCCGCCAATTGCTTAGGTTTTTTGTTTGCAATTCATCAGCGCCGAAATTGCCATTTAATATTTCTGCAGAATATCCCATGCCTTTGTCTCTGTAAAGCGGCACACTACTCGCATTGATGCGAACAATGCCGTTTGTTGCATTTCCATTTGGGTCTGTGTGCGCAAGACAAAATTGTACTTCCATGTCAACACCTTCCGTTGTATTCAGTTTTCTCCAGCGTTCGTTTGCACCTTTTACAGCATCATAAATAACTTGATCTGCAATATTAGAACCTGTTCCTATTGGTTCACCTAAGTGTAAAACATGAACGACAATTGGAATTTCTAAGATACTTGCGGTAGGCTTATTATTGCTAGTATTATTACTAATAGCTGTCAATTGTCTGATGAAAGCGGTGTCTTTGAGTTGAATTGATTGAAAAATTTCATTTGCACAGCTATATTCTTGTGCAAAAATGTGATGTGTTTGTATTAAAGAAACGCATACAAATAATAACTTACAAAATCGTAAGCATTGCTTAGTTACAATAGTTTTAATGGCTAGCATGATAAATTATCTATTTAAAGATAATCATCATTTTTAGATAACAGTAGTTATCCAGCCAAATTTATCTTGGTCGATGCATTTTTGGATATTCACTAATGCTGTTTTTACACGTGGTGCTACCACAAAAGCAGTGTCATCTAATAAATAATCTTTTCCTTTGTAGCCAAATCGATTGATTGGATTGACCACTGCTGCCGTACCAGTTCCGAACATTTCCGTTAGTTTGCCAGCTTCGTGTGCTGTTGTAATTTCATCAATGTCAATTGGTCTTTCTTCTACCGTATATCCTAAATCGCGTGCTATCGTGATGATGCTATCGCGTGTGATGCCTTCTAATATGCTGCCATCTGTGTTTGGTGTTACGAGCTTGCCATCTATCACAAAAAATATATTCATGGTGCCCACTTCATTGGCATATTTTTTATGCTCACCATCTAACCATAACACATCTTTATAGCCCATATTTTTCGCTAATTCTACAGGATATAATGTGCCAGCATAGTTGCCTGCTGCTTTTGCTGAGCCATATCCACCTTTTGTAGCACGTATATATGTATCGTGCACCAATACAGATATTGCTTCGCCATAATAAGGTCCAGTTGGGCCAATAATTACCATAAATAAATAACGGTCTGATGTTCGAACGCCAATAAAAGGTTCCGTGCCGATTAAAAACGGTCGAATATAGAGAGAACTTCCTGCTGTTTTAGGAATGAAATCTTTATCGAGTTCAATTAATTTATTGATGCCATCCATAAATAAGGATTCCGGTACTTCTGGCATCGACATGCGATGTGCGGATTTATTTAATCGCTCTAAATTCTTCTTTGGCCTAAATAACACAATACCGCTTTCATCAGCTTTATAATATGCTTTCATACCTTCAAATATGGCTTGACCATAATGAAAAACATTACAAGCAGGACTTAAAGAAATATTTTGATATGGTTGAATCTTGGCTGTTTGCCATTTTCCATCATAATACTCACAAATAAGCATGTGGTCAGAAAAAGTTTTACCAAATGGCATATTGTCAAAGTCAATTTTAGAAAGTTTGCTTTCTTTTGTAGTTTCAATCTCTATACTTGGTATGGTTTCCATTTCAATAACTTGTGCAGACATGCTAAAATATTTTATGCAAAGTTACAAAAAAAAGGTAGTTACTTTGTGGTTTACAATTAAAATTAGTAAGGTGTTATGAGTACTTTTTTTATTTTGAATTCATCAGATGAAACAGTATTGCCAGATGTAAAGTCTGATTTTGTGATTTTTTACAAAAAAAGTAAAGAAGAAGCGCAGGCAAACATTCAAAATGAATTGTTTAGTAAGTTAATCATCAATGCATTAAAATTAAAATTAGAAGATTTTTTATTCGTAGATATTTCAAAGCCTTTCATGCGATTTGCTACAATTCATAAAAATATTACAATCAAAAAGTGCTTTTTGTTTGGTGTAAGCGAAAAAGAAGTTGGGATTAATTTTGATATTCCAATGTACAATTTATTAAGCATAAACGATATTGATTTTATAAAAGCGGACACAGCTGAAAAACTGGAAGCAGACAAGCAATTAAAAAGCCAACTTTGGAATCAATTAGTGCTTACATTTAAACTTTAAATATGCGATCCCTAATATTTGCTACCAATAATCCCAATAAGATAAAAGAAATATCTTTACAGCTGTCTGCCGACTTTCATATTAAAAATTTAATTGATATCGGATGCAACGAAGAACTGCCAGAAACACATCATACTATAGAAGAAAATTCTGCCGAAAAAGCGATTTTTGTAGCAAAAAAATTTCGGGTCAATTGTTTTTCTGAAGACACTGGCTTGGAAGTTGAAGCGCTGAATGGCGAACCAGGCGTGGATAGTGCACATTATGCTGGAGACCGAGATGCGAATAAGAATATGGATAAATTACTGAAAAAATTGGAAACAGTAGGAAATCGTAATGCACAATTTAAAACGGTAATCACCTTAATATACAAGGAAGTACAATATCAATTCGTAGGCATACTCAAAGGAAAAATAGGAAAGGAGAAGAAAGGAAATTATGGGTTTGGATATGATCCGATTTTTGTATTAGCAGATGGCAGAACTATGGCGGAATTGATGATAGACGAAAAAGTACAAATTAGCCACAGGGCAATTGCCACCAAAAAATTGATAGATTTTTTGTCAAATTTAGACTAAATTTAAAATACACGCATTTTTTTTTGCTTTTATGCAACCAATCGAACATAAAGAGACACTATATAATGAGTTGATCGAGCTTTGCAAACGCAATAATCGAGAAGCTCAATATAAGCTGTATTCACTTTTGTCGAGTAAAATGTTTGCTGTATGCATACGATATGCCAAAAACAAAGAAGCCGCAGAAGATTTATTGCAAGAAGGCTTTGTCAAGGTTTTTACAAATATTGACAAGTTTAGAGCAGATGGCTCTTTTGAAGGCTGGGTCAGAAGAATAATGGTAAATACAGCGATTGAACAGTATAGGAAAAATACAAAAATGTATCCAGTAGTTAGTGCTGATGACATAAAAATAGATATTCCAGAAACGGAAACATCGGACAATTTAGAAGTAGAAGATTTGATGAAGATGATTAATAGTTTGTCACATGGCTATAAAACGATTTTTAATTTATATGTGATAGAAGGTTTTTCACATAAGGAAATTGCAGACATGTTGAATATAAGTGAAGGTACATCAAAATCACAACTGGCACGAGCTAGGTATTTATTGATGGAAATGGTAAACAAATCAGCAATAGTAAAACGAAATGCAACAGCGAGCGAATAATAAATTTGATAAGCAAGTAAAAAAGCTGCTTGAAAATGCGGAAGTGGAAGCGCCTGCGTTTTTGTGGAATGCTATTGAAAGCAAGCTGCCTGTTCAAAAACCTTGGTATTCAAAATATAAATACATTATATTACTACTGCTTTTAGTTAGTTCTTCTGCAACTAGTATTTTCATTTATAAAAATAGTCAACAGCATTTTGGGAATAATAAAAATCTTGCAACTGTTAATAAGCAAGAGCAAAATGTAAAAAGCACATCAGCTGCGACAAAAATTGGAAATACATTTGAAAATAAATCTTCAAATGCTGCAAGTTCAAACATGCTTAATACTGACGCGCTAACATCAAAACCAAGCGTGAGCAATTTCTATGAAACTTCAGAAGGCAATAAAGACAATCGTTTAGCCAATATTAAACAACAACAAGATAAGGCTACAGCTGAACGAACAATGCGCTTGAAACGTTTTGAAGTGCTGCAAGCTAATAAAATTAATGACGACAAACAGAATATTAATACTATTCAAAATACGAATGTTTCCAATGTTTCAAATTCGATAAATCAAATACAAACGCCACAGAACGACATTGTAATTGCGTCAGCAACTACATTAGCCAAAACGACACAAACAATATCTGATGAGCAAAAAATATTAGCAAATACAAATCAAGAAATGCATGATGTAAATGCAACAAATGAGAAAATTCAAGAAGCTAATATTGCGTCAACACACTCAAATGACAATGCCACAGAAGCTTTAATAGATGATGATAGTCAGAATGTATTTGCAGTAAAAAATGATTCAGAAAAAAATGCGAATAAATTAGATTATGTTGACTATGCAACAACAACAACAAATAATGAAAATAGCGATTTTCTAAATTTCGATGCAACAAGCAAAATTGTGAGTCCACTCAACAGTAGCAATGCAGCTGATTTGACTGCATCTGTAATTCCTGTAAAAATTAATCATACACCAATTCCATCAAGAGACGTTATGCGCTCGCTGGTAGCACCAGAAATATTGGAAAAATTTGATTTTGAAACACAAGCTGCAGGCATTAATGACTTAAATCCAAACAGAGAGAAAATATTAAAAAACCTGAAACAATTTGCAGGATACAATATCAATCGAGGTTTTCATATTGGCGCATTTATTGGTATTAATAGTGTTTGGTTAAATAAAAAACAATTCAGTACAGACGAAAATACGACAGCTATAAAACCAAAATTCCAATTAGGAAAAGCGTACGGCATCAATATAGGTTATGACTATTCAGACCGTTGGGGAATTACGATGGAATGGCAGATTGCAGAGCAAGGACAAAAATATAGTATGCAACAAATCGGCGAAGATCATCGATGTGTAAAAGAAGTCAACTTGCTTTATACAAAGTTTCCCATTTTAATGAAGTACAAACAAATGTTTATCAATCATTACAATTCAAAACCAATTGCATTGAGTTTCTTATTTGGTCCACAAGTGAGTTTGTTGTTGAAAAAAGAAATATTAATGGACGGCAATAAAATTCAATCAAACGCAAAATATAATAAGTTTGAATTTGGTTTAATAGGTGGCTTTGATTTTGATTTGTTTATGACACGCAATTTATCATTGACAATAGGCGGCAGAACAGGCTTTGGTACTTCTATGCAGAAAGGAAAACCTATGAGTTTTCAGTTAGGTGTAATGACACAATTAAACTTCAGATTGCCCAAAAAAATAAAATAAGTTTTTCACAGTTTTTATAGTTTTATGGTTTGAGCGTTCGACAGAACGCTCTTTTTATTTTTCATTTTACTATAAATAAATGCAAGATTATTCTTCTATTTTTTCTATTTCCATTGCATGTTTTAAGCTGATTTTTAAAGCTTCAAATTGCTGTTCCAATTCAAGCACATATTGCTGTTCGATTGAAATCACAAAAGTAGATTGCTGTTCCAATTCTTGTTTTTCGATGGTGGCATTTACTTTTTGGATTAAAGAAAAGATGGCATGTGTTATGGTATAATCACATTGAATTAAATATTTTTTTCTGATTTGTTGAAGTACGATATTTGTGTTTTGTAATGTCTCTTTAGCACACGATTTGTAAGCATCAATTAAACCAGTTACGCCAAGTTTTGTACCGCCAAAATAACGAACAACAATGATTAAGCAATTTGTAACACCGAATGAATCTATCTGTCCTAATATCGGCTTTCCAGCTGTGCCACTCGGTTCGCCATCATCATTGGCTCTATAGTTATTTTTATCAATACCTATTCGATAAGCGTAACAATGATGCGTTGCTTTCGGATGTTGTGCCTTCACAAATTCCAGTTTTTCTTTTATTTCTATTTCATTTTTTACAGGATAAGCGAAGCCATAAAATTTGCTGGCTTTGTCTTTGTACAGCACTTGCTCAACAGCATTATGTATTGTGTAATAGCTATACATATTATGCAATAAATCCAATAATAATGATACTGCTGATTGCGAGTATAAATCCAATTGATTTTCGTGTGTTAAACGCTTCTTTGTAAATAATGAATCCAATAAAAGCAGACAAACAAACAATTCCTAAATTATTGACAGGAAAAATGACAGAGCTTTGCCAAGGCAATGTGCTCAATGTTTTTAAAAGAAAATATAAAGAGAAATAATTTGGAATACCTAAAATAATTCCTGCTAATACATTCTTCCATTGATACAATTTTTTATCTCTGAAATGTAATAAGATACCTAAAACCATAGCTGCTGCAAAAACACCTATTGTTACTTGATGATCCCAATTTGTTGGCATCATTTTCTTTTGAATGTAATTAAATGCTGTATCACACAAGCCACTTCCAATAAAAATTAAAAATGGATAAATCAATGCTCTTGTGGAGGCTTCCTGTTTACTTTCATTTTCATATGCAATCAGATAAACAGCAATGATAGCACATATAATTCCTATAATTTTTAACGCAGTAATGCTGTCGTTATACAAAATAATTGCGACACTGACAGGAATGACAAACGATAATTTCATTGCAATACTGGCAGTGACAACACCAAGGGATAAAGCCGTTTTCCCGACTAAGAGAAAAATTAAAATAAATGCAAAACCTAACAACACGACGATGGGAAAACCATTCCATTGTATCATTTTTGGAAATACAGAAAAGTCATCTACAAAAATCAATCCTGTCAGCACACAAAAAATATAATTAAACACAATGGCATGTGTCGAGTTTATTTTCCATTTATCAAACAAACGAAATAAAACAACTAATGCAGTAGCACAAATAATACTAAGAATAAGATAAAGCATTTGGATTTTTTAGAACTTGTATGTTGTCTGTTTGTAATGTGCAGTTTTCTTGCAAAGTGCCTGAAATTACTGGTGCTTTGATATAGGTGTCAATATTTTCATTACTGATTATTTGCATGTTATTTTGCGCAGTTATGATATGCGCTTCATTCCAAGCGTTATTATCAATAAATTGCTGAAGCACATTTGCGCCACCTTCTACTAACAAGGAAATAATATTGTTTTTTGCTAATTGTTGTAATAATTCTTGTATGGTGATTGCTTCGTCATTTATTCTGCCATAAAAAAAAGTACTTGCTTCATTATTAAATACATGATAGTCTTTCGGAATGGCATGTTCACTTCCAAGCACGATACGTATTGGATTTTTTCCTGTGGCAAAACGTACGGTAAGTGAAGGATTGTCTGACAATACTGTGTTTTTGCCAACGGCAATTGCCTGATGTGATGCTCTCAGTTGATGTACATAGCGCTGAGTAGCATCATTACTTATTTTTATTTCTTTGCCAATTACGCCAATATATCCATCATGACTTTGTGCATATTTTAAAGTGATGTAAGGCAAATTGTGTTTATGGAAATAGAAAAAATGTTTATTTAAATCGCTGCCTTCCTTTTCTAAAATTCCAGTGATGCAATTCACGTCGTGTTCGCGTAGGCGCTGTACACCTTTTCCGTTGACTTTGTCAGAGGCATCCAGCGTGGATATGACTACGTTTTTTATTTTATGACGAATAATTAAATCTGTACAGGGTGGCGTTTTGCCAAAATGTGAACATGGTTCTAAATTCAAATAAAGCGTAGCGTCGCTGATTAATTCCATATCTTTTTCGGCAACACTATTTAAGCAATTTACTTCAGCATGCGCTTCGCCAAATTGTTGATGATAACCTTCTCCAATAATATTGTCATTGTGTACTAATACAGCACCAACCATAGGATTGGGCGATACGTAGCCTTTGCCTAGTTTCGCCAATTCGAAACAGCGATGCATATATTTTTCATGATATGTAGTTTCTTTACTCAATGCTATATAAAATACTTCTTACTTATTATTAGCTTTACAAAAATAATAAATTGAACGTACATCAGTATAAAAATATAATCTTGCCGATGCTTGCAGAGTCTTTTGATGAACGAGAGGCTGCAAATTTGTTTAAATATGCACTAGAAGATTATTTTCATAAGCGTTATTTTGATATAAAAGATTTCGATTTAAACGAAGAGGAAATAGAGGAGTTGAACTATATTTTTGAGAAAATATCGAACCATTATCCAATTCAATATATTTTTAATAAAGCACATTTTTTTGGACTCGATTTTTATGTAGATGAGAATGTATTAATTCCACGACCCGAGACCGAAGAGTTAGTTCATTGGATATTGACGAATCATGCTGATAATTCATTGCAAATATTAGATATCGGTACAGGTAGTGGATGCATTGCTATTGCTCTAAAAAAGAACAAACCAGATTGGAAATTTTTTGCAATCGATATCAGTGAAAAAGCATTAGAAGTGGCTAATATTAATGCTAATAAGCACCATACTGAAATAGAATTTTTTCAGCATGATATCTTGCCTACAACCAATTTTTTTGTGGACGTTCTGTTATATATGGAACGAGATGACGCTGCACCTTTGCAATTAGATATTATCGTAAGCAATCCACCTTATATTCCTTTTTTCGAACAAGATAAAATGTCTTCTTCCACCTTGAATTTCGAACCACCAACCGCTTTATTTGTTAGCAATGACAGTCCAATTCTTTTTTATGAAAAAATTGCAGATTTTGCCTTATTGCATCTGACTAAAAATGGTAAGTTGTATTTTGAATTAAATGAATTTAATGCAAACGAAGTGGTGACAATGTTGCAACAAAAAGGGTTTATTGATATACAACTGAAAAAAGATTTAGCAGGAAAAGATAGAATGCTTCGATGTACGATTATTAATTAACCGCTTTTGATTCATTCCAATAATAACTATCAGGATATATGCGATTTCCAAATATGGCAGTGCCAACTCTTATCATGGTTGAGCCTTCTTCAATGGCAATTTCCAAATCGCCACTCATGCCCATAGATAATTCTTTCATTTCCACGCCTTCGATATTTTCTCGTATTATCGATTGTTGAATGCTTTTCAATAATGCAAAACATTGTCTTACTTTATTATGCTCAGCACTAAATAATCCAATGGTCATTAAGCCTTTGATGTGTATATTTTTTAGTGTAGCAACAGATTTTACTAAGGTTATAGCATCATTTGGTGCAACACCAAATTTACTTTCTTCGCCAGATGTGTTCACTTGAATATATACATCTAATTCTTTATTTTCAGTAGCTAGTCGTTGTTGCAATTTTTCTGCTAAGTCTAATCTGTCCAATGATTGCAAACAACTGACTTCGTAACGTAATATTTCTTTTATTTTATTGCTTTGTAAATGACCAATAAAATGTTTCTCATGTACAACTGATTTTAGTGATTCGTATTTTTCTTTAATTTCCTGAATTTTGTTTTCACCGATTATACATGCACCTGCTTCGATAGCATGTTTAATATTTTCAGCAGATACAGTTTTTGTTGCTAATAATAGTTTTACTTCGTTTGGATTTCGATTTGCTTTCTCACAAGCTTCATTAATACGATTTTGAATAGCTTGTATATTGCTTACAATGTTGTTCATGTTAATTGTTGATGTTCTGGGCAATCTATTCGTAAATCTTCAATCGATAATTTTTGTTGTAACAAATTACAATAATGTTGTTTGCCATTGTGACTCGACTTGTAATACGTGCAAGTGTAGCACATTCTTTGTAATGTAATAACGCCTGATGAATTCAAGTGTCGAATAATATCTAATAAGCCAAGCAACATATTTTGTTTGTCTTCGCTGTGCAATTGTTCGATTGGCTTTGATATTTCTTCGCTAAAAAATGAAGTTTTTAACGCTATCTCTTTCCCTTTTTTAGTGAGTTTTATAGTGTAGCTTCGAGAATCGTTTTGATCGAATATTTTTTGTATGAATTGCTTTTGTTCCAATAATTTTATTGTGTCGCTAATTGTTGCTTTAGAAAGATTGAATTCATTGGCAAGGTAGCTTACTTTGCATTTTTCTATTTGATGGTAATGAATAAAAATTAGCAATTGGATTTGAATAGGCGTGAGTGCATACGTTACACTTTCTTGCCATAACAATATTCTAAATGCTTGTGCAATGCGTTCCAATGATGCAATTATCTTGCTTTCAATATGATGATTTTGTTGCTCTAAATTGAAATCAGATTTTTTCATGAATGGCAATTTTCCATTTCATAAATGTAATATCCTTTTTCTATAATTGCATCTTTCCATTGAGGTCTTATTGTTTCGATATGGCAAAATTGACATTCAGTTGCTGTCAAAGTTTGACCTTGCTGTCCTTTTGTGGCTAAATATTCTAGGCCATAATTATAGATCACTGCTGCATCTTTTATATTTTCTGGCACAATTATATCAAAATGCATTATACTACCATCTTTTTTAGTGACATAAGTGTCCCAAACTGCTACTTGCATATATTTATTTTTTCATGTGAAAAAAATATTTCCTCACTATAATTTAGTGAGGAAATTAGTTAGCCTTTTACATCTGCCATTGATGCACCAAAGTTGATGTGTAATACATTTCCGTTTGGCGTTACTAAAGCAGGTACAGATTTTACGCCTTTTGTTTCCGCTTCTTCTATTCTGTTTCTGTCTTGACCGATATGGACAACTTCGACATTTTCAGCACCGATTAGATTAACGATGTCGTGCTCAGCACTAACGCATACAGGACATCCTGCATGATAAAAAATTGATTTTGACATTTGTGTTTAATTTTACTTTATATGCAATATTGCAATACAAATATAGTTAGGATACCTAACAATGTCAACACTTATTCTTTTTTTATAAAAAAATGCCATTTACTAGATTTATAAGCCGTTTGTATGTGCTTTTCATCTTGTAAATGACATTCCATCAAAAAAAACAATTTATACTTAATTCAACCAAAATTCATCGTTCCATTCTTCTTTATATTCATTGTTATAATGCTCATTTAATTGTTGCAATTGTGTTTCTGTAGCTGCATCTTGTATTTTGTTAAAGAGTAAGCGTTCTTCGAAGCGTATGTGTGCATTCAATTCCATTTCAATACTTTGCAAGGTGGCAATATCCATATTTTCTTTTTCAAAATGGGCACGTAAACTATTGTGTTCCTTTATTGCTTGTATGATATGCTCATCGTTTGATGGTAAAACGGTAAATACATATTTTTCTTCTTCTAAAAAATGCGCTTTAAGATGAGAATTCCAAAACGATGATACATAATTACTAATTCTATTTAGTTCAATATTTTTTTGCAAACCTACTTTAATCTTCCAACACAATAATAAGCCATGATGATGATCTCTACTATAAGGTTTTAATAATTCATTTCTTTTTATTGGACTGCTCATAATCGTTGATTTTATTTTTTATTACATCTAATAGCACAATCGCGTGATTTATGTTTGGATCTTTTGCACCATACAGCAAGGAAATATCACGATGTTTATTGATTTCCATTACGTGTTTAATGGCAGTTGTTTGCTCCGATAATTCGTTTCGATATTTTTCTTCGAATAAATCAAATAACTCAGCGGCATGATGAAACCATTTACGCAATTCAGTAGAAGGAGCGAGGTCTTTATTCCATTCGTCGATTGCAGCTTTTTCTTTGCTTATTCCACGAGGCCAAAGTCTGTCCACTAATATCCTATAACCATCATTGCTACTGGGTTCATCATAAATCCGCTTTATTTTTATTTTTTTCATCTAAATGTTTTTTCCATTTCTATTGCTTTTGGAAAAAGTATATTATTTTCTAAATGAATATGCAAGTGTAAATCAGCTTCAAACTCTTTCAATAAAGCGAATGTAACGCGGTAAGTATTGCAAGCTTCTGCTGGCGGATTGTAATTGTTCGTTAGCTCTTCAATTTTTCTAAAACGCTCACCTTCAGTAGTGTGCTCATGCATCATCATGTCAATCGGATTTTGTACAGAACCGAAAGGAGGCATTTCTAAGCCAGTTCCTTCTTGCTTTGCCTTTTCCATTTTTTTGATGAAAGGAAATAAGATTAATTCTTCTTTTTTCATGTGCATCGCCAACTCACCAGCTGTTGCTGTAAAGTGCTCATTTATCTCAAATAATTCTGGATGATGTGGTCCGTGTACTCTACAAATTTTATCAAGATATGGTTTGATTTCTAATGATTTTTCTTCCACATAACGATGATGTTTTTTCTGAATATAATCAGCCAATAAATCTAATGGCCAAGTTTGAAAGTCAATAGCACCAGCTTCTACATTTTGTGTTGTAGCTATTAAATCGCTAACAAGCGCATTGGCATCTACACTTTTTAGTTCGCACGCTTCACCTATGGTGCGATTGCCTTGACAACAGAAATCTAATTTGTATTTTTTAAATACAGATGCCGCGCGGTAATCATTTGCAACTAATTCACCAATGATTGTTTCTTTTGTAATACTCATGTTATTTTATTTATTTGTTTAGAATTGGAATTTTATAATAATTATAGTAATGGAATTGATGTGTTGTTTTTATAATACTCAATCTTCGTATGAAACATTTCAGCCATTCTTTGTCCTTGCCATTTTGCTTTGTCTGCATTTTTTCCTTTAAAATTTTCATCTACTGTTTCAAAAAATAAATGTATCCATTGGTTGAAATGCTCAGCAATTACAGGCAAATTGGCGTGTGGCACGAATGGACTTCCAAAATAAGTATGTTCATCAAGCAATACTGTTTGCCAAAAACGATACATTTTTTCTAAATGCTCTGGCCATCTATCTTTAATAACGTTGTCAAAAATGTCTTTCAATTTTTCGTCTTGTCTTACTTTTCCATAAAAGCAATCAACAAGCAATTTGACATCGTCTAAATGAGTAATATCTTTTCTTAAATCTTGCATTTGTTTTATCTTTTTAAAAATGTCAAACCACATTCTACTTCTAGTGCTAATGATTTCAGCGTAGTGCTTGTTAGCATTTCTTTTAAATTATCTCGTATGGCTTTAAATTGATGGTGTACAGGACATGGCATTTTATCATTGCATCTACTTAATCCTAATCCACAACCTTCGTAAATAGAATCGCCATCAATGGCTAATACAATAGCACTCAATTTTAGTGTTTCTATTTTTTCATTATCTATCATAAAACCACCATTTGGTCCTTTAATAGATTTTATTATTCTTTCGCGCACTAATTGTTGTAATATTTTAGAAGTATAGGCTTCAGGAGATTCTATAGCGAATGCTACTTCTTTTAAACTTACTTTTTTACATTGCAGCGATTGTTCTGCAATATATATTGAAGCTCTTATTCCGTACTCACATGCCTTAGAAAACACTATTTTATTTTTTAGAACACAAATTTACACCTTATATTTTAATAATGGACAAAAATATCCACTATTTTGTTTTAATTTAAGGTTATTTTGCATTTCTTTTATATAAATAGCTGATTTGCAACGTTATGAGTATTGTTTTAAAATAAAATAACACGACCCATGGGTCGTATTATACTTGAAATATTAAAATAATTCTGACGAATTGCTATCTATTTATCATAGAACTTTTTACCAGATTTTGCATACTCTAATAAAATTTGTGCAGGCTCAAAACGTTCACCAAATCGTGCTGTCAAATCATTTAAAATATCTACCACTTTTTGTGCACCTACGCTATCAATATATCTGAAAGGACCGCCACGAAAAGGAGGGAAGCCAAGACCAAACACAGCACCGATGTCGCCATCTAATGGACTTTCGATGATGTTTTCTTGTAAGCATAATGCAGCCTCGTTTACCATGGCCATTGCACAACGCATGTGAATGTCATTAGCATCAAATTTTTTACGTGTGTTGCCACCATAGAAAGAGTAAATATCCGCATCTACTTGTCCTGATACTTTCTTGCCTTTTTCATCGTATTTGTAAAATCCTTTTTTATTTTTTCTGCCTTTGTAACCAGCTTTAGATATTTCTAATAAGGTTTTACTTACCTTGAATTTTGGTCGAGTAGAAAGTAACTCTTGCATTAATTCGCCACTCATAATGTGAGCGCCTACATCGATGCCTACTTCGTCTGCTAATGTAATTGGGCCAACAGGGAAACCAAATAAATTCATCTCTCTGTCTATTTGTTGAATATCGCCTCCTTCATCTAATAACAATTGTGCTTCATTCATTAATGGCGCTAAAATACGTGTAGTATAAAAGCCAGGACCATCGTGTACTACAATAACGGTTTTGCCTTGTCTTACGCCTACATCGTAGCAAGTCGCAATTACCCAATCAGCCGTTTTATCAGTTTTTACGATTTCTAATAATGGCATTTTGGGAACAGGCGAGAAGTAGTGCATACCGATTACCAATTCCGGATGTTTTGCATTTGCCGCAATGTGTTTGATAGGTAATGCAGAAGTATTAGTAGCAAAAATAGTATTTGGTTTTGCGTTAGCTTCTACATCTTTTAAGATAGCTTGTTTTAGTTTTAAATCTTCAAACACAGCTTCGATAATGATTTCTTGATTGTCTAAGTCTTCGTAGTTTAATGAGCCTGACAATAATGCCATTTTTTCTTCTAACTCAATTTTAGACATTGCTTTTTTAGACACTCTTTTGTTGTAACCATCATAGATAGTTTTATACGCTGAGCTAATCATGTCTTGATTGATATCTTTCAATAGCACGTGCATGCCATCATTCATAGAAACTTCAGCAATACCAGCACCCATAAATCCTGCGCCAATCATACCTAATCTGTCCACTTGTTTTACTTTGTCCTCGCCGTATGGATTTTTCTTTTTGTCTGTCATTGCAAAAAAGATATTGATAAGCTGACGAGACACAGGTGATAAAATCAACTCTTCAAATCTATCTACTTCTGCTTCATATCCTTTTTCAATTCCTTGGTTCCAGCCAATTTCAACACACTCCATTATCTTGTATGGTGCAGGATAATTGCCATGTGCTTGTTTGTCCACCATTTTTTTAGCTTGGTCAAATACTATCTTATTCACTAAGGGTGCTTCTAAAACGATATTCGTCAACGATTTTTGAATAGAAGGGAAACCAGCTTTAATGTCTAATTCATTTCTTTCTCGTTTTATTGGATTATCTACTAATTCCAAAGCAAATTTCTGAGCTACTTTTTGCAGCGCTGAGACATGCACCACCTTGTCCGCTAATCCCATTTTTAATGCTGGATATGCGAATACATTTTTACCAGTTAACATCATATCTAATGCAGCTTGCAGGCCTACTAAACGCGGTAAACGTTGTGTGCCGCCACCACCAGGTAGTAAGCCTAATTTTACTTCAGGTAAGGCTACTTTTGTAGATTTATCATTCGATAAAACACGCGCATGACATGCCATCGCAATTTCTAAACCCGCACCTAATGCATTGCCATGTATTGCTGCTACGATTGGTTTTTTTGATTTTTCGATTTGGTTTAAAATCTCATGTCCTTTTCTTGCTATTGGTTTCCAGTCACCTGGTTTTTCAACTTTTGCAAATGCATCAATATCTGCACCAGCAATAAAGTCTTTCTTTTTGCTACTTAATACAAACGCTTTGATAGAATCGTCAGCATTTAGCTCTTCAAAAACACTTTCAAAAAGTCCAATTAAATCAGGGCCGATTTTATTTATTTTTTCATCTTTTTGATCCATCCAAATGGTGCATACACCATTTGGATTTTTTTCAATAGAGATATAATCTTCTC
>WBZL01002334.1_pt1 | contig 18604 bp, 16 predicted proteins | sample 5204291 | NCBI WGS metagenome assembly WBZL01 (sample SAMN12344345, study PRJNA552823) | activated sludge metagenome | biome: Activated sludge suspended growth; feature: Nitrification reactor; material: Wastewater; isolation source: activated sludge from nitrification reactor of wastewater...
CTGATAAAATCAGAACAGCTGAAAAGAAATAAAAAATTGTATCTTGTGCGCTCATATATAAAAAATTATCGGTAGCGTGCCTCTACTTCTCGATCCTTTGCAATTTGCTGCTCATATTGGTCTCCAACCGCGAGCAGCATCTCTTTTGTATAAGTTAGATCACCACGAACTTCACCATGATATTCAAGGACACGCGTTTCAACGATGGCATCAACAGGACAAGCTTCCTCACAAAATCCACAAAAGATGCATTTGATCATATCAATATCGTAACGTGTCGTGCGCCGAGTACCATCCTCACGCTGTTCGGATTCAATGGTAATTGCCATCGCAGGGCAAACAGCTTCGCATAGTTTACATGCTATGCAACGTTCCTCACCATTAGGGTAACGACGCAGTGCATGTAATCCCCTGAAACGGGGAGACTGTGGCGTCTTTTCTTCAGGGTAATTAATAGTAATTTTAGGTGCAAATAAATATCGCCCAGTGACTTTCATTCCTTTTAATAACTCAAATAAAAGAAATGATTTAAAAAAGTGCTTGATTCGTTCCATATAGTTAATACCTCAGCTAAACCACATATTAAGAGGGAAAGTATCACGTAGTGAAACCGGTAACTGCATAACCATTCCAATCAAAACTATCCAAACCAAGGTAATTGGGATAAAAATTTTCCAACCTAGCCTCATAATCTGGTCATATCGATAACGAGGGAATGTTGCGCGAAACCATAAAAAGAAAAACAATATAAAAGCAATCTTCAGTAATAACCAAACCATTCCTGGTATATAAGTGAATGGTGCAAAATTAAATGGTGGTAACCACCCGCCCAAGAACATGATGCTTGTCAATGTTGCGACTAATATCATGTTTGCGTATTCAGCTAGAAAAAAGACAGTAAAGGCCATACCTGAATAATCTACATGAAATCCAGCAACGATCTCAGATTCACCTTCTGCTACATCAAAGGGAGCACGATTCGTTTCAGCAACACCAGAAATAAAGTAAACCAAGAACATCGGAAATAATGGTATTAAATACCAATTCAGAAAACTATCCCCCTGCTGCCCTATCACAATATCACCAAGATTTAAGCTACTAGACATCATGAGCACGCAAACCAGCGCAAACCCCATTGCGAGCTCATATGAAACTACCTGGGCTGCTGAGCGCATCGATCCCAGGAAAGCATACTTTGAATTAGAAGCCCACCCGGCAATGATGACGCCATACACCCCTAAAGACGTCATAGCAAGAATATAAAGTAAACCCGCGTTGATATCGGCTAAAACTAACTCTGGGGAGAAAGGAACAACGGCCCATGCAGCAAGTGCGGGCGCAATCGTAATTACTGGTGCAAGAAGAAATAAGAATTTATTGGCTCCAGTTGGAACAATAATTTCCTTCATAATTGCTTTTACTGCATCAGCGATTGGCTGTCCCCATCCTCTTAACCAAGAAATCCCGAAGAAAGTGACTCGATTGGGCCCCAACCTAATTTGCATATAAGCAATGATTTTTCTTTCTGCAAACGTTAAGTAAGCAACGCCTAAAAGTAAAGGCAAAACAATTGCAACAATATAGACTAGATTCTCAGCGAACAAAAACAAGGTTGATCCCAAAGTGGCACCAAACAGTTGCTCAAACCATTGTTGTATATATTCCATTAACAGACCTTAATTTGCTCAATTACATCCGTTTGACCGATACTTCTCCAAACATACCACCTAATGTCGCAGTCTGATTAAAAGCACTTGCAATACGAATGCAGTTATCAGGAATCGATTCACTCTGCTCAACCTCTAGCTGACTTTCACCAACTCCTTGCTTTATTGTTATTTTATCACCGACTCTCAGTCCTAATTTCTCCATCAAGGAAGGCGATATGATTGCTCGAGGATAATGAGCATCACGCGTTAATTGTAAAGACGAGGCACGGCGTACAATCGGATCAGACTGATAGATATTTACCTCTCCAATCCGTTCGATACCATTCACATTGGCCTCATTTAAATTAACTGTAAACTCATTGATCCTATTATTTAAATGATCAGCTACATTACCGTAATCAGACAAAAGTTCGGTACAAACTTGCTCAGATGTTTCATAATCAAACCCTTTCAATTCCAGCAGATTTGCTAATACTCGCAAAACTTTCCAAGCGGGTCTCGCTTCTGCTAAGGGAGAAACTACCCCGTTAAAGCTTTGAACACGCCCTTCTGTATTAATAAATGTTCCTGATGTTTCTGTAAATGGTGCAATAGGCAAAATAACGTCAGCATAATCGGTGATGTTACCTTTATAACTACTCAGCGATACTACAAATTCTGCACCCTTAATTCGTTCAAGCGCTGATTGAGGATTGTAAGTATCATATTCTGGTTCTAAATTCACTAGAATATAGGCTTTACATGCGCTGACTGCTTCAGCATTCAGCATTTGGATTGCATTTAATCCAACCTCTTCTCCATTTGTTGTCAAATTACCCAATTTCCTATTAGGGATCGCACCTGCCACGTATGCGCCTACGCTATTGGCTGCTTCCCCAAAAACACCCAATTTGGCGCTAGTAACTTTGGCTATTTCTTGTGCGAGTAAAAAAATCTCACTGTAATTAGGATGATGCTGAGATAAATTCCCAAGAAAAATTCCAGCAGGTTGATTCGATACTAAATTATTTGCAATCGCTCTTGTTACATCTGTAACGTTTACTTTTGTAAGCGTTTCTTTAATCTTATCTGCAATCTCAACATATCGATACTCAATTATCGCTTTAAGAATTTGTGCTAATGTTCTTACCAATTCAGAAGGAGCAACGATTGCACGTTGAGCTACTTTCGTCAGCAAATCATCATCAGTAGAATTAACTATACTTAACTGTGCTCCACTTTTAACTGCTTGACGCACCCTCAATGCTAAAAGTGGATGATCTTTCCGCAAATTACTACCAATAATTAATATCGATTTTAAATTTGAAACTTCAGCAATAGGCATACCTAACCATGGGATCCCTTGCTGGTAGTTATCAGCACGAAAATCAGATTGTCTCAAGCGATGATCGATATTGTTACTTCCCAACCCCCTTACTAATTTTTGTAACAGATAAAGTTCTTCAAGCGTGCTATGAGGGGAACCCAGTGCGCCAATCGCTCTTCCACCATATTGACTAACACAAGCTTTCAGATTCTGAACCACAAATAACAGCGCTTCTTGCCAATCACAAGTTATCCATTGATTATTTCTTTTGATCATCGGCTTAGATAAGCGATCTTCAGAATTCAGACCTTCATATGAAAATCGATCTTTATCGGACAACCAACATTCATTAATCTCCTCATTTTCTCGAGGCAAAATCCGCATGACACGATTTTGTTTAACTTGAACAATCAAATTGCTACCTAACCCACAATGAGGGCTGATCGATTTTCTGCGAGATAATTCCCATGTTCGAGCTGAATATCGAAATGGCTTACTGACTAATGCTCCAACAGGACAAAGATCAATCACATTCCCTGACAGCTCGGAATCAACTGTTTTCCCAACAAAAGATAGAATTTCAGAATGCTCACCACGGCCACTCATGCCAAGTTCCATAATTCCAGCAATTTCTTGCCCAAATCGAACACACCGTGTGCAATGTATGCAGCGAGTCATATCGGTGGAGATAAGTGGCCCAAGATTCTTATTCGTAACAACACGCTTTGCCTCTTGATAGCGAGAAGCGCTTTCACCATAACCAACCGCAAGATCTTGCAGCTGACATTCACCGCCTTGGTCACAAATCGGGCAATCGAGTGGGTGATTAATTAGTAAGAACTCCATAACACCCTTCTGCGCTAGAACAGCCTGATCAGAATGAGTGAAAATTTTCATCCCTTCTGTTGCAGGTGTTGCACATGCTGGCAAAGGTTTAGGGGCTTTCTCTATTTGCACCAGGCACATTCTGCAATTCGCTGCTATCGACAATTTCTTATGGTAGCAAAAATGCGGGATATAAATCCCAAGCTGTTTTGCAGCGTCCATTACAGTGCTCCCTTTGGGCACCTCCAGTTGTTTCCCATTAATTTCGATATTAATCATCGATCAGCTAACTCAAAAATTCTTATGATTGAACGGTAAAATTTTTATTACTTATCACACCATACATTTTTTGTATTCAATGTGATAAGCAAATTCATCGCGAAAATGCTTTAACATAGCCCGTACAGGCATTGCTGCAGCATCTCCTAATGCACAAATGGTTCTTCCTTGTATGTTATCAGCGAGATTATCAAGTAAATCTAAATCTTCTTGCCTACCTTTCCCATGTTCGATCCGGTTAATAATCCGATACAACCATCCTGTTCCCTCTCTGCAGGGTGTGCACTGACCACAGGATTCTTCATAATAGAAATAGGCTAATCTTTCCAGTGCTTTAACCATACACGTTGTCTCATCCATAATGATCACAGCGCCTGAGCCAAGCATAGAACCAGCTTTCGCAATTGAATCATAATCCATATTTGTACTCATCATCACCTCTCCTGGCAAGATTGGCATTGATGAACCACCTGGAATACAACCCTTTAATTTTCGACCTCCCCGCATCCCTCCTGCTAATTCTAATAATTCTGCAAAGGGAGTCCCCATTGGCACTTCATAATTTCCAGGTTTATTGACATGTCCTGATACTGAAAAAATTTTAGTTCCGCCATTGTTTGGTTTTCCTAATTCTAAATACTTCTCTCCCCCATTCAGAATAATCCAAGGTACAGATGCGAAAGTTTCTGTGTTATTAATCGTCGTAGGCTTTCCATATAAGCCAAAATTTGCTGGAAAAGGCGGTTTAAATCGTGGTTGCCCCTTTTTTCCTTCTATTGATTCCAATAATGCAGTTTCCTCACCGCATATGTATGCACCATAGCCATGATGATTATAGAGTTGGAAGCTAAAATTCGACCCTAAAATGTTATTACCTAAAAAACCAGCTGAGCGCGCTTCTTCGACCGCTTCTTCCATTCGTTCATAGACATCCCAAATTTCTCCATGAACATAGTTGTATCCCGTTCTAATTCCCATCGCATAGGCAGCGATCAACATGCCTTCAATTAAAATATGTGGGTTAAATCGCATAATATCGCGATCCTTGAAAGTACCCGGTTCACCCTCATCAGAGTTACAAACCAAATATTTCTCGCCCTCATACTGACGAGGCATAAAACTCCATTTCAATCCGGTTGGAAAGCCAGCGCCTCCACGACCCCGCAATGCAGATTTCTTTACTTCATCAATAACAACTTCAGGTGATATTTTTTCACTGAAGATTTTCCTTAATGCCTTATATCCACCTCGTTTAAGGTAGTTGGTTAATCTCCAAGTATCAGGATCTGCAAAATCAATTCCTGCTAGGATAACTTGTGTATGCTGAGTCATTTTTTTAATTCCTCTAGCAGTCGATCAATTTGCTCATTTGACATAAAAGAGCACATACGTTTGTTATTAACTAACAATACTGGTGCGTCACCACACGCTCCCATGCATTCACCTTCTTTTAAGGTAAATCTGCCGTCTGCGGAAGTTTCGTTAAAACCAATACCAAGCTTCTGCTTTAGATAGTTTGCCGCATCATTGCCACCCGATAAGGCACAAGGTAAGTTGGTGCAAACCGTAATCTTATATTGACCAACTGGTTTCAAGTTATACATATTATAAAATGTAGCAACTTCATAAACCGCTATTGGTGGCATATCTAAGTAATTCGCAACAAAATCCATGGTTTCACTCGAAAGCCAACCTTTTTCAGTTTGTGCAATCGCAAGCGCAGACATTACTGCAGATTGCTTCTGATCAGCAGGATATTTAGCAATCTCTTTATCAATTTTCTTTAGGGATTCAGTACTTAACATGTTTACCGATCAATTTCACCAAAAACGATATCTTGCGTGCCAATAATTGCCACGAGGTCTGCAATCATATGCCCTCGAGACATTTCATCTAATGCTGCCAAATGGGCAAAACCCGGCGCACGAATTTTTAACCGATAAGGCTTATTTGCCCCATCAGAGATTATATATATACCAAACTCTCCTTTGGGATGCTCAACTGCAGCATAGATTTCACCCGGAGGAACATGAATACCCTCTGTAAAAAGCTTAAAATGATGGATTAACTCTTCCATATTTTGCTTCATTGCAGCACGGGGAGGAGGCGCAATTTTATAATTGTCTACAATTACTGACCCGCTATTTTCACGAAGCCAAGCAACGCACTGCTTCATGATGCGATTTGATTGCCTCATTTCTTCAATTCGAACAAGATACCGATCGTAACAATCACCATTCACTCCTACCGGTATATCAAATTCGACTTGATCGTAGACCTCATAAGGTTGTTTCTTACGCAAATCCCATTCAATACCAGAACCTCGCAACATCGGTCCTGTAAATCCTAAAGCTTTAGCTCTTTCAGGGGAAACAATACCAATATCAACTAGCCGTTGCTTCCATATTCGATTATCTGTAAGCAGCGTCTCATACTCATCAACATAACCAGGAAATCGATTAGTAAAATCTTCGATAAAATCCAACAAAGAACCTTGACGATTTTCGTTTCTTTGTTTGATTACTTGTATATCACTTACACCATCTGTTGCTTGATATTGTGGCATCGTATCAGGCAAATCACGATAAACACCGCCTGGACGATAATAAGCAGCGTGCATCCTTGCACCAGATACTGCTTCATAGCAATCCATTAAATCTTCTCTATCGCGAAATGCATACAGAAAGACAGTCATTGCACCAACATCTAATGCATGTGCACCTAACCACAAAAGATGGTTCAATATCCGCGTAATCTCATCGAACATCACACGAATATACTGGGCTCGTAATGGCACTTCAATTTTGAGTAACCGTTCAATCGCCATTACATAGGCGTGCTCATTAACCATCATGGACACGTAATCCAGGCGATCCATGTAGGGAACTGATTGAATATACGTTTTACTTTCTGCCAGCTTTTCTGTTGCCCGATGTAATAATCCAATATGTGGATCAGCCCTGATTATTACTTCACCATCAAGCTCCATTACTAATCGTAATACACCGTGTGCAGCTGGGTGTTGTGGGCCAAAATTCATGGTGTAATTTCGTATTTCAGCCATAGCTTATTTTATTTTTATAGTTAAAAAAAGTTGCATATCGATCAATCTAAGCTATGGCTAATCACCATAATGTTCTTCACGAATAATATAAGGTGTTATTTCACGTGGCTCGATTGTGATGGGTTGATATATAACTCGTTTCTGATCTGGATCATATCGCATTTCAACATGACCAGATAACGGGAAATCTTTACGGAAGGGATTCCCAATAAACCCATAATCAGTAAGAATTCTCCGCAAATCAGGGTGGTTAACAAAAACTATTCCATATAAATCGAAAGCTTCGCGCTCGAACCAATTTGCTGAAGGCCAAATATCAATAACCGAATCAATCATAGGTAATTCATCATCGTTAAGAAAAGATCTCACTCTTAAACGATGGTTATGTTTAATTGATAGTAAATGATAAACAACCGCAAACCGCCGACCCCCACGTGCTTTTCCTGCAAAATCAGCATTGGTATAAGTTGAATAGTCAACACCACACAGATCAATTAGCGTATCGAATGCTAAGTCAGGATGGTCGCGCAAAATTTTTGCGACATCCAACAAATCTTGCGATTCCAGCACTACGGTTAACTCATTTAGATGAATTGCCTGATCTACTAATTTATTACTTAGAATATTAGCGATCGACGACGCAAGTTTTTCAGCGCGACTCATTGACATAAAATTGGTATTTAACGAGCGATAGTATTAGTTCTTTTTATCTTATTCTGCAATTGAAGAATACCATAAAGCAGTGCTTCTGCTGTTGGTGGACAGCCTGGAACATAAATATCAACGGGCACGATTCGATCACAACCACGTACGACTGAGTAAGAATAATGGTAATATCCGCCCCCATTGGCACACGATCCCATGGATATAACCCAGCGTGGCTCAGCCATTTGATCATATACTTTTCTTAAAGCGGGCGCCATTTTATTGCAGAGCGTCCCTGCTACTATCATAACATCCGATTGTCGAGGGCTTGGTCTAAAAACAATCCCAAATCGATCAAGATCGTAACGCGAAGCCCCCGTTTGCATCATCTCAACCGCACAACAAGCCAATCCAAAAGTCATTGGCCACATCGAGCCTGTACGACCCCAATTGATGACTGAATCTAAGCTTGTCGTTATAAATCCGCGATCTACAGTACTATCCATAAATTTAATCCCACTCTAAAGCGCCCTTTTTCCATTCGTAGATAAAACCCACGGTAAGAATGCCCAGAAATACCAACATAGCAACGAATCCAAAAAGTCCGATTTCTTCTAATACAACTGCCCAAGGAAACAAGAAAGCAATCTCTAGATCAAATAGAATGAATAAAATTGCGACCAAATAATACCGAACGTCAAACTTCATCCTGGCGTCTTCAAAAGCGGAGAATCCACACTCATAAGGCGATAACTTTTCATCATCCGGATTATTTGGTGCTAAAAACCAGCCTGCCAACATTGATAAAATGCCTATCAACAATCCAACAACAATAAAAAGCAATATTGGGAAATAATTACCAAGCATTGTATTAATCATAAAAATTGATTTTATTCTTCTTATATTATTGACCTAAGGCAAGTCAAATAAACCACTGCATAAATTTATGAGGGTATTGGAATTTGTTATCAAATACACCTTGTTATTTTTTAGTTAAGTTTATGTTAAGTACTCTTAAGCATTTTATACCGAACAGGATGGTTATAACGCGATTTATCTAAAAAGATAACTAACTAGCGCAATATAACAACACTCTCCTCTTCTCATCAGCACCTTTAACACAAAAACTTAAGAGCACGTTGAGTAGAATGTTAACATAGGACTATTAACTACTCAAATGAAGGAATGCTAGAGTTGACTAGCTTATGACTATAAAGCTCCCTTCGTCTAATAAATTCAACATCGTATGAATCCTCGTATAACAACCACAAGCAGTTGAATTTTGTTTATTTATATCCTTACAAGAGATTATTAAAAGCTAACACACCTAACCTTATTCACCATGCAATCAAACCGGAAAAATCAAAGTAATTCATAATCAAAGTAGTTATCTTCTTTTAAAATTTTGTTATCGCATCATAAGCGGTTGTTATATACTCAAAAAAAACAGGGTGACCGATTGTAGTACGGCTATATAACTTATCAATCATTAAAGATTAAAGGTAAATATAGATATGAAGCTGAATTTCTTATTGAAATAATAGGATATCAACAATGGGAATTTCTACTGATCCCGTCACAACTAAAACTACTAGCCGAAAAACTGATTTTGCCTACCAAGCAGAATTAAGACACAACCCAAAATCCTTTCTGAAGTTAATCTTGCTTGGATTCTCAATTGTAGGCTTACCTTTGATTGCTGCTTTAGTTTATAGCGCGATTCGGATTGATCAATTAGCAGACCAAAGCCGGAATACAATTTATAGCGCTACGCAAATTACCTATGGAAGCAGTATACTCATCGATGAAATCATCGTAATGGAGCGCAGTATTCAGCATGCTATTATTTTAGAAGACTCGTCTTTGCTCGAAAGTTATTTTAAAGCTCATGACAACTTTGAAAAAACCGCTACCACGCTATTAGAAGTCTCACCTTACATCGAGCAACAGCTTTTACTCGAGAAACTAAGACTGTACGAGACAAATATTTATCGTGAAATTCTTAATCTATCTGATACGCCTCAAGAATTTAAATATTTATTGGATCGCTTTGCCAGTTTGCTTATCCTTGCTCAGGACTTCTCCACAGACAATTATCAATTAATTGGCAGTAAAGTTAATGAAATGAGTGACTTAGCTCTACATGCCAGAACTTTGGTCGAATGGGAACTGCTCATCCTTATTCCATTTGTAATTTTACTTGCACTCATTTTTTCAGTTTTTATTGCCCGACCTCTTCGCCAAATCGATGAAGCAATCTATGATATGGGGCAAGGAAAGCTTTCACGCCCTGTGCGAGTTGATGGACCTCAAAATCTTAAGTATTTAGGTTCTCGATTGGATTGGATGCGCCGCCGACTTCTCAAGCTTGAAGAACAGAAAATTCAGTTTCTACGTCATGTTTCGCATGAACTCAAAACACCTTTGAGTGCGATTCGTGAAGGTGTCAATCTTCTGGCGGAAGGAGTGGCCGGTGATCTTAACCAAAAACAAAACCAAATCATTACTATTCTTCAAACGAGCAGTATCCAATTACAAAAACGTATTGAAGATTTGCTAAATTTTAGCGCACTCCAATCCAATAAAACTGCTTTAATAAAGCAACGTGCAAATCTAGCCTATATCATTACAGAAGTAATAAAAAACCAGAATCTTTCAATTCTTAGTCGGAAAATTAAAATCGATTTGAACTGCCCAAAATTAATTCTAGAATGTGATAAGCAGAAAATCAGCACCGTCATCGATAATTTACTTTCCAACGCTGTAAAATTCTCGCCAGAAGCAAGCTGCATAAAAATTCATGCTAAGCAATTCGACCATACTATCTGGCTTGATATCATCGATTCAGGTGTTGGTGTTGATATCGCGGATGAAGATAAAATATTTGAACCCTTCTATCAAGGCCGCACAGCCCCCATTAGCAAAATTCGTGGAACAGGTCTTGGATTATCCATAGCGAGAGAATACGCATACGCTCATGGCGGGAATATCGAACTTATTCAACATCCTGATGAACCCGGGGCCCATTTTCGTTTAACGCTTCCAGTTGTAGATCTTGAGGAACGATAATTGGTAAATAACTTTAAGTTATTTGTATATTTTGCAATTATTTTTTCCATAACCGGATGTGCAATGCATCCCGTTCAGAAAGCAGAAATACCTGTGATTTATACTGAACAAACTGCGCCCTCTCCTCCGAGCGATATCGAAAATTTAATGCTCTACTATCAAGCGCTGCAAGATAAAAAACCATTCGAACTTCAATGGGAATTCACTTATGCAAAACATCATTATCGAAATGATAAAAATGCAGAAAACCGATTTAAATACATTCTTCTTGTTACTTTACCCAACACCAATTTCAGAGATACTTCTTTAGCATTGAATTTATTAACCAATTGGCCTGAGGATATTCCACTATCTCCTAATTTAATTAGTTTTAGAAAAATATTAATGACTTCTCTTAAGGACCGGCAATCTGCGAAATATAATAACCAAAGCCTTTTACAAAAATTAAAAGCTTCAGAAGGAAAAATCAAAGCGCTACAAGATAAAATCGATGCAATTAAAAGTATGGAAAGACAATTATTTCGAGGAAAGATACCCCAATGAGTAAATGTGATACGTTAACTGCAAAAAAAATCTTACTTGTTGATGATGATACCGATCTACTTGAATTATTATCAATACGCTTATCAGCCGCTGGATTTGAAACAATAACCACCAATAGTGCTGAAGCTGCAATAAATTGCCTAGATCTCACTCGCCCTCATCTTGTCATCAGCGATATGCAAATGAGTGGATTAGATGGCATGGCCTTATTTGAACACATTCATCGTACAAACCCTACCTTACCCGTTATCATTTTAACTGCCTACGGCACCATCCCAGATGCTGTCAATGCCGTACAGCGGGGTATTTTTGGCTATCTTACAAAACCTTATGATCCTAAAACATTACTTGATCAAGTTGACCAAGCGCTCCGGCTATCATGTACCAATTCAGTTAACGACCAAACTGAAGCTTCATGGCGAAAAACGATTATTACCCAAAGCGCAGAAGTTGAAGATTTGCTCACGAAAGTTGAGCTTGTCGCAGATGGAGATGCGAGTGTATTACTTAATGGGGAAAGTGGCGTTGGAAAAGAACTGTTTGCGCGAGCGATTCATCAAGCCTCAAAGCGCGCAAATCAGCCTTTTGTAACAATTAACTGTGCTGCTATTCCAGAACAATTACTCGAGTCTGAATTATTTGGTCACGTCAAAGGTGCCTTTACAGGCGCCATTAGAGATCACAAAGGATTGTTTCAATTAGCAGAAGGGGGAACGTTATTTTTAGACGAAATTGGAGATATGCCCCTCCTTCTTCAAGTTAAATTATTACATGCCCTGCAAGAAAGAGTGATTCGACCTGTAGGATCGATGCAGACTGTTCCTATCAATGTACGGATTATCTCTGCCACACACCGCGATCTCAAGGAAGGTATTGCCGAAGGCGTGTTTCGAGAAGATCTTTATTATCGATTATATGTGGTCGGCTTAACGATCCCCTCGCTAACCCAACGTCGTGAAGATATCCCACTACTCGCCAATCATTTTCTTAGGTTATTTGCGAATAAATATGAAAAAAATATTAATGGATTTGCACCTGAAGCAATTAATTTTCTGCTTAGCGCCGCTTGGCCTGGTAATGTTAGACAATTAATGAATGTAATCGAACAAAGTGTTGTGTTATGTGCGGTTCAAATCATTCCCTATGATCTAGTTTATGATGCCATGCACAAAGAAGAAACTCAGTTGATTTCATTTGAAGAAGCACGCAGACAGTTTGAGAGAGACTATTTAGTACGATTACTGAAAATTACTTCAGGCAATGTCACTCAAGCGGCCAAGCTCGCTAAAAGGAACCGTACAGAATTTTATAAACTATTACAACGACACCAACTCGATTTTACGCTCTACAAACAACAGGAAAAACTGAAGGGGGCTTATTCTTAGCTTTCGTAATAACAAATCAAAAGCACTGCTAACTTGACTGTTGTAAAAACTATAGCCTTTACTGATGACTACAGGATGAACATAAAAGGTCATCAAGTATTCTGATCATAATTTTCTAGTTTTTTTAAAACAAACTACTTGTTGCTGCTTAACTAAGTTGCAACATAACAAAGTATAAGCTACCAAAAACTAATAGGAACTCTATATCGTGACAGGGGTTAAAGAATATTTACTTCGTGGCAGTTCATGGGCACTTTTTGGAAAGTTTGCTACTGTATTTCTCAATTTACTGCTGATGAGCGTATTAACTCGAACATTACCGCCGGCAGAAATGGGTTTATATTTTCTAGCATTCAACCTGGCAACTTTCTTTTCAATTATAGGTCGTGGCGGATTAGAAAATACCTTATTACGCTTTATTGCTCAAACCAATGAGCCTAGTCAATCTGCTCGATTAAAAAGCGTTTTAATAAAAGGAAGTATTTTATCTCTTGCAGTAATTCTTCTGACACTCTTTATAGCAATCATTTCAATTCCTTGGCTAAGCAATAACTTATTCCACTCTGAACGACTAGCTTCAATTACATACCTGATTGCGATATGGTCAGCCTTATTAGCAATACAATTTGTCACCGGAGAGGTATTTCGTGGTTTTCAAGAAATTAAAAAAGCAATATGGTTTGGGGGATTATTGGCAGCAATAATTAGTGTTATTTTACTATCCTTAGGCTACTGGCTTGATTTATCACTATTCCTCTCAACAGCTGTCACGGTTCTTATTGTTGCGATTGTTATCAGCAATAGTCTTGCCCTATTCTCGTTATTTCAGAAAACAAAACCTTTGGAGCAGAGTAACGCTAACCTTATTAGCTATAAAGAGTTAATTAACCATTCTTGGCCATTATTGATTAATGCGCTAACATTATTTCTACTCTCCCAATCTGACCTTTGGCTATTAGGTACTTTTGCCAGTGAGAAAGAAGTTGCAATTTATGGAGCAGCTAGTCGCCTAGTATTGCTAACAGCAATGTCACTAGCAATCGTAAATGCTGTAGTTCCCCCACTTATTGCGCGAATGCATATACAAAATGATATGCCTCACCTAGAAAATTTACTACGCACTGTGGCAACACTTGCAGCAATACCGGCTCTTATTGTACTTGCTCTATTCATCTTTTTCTCTGAACCGATCATGACTATCATTTATGGTGAATATTATCAGGCAGGAAGCACAGTGTTACTTATACTTTGTATTGGCCAGATAGCAAATGTATTAGTTGGATCGTGTGGATACACTCTTATAATGACAGGACATCGTAATACAATGATGGTGATTTCCCTTATATCTGCTTTAGTGGCAATAACATTGGGTATTGTCTTAGTTCATTTTTATGGTGTAATTGGCCTTGCAGGTGCTTATGCTTTTGCATTAACTTCACAACAAATAGCTATGTGGCTTGTTGTTAGATTGAAATGCGGGATATGGACTCATGCAGGAATCAATTTTTTTCAGCCCTCTATCTTCTTTAAGAAATAAAGAGCAAGAAATCATGATTGAAAAACCAAGAGTACCTGACATATATATAATTGGTGCCCAAAAATCTGGAACCACCACATTGTACGATTGGCTTTCACAACACCCACAAATTTACGGACATCCACTTGCAAAGGATTATCCTTTCTTTAGTAGTAGCCAAACCTTCAAGGAAGGTTTATCGCAATTTTCTTCGTTTCTGAAAAAAGCACCAAAAAATACTCTAGCTCTTGGTGGTGAAGCAAACGCAATGTACTCATCATCAAGTATACAGAGAATGCAAGAGGTAATACCTTTTGCTTACTTAATCGCGATTCTGCGTGAACCTGTAATTCGCGCCTATTCTGCATATACATATGCTATTGAACGCTTGATGGAAAATAGACCTTTTGGCCAAGCGATTAGTGAAGAATTACAAGGATTAGTATATGAACCAACTGATGCGCTTCAGCGTGATTACCTTGGTCATGGTCATTATGCACAACAGTTGCGTGAGGTATTTCAGTTCTTCCCAAGAGAACGTGTCAAAATTGTCTTTTTCGAAAATTTAAAGGCGGACCCTATAACTGAGCTCAAAGCAATCTTTGAGTTTTTAGATATAAAGAATGACTTCATTCCTGATCTAAGTATTCGCAATGAAACCAAAGGGAGTCATCGTAGCAAATGGCTTACTAAACTTACATATGCCAAGCCTTCTTCTGAAAAATTACGAAAACTAGGTAAATTACTTGTACCATTTTCAATACGCACGTCAATAAGGCAAAAGTTAGCTGAGTTTAATCGCATTGAAGCTCCAAAACCTGAATTCCCTGATGATGTTCGTTCCTTGCTGCGAGAATATTACAAAAAAGAAATCACCGCACTTGAATCTTTACTCGACAAAGAAATTAATGTATGGCACACAAACTAAGACTCTTTGTAGTTTTATTGATGCTCATCATCAACCCTATGATTTCTTTAGCCGAGAATGATAATTGGCATCAGCTTGAAATTGGATTTAATCTTGATTATCCTGATCGAGTACCACTCTCTGAATCTGCGTTATCTAAAATAAGCGAATTAGGCATTCGCCATGTGTATATTTACGAGATTTTTGATGGGAAACAGGGAAATGAATATCAAGCCCGACTAAAGAAAGCACTCGATAGTGTACTAAAACATGGAATGATTCCTATGATCTGCATTTCCAATATCCATGCACGATTACAACTTACCAGTAAAGAAATAAAAAAACAACTTAATGCTGCTTTACCTTTATCTATTGAAAAACAAATTGACGGGATTCTAACTTATTCAAATCGCTACCCTCCCAATGATTGGCAAAGTTACACTGCTAGCATTCAAGAATTAATTGATTTTTTATTCTCTACCTACGGAAGTGAAATTGTTCAAACCTGGCCATTTGAAATTGGTAATGAACCTGATGCGCCTCGATACTTTTGGGGAAAGCCTTCACAATTTCTGGAAATGTATACGCGTGCAGAAAAAGTATTATCTCAGAATGGAATTAAAATAATTGGGGGCTTTGGATTAACTCACCATTCAATTCTAACTGATAATAAAAGTGAATTAAAAAACTTACACTACCATCAATTAATTAGAGATATTCAATGTAAATCACTACCTGAGAAATTTATCTCATTTCATCTCTTTAATATGGATACGAATAACCCATTAAAAAATTATCCAAAATGGCTCTCTGATTCTGATTGCTCGGTAATGATTACTGGATGGAATGTATCTTCTCGTAGTGGAAGAGCAGCGAAAATTTTTAATAAGCCAGGTGCGTGGGGAGAAGCATTTTTACACCTACTTGCTGATAGTGCTCAATTTAGAATTAATAGGCTATATATTTTTAACTTAATGGATTATCCGGCTTTAAAGGACCCACAACTAGGAGCTTTTGATCGAAATAGTAAAAGTAAATCTTGGTATCAGGATTTTATTGCAATATGGAAAGTTATCCGTGAAGGATATAGTGTTATCAGAAATGAAACCAGTCTAATCATTACTGGCAAAAATAATCAGCGTATTGTTTTATCGTTTTCTTCAAGATTACCCCTTAATTCAACACTTATTTACTCACCACAGATTGAATCTAGTTCAAATCAATTAAAACCTGGACAATGGGCGATCATCTCATCTTCATCTAACACTAATAGTAATAGTTTGTGACAGCTCACTTGGTAGATTCTCATTTCATCTTCAAGAAGAAAACACTTTGGCTTGTTGCTTTAATACCCTTCCTTTTTATTTCAGATATTTTATATGGGGGCTTAGATTATTATGGAATTATATTACCAGTCTCACCCGGAGTAATTTTTCGTGGAGGAGTATTGCTATGTGCTATGGTATATATAGTACGATACAGCCATATTATTGGTTCCCGATTGCTTTTCTGGATAGGGTCACTTACTTTATCAATCGTACCAAGCATCATGGTTGGAGTAGTAAGTAGCCAAAACATTCTCCTTGATTTGATATTAGTTGCAAAATTATTGTATCTACCCCTTGTAACCTGCTTGTTCATTGTTATCATCAAGCGCTATCAAATACAACAAAACGAGCTATTGCGATTTATCCAATATGCTGCCTATATCTTAGGTTTCTTCATATTAATCTCACCACAATTGGGCATTCAGCGTGAAAGTTACGGAGACTATGCTTATGGAAGCAAAGGAATCTTTTTTGCGGGAAACGATATAACACTTGCTTTAGGGCTAGCATTAATTGCTGCTGGTTATAATTTGGTTTTAATTCGATTTTCTTGGTTAAAATTAATATTGCTAGCACTTTGCGCTTACGCTTGCATACAGATTGGAACAAGAGCCTCACTGGGTGTGCTTATGGGAATAGCACTCACAACTATAATTTGCTTAATATGGAGCCACCAAGCATCGAATAGTAGTAACTCTGCTGCTATTAGGAAAATTAAAAAATGGATTGTAACAACGCTAATTCTCGTTACTATGAGCATGTTACTTCTGTATGGCTTAGATAAGCAGCAAGAAAATATTTATCAACAACAAAAACTCGAGCAAATCGTCCAAGGAGACCTTCCTCGTACGCTTTTAATACAAGCAGGTAGTAAGTATATCGCTGAAAGGTCGGATTGGTATAACCTCATTGGAGAAGGTGCTGATAGTTTCCAACGTGGAATAGCAACTTATTATCCTGGTGATCGGGGTAGAAAAGCTATTGAAGTAGATTGGATGGACATATATGGCGCACACGGTTTCATCTTTACTGTATTGATACACTTGTTTATATTGTTGGTACTAATTAGAAGCATCCATCGCTTTGTTATTAAACGTGATTCCTTACATGGCCTTATTGCATCTGCGTCAATATTATATTTAGGCCAATCTATATTTGCTGGCCATGCGCTGACAAGCCCAGTCCCTACTACGTTAATGGCTGGATACTTTGCCCTCTTTTTTGCAAGCAAAAATACTTCTAGACGATCAAGTTATGGGTAAGGGGTTTATTTAAACTAGTGATTAATAAACTCCATATCATGATAGTCGGTACTGATCCTCAATCTGGACGCGGGGGAATTGCCAATGCATTACCGGGATATTTCTATGCGCTTAAACAAGCTGATATATCTTTTAAGTTTATTCCCACACATCATGCATCCGCTAAAGGGGGAAAATGGCTTTATTGGCTTAAAGCATTTACCTTGATTTCTCAGGAAATTCGATCAGCAGAGCTTTCAGAGAAAAAGGTTGTGTTATATATACATGTAGGTGGCGGTATTATTTCGTTTTTTCGTAAAACAACGATTGCTTTCTTTGCTCGAATGCATGGATGTCCAGCCGCGATGCAAATTCATTCTGCAAAAGTAGCAGTACTTCTTGACAAACCCCTCGGCAAAATAATTTTCAATATTATGGCTCTATCCGCATCTAGCTTATGCGTACTAACGCCATGGTGGAAAGAATTAATGATGAAATCTGGTACTACAAAACCCCTTTTTATCATCCCTAACCCTTTAGATCAGAAATGGGAACAAATAGCGCGCATTCCTAAATCTAACCCAGAACAAATAAAACAACTAAATATCTTAACAATGACACGAATTGAGAAAGGAAAAGGTGTAGCGTTAGTAGTTGAAGCGCTGCCCTATCTCCCCGATTGCGTTCGCCTCATTATTGCAGGAGATGGTGTTTTACTACCTACTATTAAAGCACGCGTGAAAGCGCTTCAATTGTCACATCGTGTAGATTTTACTGGGTGGGTAGATAATACGCAAAAGCTAAGCTTACTGCAGAATGCTGATAT
>WBZL01002335.1_pt1 | contig 18601 bp, 18 predicted proteins | sample 5204291 | NCBI WGS metagenome assembly WBZL01 (sample SAMN12344345, study PRJNA552823) | activated sludge metagenome | biome: Activated sludge suspended growth; feature: Nitrification reactor; material: Wastewater; isolation source: activated sludge from nitrification reactor of wastewater...
CCCGAGACGTCCTGGACGCCGCCGCCCGCCAGGCCGCCCAGGAGGTGGCCAAGAAGATGGTGTCGTCGCCGGTGTCCATCACCGCCCGCGTGGGTGGCGACGGCCGCCTGTTCGGCTCCATCGGCACCGCCGACATCGCCGCGGCCATCCACGACCAGACCGGCGTGGAGATCGACCGCAAGCAGCTCACGCTCGACGAGCCCATCAAGTCCCTGGGCACCCACCTGGTGCCCGCCAAGCTCCACGCCGACGTGGAGTTCCCGGTCACGGTCGAGGTCGTCGCCAGCTGACCTCGTCCCCGGCCCAGCGCGGCCGGTGATCTGGTGATCCGGCGGGTCGGGTGGCAGTGCCACCCGACCCGCCGACACCCTGGCCAACCGTCCACCACCGGGTGGTCGAAGGCCCGTCCTTCGGCGCGCCCGGGCCGGCCCCCGGTCCAGGGTCGGCCACGGTGATCCACTGCTCAGCAGGGTTGTCCCCACTCCGTCCACAGGTAGATCACAGGGTTTCGGTACTGGTTATCGACAGCCTGGTTGCACGAAGGTGTATGGCACCATGCCCGACGAGCCGCCCGACCACGACGAGCCACCGGGCGACTACCTCGACCAGCCCCCGCCTGCCCGCAGCCGACGCGACAGCGAGGGTCGGGGCCGCGGCGGCGACCGGAGTTCGGACCGTGGCTCGGATCGCGGCTCGGACCGTCCCGGTCCGGGCGGTCGCCGGCTGCCCCACAACAACGACGCCGAGGAATCCCTGCTCGGGGCCATGCTGCTGTCGCGCAGCGCCATCGACGTGGCGTCGGAGCTGGTGTCGGCCGACGACTTCTACCGGCCGGCCCACGGCCACGTCTACGACGCCATCACGTCGCTGTCGGCCCGGGGCGAGCCGGTCGACCCCGTCACCGTGGCCGAGGAGCTGAGCCGGGCCGACCTGCTCGATGCCATCGGTGGTCCGGGCACCCTGCTGGCTCTCCAGGCCGGCACCCCGGCCACCTCCAGCGCGTCCCGCTACGCCAAGATCGTGGAGGAGCACGCCCTGCTGCGGGGGCTCATCGGCGTGGCCGGCGAGATCGCCGAGATCGGCTACAGCCTCCCCGAGGACGTGCCCAAGGCCGTCGACCAGGCCGAGTCGATGATGTTCGAGGTCGCCCAGCACCGCCAGACCGACTCCATGAGCCGGCTCCACGACCTGCTCGACCAGACGCTCGACAGCCTCGAGGCCCTCTACGAGCGGGGCGACGCCATCACCGGCACGCCCACCGGCTACGTCGACTTCGACGAGCTCACGGCCGGCCTGCAGCCCAACGCCCTGGTGGTGGTGGGGGCCCGCCCCGGCATGGGCAAGACCAGCTTCGCCCTGGGCATGGCCGCGCACGCCGCCCTGGAGGCCCACCGCCCGGTGCTCTTCTTCTCGCTGGAGATGAGCCGCATCGAGCTCTCCCAGCGCCTGTTGTGCTCGGAGGCCCGGGTCGACTCCACCAAGGTGCGCAACGGTCGCCTCACCGACGACGACTGGCGGCGCATCAGCCACGCCATCGGTCGGCTCGGCGACGCCCAGCTGTGGATCGACGACAACCCCCACGTGACCGTGATGGAGATCCGCTCCAAGGCCCGCCGCCTGCAGTCCAAGGTGGGCCAGCTGGGCATGATCGTGGTCGACTACATCCAGCTCATGACCGGCAACTCCCGCGCCGAGAACCGCCAGACAGAGGTGGCCGAGATCAGCCGTGGCCTCAAGATCCTGGCCCGCGAGCTGCAGTGTCCCGTGGTCGCCCTGGCCCAGCTGAACCGAGGCCTGGAACAGCGGGCAGACAAGCGCCCCATGCTCGCCGACCTCCGCGAGTCGGGTTGCCTCACCGCCACCACCCGCCTGCTCCGGGCCGACACCAACACCGAGGTGACCCTGGGTGAGCTGGTGGCGAGTGGCGAGCGAGACGTACCGGTGTGGAGCCTCGATGACCGATGGCGCCTCACGCCGGCCCAACTCACGCACGCGTTCCCGAGCGGGGTGAAGCCCGTGTTCCGCATGACCCTCGCCTCCGGACGGGTCGTCGAGGCCACCGCCAGCCACAGGTTCCGCACCATCGATGGCTGGGTCCCCCTGGGCGATCTGCACCCCGGTTCCCGCCTGTCGGTGCCACGCCGACTCGAGGCTCCGATCGACCCAGTCGAGGTGGACGCCGACGAGTTGGTGCTGCTCGCCCACCTCCTCGGCGACGGCTGTGTGCTCCCTCGCCAGCCGATCCACTACACCAGCAACGACCCGGCCAACCTCGAGGCTGTCGAGGCCGCCGCAGCACGCCGGTTCGGGATCACCCCGAGGAGGGTGATCCAGGAGTCCTGGTGGCACACGTACCTGCCGGCACCTCAGCACCTCACCCACGGGGTGCGGAACCCGATCAGCACCTGGTGGGATCACCTGGGTCTGCGTGACTGCCGCAGCTGGCAGAAGTTCGTGCCCCACCTCGTCCACCAGGCCCCGCTGCACCAGGTGCAGCTGTTCCTACGGCATCTGTGGGCCACCGACGGGACCATCTCGCTCAGTGCCTCGGGCAAGGGTCCTCAGGTACGGATCATGTATGCCACCACGTCCCGGCAGCTCGCCGACGACGTGCAACGTCTCCTTCTGCGCTGCGGGATCCAGTCGCGGATCTCGGTGGTGCCGCAAGGCAGGCACCGGCCGTCGCATCACGTGCGCATCGAAGGGGTGGACCACCAGCGACGGTTCCTCGAGGAGGTCGGGGTGCACGGCCGGCGGGGCGAGCGCTGCGGCCCGGCACTGGGACGACTGGCAGGCATCGTCGCCAATCCGAACGTCGACACGATCCCGTCCGAAGTACGCGCTCAAGTCGTCGAGGCGCTGTCAGAGATCGGGATGACCCACCGACAGCTCGCCAGCGAACTGGGTGAGAAGTACTGCGGTTCCTACCTGCTGGGGTCACCGTCGCGGCCGCGCTCGATGCGTCGCGGTCGGTTGGCCTCGATCGCTGAGATCACGGGGTCGAAGGAGCTGGCCGACCTGGCATCGTCGGACGTGTTGTGGGACCGGGTGGTGTCGATCGAACCGATCGGCGAACAGCCGGTGTTCGATGCCACCGTGCTCGGCACCCACAACTTCGTGGCCAACGGCATCGTGGCCCACAACAGCCTCGAGCAGGACGCCGACGTGGTGGTGTTCTTGTACCGCGACGAGCAGTACAACCCCGATTCGCCCGACCGGGGCACGGCCGAGGTGCTGGTCACCAAGCACCGCGCCGGTCCCACCGGCATGGTTCGCCTGGCGTTCCTGGACCACTACACCAAGTTCGCCAACATGGCTCGCGAGTAGGTCGGGCCACCGACTGACCGGCCTCTGCTCGACCCCGGCTCCTAGCCTGGGCCCATGTCCCCGGCCGAAGGCGTGGCGTGAACCCCGACCAGTACGACGAGTGGCTCATGGCGCAGGCCGGCCGGCGGGCCGACCGCCGCCGCTTCATGGTCGGCGCCATCGTGTTCGCCATGGGCGCGATGGTCCTGGTCCCGGTGATCCAGATCTTCGTCTGACGGGGATCAGGTGCCGCCAGACGGCCGCGTCGGATCCAGCCTCGTGGTGCCCGGTCTCGACCCGGTCGGTACCGTCGTCGCCATGTGGTTCTGTGACGAGTGCGGGGCACCGGCGGTGGGTGGCGACCCGGCGGCGGCCGACCCGCCGTTGTGCCCCGAGCACGGCCCTCGCTGGCGGCTGGTGCGCAACGCCCCGTGTGCCGAGGTGCTGGTGGAGCGCGACGGGAAGGTGCTGCTGGCCCGGCGGGCCCACGAGCCGTTCGTGGGGATGTGGGAGGTACCCGGCGGGTTCGTGGACCGCGGAGAGCATCCGGTGGACGCCGCCGTGCGCGAACTGCAGGAGGAGCTGGGCCTCACGGTGGAGCTCACCGCCCTGCTCGGCACCTACCTGGAGGCCAGCGCCTACGGCGAGTGCCTGGAGATCACCTGCTACCTGGGCACCACAGCAGGCGAGCCGGTGGCGAACCCCGCCGAGGTGGGCGAGTGGGCCTGGTTCGGACCCGACCAGGTGCCCGCGGTGATGGCCGGCCGGGACCGCGAGCGCGTGCTCGACTGGGCCGCGGGGCGGGCGGTGCCGCTCCCGGCCGACGGCCGCTGAACCAGCGTGGATGCCGGCCCGGCATCCACTGAGCATCCATCGAGCGACCAGGGAGCGCCCAGCAACCGAACATCGGCCGGGATCGCGGCGTCCGCCGCGTCGGTGTGGCAGCGTGGCACCCAGCAGACCTGAGCGGAGGTGCTCCCATGGATATGCGACGGCGACTCGGTGCCGAGGTGTTCGGCACGTTCTGGCTGGTGTTCGGTGGCTGCGGTTCGGCGGTGCTGGCGGCGGGGGTTCCCGACGTGGGCATCGGCTTCCTGGGCGTGTCGCTGGCCTTCGGCCTCACCGTGCTCACCATGGCCTATGCGGTGGGCCCCATCTCGGGGGGCCACTTCAACCCGGCCGTCACCATCGGCCTGGTGGTGGCCAAGCGGTTCGACCAGAAGGACGCCCCGGCCTACATCGGCGCCCAGTTGGTGGGGGCCATCGCCGCCGCCGCCGTGCTGCTGGTGATCGCGTCGGGCGTCGACTCGTTCAGCGCGTCGGACGGCTTCGCCTCCAACGGCTTCGGCGAGCAGAGCCCTGGCGGGTACTCGTTGCTGGCGTGCCTGGTGGCCGAGGTGGTGCTCACCTGCTTCTTCCTGCTGGTGATCCTCGGCGCCACCGCCAAGAAGGCCGCCGCCGGGTTCGCGCCGATCGCCATCGGCCTGGCCCTCACCTTGATCCACCTGATCTCGATCCCGGTCACCAACACCAGCGTGAACCCGGCCCGGTCCACCGGTCCGGCCCTGTTCGCCGGCGGCGACTACCTGCCCCAGCTCTGGCTGTTCTGGGTGGCCCCGATCGCCGGTGCGGTGCTGGGTGCCCTGATCTGGAAGCTGGTGCTGGCCGACCCCGCCGACGAGACGGCCTGACAGCGACGCCCCGGCCGTAGCCTGGGCTGGTGACCATCGCCGACGCCCGGTACATCTCCTTCACGACGTTCCGACGGTCGGGCGAGGCCGTGGCCACCCCGGTCTGGGTGGCGCCGTTCGCCGACGGCCGGGTGGGCTTCACCACCAAGGTGCCGTCCGGCAAGGTGAAGCGCCTGGCCCACACGGCGCGGGTCGTGCTCCAGCCCAGCGATGCCCGCGGGCGGGTGGCCGACGGTGCGCCGTCGTACGAGGGCACCGCCGTGGTGGTGCACGAGGGTCCCGACTACGAGGCCGGGGTGGCGGCGCTGCAGCGCAAGTACGGCATCTCGTTCCGGGCCGTGCACCTCGGATCCATGATCCGCCGCCGGGTGGGCCAGGGAGACAACGCCGTGGTCGTCGTCACCCTCTCCTGACGGTGGACACCGGGCCCGTGCCCACCGGCCTGCCGGTGGAGGCGGTGGTGGCCGACGTGGTGGCCGCCCTGACCGGGTCCGGTACCGCGGTGCTGGTGGCCCCGCCCGGAGCGGGCAAGACCACCGTGGTCCCGTTGCACCTGATGGCGGACCCGGTGCTCGGCTCCGGCCGGATCGTGGTGCTCGAACCGAGGCGGCTGGCGGCGCGGGCGGCGGCCCGTCGCATGGCCGACCTCCTTGGCGAACCGGTGGGTCGGCGGGTCGGCTACCGCACGCGAGACGAGCGGGTGGGCGGGCGAGACGTGCGGATCGAGGTGCTCACCGAGGGGATCCTGGTCCGGCGCATCCAGGCCGACCCCACCTTGGCCGGCACCTCGGTGGTGGTGCTCGACGAGGTCCACGAGCGCAACCTGGTGACCGACCTGTCGCTGGCGCTGCTGGTCGACGTGCGGCGCTCGCTGCGGCCCGACCTGGCCGTCCTGGCCATGTCGGCCACGGTGGACGCCGCCCGGGTGGCGGCCGTCCTCGGCGGCGTCGACGGTTTGCATGGTGACCCTCTTGGCCAGAACGGCGAGAGGGGTGGGGGCGCGGCCCCGGTGATCGCCAGCGACGGTCGCCAGCACGCCGTGGACGTGGGGTGGTGGCCGCCGGGGCCCCGGGACCGCGACGACGCCCACGTGGCCCGCTCGGTGCTGCGGGTGCTGGCCGAGGAGCGCGACGGCGACGTGTTGGTCTTCCTGCCCGGCGCGGGCGAGATCGGCCGGGTCGCCCGGCTCCTGGCCGGCTCGGTGCCGGCCGGCGTGGCCGTGCACCCGTTGCACGGTTCGCTCCCGGTGGCCGAGCAGGACCGCGCCCTGGCCCCCTCGCCGGCCGGCGGCCGTCGGGTGGTGTTGGCCACCGACCTCGCCGAGTCGAGCCTCACCGTCGACGGGGTGCGCGTGGTGGTCGACGCCGGCCTGGCCCGCTCCCCGCGCTACGACCCCGCCACCGGCCTCACCAGGCTGGTGACCCGCCCGGCATCGCAGGCCTCTGCCGACCAACGGGCGGGCCGGGCCGGACGGCTGGGCCCCGGGGTGGCCCGCCGGCTCTGGTCCGAGGCGGAGCACCGGCTGCGGCCTCGTTTCGCCGACCCCGAGATCTCGGTGGTGGACCTGGCCGGGCTGGCGCTGGAACTGGCCGTGTGGGGCAGCGATCCGGCAGCGATGGCGTTCCCCGACCAGCCCCCGGCAGCGGCGTGGTCCGAGGCCGGCGCCCTGCTGGGCGCGCTCGGGGCGCTCGGCGCCAACGGGCGCCCCACCACGGTGGGGCGGGCGATGGCCGACCTGCCGCTGCACCCCCGGCTGGCCCGGATGGTGGTGGAGGGGCATCGGCGGGGGCAGGGGTGGCCGGCTGTGGTGGTGGCCGCCGTGCTCGACGAACGCGACGTCCTCGGCGGCCCGCGGTCGGACCGCAGCGCCGACCTCGCCGAACGGGTGGCGCTGGTGGCGGCGCCGGGCCGGGGCTCCGGATCGGGCTCGCCGGCGGTGGCGGTCGCCCGCCGTCGAGCCCGCGACATCGCCCGTCGCGTGGGGGCCGAGCAGTCCGCCGTGGACCCGGCCGCCCTCGGCCCCTTGGTGGCGCTGGCCCACCCCGATCGCATCGCCCAGGCCCGGGGCGGGGGTCGGTTCCGCCTCCGAGACGGCGGTGGGGGCTGGCTCCCCGAGATCGACCCGCTGGCCTCCGCGCCGTTCCTGGCCGTGGCCGACGTGGATGCCTCCGACGGGGCGACGCCGCGCCGGGGCGCCGAACAGCGCGGTGGAGCCGACGGCCGGATCCGGCTGGCCGCCCCGTTGGACCGCGCCGATGTGGACGCGCTGGTGGGCGAGGCATCGACCCACACCACCGTGGTGACCTGGGACCGCGAACGGGACGACCTGCGCAGCCGCACCGAGGTCCGGGCTGGCGCGCTGGTGCTCAGCAGCCGAGACGGCCGGGCCGAGCCCGGGCCCGAGGTGACCCGGGCGCTGCTCGAGCAGGTGCGGGTCACCCGGGGTGGCGTGCTCCGTTGGACCGACGCCGCCCAGGCCTTCCGGCACCGGGTGGCCCTGTTGCGCCGCCACGACCCCGGGTGGCCCGACCTGGGTGACGACGTCTTGTTCACCGACGAGGCACTGGGCGACTGGCTGGCGCCCCACCTGGTGGGCGCCACCGGACGGCGGGACCTCGAAGCCCTCGACCTCCTCACCGTGTTGCGAAGCGGGCTGGGCCACGAGCGGCCCCGGGCGTTGGATCGGCTGGCGCCGCGCACCGTCACCGTGGCCTCGGGCCGGGCCGTGACCGTGGACTACGGCGGCGACGCGCCGGTCATCGCCACCCGGGTGCAGGACCTGTACGGCACCACCGTGCACCCGACCGTGCTGGACGGCCGGGTGCCCCTGGTGGTGCACCTGCTGTCGCCCGCCGGGCGCCCGGTGCAGGTCACCGCCGACCTGCCGGCGTTCTGGGCCGGGTCCTGGCGCGAGGTCCGCAAGGAGCTGGCCGGCCGCTACCCGAAGCACCAGTGGCCGCTCGACCCGAGCACCGCCGAGCCCGGCCGTCCCGGAGGCCGCCGGGGCCGCTGAGGACCGCCGCGCGCCTTCGGCCGCACCGATCTCAGATCCGACCGATCCGCACTGATCCGAACCGACGAGGGCTCCGAACCCCTGGCGACGAGCGGGACCGCCGGTCCCGCCACCCACCCAAGGAGCCCCCCGATGAGCAACTCCCGCACCTTCCGCCGTCGACTCGGTGTCACCGGCGTCGCCGCCGCCCTGGTGTTCGGCGGTGTCGCCTGCGGCAACGGGGACGACGCCACCAGCGCCGCCCCCCAGACCACGGCGGCCATGGCCGAGCCCGACGCCTCGACCTCCGAGACCACCGACTCCGACGTCATGGCGGCCTCGGACACCCTCCTCACCAGCAGCCCGGCCGCCGAGCTCCGGGCGACGCTCACCGCCGGCCTCCAGGAGCACGTCTACCTGGCCGGGATCGCCGTCTACGCGGCGGTGAACACGCCCGAGGCCTTCGACCCGGCGGTGGCCGCGCTGGACGAGAACAGCGTGGCGCTCTCCGAGGCGGTCGGCGGCATCTACGGCGCCGACGCCGGTGAGGCGTTCCTGGGCCTGTGGCGGACCCACATCGACATGTTCGTGGCCTACACCCAGGGCCGGGCCGCCGGCGACCAGGCTGCGGTGGACGCCGCCCTGGCCGACCTCGACGCCTACGCCGGTGACTTCGGTGCCTTCCTGGAGGGCGCCAACCCGAACTTCGACGCCGACGACATCGCCGAGAACCTCGGCATGCACGTGGGGACCCTGACCGCGGCCATCGACGCCGTGGTGGCCGGCGAGGCCGACGGGTTCACCAAGCTCCGTGCCGCGGCCGGGCACATGTCGATGACCGCCCAGTACCTCGCCGACGGCATCGCCCGCCAGCACCCCGACGACTTCGGGGCCTGAGCGGCCACCCGTCCACATCGGGGGAGGAACGGGCGGGGACCCGATGCCGGGTTCCCGCCCACCCCCGTCCCCCCCCGTCCACCCCCCGACACCGAGGAGCACACCGTGCCCACCACACCACGACGCCGAACACCACGACCGATCCAGCCGACCCGGGCCCGGGCCGGCACCGCCGCCTTGGCGCTGGCCCTGGCCGTCCTCACCGGCTGCGGCAGCGGCGACGGCGACGGCGACGATCGGGGGGCTGGTGATCCCGCGGTCACCGCCACCACCTCCTCGGCCCCGACCCCGGCGGCCGGCGCCTCTGACGCCGTCCCGGCCGAGATCAGCGGGTTCCGGTTCGAACCCGAGGAGATCCGGGTCGCCGCCGGCGGCGAGGTCCGCTGGACCAACGCCGACGAGGTGCGCCACACCGTGACGGCCGACGACGGAACCTTCGACCTGGGTCTCGACGGCGAGGGGAGCGGTGGCTCGCACCGCTTCACCGAGCCCGGCGCCCACGCCTACCACTGCAGCGTCCATCCCAGCATGACGGGCACCGTGGTGGTCGACTGAGGAGGCCCGGGAGCTGGCCACGTGGCCGGTCCCGTTCGGTGCGGGCCCACCCCCGCACGTAGCGTCTCGCCCCATGTCCGCCCCGTCGTCTCCCGCCCGCCGTCCGACGGCCACCCGGGTCGTGGCCGTCGCCTCCGCGGTAGCGGTGGCCGGCGTCGCCGTGGTCCGCAACCGACAGGCCCGCCGGGAGACGGCGGCCGACGCCGCGGCGGCGCTGGTCGGTCCGCTCGGGGCCACCGGCCGCAGCCACCGTTCGCTGGTGACGGCCCGGGCTGCCACCCGGGCCGGGCGGGGCTGGGCCATGCACCGAGCCCGCCGCACGTTCGCCGATGCCGGGCGCCGAGAGGAGCTGGACCTCGAGCACCAGATCCGCACCGCCACCGAGGTGGCCGAGACGCTGGGCAACCTCAAGGGCGCCATGATGAAGCTCGGCCAGATGGCGAGCTTCCTGCACCAGGGCATGCCCGAGCCGGTGCGCGACGCCCTGGCCCAGCTCCAACAGGATGCCCCGCCCATGGCCCCCGAGCTGGCGGCCGGGGTGATAGCGGCCGAGCTCGGCCAGGAGCCCGAGGAGCTGTTCGCCGAATGGGACCCGATCCCGATCGCGTCGGCATCCATCGGTCAGGTGCACCGCGCTGTCACCCGCGACGGTCGGGCCGTGGCCGTGAAGGTGCAGTACCCGGGCGTCGACGAGGCGATCCGCGGCGACCTGGACAACGCCGGCCTGCTGTTCGGCGCCATGAAGGCCATGTTCCCCGGGCTCGATCCCAAGCCATTGGTGGCCGAGCTGCGGGAGCGGATCGTGGAGGAGCTGGACTACCGCATCGAGGCCGACAACCAGCGCCTGTTCGCCGACTACTACCGCGGCCACCCCTTCATCCACGTGCCGGAGGTGGTCGGTGAACTGTCCACCGGCCGGGTGCTCACCACCGAGCTGGCCACCGGCGCCCGCTTCGCCGAGGTCAAGACGTGGTCGCAGGAGCAGCGCAACCTGGCGGCCGAGACCATCTACCGGTTCGTCTTCGGCAGCCTGTACCGACTGGGTGCCTTCAACGGCGACCCGCACCCGGGCAACTACCTCTTCGGACCCGACGGGCGGGTCACCTTCTTGGACTTCGGCCTGGTCAAGCGGTTCAGCGCCGAGGACCTGGAGCCCTTCGAGCGCATGTTGCGGGCCATGGTGATGGACCGCGACGTGGCCGCTTACCGGCTGATCGTGGAGGAGGTGGGGCTCCTGCGCCCGGACCCGGCCTTCACCGACGAGCAGATCGGCGAGTACTTCGGCCACTTCTACGAGTTCGTGCTGGAGTACGGCGAGGTCGAGATCACCCAGGAGTACGCGTCCGCGACCGTGGGCCGGTTCTTCGACACCAGCGGTGACCACGGCGAGATCATGAAGGCCGCCAACGTGCCTCCCAGCTTCGTGATCATCCAGCGCATCAACCTGGGCATCTACGCCCTGCTCGGCGAACTGGGTGCGGTGGCGGACTGGCGGCGCATCGCCGACGAGCTGTGGCCGTGGGTCGATGCCGCGCCGTCCACGCCACTCGGCGAGCTGGAAGCGCACTGGCGGGCGATCCACCACCCCTGACGGCGGTCGCGGCAGCCCTCAGGCCCGGCGTGGACGGGGTGGGCGGGGCGGTCGCAGGCGGTACCGCCGCCAGCCCCTGACCCCGCCATCGACCGCGGCCGCGACCGCGGCCAGGACCGTGCCCCCCACCACGACGCCCGCCGCCGGCTTGGCCCGATCGGCGGAGCGCTCCTGGCAGGGCTCGGCGTTGTTGGCCTCGGCCTCGGACGGGGTGACCCCGGCGGGCGGGTCGGCGGGGTCCACGAACACGTCGATCCGACCCTCGAGCAGGAACGAGAACGCGGTACCGCAGTCCTGGGTGGGCGTGGCCAACGGCCGGGTGCCCCACACCAGCCCGACCAGGGCGAAGAGCACCCCGATGGTGGCCACCACCACGGTGACCGCGTGCAGGCGGCGGGCCCTCGGACCCACCGGTGGGGCCGGGGCGGGGGCGACCCGGGGGTCGATGGGTTCCGGGGATGGGTCGTCGGGCAACGGGTTGCGTCCGGAGCAGGGGGCGGGGCCCCGGCAGCGTACGCACCCGGCACCCTCGACCGGACGCGCGGGCGCGGCGGAACCGGGTGGGGTGGGGGGGAGCGAAGGCCACGGCACAGGGCACCGCACCCTGGACCGGTGCGGTGGCGATGTGGTGTGGAGGGAGGAGTGTGACCCCCGCCCCGACCCCGGCGTGACCAGCGGGGGCGAACGCCGCCGGTCACCCCTTCGTCATCGGCACCGCCGGGGCGGTCTTGAGCGTTCGGCCCACCTCGGTAGCCTGGGCCACCGTGTCGGTGCTCGGACTGGTGCTCGCAGAAGAGTCGTTCACCCCGTTCCTGGGCGACGACCTCATCGTGTGGTTGGTGCTCGCCATGGGCGGGGCCCTCCTGGCCGGGAACGTGGCCGCGGTGGTCAGACCTCCCGAACGGGCCAACCGCAAGGAGGGCGACCTCGAACACGCCCCGGTGACCCGGTCGCTGGTGATGGCGGGCATCGGGATGGTGGCCACCATCTGGGCCCTGGTTTCGTTGCTGGCCTGAGCGTCGGCTGGCCTGATCGGCCCCACCGCTGGACGGGGGACCGGACCGGTCACCAGCCGGGGTGCTCCCACTGGTCGGGGCGCCAGCCGGGCGGGGCCAGCTCGAAGCCCTCGAAGTCGAAGGCGGGGGTGACCGTGCACCCCATGAGCGACCAGTCTCCGGTGGTCCGGGCCGCCTGCCAGGCCCGAGGCTCGACCACGGCCTGGGGGACCTCGCCGCCGGGCACGTCGGCGCCCAGGACGGTGACGGTGTGGTGGGCGCCGTGGGCGATGGCCAGCTCCAGCGGAGCCCCGGCGTAGTGGTGCCACACCTCGGCGGCGTCGACCCGGTGCCAGTGCGAGCGCTCACCGGCCGCCAGCAGGAAGTAGATGGCGGTGCCGGCACCGCGGCCGCCGTCGGCGGCGACGTCGCGCCAGTTCTCCCGGTACCAGCCCCCTTCGGGGTGGGGGGCGAGACCGAGCAGTTCGATGAGCGCCTGCGGGGTGGGGTGCGCAGGCGAGGGAGCCGATGGCATCGAACCAGTCTGCAGCCCGCTCGGACGGGTGCCGGGGACCCCGGTCACCCCGATGGGTGGGGATCGTGGTCGGGGGCGTGGTCGGGCCCGTGCTCGAGGGCGCCGTCCCGGCCGGTCTCGGCCGCGGCCAACCAGGCGGCCCGCCCGGCCCGAGACCCCGCTGAGCCTCGGACCACCACCACCGCGATGCCGATGACCGACACCACGATCACCCCGAGGAGCGTGAGCTGGGCCCACCCACCCCGGTCGCCGGGATCCTGGGGCTCACGGCCTTCATTGGGTCGGGGGATGATGTGCGGCTTGGCGCCGCCCTGCTCGGTGAGCTGGCCCTGGGTGTCCTGTCGCGGGCCGTCGTCGACCAGGGCGGCCACCAACGCGGTGCCGCCCACGATGGCCACCGCCAGGATGACGGCGCTGAGGATCACGGTGCGCCGGTCGAGCGTGCTGTTGCGACCCGTGGGGGGTCGTCGGGGGCCGGCTCGGCCCGCCGAGGCGCTCGACGGGGGGGCGGGGGTGGGCGTGGGGGTGGACACGAAGGGATCCTCGGTGGGTCGCCTCAGCGGGGCAGGTGCTTGGCGGCCTTGAGCATGGCGGTGAACCGCTTGGCGAAGGCGGGAGCGTCGTCGCCCGGGCTCATCAGCTTGTCGGCCAGGGCCGAGCGCACGGCGATGGTCTGGGACTCGGTGTACTTGAGCAGGCCCTCCCGGCCGTGGCGGCGCCCGACCCCCGAGGTCTTCATGCCACCCATGGGGGCGTCGACGGCCGCCCAGCCCGACGAGTAGCCGTCGTTCACGTTCACGGTGCCCGAGAGCAGGCGGGCGGCGATGGCCTTGCCCTTCTTCACGTCGCCGCACAGCACGCTGGAGTTCAACCCGTAGTCGGTGTCGTTGGCCTGCTCGACGGCCTCGTCGACGGACTGCACCGGGTACACGGCCACGACCGGCCCGAAGGTCTCCTCCCGGTGGAGGTCCATGTCGGGGGTGACGTCGGTGAGCACCGTGGGCTCGTGGAAGAACGGCCCGATGTCGGGCCGGGCGTTGCCGCCCGCCACCACCAGAGCGCCCTTGCCCACCGCGTCGGCGATGTGCTGGGTGACCTTGTCGAGCTGGGCCTTGGAGGCCAGGGCCCCCACCTCGGGGCCGTACGCCTGCTCGGCGCCCAGCGTGAGGGCGTTGACCCGGGCGGCGAAGCGGTTGGTGAAGGCCGAGGCGATGGCCTGTTCCACGTAGATCCGCTCGATCGAGATGCAGAGCTGGCCGGTGTTGGCGAAGCAGCCGTTGGTGGCGGTCTCCACGGCCCGGTCGAGGTCGACGTCGGCGGTGATGATCATGGGGTTCTTGCCGCCGAGCTCGGCGGAGAAGCCCACGAGCCGCCCGGCCGCCTGTTCGGCGATGGCCCGGCCGGTCTCGGTGGAGCCGGTGAACATCACGTAGTCGGTGGTGTCGATGATGGCCGAGCCCACCTGGGTTCCGGGCCCGGTGATCACCTGCACCAGTCCCTCGGGCAGGCCGGCCTCCTGGAGCAGTTCGAAGGCCCGGAGGGCGGTGAACGGGGTCTGCGAGTCGGGCTTGATCACGATGCCGTTGCCGGCCACCAGGGCGGCGAGGGCATCGGAGGTGGCCAGCACCAGCGGGTAGTTCCACGGCGAGATCACCCCGACGACCCCCTTGGGGAGGTGGTGCTCCTTGGCGGTGATCAGCCCGGGGGCGGCGGTGAGCCGGGACGTGGGCCGCAGGACCCGGGGAGCCAGGCGGGCGTAGTACCGGGCCGTGACGGCCTGGTCCATGATCTCCTCGAACGCCCACACCCGCGCCTTGCCGTTCTCGGCCTGGATGAGGTCGAGCAGCTCCTCCTGGTGATCGAGCACCAGGTCGTGGTACCGGAGCAGCACGGCGGCGCGCTGCTTCACCGGCGTCTGGGCCCAGCGGCGCTGCACCCGTCGGCACTCGGCCACCGCGACCTCGACGTCTTCACGGGTGCCGAGGGGCACCTCGCCGATGACCTCGCCGGTGAGCGGCGAGGTGATCGACTTGCGCTCGCGACCCTCGGCCACGGCGATGCGGGTGGCCAGGCGGTCGGTCTCCATGCGGCCCGGGCGCAGTGCCGCGGCGGGAGTGCCCGGGCCGGCCGGCGTGGTGAGCGTGGCCGTGGGGTCGACCTCGGTGGTGTGGGTGGTGCTCATGCGTGCTCCGATCGGAGGGTTCGACCCACGGCGTGGGCCACCCGGGTCGCGGTGACGACTGGCCACGCTACCGGTGGTCCGGCCGGGTTGGCATGGGGAGAGCCCGCTCCGGTCGCCGCTGGTCGGTGAAGGATCCGTCGGACCACTAGCGTGCTGCGGTCCGGGGGCAGGTCGCAGGACCGGTGACAGAAAGGCGAAGCATGTTTCCGTTCTGGGAGAAGGTCGTGGCCCCGGTCCTGGAGGCCGCCGACGTGAAGCTGCTGGTGGAGATCGGCGCGCTGCGCGGCGAGAACACCCGCCAGATCCTCGACACGGTGGGCCCGGCGGCCCAGCTGCACGTGATCGACCCGGTACCCGACTTCGACCCCGACGAGCACGCGGTGCAGTTCGGCGGTCAGTACATCTTCCATCGTGACCTCAGCGTCAACGTGCTGGGAGACCTGCCGGTGATGGATGCGGCGCTGATCGACGGCGACCACAACTGGTTCACCGTGTACCACGAGTGCCGGCTGCTCGCCGAGGTGAGTGCCTCCGCTGGTGCGCTGCTGCCGGTCATGGTCTTCCACGACGTGTGCTGGCCCTACGGTCGCCGCGACCTCTACTACAACCCCGATGACATTCCCGCGGAGTACCGGCAGGAGTGGGCGCACCGGGGGATGTTGCCTGGTGTGGCGGAACTGGTGCCCCAGAACGGCCTCAACCCCACCATGGCGAACGCGGTCCTGGAGGGCGGCCCCCGCAACGGGGTGATGACCGCCATCGACGACTTCGTGGCCGAGCACCCCAAGCCGCTCCGTGTCCTGGTGCTCCCCATCTACTTCGGCCTGGCCATCGTGGTCGAGGAGGAGCGGCTGGCCCGCCAACCGGAGCTGGCCGCCTTCCTGGACTGGCTGGAGGGCCTCGAAGGCAAGTCGATGCTGCTGGAGCTCGCGGAGACCATGCGGATCCAGGCCATGCTCTTCCAGCACAGCATCTACTTCCAGAAGGAAGCCGACCTCGAGCACCTGGCCCGGCGCTACCTCGACAGCCTGAAGCGCGAGCTCGTCTCGGAGCTGGGCCAGCCCGTCCGGGCCGATCTCGACGCGTTCGACGAGGCCCTGGAGACCATGCGCCACGGTCACGTGCTGGGCCACGTGGTGGCCACCGGGGTGGGGGGCGGTTCGGTACCTGCGGTGGCACGCGCCTACTTCGACGCCCACAAGCAGCACGGCCGCGACGTGTGGGTGGCGGACCGGTTCCGGTCCGTCGACATCGCCCAGGTTCGGCGGAACCTGGAGCATGCGGGGCTGCTCGACGGTCGGGTCCACCTCCTGGAGGGAGACCCCGCCGCCACCCTGCCCGAGGCTCCCGTGGACCGCGTGGCGGTGCTGCACGTGGGTGCCGGCACGGGTCCCGACGTGGCCGCCGTGCTCGAAGCGGTGTACCCGCGCCTCGCCCCGGGCGGCGTGGTGGTGGTGGAGCGCGCCTCGGATCGCGCGGTCCGGGCTTCGATCGACGCCTTCCGTGCCGCCCATGGCATCACCGAAGCGGAGACCACGGTGGCCTCGACCGCCACCACCTGGCGTCGCCGGTGAGGCACCAACAGCTCGGCGGCGTCAGGCGTGCGGTGGCGGGGTGAGCCCGTCGGGGATGCGGATGCCGGCGAGCTGGGTGGCCTGGCCCACCAGGTGGCCGGCGCGGTCCCAGATCTCGCAGACCTCGTCGATGCGCCCGTCGTGCACCGACTGCACCACCTGGCGGACCCGGAGCGGTCCGGGCGCGGGCCAGGCCCGCACGTAGGCGGTGAGCGACAGGGTCGGCACCCAACCGGTGCGGGCCAGCTCGAAGGTGGCCGGGGGCAGGGCGTCGAGGAAGAACAGCAGGGCCAGGGGGTCGGCCGGGCGACCGTCGGCGAAGGAGATCCAGCCCCGCAGCTCGCCCCGACCCGACGGCGAGCCGGTGGTGAAGCCCAGGACGGACGGATCCAGCCGGAGGTCGGCGCGGTCCATGATCGACACGGTGAACTCGGCGCCGGGAGGCGCGCCCGGGATGCGGCGGCACTGGTCGACGGGGGCCACGTCGAAGGGTTCGGGGCCCGTCCACCAGGGGGCGGGCGCGTCGGCCGCGGCTGCGAGGCGGCCCAGGGTGAACACGGCGTCGACGCAGGGCTGGTCGCCCTGCCACAGGGTGGCCCTGGCCTGGCTGGCGCTTCGGCCCGCGCGCAGCACGTCCACCTCGACCCGGGCCGGCCCGGGGTCGGGGGCGCGCAGGAAGTGGGCCGTGGCGGCCAGGGCGTGCGGGTGGTCGGCCCCGCCCGCGACCACGGCATGGGCTGCGGCGCGGGCGAGGGCGGCCAGCAGGTAGCCCCCGTTGGGCTTGGGTCCCACGGCCCACCCGGGGTCGACGGTGAGGTCGTAGGAGCCGGTGGCGTCTCGAGGCTCGACCCGGGTGGCGGTGTCGAACTCGGAGGCTCCGATGGTGGCGGCGTGGTCGGACATGCCGGGCAGGGTACGGGCCGCCGGCGGCGTCGCCCCACCCCGGTCCGGTGGGCTCGGGTACGTTGCCCGCCATGGCCGAACCCGATGCGATCCGCACCACCGTCGAGCAGTACCTCGCCCGCTTCGCCGACGACCGGGAGGGCTGGCTGGCCCTCTGGGCGCCCGACGCCACCATGGAGGACCCGGTGGGGAGCCCGGTGCGTCACGGCATCGACGCCATCGCCGAGTTCTACGACCAGAGCCAGGCCTCGGCCGACCGGGTGGAGCTGCGCCCCGACGGACCGGTGATCGTGCTCGGCCACGAGGCGTCGTTCCGCTTCTTCGCCCGGCCCACGCTCGGCGGCACGCCGTTCAGCCTGCCGGCCATCGACGTGATGACCTTCGACGACGACGCCCGCATCACCAGCCAGCGGGCCTTCGTCGACTTCGCCATGCTCGCGCCCGCCGAGGACTGAAGGGCGGCTCGAGCCGGCGCTGGGCCGCCTGGCCCGCGCCCCGACTCGGAACCCGCTGCCAGCCGGCCGTGCCGCGGGCGTAGCGTGCAGGCTGCGCCGTCCGCACGGGGCGGCTCGGGATCCAGCGGGTCCCGGTCTGGCGGAGGTGCACGTGACCACCGGTCTTCGGATGTTCATGGTCTTGTTCGTGGGGGTCACGTTGGTGGCCCTGGTCGGCTCGCTGGCGGTCCCCCGCCTGCGGGCCGTGGCGGGGGTGCTGTGCCTGGGACTGTGCACGGCGGCCCTTGGCGCGTGGGCGTGGGCGTCGGCGATCGGCCGCGACGTGGGCGGGTTCGACGTCTGGTCCTCCTTCTTCCTGATCGGGGGGCTGGGGATCGGTGAGCTGGTCTGGGCCCAACGGACGGCCCGGACGGCGCCGGCTCGTTCCACCACCTGACGCGTCGGGTCCGAGGGGTCCGACGGGTCCGGGCAGTGGGCCGCCGGCCACCTGACCCGCGGGTCAAGATCGCGGGTACGGTGCGGGAGGACTCGTGCACACCACAGGGGGTGTCCCGCCATGACCGCCACGGAACCGTCGACCACCAGCGCTGAGGCCCTGGTGCAGGACCGCATCGAGCAGTTGCTGGCGGCCGGTGACGCCGCCACCGCCGACCCGGTGGCCTTCCGCGGCCGGCAGTACGACCTGGGCTTGGCCTGGGTGCACTTCCCGGAGGGCTGGGGCGGGCTCGACCTGCCGCCCAACCACCAGAAGGCCGTGGACGCCGCCCTGCGCAAGGCCGGCGCCCCGTCGCCCGACGCCCGGCACTTCTTCGGGCTCACCATGGCCGGCCCCACCGTGGTGACCCACGGCGACGAGGCGCTCAAGACCCGCCTCCTGCGCCGCATGTTCACCGGCGAGGACGCCTGGTGCCAGCTCTTCAGCGAG
>WBZL01001805.1_pt2 | contig 18598 bp, 13 predicted proteins | sample 5204291 | NCBI WGS metagenome assembly WBZL01 (sample SAMN12344345, study PRJNA552823) | activated sludge metagenome | biome: Activated sludge suspended growth; feature: Nitrification reactor; material: Wastewater; isolation source: activated sludge from nitrification reactor of wastewater...
GCCGAGGAGGTGCGATGCGCTGGATTGTCGGACTCGATCTGCGGGGGCTGAGCCAGGGGGCGATCCACTTCGCGCGCTGGCTCCACGAGCACGCACGGGCCGAGCGGCTGGTGGGCGTGCACGTGATCGAGGCGTACCCCGACACGGCGCGGGACATCGAGCTGCCGATCGAGTCGTTCCAGGAGTGGCTGCAGGCGGCGGCGGAGCGCGAGGTGGCGAAGGCGGGGGCGCGCGCGGCCTTCGACGACGTCGACGTGAGCCGGTCGACGAGCGCGGAGGACGGGCTTGGGGCGGCGGTCGAGGCGAAGCGGGCCGACGGGCTCATCCTCGGCCGCAAGGCGCCGCGCGGGCAGGAGCCGCTGGTGCGGCTCGGCCGAGTGGCGCGGCGGCTGGTGCGTCGGGCCGAGGCGCCGCTCGTCGTGGTGCCGCCGGATCTCGTGACGCAGGACATCGGGGACGGGCCGGTGGTGGTGGCCACCGACCTGGGGGAGGACGCGGTCGGGGCGCTCCGCTTCGGCGACGCGCTCGCGCGGGCGCTCGGCCGCGAGCTGGTGCTCGCGCACGGGATCCAGCTCCCTCACCTCCTCGATCAGTACATGCCCGCCGACGCGTGGGAGGGGGTGCAGCGGGTGATCGGTGAGCGCGGGACGGCGTCGGCCCACGACTGGGCGGCGCGCCTCGGGGTGAAGGCGCGGGTGCACGTGGTCGACGGGCCGCTGGTCCGCGGGCTGGCGGTGGCGGCGGTGCGGGAGCGCGCGTGCCTGCTCGTGTGCGGGTCGCGGCGCCTCTCGCTGGTCGAGCGGATCTTCACGTCGAGCGTCGGCTCGGAGGTCGCCGCGACCGCGCCGATGGCGGTGGCCGTGGTGCCGCCGGGGTGGGGCTCGCCGCCAGCGGGCGCCTGAGGAGGCGGGCGCGAGGCGGCGCTGGTGGCGGTACTGACGCGGCCACTGGTGATAGATTGGCGGGATGCTGCGACCGCCCGCGCCCGCTCGTCTGCTCGCCCCTCTGCTGCTCTCCACAGCCCTCTTCGCCGCGTGCGGCGACGACAGCACCGGCGCGAGCGCGACCGCGAGCGAGAGCGGGACCACCGGCGGCGAGACCTCGACGACGGCGTCCTCGGAGAGCTCGAGCGGGGGCGAGGGGCTCTGCTCGGCGAACAGCCAGTGCGAGGACGGCAACGCGTGCACCAGCAACCGCTGCAGCGGGCAAGGGGAGTGCCTGGTCGAGCCGGTGCTCTCGAACGCGTGCCGGCCGCAGATCGTGGTCGACTACCCGCCGCGGGGGTCGACCCTCAAGGGCGAGCCGGGCAAGCCGGTGGTGACGGTGACGGGCTCGGCGAAGAGCGCGGCGGGGCCCATCAAGTCGCTCACGCTGAACGACGCGGCGGTGGCGGTGGCCGAGGACGGGACCTTCGCGCTCGACGTGGTGGTCGCGCCCGGCGGCAACACGCTCGACTTCACGGCGATCGACGCGGTGGGGGCGACGCGGCGGCGGGTGCAGTCGTTCCTCTGGTCGACCGAGTACCGGCAGCCGGAGGTGCAGGGCGAGCAGATGGTGCCGGAGGGGCTGGCCTTCTGGCTCAGCCAGGCGGCGCTCGACGACGGCGACAACGCGGCGCCGGCCGACGACATCGCCACGGTCCTCGGGATCGCGCTCGGCGCCTTCGACATCGCCGCGCTCCTCGACCCCAAGACGCCGATCACCTCGACGGCGGGCTACAACGTCTACCTGACGAAGATGACCTTCGGCTCGACGAAGGTGACGCTGGCGGGGATCGACGGCGGGCTCGCGCTGAGCGCGGCGATCACCGACGTGAAGGGCGACCTGGTCTTCGACTGCACGACGCCGGCGTGCATCCTCCTCGGCGGCGACGGGACGGGCGGCCTCGGGATCGCCAAGGTCGAGGTGAGCGCGGACACGATGATCTGGGTCGACGCGCAGGGGCAGGTGCAGGTGACGGTGATGAACCCGCAGACCGACCTGAAGGCGGACGACGTCGACATCTGGTCGAACAACGTGTGGACCAACTTCCTCCTCGACGTGATCAAGCCCTTCATCATGAACGGGATCGTCAACGACATCGTCACGTCCCTGAACGACCAGATCGAGACCCAGCTCGGGCCGGCGCTGGCGACCGCGCTCAACACCCTGGAGGTCAACGCGCTCTTCGACCTGCCGACCCTCGACGGCGGCGGCGGGACGATCCCGGTCAACCTGGTGACCGAGTTCGCGGACACGCTCTTCCACGACGGGGTGGCGCCGCCGGATCCGTCGCCGCCGCAGGGCGGGACGATCGTGCAGCGCGGGGGCGGCTACTTCACGAAGGACGTGACCCCGTACAAGAATGACGGCGTGCCGGGGCGGGTCGGCTGCGGCGCGGCCGACGAGGCGCTCGTGCTGCCGCGGGAGTCGGAGGTCGAGATCGGCCTCGCCGACGACATGATCAACCAGGTGCTCTACGGGGCCTGGCGCGGCGGCCTCCTCGAGTTCGTGGTGCCGCCGGAGCTGGCCGGCGGCGGGCCCTCGGTGGTCGTCAACGACTTCGTCGCGTCGGGGATGCTGGCGCCGACCGCGTCGGACTGCAAGAACCCGGGCGAGCTCCTCGCGCAGATCGGCGACCTCCGCTTCGACGCGAGCCTGGTGGTGCTCGACAAGCCGATGACCTTCACCGCCTACACGACGATGGTGGTGCGGCTCGAGATCGCGGCCGACGGCGACGGGATCTCGATCGGGATCCCGGAGGTGGTGGACATCCGCACGCAGCTCGACGCCAACGAGGACAACATGATCGACGCCGAGGGCTTCATCGCCCAGCAGCTCGAGGATGGCCTCAAGAGCACGATCATCGGCGCCCTCGGGGGCGGAGGCCTCGGCGCGATCGACCTGCCGAAGATCGACCTTAGCGCCCAGCTCGGGCTCCCGCCCGACACCGCGGTCCTCTCGCTGACGGCGGAGGGGGCGCTCCGTCAGCCGGGGACGACGGTGATCCAGGCCCACTTCTGAGGGGCCCGCGCTCGGGGCCGGCGCGTGCGCGCGCGGCCCCCGTGGCGGCGCGGCCGGGGCAGCGACCTGATAGAGTCGCGGTGGATGCCGAGGCTCCGTGGATTCGCGCCGATCGAGCTCCGCGGCCCGCGGCCGCTGCCGGTCGTCGGCGTGCCGCTCCACGCGCTCCGCCTCCTCGGCGATCCGGTCGGTCGGCTCCTCGCGCTCCGCCGCCGCTACGGCGAGCTGGTGGCCAACAGCGATCGCTCGCCGGCGCTGGTCTGCGCGTTCGCGGCCGAGCACGTCCGCGAGGTGCTGGCGCGGCCGGACCTCTTCGAGCACGACTCCGAGATCCCGGTGAAGCCGCCGCCGGGGAGCGCGCTCCACTCGGTGACCCGCGGGCTCGTCTTCCAGAACGGCGAGGCGCACCGCCGCCACCGCAAGCTGATGTCGGCGGCGTTCCAGCGGAGCGCGGTCGAGGCGTACGCGCCGGCGATCGTGGCGACCGTCGAGGCGGCCCTCGATACATGGCCGGTGGGACAGGTGGACGACATCGCCGAGCTCACCCGACGGCTGGTCCAGGACGTGGCGGTGCGCTGCTTCTTCGGCCTCGCGCCGGGGGCGGCGGGGCACCTCCTCGGCCGGGTGGCCGCCGAATTGGTCGATCTGGTGACCTCGCCAGCGACGGTGATGCTGCCGGTCGACCGGCCGTGGATGCCCTACGGGCGCCTCCTGCGGGCGAGCGAGCGCCTGGCGGGGCTCCTCCGTGAGCTCATCGCCGACAAGCGGCGGAGCGGGGCGGACGCCGATGACGCGCTGGCGCGGATCGTCCGCGCCGGCGACGGCGAGGACGCGAGCCTCGACGACGACGAGGTGCTGAGCGAGGCGATCACGCTCTTCTTCGCGGGCCACGACACCCAGGCGCGGGCGCTGGTGTGGACGCTCTTCCTCCTCGACCAGCACCCGCAGGTGCTGGGCGCGCTCTGCGACGAGGTCGATTCGGTGCTCGGGGACCGGACGCCGACGCCGGAGCTGATCGGCCGGATGCCGCTCTGCGACCAGGCGATCAAGGAGAGCCTGCGCCTCTTGCCGCCGGCGCCGGTCCTCTTCGTGCGGGTGACGCGGGAGGCGACGCGGCTCGGGCCGCTCGAGCTGCCGGCGGGGGCGAGCGTGGTCCTGAGCCCGCTGGTGACGCAGCGCCACCCCGATCGCTTCCCGGCGCCGGCGTCGTTCCGGCCGGAGCGGTGGGCGGGGCGCGAGCCGACGCTCACCGAGTACCTGCCCTTTGGGGCAGGTCCGCGGATGTGCATCGGCGCGGCCTTCGCGGGGATGGCGCTGCGGCTGATGCTGCCGATGATCCTGCGGCGCTATCGGCTCGCCCTCGCGCCAGGGGCGCGGGTCTCCCGGCTGGTGCGCGGGAACATCCTCGGCCCGCGCTACGGGATGCCGATGCGGGTGCTCGCCCAGGACCGGCGCTTTCGCAAGGGCGGGCCGGTGCGCGGGGACATCGCCGAGCTCGTCGATCTGGGCTGAGGGCCGCGGGGCCCGGTGGAGGGGCGGGGCGGCAGGTGACAGAACCTGTCCTCTAGGGCAGATCTGGAGAGGTGGATGGGCGTGGCGACGGGCGAGGGCGCTCGGGGGCGATCCCGGCGGGCGGGCTCTGCTATCGTCGGCCGATGAAGCCCTCCCTCCCGGCGCTCCTCCTCCCGTTGTGGACCCTGAGTGCGACGTGCGCCGGCGATGACGGCGGCGACGACGGGACCAGCGCGGGGTCGACGAGTGCGGCGTCGCAAGGGGGGACGACGACGAGCGCGGGCGGGACCACGGCGGCGACCGGGGAGACGGGGTCGACGAGCGGGGGGTCGAGCGCGGGGACGTCGGGCGGGACGTCGGGCGGGACGACGGGCGGGACGACGGGCGGGTCGAGCGGGTCGACGAGCGGCGGCGTGGTGCCGGAGGGGTGCACGGCCGAGGCGGGCGAGCTCGTCGCGCTGGTGAACGCCTACCGGGCGGAGAAGGGGCTGCCGGCGATCCCGGCGTCCCCCTCGCTCTGCACGGTCGGCCAGACGCACGTGGTCGACCTCCAGGCGAACGCGCCGCACACCGAGCCCGGCTGCAACCTGCACTCGTGGTCGGACCAGGGGTCGTGGACGCCGTGCTGCTACACGCCGGACCACGCGCAGGCGATGTGCATGTGGGTGAAGCCGCAGGAGCTGACGGTCTACCCGGGCTTCGGCTACGAGAACGCGGCGTCGGGGGTGGGGTCGCCGTCGCAGGCGCTCGACGCGTGGAAGGCGAGCGGGCCGCACAACGACGTGATCCTGAACCAGGGGATCTGGGCCGATCACCCGTGGAAGGCGATCGGCGCGGGCCTGCACGAGGGCTACGCGGTGCTCTGGTTCGGCGAGGAGAGCGACCCGGCGGGCTGAGGCGCCGCTCACTCGCGGCGCTGGACGCAGCTCCACGACTCGTCGGTGATCTCCCAGACGGCGTCGCCGCAGGCGTCGCCGCCAGCGAGGAAGGTGCGCGCGCCGCCGCGGGTGAGGCCGAAGGCGTGCGACTGGCTCGCCTTCACGGCGTCGTCGCCCTCGCAGCGGACCTTCCAGGCGATCTCGCAGCGGACGTCGACCTCGCAGGCGTTGTGGACCCGGATCGACATGCCGGTGGCGACCGGGTCGGCGGTGACAGCGACGCACTCGGCGACCGGGGCGGCCGCGGCGGCGTGGACGGGGGCGGCGGGGGCGAGCGAGGCGAGGGCGGCGCAGGCGAGCAGGGCCCACGACGCCGCGGCGATGAGGCGGCGCATGACGAGTCCTCCATGGGCCCCGGGCGCTCGCCGTGCGAGCGTCGCCAGGGCCTCGTGGCGGGGATGACAGCGGCGCGGGGCGGAGGTTCCCGCGAGGGCGGAGATTCTTCGGCGGGCGTGCTCGCGCCCGGGGTGCGCGCGCGCGAGGGGGCCTCCGGGTGAGGCGAGGCGAGGCGGGCGAGGCGAGGTGCCGCGGGGGCTCGCGCGGGAGGCCGGGCATCGCCGGCCGGGTCACTCGGCGGGGGGCGGCGGGAGCGGGATCCGCAGGAGCGCGTAGTGGGGGTTCTGATAGGCCCACTCGACGCCGCCGCGGACCGCGTGGGGGAGCGTCGTGATCACCCGCTTGCCGTGGCTGAGGGTGGTGACGAGCCAGAGGCTCTGGGCCTCGCCGGCCTCCTCCTCGATGAGCTCGGCGAGCTTGTCGCGCTTGGCCTCCTTGGCGACCCAGACGTCGGCCTTGGTGAAGAAGGTCTCGCCGCGGTAGTAGAACCAGTAGGAGAGGAGGCGGTCGCCGGGGGCGCGGTGATCGAAGTAGTGGCGGATCGCCGAGCGCTGTGACCAGGTCTCGGAGACGTGGGGGAGGTAGGAGGTGAAGAGCCACGCGGAGACGGCGAGCGACGAGGCCGCCATCGACGCGATGGCGAGGCGCGGGCGCAGGCTCGCCCAGAGCGCGAGGCCGAGGACGAAGGGGAGGACGAGGACGCCGAGGACCTCGACCGGCGGCGCGCCCTCCCGCCACATGGCGGTGTAGAGGTAGGTCGTGAGGTGGGTGATCCAGGCGGGCTCGACCACCGCGTCGCGGACGGTGAGGACGAGGATGGCGGCGCCGAGGCCGGCGGCGAGCCAGCGGGCGCGCGGGCGGGCGGCCAGCCAGGCGCGGCCGGGGGCGTCGAGGCCGGCCGCGAGGGCGAGGCCGAGGAGGACCGCGAGCGGCGGCAGGGCGGGGAGGAGGTAGTGGTAGTACTTGGTGACGCTGTAGGTGATGAGGAGGAGAGAGACGGCGAGCCAGAGGAAGGCGAAGCGCTCGAGCTCGCCCCGGGGGCCGCGGCTCGCCTCGGCGCCGGCGCCGGTGGCCCGCCAGAGGGCGGCGGGGAGGGCGGCGACCCACGGGAGGGCGGCGATGCCGAGGGTGCGGAGGTAGAAGGTGAAGCCACCGACCGCCTGGTCCTGCTCGCCCGAGCCGAAGCGGGCGAGGTTGTTGACCATGATGAGCTCGTTGAAGAAGCGGTCGCCGCGGTAGAGGAGCATCGCGTGGTGCCAGGGGAAGGACGCGAGCGCGAAGAGGACGACGCCGAGGGGGAGGCCGGCGCGGCGGAGGAGGTGGAGGCGGCCGTGGATCGCCATGTCGGTGAGGACGAGGAGGCCGATGAGGCCGGGGCCGATGAGGCCCTTGCCGAGGAGCGAGAGGCCGGCGGCGAGGTAGAGGATCCCCATCCACGCCTGCGAGCGGAGGCGCCAGCGGAGGCTCCAGAGGAGCGCGAGCGCGGCGAGGGCCCAGTAGATGAGGAGGTGGGTGTGGATCTGCCAGAGGGTGTAGAGGTTCGGGACGTCGGGGCGCTTGATGAAGCCGGCGACGCGTTGGCGGGTGACGTCGCTGAGGACGTGGTGGTCGAGGACCGCGAGGGGGACGACGACGGCGAGCGCGAAGAGGGCGGTGAAGGCGAGGTGGGCGCGGTCCCAGGGGAGCGAGAGGGCGCGGCCGCCGAGGCCGAGGGGGAGGCGGCCCGGGAGGGTGAAGGCGCGGCGGCGGAGCTCGCGGTCGGGCTGGAGGTAGGCGAGCGCCCACGCCCCCATCGCCAGGGTGACCGGGCCGACGAAGAACATGTCGGTGAGCGCCTGGCGGGTGACCATCGCCCACTGCGGCATGGTGGAGAGGGCGAAGGCGGTGAGGAGGCCGGCGGAGGCGGCGCGGCGGCGGGCCTCGGGGCTGGCCTGGGGGACCTGTCCGAGGCGCCAGACGACGACGCCGAGGAAGGCGGCGCTGAGCCAGCCGGCGAGCATGCTCGGCAGGCGGATCGCGAGCTCGGGCCAGGGCGAGCGGACCATCTCGCCTTCAGGGCCGAGGCCGACGCCGAGGAGCTTCATCGACAGCGCCATCAGCCAGAAGGGGAGGGCGGGCTTCGACCAGAAGGTGTTCTCGGCGTTGCCGTCGGGGCCGTAGCCGGGCTTCCACCAGAGGTCGAGGGGGTCCTGGCGGGCGAGGATCTGGCGGGCGACCTCGCCGTAGTGGGTCTCCCACGGGTCCCAGGGGCCGCAGGCGGCGACCGTGGCGAGCTGGAGCCCGATCACGAGCGCGGCCGTGAGGACGCAGAGCGCCCAGAAGGGCGGCGTGGGGAGGTGACGCACGGCCTGGCTACCACTACCTGATCGGCGCGGCGGTCGCCACCCGGGTCCAGGGGCGACGCGCGGCGCGAGGGGGCGGGCGGCGCCGCCGCTCCCGCGTTGGTGTAGCCTCGCACGGTGCAAGGCCAAACGCCCCGGGATGCGTCCACGATCGCCGCCGAACTCGGCGTCGCTCACGTCCGCGCCGCCGCCGAGCGCCTCGCCGGCCTGGTGCGCCGGACGCCGGTGATCCGCTCGCCCGCCCTCGACGAGCTCGCCGGCTGCGAGCTCTGGCTCAAGGCCGAGAACCTCCAGCACGTCGGCGCCTTCAAGGCGCGGGGGGCGATGCACGCGATCGGCCGCCTCGATCCGGAGGTGCGGGCGCGCGGCGTGATCACCTACTCGTCGGGGAACCACGCGCAGGCGGTCGCGTACGCGGCCCGTCACTTCGGGGTGCCGGCGTGGATCGCGATGCCGACCGACGCGCCGCCGGTGAAGGTCGCCGGCGTGCGTGCGTTCGGCGGCGAGATCGTCTTCGCGGGCACGACCTCGGACGAGCGCCGGCAGGCGGCGCTCGAGCTGGCCGTGCGGACCGGCGCGGCGATCGTCGAGCCCTTCGACGACCCCGAGATCGTCGCGGGGCAGGGGACCGCGACCCTCGAGCTCCTCGAGCAGGTCGCCGAGGCGACCGGCGGCGGGGGCCTCGACGCGGTGGTGGTGCCGGTCGGCGGCGGCGGGCTGGTCGCTGGCGCGTGCCTGGTCGGCGAGGCCGAGGGCGTGGCGATCCACAGCGCCGAGCCGACCACCTGCGACGCCCTGGCGCGCTCGATCGAGGCCGGCGAGCGGGTGGACGTGCCGCCGGGGCCGACGATCGCCGACGGGCTCAAGCCGGTGCGGGTCGGCGCCCTGAACTTCGCGATCGCCCGCCGCGCGCTGGCCGGCGTCCATCGGGTCGACGACGACGAGCTCGGGTCGGCGATGATCCGCCTCCTCCTCCACGCCAAGGTGCTGGTCGAGCCCTCCGGCGCGGCCGGGCTCGCGGTGGCGCTGCGCCGCTCGCTGCCCGAGCAGCGCCGCGGCCGGCGGATCGGTGTGCTCCTCTCGGGCGGCAACGTGAGCCCGGATCGGGTCGCCGAGCTCTTGCTCCGCCACGGGGGGATCGTTTGAGGCGTCGGCTCGCGCTGGCGCTGGCGCTCGCGTGCGGGGCCGCGTGCGGGCCTGCGCCGGGCGGCGCTCCCGCTGCGGAGGGGGCCGCGGCGAAGGACCCGACGCCCGCGCCGACGCCGGTCGATCCGGCGGTCGAGGCGGCCGAGGCCGAGGCGAAGCGCCGCCGCGAGAGCGCCCACCACGTGGTCTTCGCCGACCGGATCTCGCAGGGCTATGCGCTCCTCCTCGCCGATGAGGGCGCGACGCCGCCGACGGCGCCCACGCGCGAGGAGCTCCGCCGGGTCGTCGAGGCGGCCTTCGCGGGCGACCTCGACGACCCCGAGGTCGCGCGGCTGCTCTCGATGGTGATGCAGGCGCCGCTCGCCGCCGGCGAGGGGGCGCCGGTCGCCCTCACCGGCGGTGAGGCGGCGGGGGACGACACCGACGGGGCCGTGTACCAGCGGGCGCGCGAGCTCCTCGGCCTCCACGTCGAGGTCGCGTCGGTCGAGGGCCTCGTCGATCGTCGGACCTTCGACGATCCGGCGCTCACCCGCGAGCTCGATCCGGCGGAGCGCGGGTCGCTCGCGGGCCGGCGCTGGGCGCTCGTGCTCCGCGCGGACTACCGCAACCAGCACGGCGTCCGCGGCCTCCGGCTCCTGCAGACGCTGGTCCGCCTGATGGCCGAGCGCGACGGGGCGCTCATCCACGACCCCGACACCCAGGAGACGATGGGGCCGGCCCGCTTCGCCGCGCGGCGCCTGCAGGCCGGCCTCGGCAACGTCGCCGATCAGGTCGCGGTGGTCCCCTTCGCCGACCCGCGCCACGGCGCCGGCTTCGTCCGCCTGGCCACCCGCGGGATGCGGCGCTTCGGCAGCGTCGACCTCGAGCTCGACGGGCTGCCGGCGGAGCCAGCCGCGCTCCAGCGGGCGACCTTCCTCCTCCACGGGCTCGCGCGGGTGATGGTGAAGCTCGGCGAGGCGGACGCCAGCGGGCTCGCGGTCGAGGCCCCGGCGGAGATCTCGATCGTCTACCGCGACTGCGATCTCGCCTACGCTGGCCGGGGCGCCCAGATCCCGCGCTGCGCCCGCTGCCCGGAGGAGGTCGTCGTTCACCTGGTCGAACGACCAGCCGAGCCCCAGGACCCTGTGCACCACGTGATGGCGCGGGTGGTCGCGCCGCGGACCCAGAGCGACGCCGCCAGCTACGACCACCCGGCCTGGGTGCGGGGCGCGCTGGAGCGGGTCTTCGGCGGGCCTGGCGATCTCGCGGCGCCCTGAGCGGCGCGCGACGGCGCGCGCGTATCCGGGGCCCCACGTCCGCAGACGCGGCGTCGGCCCGGCGAGGACGCCGCAATTCGGGCGATCTCGGTCGGTCGCGCCTCCCTCCAGGGCCCCCGGGGGCGCCTGGAAAACGGGCGGCCCCGGGGGCGGTGGTGCTATACCGGAGGGCACGGCGACAGAGCGGGCCTCCCTACATCTTCACGGGGTCCGTCCTGGGGTCGACTTAGGAGCCTGATGCCTTCCCTTGTCCTTGCTCGTGTGCGCCGTGCCCTCGCCGTGGCGTGGGTGGTCGCCCTCGCTCTGCCCGGCTGCTCGACCTCGATGGTCTCGGGCATGACCTCGGCCTCCGAGATCGAGACCGACGGCGACGGGAGCACGAGCGGCTCGACCTCGGATGCGTCGAGCGCTGGCGACGCGACGGGGGGGACGGGGCCGGCGTCCTCCGGCACCTCGACGACCGGCTCGGACGACAGCGGCGGGACGTCGGACACCTCGGGGGCGGGGAGCGATCCGCCGGTCGGCCAGCCCTGGATCGACGCCCTCGATCGCTGCGACCCGGTGATCGCGTCGACGCTCGAGATGGTCCTCCACGACTCCAACGCCGAGGCCTCGCCGGTGCTCGCGCGGATGTCGGTGGAGGGCGGCTGGCTCTCGCCGGGGGCGCTGACGATCCGGCCCTGGGAGTTCCTGGCCTACTACCCCTTCAGCTACGCGCCGGCGAAGGAGCCGGGCACGGTCGCCGTCCACGCGGCGCTGGTCCCCTCCGCCGAGGGCTACGACTTCCAGGTCGGCGTCGCCTCGTCCGCGCTCGCGCCCTCGGAGCGCCCCTTCATCGACCTCACGCTCGTGGTCGACGCCTCGGGGTCGATGAAGGGCCTGCCGCTGACGCTCCTCAAGGAGTCGTGCAAGGCGCTGGCGAGCCAGCTCCGCAAGGGCGACCGCGTCTCGGTGGTGACGCTCGAGAGCGACGCGCCGCCGGTGCTCGCCGAGCACTGGGTGACCGGCCCCGACGACGCCGACCTCCTGGCGGTGATCGATGGCCTCGGCGCCGACGGCAACACCGACCTCCTCGGCGGCCTCGAGGCGGCCTACGCCCTCGCCGAGTCGATCTACCAGGCCGATCGCCCGAACCGCCTGGTCCTCTTGAGCGACGGCGGCGCCGCGCCGGACGCCGCCGTCCTCGGGCTCGTCGCCAAGTACGCCGCGGGCGAGGGGTCCCCCGGGATCGCGCTGATCGGCGCGGGCGTCGGCGGCTACGGGGCGTACCAGCCCGACTTCATGAACGCGGTGAGCGACGCCGGCGAGGGCGCGTCGGTCTTCGTCGGCTCGGCCGAGGAGGCGCTGCGATCGCTCGCGGACGGCTTCGTCGACCTGATGATGGTGGGCGCGCGCGACGTGTCGGTGCACGTCGCCCTGCCGCCGGGCCTCGCCCGCCCGCTCGCCGCCGTCGAGATCGCGCCGGACGCCGACGTCTGGGTGCAGGAGCCGCTCCTACTCCCGCAGAACGACGCGCTGGTCTACTTCACGCCGCTGGAGAGCTGCGGGCCTCCGCCCGCCGCCGACGCGCCGGTGCTGATCGACGTGACCTACCGCGACCCGGTGACCTTCGAGGCGCGGGAGGTGAAGGTCGAGACCACCTTCGGCGAGCTCCTCGGCGCGGACGCCGAGCAGCTCGCCAAGGGGGCGGCGATCCTCGCCTACGCCGAGACGCTCCGGCTCTGGACGAGCCCGCCGATGGACGCGCCGCTCGCTCACCTGGACGCGGCCGCGGCCGCCCTCGACCGGGTGAAGAAGGCGCTCGCGGGGCTCCCCGGCGATCCGGCGCTGGTCGAGATCGCCGGCGTGCTCGAGGCGATCCTCGCCAGCAACCCGTGAGCGCGCCTCACTCGGCGATGACCATCGAGATGAGCGCGTCGCAGAAGACGGCGTCGAAGGGGCCGCTCGGCGCGCTCGGATCGAACTCGTCGGCGGGGCTCACCCAGCCGAGGAGGCGCGGCGGGTCGGTCGGGTCGTAGATGTCCCAGTTTCCCTGGCGATCGAAGACCTCGACGAACGCGGTGATGTCCTGGTACGCCCACGCGCGCTGGTACCAGCCGCCGACGACGCCGCTGTTCAGCCACGCGTCGTAGTTCCACGGCGGCGAGAGGCGGAGCGAGAAGGGGTCGCCCGACCACGGGTCCTGGGTCGCCATCATGGGGTCGACCGAGGCATCGAAGATGTAGAGCCGCAGCTCCGACCACGAGGTGCCGCCGAAGCCCTCCCACGCGAAGTAGGCGGTGACGCCGTCGAGTGGGCCGAAGTCGGTCCCGGCCACGACCTGGGAGCCGCCGTGCCAGTCGGTAGGGCACCCCTGCAGGAGCGGCTGCGGCAGGGAGCAATCGTAGCAGTCGTCGGGGCAGTTGCAGCCGTCCTCGCCGAAGTCGGGGTCGCAGACGCCGTCGCCGCAGAAGCCCGGCGGGGCGGTGGTCGCCGAGGTCACGGTGACGGTCGTAGGGCCCGAGGTGGTGATGGTGGTGGGACCGGTGGTCGCGGTCGTCGTCGTCACCGTCGTGGCGTTCGTCGCGTTGGTGGTCGCCGCGGTGGTGGTGGGGCCGATCGTCGGATCGCTCGTGGTCCCCGTCACGGTGGCGGTCTCGCTCTCGCCGTCGCCGAGGGGCCGATCGGTGCAGGCGAGCGCGAGGGCGAGCGCGGCGGCGGCGAGGCGAGCGGGCGTTCGGGACATCGCACGAGCGTAGCCGAGTTCGGCCGCGTGACGTGGGAGCGGCCGCGACGCCGCGCTGGCGCCGTTTCTGGGCGCCCTGCGCGGTCGGGGCCGGTGACGCAACGTCACCGGTCACGGATCCTTGAAACCGACAATCAGGATGCAAGTTTTTCTGGCCCGACCCGAGGCGGCTCGTGGTCTCTTCTCCTCCGGAGAAGCACCGCATGCATCAGCCCCACGTCCACCTCCCCATGTTCTGCGAGCAGTGCGAGCAGACCGCCCACGGCACCGGCTGCACCGAGATCGGTGTTTGCGGCAAGGACCCCGACATCGAGTCGCTCCAGAAGATCCTCCTCTACGGCGTGAAGGGCATGGCCGCCTACAAGGCCCACGCCCGCCGCCTCGGCAAGACCGACCCCGAGGTCGAGGCCTTCATCGAGGAGGCGCTCTTCGCCACCATGACCAACGTCAACTTCGACATGAACGGCCTCCTCGAGATGGTGCTCGAGTGCGGCCGCATGAACCTGAAGACCATGCAGCTCCTCAACGACGGCCACATCGAGCTCCTCGGCCGGCCGTCGCCCACCGAGGTGACCGAGGGGATCCAGGAGGGGCCCGGGATCCTGGTGACCGGCCACGACCTCGTCGACCTCAAGGCGATCCTCGAGCAGTCGGCCGGCAAGGGCGTGAAGATCTACACCCACGGCGAGATGCTCCCCGGCCACATGTACGAGGGGCTCCGCGCCCACCCGCACCTCGCCGGCCACTACGGCGGCGCCTGGCAGAAGCAGCGCGGCGAGTTCGAGGACTTCGGCGGGCCGATCGTCGCCACCACCAACTGCGTGCTCATCCCGCGGCACAATAACCACTACCTGGATCGCCTCTACACGATCCGTGAGACCGGCGTCCCCGGGGCGCGGCGCGTGGTGAACAACGACTTCGGCCCGGTGATCGAGCAGGCGCTGGCGATCGGCTCCCTGAAGCCGACCGCGCTCCGCAAGACGCAGACGGGGCACCACTACACGCGGATCCTCGAGCAGGCCGGCGCGGTGGTCGACGCGGTCAAGTCCGGGGCGGTGCGCCGCTTCTTCGTGATCGGCGGCTGCGACGGCGCCGAGCAGGGCCGCAACTACTACACTGACTTCGCGCAGAACGCCCCGCAGGACTCGGTGATCCTCACCCTCGGCTGCGGCAAGTACCGGATCCGCGACCACGAGTACGGGACCGTCGGCGGGATCCCGCGCCTCCTCGACGTCGGCCAGTGCAACGACGCCTACGGGGCGATCCAGATCGCCGTCGCGCTCGCCAACGCGTTCGGCTGCGGCGTCAACGACCTGCCGCTCACGCTCGTGATCTCGTGGTTCGAGCAGAAGGCGGTGGCGGTGCTCCTCACCCTCCTCCACCTCGGCGTGAAGGGGATCCGCCTCGGGCCCAAGCTGCCGGCCTTCATCACCCCCAACGTCCTCAAGGTGCTCGTCGACCGCTACGGGATCCAGCCGATCGGCCACGACGGCAAGGCCGACGTCGAGGCCGTGATGGCCGCGACCGCCTGAGCGCGGGGCGAGCGGCGGGCCGGCCGGGCGCGCCGGCGTGGCCCACAGAGGGAGAGACACGGGCCAGGGTTCCCCGCCGGGGATCCTGGCTCGTCGCGTTGGCGGCGGCGGTCGGGGGGGGCGTTCCGCCGGGTGCGACGGCGCCCCTTCGCCGAGCGCCTCGCCGACGCGCGATTCGTGGGCGCCTCGTCGCCGCGGGCCCTCGGCCGCGTCGTGGTAGCGTCGACGGTCAGGATCCGCCGATGGCCCCGACGCGCGCGCTCCCACCCCACCTCGTCTACCTCGTCCTCCTCGCCGCCGCCTGTCAGGACCCGGCCCCCGCCGGCACGGAGGGCGCGACCGGCACGAGCGGGAGCGTGTCGGGCTCCTCGAGTACGAGCGACGGGAGCACGAGCGACGGGGGCACGAGCGACGGGGGCACGAGCGCTGGCACCGACACCGATCCGGCGGGTGAGTGCTCCTTCGAGATCACCCCGGAGGGCGGGAGCGTGTCGGCCTGCGGCGTCCGCTTCTGGTCGCCGCCCGGGGCCGTCGCCGCCGTCACCCCGGTGGTGGTGACCCAGCCGGCGATCGAGGCGAGCGTCTTCGACGGCCTCGCCCGAACCTCGCCGATCGTCCGCCTCGAGGCCGAAGATCCGAACCTCGAGCTCGCCGGCTACGCGACCCTCCACATCCCGCAGGCGGCCGGCGACGCGGCGGTGTGGATGGCCCGGCACTTCGAGGAGTTCGGCGCCTGGGGCGTCCTCGAGACCTGCTGGCGCGACGCCGAGAGCGCCGGCATCCGCACCACCCGCCTCGGCACCTTCACCGCCCTCGAGGACCTCGTCGGCAACGACAACCCGGGCGCCGGCTCGATCAGCGCCGCCTGGGACACGCGCATGGAGGAGTTCTCCCTCGTCACCCTCGGCCACGCCGACTCCATCCCCACCGCGTCGGGCGCGCGGAGCATCGACCTCTATGGGGTGACCACCGCCGGGGGTGACCCCGAGACCCTCAAGCTCTCCTTCACGATCGACGCGATGGGCGTCGCCGGCCCGGCGCTGGTGACGATGATGGTCGTCGACCAGGGCGTCGCCGAGGGCTGGATCGACTGGGACGGCGTGAGCCCCCCCTCCGACCAGGTCTTCGAGGTCGACGAGCCCATGCCCAATCACCTCGTCGGCAGCCTCAGCGCGACCCTCTATCGCGACGACGGCGGCACCTGGGCCGAGATGCACGTCGACGCCACCTTCGAGGCGGACGTCGCTCGCCACTTCCTGCCCAGCGAGGATCCCTGCCCGATCCCTTGAGGGCCGGGGCGGCCACGCTCGCCCGAAGGTGGTGACGGCGGGGGTGACGATGACGCCGCGGGGCGCCGGTGGCACGCGCGGGTGAAGGGGCGTCGCGCGCCTCAACGACAAGCTCCTCCGGACCTTCTGAGGTGGGGAGAGCATCCCGGGGATGCGGGCCAAGGTCGTGTCCTCGCGCAACTTCCTGGGGAGGCGTACGAAGGTGAGTTCCACAACGGGCCCCGGACGCTCGTGCGCTACGGCGTCGAGGACTTCGACGAGCTCCTCGACATCGGCGTCGATCCCTTCGTCTATGTCCTCGCCGCGTTCGCGTGAGTGAGCGCGTCGAGATCGGGTCGGAGGAGATGTGAGGGCCTCGTGTCGAGGGCCGGGTCGAGCGCCGGCGGCTCAGCCGTCGAGCGCGTAGGTGACGCTGATCGAGAGGACGGCGGGTTGGAGCTCGGGGGTGGTCGCGCCGCCGCCGCTGCCGCGTTGGGTCTCGAGGGCGTTGACGTACATGTTCGGCATCCAGGCGCCGTCGGTGGTCTCGCTGACGGCGGTGATCTTGCCGAGGGTGACGCCGAGGCCCTGCGCGAGCTGGTTCGCCTTCTCCTGGGCGGCGGCCATCGCCATGTCGCGCACCTTCTTCTTGATGGCGGTGAGGTCGGCGCGGAATTCGGTGCGGAGGTTGGTGGCGCCGGCGTCGGCGGCGGCGTCCATGAGGGGCGCGAGCGCGTCGAAGTCGCGGGTCTGGGCGCTGACCTGGATCGCCGCCTCGTAGCCCCGGAGGCGGTTCGCCGAGTAGTCCCATACGGGGTTCACCGTCATCTGCGAGAGGCGGATGTCGCCGGGGGCGAGCCCGATCGGCGCGAGCTTGGCGTCGAGCTGGGCCTGGCGCGCCCGCACCACCTTCACGGCCTCGCCGGGGCGGGCGGCGGTCGCCGAGAGGGTGACGTGGAGCTCGGCGGTGTCGGGCTGGACGTCGAGCTGCGCGGTGCCGACGACGGTGAGGCCAGGGGCCTGCGCGGCGGGGGGCGCGGAGGGGGCGGGGGTCGGCGCCGGTATGGTCGCGGTGATGACCTGCGGCGCGGGCGAGTGGCAGGCGGCGCAGAGGATGAGCACGAGCGGGAGGATGCGAGCCATACCCGCGAGGATTAGCAGGTCGGGCGGCACGGGCTCCGCCGCGAGTTGCCTTTTTGCAGCGATGTTACAGCGACGGCGGGAGGCGGGGCGGAGGCGAACGGGCGCTTGGCTCGCCACGGATCGAGAGGTCGCGGGCGGCGGGCGCCTCGCTGCGGGCGCCTCGCGGCGGCGGCCGTCCCCTGCGCGTTACGGGCGCTCGCAGGCGGTGATCCGCGTGTAGGAGCTGTTGTCGGTGCCGTTCCAGAACTGGCAGTTCATGTCGTTCGCGCACCCGAGGCAGGGGCCGACGAAGCGGTTGTTGGCGCCGTCGTGGAAGTGCCAGGCGTTGTCGCCGCCGGCGCAGGAGTTGGGGTCGGCGCAGCAGGTCGGCGCCTGGCCGCAGCGGGTGGTGTTGCCGTAGCTCGTGCGGTAGCGCTGGGTGACGTCGGCGCAGTAGCCGCTGTTCATCCACTGCTGGTAGGTGATGGGCTTCCAGCCCATGCAGCTGTTGCAGGCGTCTTTGCTCATCTGGCCGGAGGTGCAGGTGAAGCGGATGCAGCGGCCCGCCGCGGTCTTGCAGCCCTGGAGGCCCCAGCAGTCGTTCCCGCACTCGAACTTGCAGGCGGCGGTGCAGCCGTCGCCGTCGACGTTGTTACCGTCGTCGCACTGCTCGACGCCCATCTGCACCTTGCCGTCGCCGCACTTGGCGTTCTTGCAGGTGTTGACGCAGGCGTCGGTGTCGACCATGTTGCCGTCGTCGCACTCCTCGACGCCCATCTGGACGAGGCCGTCGCCGCACTTGGCGCTCTTGCAGGTGGCGAGGCAGGCGTCGGTCTCGACCATGTTGGCGTCGTCGCACTCCTCAACGCCCATCTGGACGGAGCCGTCGCCGCACTTGGCGTTCTTGCACGTCGCGGTGCAGGCGTCGGTGTCGACCATGTTGCCGTCGTCGCACTCCTCGACGTTCATCTGGACGAAGGTGTCGCCGCAGGAGGCCTTCAGGCAGGTGCTCAGGCAGGCGTCGGTGTCGACCATGTTGGCGTCGTCGCACTCCTCGTTCGCCTGGACGACGCCGTCGCCGCAGCTCTCGGAGGCGCAGAGGGCCGAGCAGCCGTCGCCGTCGTCGGTGTTGCCGTCGTCGCAGGCCTCGACGCGGGCGTGCACGACGCCGTCGCCGCAGGTGGCGGCCTTGCAGTTGTTGAGGCAGGCGTCGGTGTCGACGTCGTTGGCGTCGTCGCACTCCTCGCCGGCGTCGACGCTGCCGTCGCCGCACGAGGGCGGCGGCGGGGCGACGCACACGTCGGCCTCGCAGACGAGCGGGGCGGCGCAGGCGCCAGCGTCGCAGGCGCAGCCCTCGCTGCCGGGGACGCAGCCGCCCGTGGTGCTGGTGGTCGCGTCGCTGGTCGAGGAGATCCCGG
>WBZL01002336.1_pt1 | contig 18598 bp, 25 predicted proteins | sample 5204291 | NCBI WGS metagenome assembly WBZL01 (sample SAMN12344345, study PRJNA552823) | activated sludge metagenome | biome: Activated sludge suspended growth; feature: Nitrification reactor; material: Wastewater; isolation source: activated sludge from nitrification reactor of wastewater...
CATTAAACCACCAAAGTTAAATTGAAAAACAAATGTTTAATATGAGTACAGAAGATAAATTGAAAAACGTCAGCCCCACTTTTGGCAATACAGTGTTACCTGCTGTGCCAGCGTTTGATTACATTAAGTGTCCGCTACACCGTTACACTTTTTCAGTAAAGCCAATAAGGGAATGGACTGAACGTAATTGCGAAGGAAAAACTTTGAACCTTTTTGCAGGTAGAACAAAACTAAATATTGATGAAGTAAGAAACGACCTTGACGAAGAAGCATTGGCTGATTACAGAATGGATGCTATTGAATTTTTAAGAACGTGGCAAGGTGAAAAGTTTGATACAGTATTACTTGACCCACCTTATGCTTTTCGTAAAAGTATGGAGATGTATAAGGGGATAAGATGTAGCCCATTTAAGCAAATGAAAGATGAAGTAATGAATGTATTAAAAGAAGGTGGTAAAGTAATTACGTTCGGCTATCATTCAAATACAATGGGTGCAGGTCGTGGCTTTACTGTCGAAAAAGTGTGTTTATTTTCTCACGGTGGTGCAATACACGATACGATTGCCAGTGTCGAGAGGCATTGCAGGTAACGTAAAAGCATACCCGCAGTGGGGGAATTAAAAGCACAAATGATGAAATTAGAACTGAACTTTGATAATAGCACAAATGCCGAAAGTAGCACGTCAGCCCCCATTGCCGGGTATGCAGTGTTACCGGCTGGCGTTCTCGGTCCCGAATTTATTGATACGTCAAACAGGGCCGACCAAAGACACTACTGGCTGATGCCACCTGATAAATTGAAACCATTAAATGATGAGTTCAATTTTGACTTTGACCCTTGCCCATTTCCACGGCCTGATGGATTTGATGGGCTTGAAGTTGATTGGGGCAAAAGCAATTGGGTAAACCCACCATTTACCGGAATGGCAAAAGAACCGGGCAAACGCAAAATAGGGCCGATGGCTTGGGCAAGAAAAGCACTTGCGGAAAGGGACAAAGGCAATACCAGCGTATTGATATTTCCAATTTATCAGGTTCGGGTTATTTCATTCCTTGAAGATAATGGAGCAGAAATAAGATACGCTGGCAAAATCAGGTGGCTTGCTGTTGAAGATAATACACCAAACCCGTGTAAGAGTTCGGATATTCAGCCCTGTTTGATTATGGTGCTGCGTCCTTACGCTTGCCGGTAACTCCAAGCCCGCCGCTGCCCGACGTTAGGAGGGTTGCTGTGGGGCAAAGCGGCATGGATTTTTGAAACAATGACAAACACAACCTTCATGGAACTGCCGATCAAAAAACACGGCGTCGAGTTCTTTCGCAACGAACGCGGGTATTTTTTCCGTAACCGATTTGCGGCGCTCATTTATGTCTGCGAGACAGGTGCTTACACCATCCAACTTCGCACGCCTGGAATAAAAGCAAGCCGCTTTTACAAGCGAGTCTATTTTGGCACGGAACGCCCGGCCAATAGAACCCTTACGCATTTGAGCCGGTTGATTACTGGCGGGACGAAAACCCCGCCGAAGCCTGCGCTAAGGCTTGGCTGGAAAAGAATAAACCCGTATCTTCGTAACACAAGGCCACTACCTGTCGGGGTAGCCTGCTAAGTCCCCGAAGGAGTGCGAGGCCGCCGCGAGAGCAGGAGCCAGCGTAACGAGGCCATCCAAGATATTAAAGATTGTTTTCATTTGGTTTTTTGGGGTTTAGGCCCGGCCCGCAAGGCGTCGGGCCTTTTTTAAAAGAAAGATATGCAAGACGATTTTTTAAAGCCGATTACCCAATTTGAGTTTGAGCCAACAAAAACGGCCAGTACAATGGCGACCATTGAGGCTGTACGAAAATTCTGCGGCCGTACTTATATTCGATTTGCCATGCCTGACGGAACCTCGCTATCCACATTATCAGACGCTCCGGGCCTGTACGAACAGGCGATAAACGACATTGGGCAGTCCGTGTCTTTAAGTTTCCAATATCAGTAATCAAATATTAGCGGCTCAAAAAATTTGCCTGGCAAAAGGTAGTTCTTGAATACAAAACAGAACCGGCACATTAATTGCCCCATAAACAAAAGAGCAAGAGTTGACGTATTTTCACGTTGTTGGCCCGGCCCGCAAGGCGTCGGGCCTTTTTCGTGCCCATAAAAAAGCGCCGCCCGTTCGTTTACGTGGCGGCGCTCAACTTATGCGATGTGAAAAACCTGGATCGGCTTAGTAGATCGGCTCGCCGCTGCCGGCGAACCCTTCAACGCGTTTTTTGTAGTGGTCGGCCGGCTCAAAAATGAACTCAAAACCGGCGGGTCGTTCCCATTCCTGTCCGTCAGGGGTCTTGCCCTTTCTGGCAGCACGGGGAACGAGTTTGAATACGCCGATGTTGTGCAGTAGGGCGGAATCGTGAATGGCCACGCATTCGGCCGACACGCTGAAAAATTCGTCAATTACGTCGGCAACGGTTTGCGCATCAATGCCGCGACGGTGGGCGATAATTTGCCGAATTTCGTTGAGGTCGGCGCGCCCTTGGATGTCGGTAACTTCCATCTTTATTCTTCTTGATGTGGTGAGAAAAAATGCCCCGCCTCATTTGGCGAGGCTGAAAACAACATTATTCAATCCCATGAACATATTTCAGGCAGATGCGGTCAGTTGGGCCGCGTATTTATCCTTGAACCAGCGAATCAGAGGATTCAGGACATTGGAGAATAACACAAAGGTCAGCGTCCCCCAGTCTTTTGCATAAACAGCGCCGACGATCTGCTCGACCGTGCCAGCGGGGAATGCCAGGCCAACAAGCAACAGCGCCGACGCGGCAAGGGTGCCAATTTGAATCCAGAAATTCGAGGATGAAAGCAGTCCGGTAAAGGAGAACGTGCCCTTTACGAAGGCGTGGTAAAGCGGGCTTGCCACGTTGACGATCAGCAAACCGATTGCAGCAATCCAGCCGCCAGTTGAGAGCGTATTGGTGAAATCGCCGGTAATCGTCGAGGGGTCAGCGGGAAGTGTTACGCCTGCCATTGCGATAACGGAAAGCAGCACGTTTGCCGCGTTTACCCAGAAGTTTGAGCTTTGGGTGCTGAATTTTTGAGTCTTTGCGCTCATTTGAATTTGAATTTGTTTTTCTTGATAAGAGTTTGACACTTAGCCAGTTCAACCGCCATTTCGGCGTTTTCTTGCTGGCTTTTCCTTAGTTCGTTTTCGATTAGAAGGTTGCGCTGTTCTAGTTGCTGCATAAGGAGTAAGACCCGCGCCCTTTCTTCCATCTGCAACCGCCGCGCCTCCTGCCGGTATTGCTCGCTTTGTTGCCATAGAAAAGCGAGGCAAACACAAAGCAAAAAGACGGCAAACCCCTGCTTTTGGACGTATCGAATTAGCGCAATCCAAATTTGCTGAAACTCCATCTTTAAGTTTTCCATAGCGGCGCGATTTTATGCGTATGGTGCTAAAAACGTGCCAGTTATGTAAGGCTAGATAAAAAAGGCCCCGGAACTTTGTGGGGTCACGGGGCCGGGTTCAGCAAAAGCAAGGGACTTCTTTATGCGAGCGCCGTAATGGCGGGCAAATCAATCATGTCAGGGATAGAACCCTCAAAACTTACCGTGACGTTAATCTTCATCAATTCATCAATACTTTCCGGGATATTGGGATCGGCAACAATGGTCATTTTTATACCGGAGTTGCCGCCGAAAAGTTTGCTTTCAGTGGCCAGCCAGCCGGAATAAGTTTGGCCGCCGTCAGGCAGTGCCCGCATAAATGCCCAGTTTGTGTCGCTGGTATCTTCCACCTGAAACACAAAAGAGAACTTAGGCGACAAATAGGCCGTGCGCCGGCGCGAAATCTTGATAGAGCCGCGTTCGGGAGCGCCCAGGCCGCCAATACCAAACAAAACACGAATCGGAGCCGGGTTCTGGTTGGTGTAGGCCGTGGTATTGTCAATCCTGGTATTCCATTCGGTAGCGCTCGACCAGTTTGTGAGGCCGTCTCCTTCTTCCGTGAATAACAGGGCGTTGATCTCGCCGAAATTCAGTTCGTAATCGCAGTCCTCCGCATTTGTGGGCGGGAGGACGGTTGTGCAGGCCATTAATAGACGAAAATCCATGTCAGATATAATTGATAGGCAAATTTCCGTCTAAAATCCCTGTCGTTAGTCAGTCGCTTTCCCGTCTTATTTCGTTGACAGACAACACGTTAGCAGCATTCAAAAGAAATAAAATCGCGCGTAAACGACAATTCGCAAAGACAGGCGCACCCATTGCCGTTATCCTCCCCCCAACTAGGTCTAAATTCTACATCCCGGACGGCTGTTTGTAGTCCGTACTGATCCGTTATTGTGACGGTCGTGTAAAGCGGCAGGGTGGCGCAAAAGTCCGCCACTGATTCAGGTGCAAACCATCGAAGTTTGTACCGCTTGCTCATTACGGCGCTCAGTACCTTTTTCCGTTTCATGCCGTCAGTAGACACCGTTTCGTCAATCGGGTACTCTGGCTCAACCGTATAACCTGGAACAAACAATTTTTGAACCCCTAGCGGCGGCATGTCGTCAATCATGCACGACGTGGCCGCGTCAATCCGGCAAAATGTAAAATCTTCGCTGGTCGGATTGTCTGAAAATTCGCCAAAGTCTCGGATGGTAAACAGTTCGGAATAGTAGTAATTTGATCCGAATTTGAACTCCAGATAATACGAGTACCCGCATTGAACAAAGGCCCCGTAGGTATTGTCGCCCGGCGTGGTCGTCCACGTTGAACCGTTCCAGCCGTTTCTTTCCTCACAGTCGGCCGACTGGTTAATGTCTACCGACCCCTCAAAATAAACATAGTCGTTTCCACCCTCCGATCCGGTAAGGATGGTTAACAGGTCGGTAATATTTAGGGCGTTTGTAGTGGCCTCGTTGACCAAATAGACATAATCCGGCTCTGACGTCTCCCCCATAATGATCCAGGGCAAAACACGGTCGTTTCGTGCCCACATATTGACAACAGGGCTACCACCGCAAAAGGGCATCCTGAATGTTTGTTTTCTCCAATTATCCCAAATCGGGAGCGATGCCGGCAGGTTTTGTGCAGTCCAAGCCATTAGTATTTCAGCGTTAAAGTTAGGGTATTAGCCGCCCAGTTTCGTTCGGCTTCTTCCAGTTCACCGTCCCCCATTGCCGTCGTGACAAGGGCGGACGGGTCAAATGATTCATCGCAGCAAAGGCGAACGCCAAAGGCGGGCGCTTTGCGTGTTTTGCGCAGGCTTTGCGGCGTGGCATCGGCGTTGTTGATCTTGCCGGCCCCATCCATTTCCCATGCGTGAAAATATTCGTGCAGTTCCGTCCACGACAACGGCCGGTTATCCTCAATGTTTTCGTATTGGTTGGCGAATACGCCCGGCGTTGCGGCAATCAACACCCAACCGTCGTCGCCTATCGATTCGGCGTTGTCTGCTTCGGCCATAAATGCCAAATCAGTAGAAAACAGGGCTAGCCTTACGGTTGCCTCGCCCTCCCCGCAATACGTCTCTATTGGGTAGCCCTTAAAGTAGTCGCTACATTGTTCGTCCCGAAACTGAAAGCGCTTTATAAGTGGAACAGATTCGTCCCCGCCGGTTAACACCTTTTCATAAGATTCCGCCGTGTAGTCAGGCCCCGCCTGCGCTTCAAAATACGAAACGTGCTCTAATCGAAATTCTGTGCCGTCAATGCGCCATGCTACTTTGAACATCTGCACCAGGTCGCTCAGCAGGTCGCGCAACTTCATTAGCCAGACCGCTTCCTTTGACACTTCCGTTGCGTCGTGTCGCTTTACGTCGCTTTTTTGGTGGATAATTAAATCCTGCAAAACGTCTGCCGCCCGATCATAAGCCGAATTGGACGGCGCGGTGTTGTCCGGGTTGATGTTAAAAAAGTCGCTGACAACCGTCAGCCCGCAGCCGGTTTGGTCTAACAGGTATTGCAATACCTCATCGAATCGCCGGCCATTTTTGAACGAATAAACAAGGCGGGCGGATTCGGGGCAAAGCCAAAAAACAGGCGTTCCCGGACATCCTCCAGAATGCAGCTGCCATCCATTATAATCATCGGGGGCAACCGGCGTCACCCCGTTGCATGTTCCCGCCTTTAAGTACCTTTGGAAAATCCACCCGCACTTGTAAACCCCGCCGAAATCAAGCACTGACACTTGCCCGGAATAGCAAAAATGCGGGTTTGTTGGATTCCCGTCCGGGTTAGGATTGTTGGGGTCACACGGGTCTTCGACAACTGTAAGGAATTCAAGAATAGCATTATACGGCCGCGTAATGGTTACGGGCGTAACGGCAAAAATATTAACCGGCTTGCCCCAGTTATTTTTAATGCAGTTAAAGGCGCTTTGCTGCTTTGGCCTTACGGCTATTGTTTTTTGATCCCTGTCACTTCGCCAATTACTCGTATCAAAAACGCCCTCCCAAACTTCCGTCCAAGAACCGTCACAATAAACCTCGACCGATACCTCAAAAACCGAACAGCCGGATTCGTAGGAAACAAGGTTATCAAACCGCTCTCCCGGCGTTTCGCCCGGCCAGGTATCCGGCAGCGATTGACAGCGCAGGATCATGTCTGATTTAAATTCCTGCAAATACGTCCGGGAGTCCTGGTCAGGCTTATATGCCGTCACGCTATCCCAGACCACATCCACAACCGCAACGGGCAGCGATAGGTCAACAGAGCCGATTTTTACCCTTACGTCTGTCATTTTATGAACCTGGTTGTCCGGTTGCCCTGCTGAATAGTTTTTTCGTCCAACTGTCGCGGTCGCCGGCTTTCTTCGATCATGTATTGAAGTTGCCGCTGTTGAACCTGGATTAATTGATCCAGTTTCCGCGAAATGTCCGGGCCGTATGCTGTGCCGCCGCTTTGGCTATCGCCGAAAAGACGGGCGTTTACCTTTTTGCGGTCTATTTCAATTTCGGGTGACAATGCCAGGGCGTGTCGGGCAATGGCGCGGCGGTCGTCTTTGTTGATTGCCTGCAACAAATCAAAGTGCCGGTCTGTCATCTTCTTATTCACAATAGACAGGCGCTTACCGTCCGTTGTCGTGAACTCCCCGCCCTCCGCTTCAATCGGAATGCCGCCGCCTTCATGTGAGGGGCCGACTAATACCCCGTTTTTGACCGCTATTTCACCACCCTGTCGGAATTGTTGCGGGGCAGACAATGCCCGCGCCCGCGCCCTGACTGACGCGATAAGGGCAATAAGCGATGCTACCTGTGCGGCCGCTGCAATAAGGCCAACACCAAAAGGCAGGGTTGACCACGTTTTGTAAAGGTTAGTTGCAGACAGGGCAATGTTAGATGCCTGCTGTGCGCCGTCAATGGCCAACTGTGCCCGTGCGGCGGCCCGTTGTTCTTCCAAGGCTTGCCGCTGCTGTTCTTTGGCCTCATTTAGTTGCTGCTGCCTCAGTTCGACATTCGCGGCAAAACCTGCCTGCGAAAGTTCTATTTCGCGGTCTAGCGCATTTTCGGCCGCTTCAACCTGCCTGTTTGCCTGCTCTACGGCCGCATCGGCAGCGGCTTTTCGTGCGGCGGCAACGTCGGCAATTACAGACTTGAATACGTCGGCGCTGCTTTTCAGCGATTCAATAGCGCGCGCCCCTTCATCGCTATCCGGGTCAATACCGAATGCTTTCCAGATGGAAAACTTAGAGCCGGCCGCGCCCGGTTCGGAGGCGGTTAATTGCACGCTAACCGTCTGGATTTGCTCTTTAAGCAGCGCGATTGCCTGCTTTATTTGCTCCAAGCGTGCCGTGTCGCCGGCGTTGGTAATCTTCAAAAGGCCCTCCTGGAACTCCAATTCATTTTGCAGCCGCGCCCGCTTTGAGAGTAGGTCAAATTGTTCTTGTTGGTATCGAATGACCTTTTCGGATTCTCCTGCGGCTTTTAATTGAATGATAAACCGCTTTGCCTGTTCGTCAAATATTTCAATGCTAGCCAGTCCAGCGTCGCGTTGCCTTTCGGCGGCCGCCTCTCGCTGCTGCACAAATTGCTCGGCCACATCCCGCCCCAACTTTTCGCCGGCCTGCTGAATAGACAGGCGCTTTCGGTAAAATTCGGCGCGAATGTCTAGCAGGTTCTTAACGTGTTGAGCCTCTATGCTTTCCGTTTCGAGGTTGTATTTCTGAAATTCCGCTTTCAGGCGCTCAAAGCGAAGGTTTTCTTCGGCGATTGCCCTTTCCTCACTGCCGGGGGCCAGATTTTCTAAGGCCAATTCCGCCCGGCGCTTGTTGTATTCTTCGCGGGCTTTTAGTTCTGCCTGCCGGGCTTTGGCCCTTTCTTTGGCCGACTTGTCGTTTAGTTCTTTCCGCTTCTTTTCGGCATTCAGGAATATTTCCTCCTGGTCCTCAAAAGCCTGCCGGGCCAACTGGTTTTGCTGTCTTATATCGGCTTCCAAATCCTGCCCGCTTTCGCCGGCCGTCTTTACCCCCAAGGCGTTTCTCAGTAGTTGGCCCAATTTGCCGGCAATAGGGTTGACACGCTCAAAAAGTTGAATAAAGTTGTTGCCAAATTCATCGAAGGTCGTGCTTTTGGCAAGGTCGGTAAGCCCGGTTAAAATGCCGGTCAGTGAAGCCTTTAAGTCGTCAACGGCGGGCTTTATGATCGTTCCAATAGTTGCGGCAAACTCATCAAAGGCGGTCGATAGTTTACCCGTTTCAGTCGCGCCGGCTTTGGCTTGCCCGGCAAATGCGCTGCCCTCCCTGGTTAATTGGGCAAAGGCTAATTCCAGTTCCGAAAACCCGATTTTGCCCTCAGATGCCAATTTTTTAACCTCGCTTGCCGATACCCCTAACTGTTTGGCAAATTGTTCAACAATCGGGATACCGGCCTCGGTTAACTGATTCAGGTCTTCGGCATACAATACGCCGGCCGTTCGCGCTTTGCCGTAAATCAGCGTTAGCTCGTTAAAGTCTTTGCCTGTCGCTGCCGATATATCGGCAATTCGCGTAAGCACTGCCGGCAAATTGTCGGCGCTTTCCCCGAATGCCAGCAGCGCCTTGCCGGCTTCCTGCACGTCCTGCACAGGTAGAAAGTTTTCTTTTGCCGTGCGGTTTAGCGAGGCTAACACCTGGTCGGCGCGGTCGGCACTGCCAAGGAAGGCCGTAAACGACTTTTGGGCTTTGCTGTAATTGTCGGCAAGTTCGAGGCCGGTTGTGACCAGTTTTCTAACCTGGTCTAATACGGCAATAATGATAGTTGCCTTTGTGAGCGTACCAAAGAAATTTTCAAAAACCTGCCGGCCAGTCGAGGCTTCGCCGCTTGCTTTTTTCAGATTCACGCCCGCCGCACTTGCCGCCCGTTCCATTTTGCGCATCCCCGCCTCCGCGTCTGCTATCGCCTTTGTATAGCCCTGCACTGCCCGTTGATCGTATGCGCCGGCTAATGCCCGCCGTAAGGTCTGCACTGCCTGCGCCGTTTCGTCGTATTCCTTTTGCAGCCGGTTGATTGCCGCCACTTCGCGCAATACCGCATCATTAGCGCCGGCAAAGGCCGTGCGTTGCGCCTGGGCGCTTCGAGCGGCGGCCGTATTGATTCCGGTGTAGGATTTTTCCACCTCCGCCAAACGGCGGTCTAGCCTGTCTAAACTGGAAAATACCTCTGAAAGATCAAGGGTCAAATCTGCCATGCTGAAAGCCGTCCCCTGCCTTCATTTGCTGGCAATTATTGTTAGCAAAAATAGGGCCTTTTTGCTAATTAAGGGTTGAAATACAAAACAATATCCTCGCAACCTCCGGCGCATTGCACCTCCCTATATAGCGCATCCGGCGCAATATTTCCGCCTTTACTGACCAACACCCGATGTTTTTGGGCGTCCGAAAGTTGTATCCGTACCGTGTCCTGCGGTGAAAGGAAATCGATAAAATTGTCGTCCAACTCAACCACATAAAGGGCTAACTGGCTGGATTCATTTACCACCAAAACCGCGCAGGATTCGCAGGCGTCTTTTTTGCAGGCCAAAAAAAGGCGTGCAACAAACAGGCAGGCAACAAACAGAAAGATGACTTTTTTCATTGTGTTGAAATTTTGTTTCGCCCAAATGTACCTAACCCTTTCTTTTTGCCCCCGCTTTTTCTTGCGCCGCTTTTTGCCGTTCCTTTTCGTTTTTCTCAGACAGGTAAAGGACGTGAAAAAAGTCGTCGATCATCATTCGACCCGAATCTGCCCAACTGATACCGGGCTGCCGTTGCATTACAAGCATTTTAAGCCCGGCCCAAAACCTTTTCTTTTCGGTCGTTATGGCAACCGTTGTTTTTATCTTCGGTTCGCCGGCGGACTTCTTTACGCGCCCGCTTCCCCGCTTTCGCTTTCGTTCCCTAATTCGGAAATACTGTGGGAACTCGGCAAGGAGGCGAGTTGAAAGCGCGTCAGACAGTCGCCGGCTTTGGAAAAAAGGTCCGCAACGTCAATACCTTCTTTTTGCCAGTCGTCTATCCATGTCCGGGCTAGTTCCTCCGACCATTCCCTTATGTCGTGGCCTATCGGCCTGGCAAAAATGGTTAATTGCAAAAGCAGCGTGTGGGGGCGCTTTTCGGCAATTTTCTCTCCGGCGTCGATGGTGTTGTACATATGGACTGCCGCGTCTGCAAATCGCCCTTTATTCATTAGGTCGTAAACCTCTTGCAACTTCGATAACAGGGCGGTCGAAGTATCCCCGGTTGCGGCACGGATTCGCAGTTCTTCCAATTCCTGAAAGCCGTCCACCGTGGTAGATTCGTGAATAATGTACGTCACGCCGTTTGCCTCGAATTTCCGGGCATTTTCCGGCAGTCGTTGTAATTGATCCATTAAAATAATTTTGCTTGCTTTCCGCGCTTTGTGCTAACCTTTGCACCCCGCGCCGCACTGTTTAGTGCTGAAAGTTTAGGGGTTTGCTTGTTTATCTTCGCCTGCAGTCCTTGCGCCTGCTTTTTTAGGCGCTGAGCCTCTTTATATCCACCTACTGCCGAAAATTCGGCGGACTCCCTTAGAAGGGAATCCCGCTGTTTCCGAAGTGGTGTTATTTTATCAGAAACTAAACTCCTTGCCGAAGACTTTGCCGCCCGAAGCGTATTTAATCGCTTCGTATTTTCTGCCGAAAATGATACGCCGGACTTCCTTTTTGCAGCGCCCTTGTTTTTTCTTGTTCCGTCGTCGTCCATCTGCGCAAATGCCGCCTTTTGTGCTCTTTTGGGCAGGCTTTTAAAAGACTTTCTTTTAGCCATGTTTTGAGTTTTGCGTGAACAAAAAGACCAGGGTCGAAATAGCCCCGTAGATTACGGCATTAAATGGGGTTGCGCCAGCGGCAAGTCCACCGAATACGCCAAACCAAAAGGAGAAACAAAAGCCGCAATAGCCCAGTGGTTTTGCTAGCCAGGCTATCCATTCAGGGCGTTTGTGGTAGAAGTCGCCCAGAAATTCCCAATACCGCGAAAGCGGCCGCTCGCCTTCCATAAGGGACAGGACAAGAGCGGCAAGGGCGGCGATTTGCAGCGCCTTGCAAAATTCAACAGGCGTCAGCATCGGCAGTAATTGCGCCCGTAAGGCATTTAAGGTTAATCCGGCCCCTAATATTGAAATTTAGGCCGATGGTACGGTAAGGATACATAAAAAGACCCTGCCCCTCTGATCGGATGTTATACCTATCCCAAATTAAGGATGGGGTTATTTGTGTAGACAGGTATTGAATACGGGCCGCGCCGAAAATCTCTGTTTCAATGTCGGCAGCCTTAACGGCTTCGATAACCTTGCCAGTCATCGCCCACTCAGCCGAAACATCGCCGTCAAAAGAAATATTTCGGGCATCCCACCAAAGTACCACCCGGACAGGAAAAGAAATGTCGTCGTAGCGCGACGTGTGGCGCAGCACTGAAATATCCCCGTTGAACTCGCAAAAGGCTATACACGTTTCGTCGGCATGTGGGGACAGGTTGACAAAATCGCCGGCATCGCACGGCGCACCCTCATAAGGCCGGCAGCCGGGAAAGGTTTTAAATACCTCCCCGTCCCTAACTTCAATGGGGATGGTTTGGCCGCCTGTTCGACTGATCCAGGTCAGTTCGGCTAATTGCGCCCGTATGGCTTCGCCTATTGCTTCAAACATATTTGTCCAATATTTTTTGAACCCGAATAATTAAGGCCGCTTTTACCTGTTGAGCCTCCCGTGTTGACACTTCGCCCAAGTCCGTATTTTCTCGCTGATTGTGAAAACCCAGTAATCTTTCGGAGTAGGTTGTTTTGCCGCCCAATTCGATACGGTACACGCCTAATCGCAATTTGGTAACATTCTTTACCCCGAAGCCCTGCCACATTCGGCCGGTAAACTGAAAGTTTTTCACATTGACGTTTCGACCGTTGTACTGCCTGAAATCGCGGTAACTAACTCCTTCGCGCCTTCGTGCCTTATCCCTTATCGAGCGTTCGCCGGATTGATTCAGGGAACGACCGAAATAGTAATAGGCCGGTACTTTTTTGGTAGAATAGGGCGAAAATGTAGTGCCGTCTGCCTTTCTTCCTGTTGATACCACGCGCTGCTCAACCAGGGCGGCCGCATCCATGCCGACTACCTGCGCCTCCCCATCGAGGGCGGTTGATAGTTCACGCTTTGCCCGTTGCAAAGCCTTTCGGTATTCGGCTAGATTCATGTCAGGATACCCTTCATTTGCATTTTAGGCCGGCATTCCAGGCAGTCATTAGTCGTTTCCGGCGCGTTACTGCTTAGGTAGGTCATAATTTCGGCGTATTCGGCCGCATAGCGGTTAGCGTCGTCGGCAATAGCCTCCCGGTTAACCAGGTTGTTTCGATTGGGCAGGGACGTAGACAGGCGGCGACGGATGAGAATTTCGGCCGCTTTTCGCTGTATGGCCGTAGCAACCGACATAGCAAAAGGATTTGAGCCGAAGCCGTCAACCATTGCACAAAGACCGGCGGCAAGATCACAACCGACCTCAACCTGCAACACGAGGCCATTCATGTACGGCGACATTTCCGCCGGCGCGTCGCTGAAATCCGAAACACTGTCTCCCTCCCAACCCCCAACGGCAAAATATCGGTGCCAGGCGTGTTTGCTGCCTGCCGGTATTTCGCGGCCGTGTAACTGGTAGGTATCTACGTTGAAGGTCGGTTTAAAGTTATCACCGCCGCAACCACACGCGACTTTGTTCAGGCTGCCCTTGTTGTCGCTCTCGTATTCGTAGACAACAAAGTAATCCTGAATGCTTACGGCATCATCGAGCAGCGGAAGCATTATGTCCACGCGGGTGTTGGCCTTTGCGCCGGCCGTTGTAGTCACGTTGAACGACGGTACAACCACGTTAGCATCCCCGTCGTAGATGGTTAGGGACAGGGTGCCGGACTGCTGGAAAAAGGTAGACACGCTGACGATTTTCAGGAACCCGGAACGAAGGCCGTTTGTGCGAATGCGAAGGCCGGCGTATTGCGCCGAAGTGGTTAGGCGGGTAGATGCCGACTTGTCACCAATCCACCCTGACCAATGCCCGAATTTAGGCCGGAAACGGCGCTGTAAGGCTACGTTTAGGTCAGCGGTAAATGTCTTTATGGCCAGTTCGCGGGAGCGCTGGTAGAGCGTCCAAAGGCTTTCGTCGCAGGATTGCAGCCCGTCCAATTCAGCCTCCGGCATAAGGTCGGCAATAAAAAGGCCGGATCGGCTAATATTGTAGGCGGGAATTGTTTCGTAGGTCGTTATTCGGGCCTCGTACCAAATTTGATAAACAGCGCCGGCAACCGGGGTTAAAACGGTTATTGTGGTAGCGTTCGTGCGCTCAAAGTCCGGCCCGGCGTCTAACAGTGTGCCGGCCGCGTAAAGTTGAACTTTGGCCGCTATGTCTGTTGGAAGGGTGTAGGCGGTCGTTATTTCCCATTCTCCTACGTTGTCTTCCGGGCAGGTGAATTGCTCATATTCCCACCGGCCAAACGTTGTTAACTGTTCCTCAGCACCTTCCGGCCGGCCGGTATCAAAGCAATCACAATCACGCGACGAAAGCCCGACAACGGTATCAAAACAACTATTAGAAAATTCCATGCTTTGCCTTTTGTTGAAAAATGGGGCGGCTATTAACCGCCCCGGAAAAACAACCTAACCAAATGTTCCCTGTTAAACCTTTTTCTTGAAAATGGCCCGAAGTCGGTAAGACGTGCTTTGGGTGCCGGTGCCGTCTACAATGTAGCGAAGTCGCATGGCGGTACAGTCGCCGGTCAGATATTCCACGGTTGCGCCGGTGCCAGAACCCGTTGCCAAGCTTGCCCAGGCGGTATTCCCGGGCGCTGTATTGTTCGGGTAATTCGATTGCTCGATTTTAAGGGCCACGTTGGCAGTACCGGAAATGGAAGTTCGGACGATGCTGTATTGATATTCAAAATCCGAATACATGACCGAAATTGCCAAAGACGAAGGCAGCGTAAGCGTGTCGTTGTTGGCGTTGCTCAGTGTGTCGAGCGCCCAGGTGTATTCGTAGAAAGTGCGGTCGTTGCCGGCGAAATATTCGGAGCCGTCGGCAAAGACGGTGCGAACGCCGTCCGCTTCTTTGAATTGGGCCAGCACATTGTCCGTACTGGTCAGGCCGGACTCATCCAAAGAGACGGCCGAAGACGGTTTAAAAGCAAGCGCGGCGGCTGCCAGGATCAAAAAGCCAATAAGGCCGAGAAAAATATTTTTCATGTCGAAATTTGTTTTTGAAAGCGGGGCCGGCGCTCTCACCTGCCGGCCCCTGAAACCATTGCAGAAACTACTTTGTCAAACTGCCGGGCCGATTAAGCGCCAGCGCCTTTTTCAAATGCGAGAATGCCGGTAATGTCGGTGTCGCAGCCTTTCGGATTCAAGAAAAAACTGAAATTGGCTTTCAACTGCCACGACTGCAAAATGTCGTTGCTCGTGCAGGTCACCTTCTCGATTACATCGTAGAAGATTCCAGGCAGGTTACGGCTCTGAATGCGATAGCGGAAATGGCCGGGGGCGGCTTCTTCGCGGGCGTCGCCGTAGTAGTTACCGTGAACGAGGGCGACGGCCGACGAATTAACCATATAGGTTTTGTTCGGGGCTACGGTGTTGATCGTCAGCGGGTCGAATACGTACGGGAATGTGTTGAACAACAGGTTTTCGCCCTTGCCGTCGGCGTTTGCGCTGTAATACCCGGCCTTGTACACCTTCGCCCACAGGTTTGTTCCGTCGAGTAGGTAGGGGCGGTTGAATTTGGAAAAACGGGCTGCCAACTGGAGCTGCGGGATAAGGTCTTCATCCCAATTTTCAGCAGGCAAAACCCAGTCGTTACCGTCGGCCGTTCCGCCCTGGATTTCGTATTGGTGTACGCCTTTATTGGCTTCGAGGAAAGCCAAAAATTGCGCATTCAAATACTCATCCATCGTTTTCATGCGGGCGGCAAGCGCCATTGCAATAGTCTGGTTCGGGTCGTGCGGCGTCGTGTAGAACTGCTTTTCCGTGTAGGCAAATTCGATTTGCCGGCAGGTGGAAATCGTAACATCCATTTCGGTGTCGTCACTGGCTGCCGACGTTTGTACGCAATCATCGGAGCAGGCCTCGGTCGTCAGGTTGCAAAAGTCCTGCCAGTAGATCGTTTTAGTGATCTTTTTGGCGTTGCGGCCGGTGCCCGAAATAATCGGCTCTACGCGGGCCGTTTGTTTGGTGAGGTGCATCCGAAGCGCTTCTACTTCGGCCCGCAAATCGGCCTTTTGAATCGGGTCAACCCAGGCCTGGTCGATATAAAGCTGCACCTTCGGCAGGCTTACATTAAATGCCATTGTCTAAAACTGTTTGGTGAGTGCAAAGCGGCTTAATTTGCCCTTGCCTGCTGTGCCTCCCATGACTTCGCCATCTCAATACGTTTGTTCGGGTCGCTTTCGAGGTTTAAAGCCTTCATGTATTCTGCCTCGCTTTCAAACTTGACAGATACGGCCGGCTTGTTAGCCCCGTTGGCGTTTCCTGCGCTGCCGGCCGGCTGCTGAGCAATACGGGGCAAAAGCGCCTCGGCCCGTTCCTTTACCAGCTCCGCTAAACGGCGGGCGTGTCCGTGCGCATCTTCCACCCGATTACCTTCTTTGAGGGGCAGAAAGTCCTCCCCGTCAATCTGGTAATCGTATTCGCGGAATTGCGCGGCCAAAAGGTCTACCATACCATCCGTAATTGCATCCTGGTTCAATCCGTTGTGCTTGCGCACCAATTCACGGATTTTGCCGGATACCTGCGCCCAGGTTTGTTCCCGTTTCGCTTCGAGACGAATGTTTTCAATTTCGGCCGTGTGCTGGCTTCGCAAGTCTTCGATCTGCTTACGCATTTCGCGCTCCAGTGCCAGGTATTCGGCCGATGTTTTGATTTTGTCCGGCTTAGTGCCTTCGGTTGCCATTGCCGCGTTGATGGCATCCAGCAGGGCGTCGCCGGTTAACTGTTTGTCCGGGTCAACGTTGAAGCGTTCGCGCAAGGACTTTTCAACACGTTCCATTACTTCGCTTTGGGCTTTTTTATAGCCGTTGTCGAAATACTGTTTTGTGTCGGGTTTGATCTTTTGCACCCGTTCGGCATCGAGGGCCAGCAGGGCGTTAAGCGCGTCGCCTTTCAGCGTTTCACCTTCATCCGATGTTTCAAAAAGCAGATCGGCCAACTGCTCAGCGGGCCGGTTTAACGACTTGCCCAGGTACGCAATAAGAAGTTCTTTCAAATCCATTGTCTTTATTCAATTTCGGCGAGCGGGTCGCCTGTTTGTACTTCGGGAGCCGCCGGGGCGGTCGGGGCTTTGGGTTTGCGGCCTACTTTTGGCGGCGCTACCATTGCCATGTTTTCAGATACGGAAGGCGGCAAATTTTCGGGGGCAACCTGCCAACCGTGGTACCCGTCAGGCCATGCCAATAGGGTATTGGGGTGGAAATAGTTAACCCGGCCGTTTCGGATCATGCGGATTTTTTTTTGTCTGTTTGCCATGTCAGGAAAAAAGAAAAGGCACACCAGCCGCCGGGGCGGTTAGTGTGCCTTTTGTAGTTTATGTGCCTTTTGATTCATGCGCGTTTGGCCGTCCCTTGCCTTCGCGCTGTTCGGTTAGTCTTTGTCTTCTTTGGGCAGCGTTGCCGGCTTACCTGCCGGGGCGGTCGGGGCTGGTGCGCCTTTGGGTGTTTCGACAATGCGCTCGAAAACCCAATTCGGGCCTAGTCGCTGCTTTTCTTCGCGGGAAACGGTTATTTCAGCGCCGGTCTTTGTGTTCTTTGCCTTGTATTGCATTTTACAGTCCTTTTTGATGAATAAGAAGTGCCATTTCATCGGAAATAGCGCGAATTAGTGTTTCCTCAGGGTATTCGTCGCCGATGTTGAACCGGCGTTTGAAATGCCAGGCAGTCATCTGCCAGGATTCCACCACTACGTCACGCCGGGCGGCTGAATAGGCAAAAAATGCAAGGTGTATTTGATTGCGCCGGACAACTAACTCCAAATCGCTTTTTGCCTGCATTCTTTCCGCCCGCGTCCTTTTTGCCCTTCTTGCTATTGCTTCCTCCATTGTATTTCAAAACAAAGATATTGACATTTTTCGATAAAAAACTGTGCCAAATGTCAATAGTTTGATTTTTACCAGTGGTTTGTATAGGTTTCGTCGTCGTCGGTCGCCAGAAACCGGAACAATACCGGGTTGCGGGCGAAAGTGAGGGATACGGGTTGGGTGTCGAGCGTTAGCATTGCTTAGTACAGTTCATGGACATTTCCCGCAGGGTCGCGGTACGAAAGTTTCCCCGTGTCTGTGGAATAATACAGCTGATTGTTTTGGGAAGCAGAATCAGAGATTTGCGGGATCAATAGGGATTTGACAAACCCGACATCTGGGATTTTTCTATCACTTGTTGCCATGTCTGCGGCATAATCTGAATCGTATGCCGCCGCAACCCCATTTTCAGATTGGAATGTAGTGTTGCCTGCCGATCTGAACAGAAGATTACCACTGTTGGATGTGACTTCGAATCGAAACTGGTCTATTGCTGAAAATTCCATTTGCGTCCCTTGGAATATTGCGTTTGCGCCCGTCATACTGAACTGGGACGCATCGCCAGTTGAGTTGAAAGACAAAAAACGGACTTGCCCCTGAACCGGTCCGTCATCACCTTGTACAACCTCCAAAAAGGCAGTACTGGGAGCGCCAGAAAAGTCCCCTATATTTATACATGGGTACGTTCCATTGCCATCCCCAAATGTAATTTTCGCAGATGACCCCGCTACCGTTGCAACTGTGTTATAAGGTATCGTACCGCTACCGCCGCCGGATGTGAACCCGGTTCCGAGCGCGTCGGAGCTGCCACCACCGCCACCGCCGGTATTATCCGTACCCGGGGCCCAGCTCGTGCCGTTATATTTCAACACCTGTCCGCTGGTCGGGGCGGTAGCCGATACGGCTATGCCTTGCAGCCCGTCCACTGTGGGGTTCGGGTAAGTGCCCGACAGGTCGCCATTGGCCGTCGTGCTGGTCGTGATGTCGTTGGAGGCATCCGTGTCGCCGGTATTGGTTACGGTCGCGTTGCCACTTGAAACCGATACAGAAACACCCGTTCCGGCCGATACGCCAATAATCGGAAGCGTAACACCCGAACCGGATGAAATGCCCAGGGATTGC
>WBZL01001160.1_pt2 | contig 18590 bp, 17 predicted proteins | sample 5204291 | NCBI WGS metagenome assembly WBZL01 (sample SAMN12344345, study PRJNA552823) | activated sludge metagenome | biome: Activated sludge suspended growth; feature: Nitrification reactor; material: Wastewater; isolation source: activated sludge from nitrification reactor of wastewater...
GCGCCGAGGCAGAAGTGCTCGCCGATGCCGAAGGCGAGGTGGTCGTTCGGGGTGCGGGTGACATCGTGACCCCGTGTTAACAAGGCTTTTTGTAAGCCGCGGATCGAAGTATCGGCGTCCAGATGCAGGCGGGGCGGTGAGGCGGGCATATTAAGGTTCGAGGGCGGTTTCAGTGGCAATCTGGCTATCTATTTCTGCGCGGTGGGCCGCGTAAAAAGCGAGAACTTGCTGTACCTGTTCAAGCGAAAGGTCATACTCTTCGGCAAGTTGCCCCGGAGACATTTGCCACGCGTTTACAGCCACGACGAGTGTTTGCACGCGAATGCCTGTCCCACGCACCACCGGCACCGGCCAACCAGATGTCCCGCGCCGGTACATGATGAGCGGAAAAGCCGGGTCATTTAGCTCTTGGCGCAGTGCGGTAACTTTTTCTGCGACCGACCACATAATGAACTGATTGAGTGAAATTCCCTGGCGGTTGGCAAGTTCTTCAGCTTCTTGTTTGAGTTGGGTAGGGAGATTTAAAGGGTAGCGGGACATGAGAGCCTCTTTAGAAAGCATTTTTACAAAAGCATATCACAAGACACATCATATAGCACATCTATTGAGTGGTCAAGAGCAATAGTTTTCAACCCATGTGGCATACTTCGTACTTCGTATTGCGTATTTCGTAGTTCGTCCTTACGCAATACGCAATACGAAATACGAAATATGCAATACGCTCTACGCTCCCTCCAACTCCTTCACCATCTCCGCCTTATCAATCTCGATCACAAACGCGTGCCCGTCCTTGCGAACCACCGTCCGCACGCAGTCCACGTATTCCAGCAACGCGCCGGATTTGTCGGGCGGGGTGGCGAGGAGGACTTGCAGACCGGTCTCCCGCATGAATTGGAGCGCGCTGGCGGTGCGGGCGGTGTCCATTTTGCCAAAGGCCTCGTCGAACATCGCTAACCGGATGGTGTCGGACGGGCGCGATTGGTTGAGGCGGTAGGCCTGGGCAAAGGAGGCGGCCATCGCCACGTAAAAGGGCGTGGTCGTTTCCCCGCCGGATTTTTTTGCGTTGATTTTGCTCAACAACGCCCGGTCACCGTTCGGGTAGTGGATGCGGATGTCGTATTCTAAATAATGGCGGTAATCCTGCAACGTCCGCATTTCCAGCACCAACGCTTCCTCCGTATCCGGGCCGTGCGCCGTGAGCCGTTCAAATAACAAATCCCAACCCTTTTGATGTTTCTGCCGGAAGTTGGACTCAAACAGGGACGCGCCCAAAATATTTTCGCTGTCCATCACCAACTCGTACACCTCCCGCAACGAGGGGGCGGGCTGGGCGATGAACTCGAACCGCTCCCCGCCAAATTTGAGATGGACGAGGGTGGCGTTCAAATAGGAAAGTTGTTGGCGGGCTTCTTCGATTTGCTCCCGTAGGCGGTGGATGAAGTTTTCGACGAGTTCCTGTTCGGCCTGGGCACGCTGTTTGGCGATGCGCTCCTCGTATTGGGGCAGTTCGGACTGGACGAGTTTATCCCGTTCGGTCAGATAACGAGCCGCGTTTTCGTCCTCGTCGTAGCCAAAATCGTAACGCAGACTGTAGGCTTGTTTGGCCTCGCGCAACTGGTCACGGCTCTTCATTTCGGCGGATTGGTGATCGTTTTCGTAACGGACGGCGTTTTGCAGGACGGTTTCGAGGGGTTGGCGTTCGCGGCGGCGTTCGTATTCCTTTTCGGTTTCGGCAAAAATTTCGGTGGGATCACTGGCCTCCGTGCCAGTTTCAAGCGCGAGAAATTCCCGCGCGCTTTCCAACGCCCGGTCAGCCTCCCGTTCCAGGCCGGGGAGCGTTTCCCCAGACAGGGTTTTGACCTGATTTTCCAGCCCGCCGATTTTCCGCTCCAACTCGCTGGTCTCTTTATAAAGCCGGTTCGCGTCCTGTTTGCGGGCGTCCACTTCCGCTTGCAGACGGGCAATCGCCTGGGTGTCGAGGGCGGCAAGGTCGGCGCGACATGCCTCGCGGTCGGTAATCAGCGTGGGGAGGCGGATCAACTCCGAGAGGGCGTGTTCCAACGCGAGCAGGGGGCGGATTTTGTCGCGGGTGAGGGCAAGCCGTTCGCGGAGGGCAGTGGCCTGCCCGTGCAGGGTGGACATATCCCCGGCAATTTCCTCCACCCGCGCCTGACGCTGTTCCACCTGCCGCGGCGTGGCGCGTGCCCCGATGAACCAGCGGCGATACACCCGCGGATCGAGGTGGGAGGTCGTGTAATTGCGGCGAAGAAAGGCCTCGCGGGTGATGGCGGTGCGGTGGGCACGCAGGTCTTCGAGGTGATCGCATTTGACGATGTTGCCCAAGAGCAAATCCACGAACACGCGGGCGGCGGGGTGATCGGTGCGGACTTCGGCGGCGAGAGATTCCGGGGAAGTGCGGGGTTTGGCATCCGCGAGCAGGCGTTCGGTGTCCAGCAAACCGACGCCGTGCAGGTGGTCTTTGTGGCGGCGTTCGCGATAGAGGTGCATCGCGTCCGTGTAATGGGCGGGCGGCACGAGCAGGGTGAACCGGCTCCGGCCTAAGACGCCTTCGACGGCATCCTGCCAGCTTTCATCGGGGATGGTGAGCACCTCGGCGAGAAAGACGACTTCATCCGCCCGTAAGCCCAACTGCGCCCGGATCAATTGCTGTAACCGGACAGCTTGCGGGGCCTCGCTCTGGTAACTGGCCTCGCGGTCGCCGGTGCGGAGTTGGCGGATTTCGCGTTCGAGGGTTTCGGCTTCTTCGCGGAGGTGGCGGGCGCGTTCGTCGAGGAGGGTGGCCTGGGAGGCGAAGGTTTGGGATAGAGAGGCGAGGGAGGCGTGGAGGGCCGCGAGGGGGATTTGGTAATTCGTGAGTGGGGTGGGGGAAGTTTCGATGAAGGCGTCGAGTTCGGGGGGGAGGGGGAGGCTGTCGGTTTGGAGAAATTCGCGGAGGCGGCGGGCGTCTTGGGTTTCTTGGGCGAGTTGGTGGGTGAGGGCGGTTTCGCGCTGGCGGAGGGTGGTGAGATCGGTTTCGAGGGTGGTAAGTTTGGCGCGGAGGTCTTTTTCGCGGGTGGCGGTTTGGTTGGTTTGCAGTTCCACCTGGGCGTCGAGGAGGGCAGTTTGGGCGCGTTGGAGGCGTTCGGCGAGGGATTCGCGGGCGAGTTCGGCGCGTTGGAGGGTCAGGCGGGCTTCGTCCAGTTCGAGACGGCGGGATTTCAATGCGGCGAGGTGGGTGTCCCCTTGCGCGCGGCGTTGGATGTAGCCGTTGGTGATCCGACGACGACGGTTGGCGAGGCGTTCTTTGTCCAGGTCTTCGAGGGCGTTCAGGCGGGCGATCCGCTCCCGCACGTCGGCGGCGAGGCTTTCAAAGTGGCGCAGGGTTTCGAGTTGGGCTTGCAGGGTTTTGACATCCACCAGATTCTCGTCCAATAAATAGTTGTGGACGAACGAGCGAATGTCGGTGAGCGGGCTGAACGCGACGCCTTTGACGATCTTTTCAGTGAAGGAGTCTTTGAGCTGTCCGAGCCGGTTGAGCAGGTGAAAACGGTAGTCTTCGAGGCGGGTGAAGACCTGGGCACGGCTTTCGGTGGGGAAGGCAAAATGTTCGAGGTGGCGTTTGAAGGCGCGGGTGTCGAAGACTTGCGAGGCGTTTTTGAAAAACCAGGCGTCGTTGAGGGGGGCATTGTGGACGATGAAGTAGGCGAGGTCGGGGGAGCGACCATCTTCGTAGGCGTCTATCACCGCGCCGTGGACGAAGTACGAGCCGTCGGGGTTGCGAAATTCGAGGGCGACGACGCCGGTGGTGTCCCCGCGCAGGTAGCGTTGCCCTTCCGTGCCCAGTTCCCCGCGCACGTAGGAGGCGAGGGTGCGTTTCCCCCCACTGATGGCGGCCTGATTGAATTTCACGTCGCGCTGTCCCCCGACGAGGGCAAACTGCACGGCGTCGAGGATGGTGGATTTCCCCGCGCCGTTGACGCCGATGAAGTAGGTCGTGCCCTGGCAGGAGATGGTAGTGTTTTCAAAGAGGTGCCAGTTGAGGAGGCGGATGCGGGTGAGGGTCTTCATGGAGATATTCCGTATTGCGTATTGCGTATTGCGTGTTGCGTATTTTGATGTTACGCAATACGAAATACGCAATACGCGGGTTAATCGGTAGGCATGGGGATGTTTTTGAGGAGGGCTTCGATTGGATGGGTTTCGTAGTGGGCGGTTTCTTCGCGGATTTTGGTGCCACGATGGAAGGGAACGAGGGTGAGAAGTTGGCGAATGAGGTGAACAGTTAAGCGAATGCGATGGAGGGCAACTTCTTCACTTAAAACATGGCGGGCTTTGTAGTACCAATCGCGGGTTTCGCGGGCAGAACCCAGCGCGTATTCATAATAGCGAGCTTGATCTTTCCCGGAGGCTTTGCTGTATCCTTCTGCAATATTGGTGCTGAGTTTGCCAGTTGCCCGATAAAGTTGATCGGATAAGTGCAGCGTGCGGTGATCTTGCGCCAACTTACAAACGTCGTACCACGAAATTTCTCCCAAAAACAAAGCCTGCTGGTAAAGCGTCATGTGCCAAAGCGGATCGTCGGTAAATTCGGGATACATGGTTGCGCGCCAGTCGTCGAAGGTCATGGAGATTCCTTTATTGCGTGTTGCGTGTTGCGTATTGCGTATTGCGTATTGCGTATTGCGTATTGCGTATTGCGTATTGCGTAAAAATTATAGACGATACGGTATACGAAATACGGTATACGCAATACGCAATATTTTCATTCCTCACTTTCCTCGCCATCCTCCCCGTTTTCAGCCACGCGATAGCGCCGCACCCACGCTTCCATTTCGTCCACGGTTTGGATGGGCAGGATCATCCGCACGGAGCCGCGCAGGCGGAGGCGGGCGTCGCCGTTTCGCACGTCAATGATGCGGCCATCGAGGGTGTCTACCAAGCCCATCGCACGCAGGCGGGTGAGCAGGTCTTTGTATTGGGAGACGCCCAACGCGCGCTCTTTACCTGTGATCGTGCGGTATTCTTCGCGGACTTCGGCAATCGTCACAACCGGATCATTGGCGAGGCTCAGCCGTTCCACTTTTTCGTCGTACAGTTTTCGCAGGACGAGGATCATCAGGGTTTGATCGAGCGGGTAACGGGCGCGGCTGTAACTGTACTCGGAGACGGCTTGAAAAATGCGGTGATAGTCGTCGTGCAGGAGGTTGAACCCGGTCAGGTGCAGGAGGCTCTCGAACACTTGCCGGTGCCGATGGATGAAATAGTAGTCGTCTTTGTCGCCGTCCACGTCCTGGTAGAGGAACGTTTGCCCCAACAGGCGGTTGATGACGCGGGGGATGTCGCGGCGGGCTTTTTCGGTCAGTCCGGCGGAGGAGAGGAGGGGGTCGAGGTCGAGGGACATGGGGGGGGGAAGTAATGAGTAATGAGTGAGGAGTTTTGGACGTATTTCGTATTTCGTATTGCGTAGAAATTTGGCGATACGGAATACGAAATACGCAATACGGATTACGCAATACGAGTCAACTGAAACGGCCTCACCCGATACATCCCCACTTCCACCGGGTCGCCGTCCACGGGTTCGAGGCCGTAGCTGACTTCGGGGTGGTGGGCGTAGGCGATGATGGTGGTGAACCAGTGCATGTCGGTCAAAATATGTTCGGGGATTTCGGTGAGGTGCAGGTGGGGGTGGCCGTTGAAGAAGGCAAGCACGGTGCGGTTGACTTTGGCGGGGGTGAGCGCCTGGGTCACGTCCAACAGGGTGGCGGCGCGGAGGGCCGCGAGGTCGGCGGGGGCGAGGAGGGGGAGCAGGATTTTTTCGGGGGTGAACGGGGCGCGCTGGATGGGCGGGCTGTAAAAACTGCGGAGATCGGGGACCTGTACGGGGGCGCGTTGCAAACCGGGCGCGTCCTCGGGCAGGTGCGTTTCCCCCTCCTCCAACAACGCGGACAACCGTTTTGCCAGGGACACGAGCCGGTCACGGAAACTGCCGTCCGCGTTCACCAGTTGGTAGCGAATCTGGCGCAGAGAGGTGCGGAGATATTGCGCGTGCCGTTGGTCAATGTCTTCCAGCAACGGATCAAGCCCCTCCAGTTGGTGGACGATAAACTGCATGAACCGGGACAACTCTTCGACGGCCTGGGCGGGGGTGAGCTTGCTTTGGGTGGCGAGTTCCTCCGCGGCGCGGTCGAGCCAGTTCCGGTCGGTCTGCCATTTGTGGATTTGGCGGATCATCGCGCGGCGGTAGCGGGAGATGTGATCGGACGTTTTCAGCGCGTGGTACGTGGGGCCGAGCGTGTTGGCGTAGTCGTCAAATTGCAGGTAGAGGAGATCGGAGATGGTTTGCCCCCGCGTCGCCCGTTCGATGTACCGGCGGATGTTTTGATTCAACTCGTTCAGGCCGCGCACCACTTGCCGGACGTTTTCATACGCCTGCGTGACCGCCAGCGCGGGGGAGAAATCCTTGCCCTTTGATGCGGTGGTGATCAGCTGGTAGGCGGTGTACAACTGCCCGCTGAACTCGCGCGGTTTCTGCTCCTGAATCGTGCGAAACGCCTCCAGCAGGGTGAAGGCGTAATCGGGCAGGATGATCGTTTCGGTGTAATCGGCGTGTTGCTCGCGCTCGATCCAGCCGGATTCGTCCAGGCGGCGGAGCAGGTAACTGGCGTAATCCTGTGCGTTGCGGGCGGAGGCTGGGATGGGTTTGCCTTCTTCATTCCCCATGTCGGCGGCGATCTCTTTCTCCACCCCTTCGGTTTTGAGATAATCCACAATTTCGGCGATCACGACCTCGCGCGTCAGGCCAAAGCGGTTGAACTCGGCGAGGGCGTAAATCCGTAGCAAAATGGCGCTGTAATGGCGTTGGAGGCTGATGTACCCCTGCGTGCTGAACACGTTGAACAGGTTCGTGGGCAGGATATCGAAGGGGTTGGGCAGACGTGTCATTCCCCGTTCTCCCAAATCAGAATGTCTTGCGGCTGACATTGGAGCGCCGCACACAACCGGGCGAGCGCCTCCAGATCAACATGCCGCGCCTGCCCGGAATCCAGCCGGTAGACAAAGTCTTTCGGCACCCCCGCGCGTTCCGCCAGCCGACGCGGGGAAAGGCGTTGCCCGGTTTCGGCCTGTTGTTTGCCTAATAATATCGAAATGCGTCCGGCGGTGGTGATTTTGGTCATGGGAAAAGGAGAATACGCAATACGGAATACCAACAATGTTCCGTATTACGTATTTCGTATTACGTAAATAACAAAACATTCGTTCTATTTATAAGGCTAGGTACAGTTTTTGTCAAGACGTTTGGCGATTATAACGGACACCCATTTTCTCGGTTCGCCACAGATTTGTGGGAAGCCCTCTCTTCGTGGTCTTTGTGCCTCTTTCGTAATCTTGGCCTTAAAAAAAGACAAGATTTCTTTGAAATACAGAGCAACTATGCCTACAAATACTGCAAATCCGTAATTGCTCACGCTCAAAGAGGTAAAACTCGAAAAAAAAGGATGGAAGAGAATGTACATCCCCCCTTCCATCCCTTTTTTCGGAACTTCCTACTCTTGGTGAGTAGTTACGCACATCCTATTTCAATCGCATTCAACGCAGGGGTGAACTCTTGTTATCAAACACCGTCAATAGGTGATCATTTTGGATGTTCATGGCATGAAGGTATGAACTAACGCTTATTAAACTGCCACACCTGCCACACCGGAACAATCGCCCCCAGCGCGATCACAAACGCCACAAACACGCCGAGCCCCCCGACCACCAACAACGGCGGAACGGCGACTCCCACCAACCCCAACAGGACACTGATCCCAAACACGGCCGCGGCCGCAAGCAGCATCCAGAGCGCCGTCGTTTGGGCGCGCTTCATCGAGGCGCGGCGTGCCCCGGAGAGGCGGCCCGTTTGCCCGTTGAGGAGGATGGGTTGGGGACGGTTGTCGTCGTCGAGGTAGTAGGTGGTATAGACGGGCAGGTGGAGTTGGGTCCAGTTGGGATTGGCGTAGGCGGCTTGCCAGCGGAATTCGCGGAAGTGATCGGCTCCGCCTGCTTTGCGGCATTCGTCCGCGGCGGCGTTTTGCAGGCCGGGGAGGGTGTCCGGCCAGGCGTCGGCGGTGGGGCGACTGGGGAGGCGGATGATCGGGTGGGGGGCTTTGGGCGCACCGACTGGTTGGGCGGTAGTGCCCGCGCGACGGCGTTTTTCTTCCAGTTCCTTCGCTTTTAGGGCGGCGTTGAGGGCGTCTATCCGTTCGTTCGCGTAAAATTTCGCCTTGGTGTGATCGTATTCGCCCAATTGCTGGATGAGTTGGGCGTGTTCTTCGAGGGCGGGGGCGGGGATGTTGTGATATTGGCGTTTGAGGCGTCCGACGCGGGGTTCCCACCGGATGCGGGTTTCTTTCATCTGCTGAGTCTGCCAGCCCGCGCCGCCGTATTGCTCGCGGTGGCTGACGACTTCGTAATTGAAGCCTACTTCTGCTTGCCAGGTCGCTTCCACATCGGTGTCTACGAGGTACATGGGGAGGTAGATAGCCTGGAGGCGTTTGCGGAGGGTGGTAGGGGTGAGGTCTTTGGGGGCAAACGGGATCCCTTTCGCGAAGGAGAGGATGTTGGCGTCCAGCGTCGGGTTCGAGACGTTGAAGGGGATGTATTTCTCCGCGGGGAGGAGGGCGACCGAAGTTTCTTCGACCACGGAAGGTTTCCCATTCCAACAGTGGGGGCAACGCGCGAGAACGGTATCGTCAGGGATTTGGTAGGTCCAGTCGCAGGAGGGGCAGAGGAGGGTGGGCATAGGTTTTTGGGGGGAGGGTTGATTCGTGACACGTGAAACGTGATACGTGATACGTGATACGTGATACGTGATACGCAAATCAAGTTTCACGAATCACGTTTCACGTTTTATACATCATCCATCGCATCGGCCTGTTTCCAAATGGTAAAACCGATGATGCCGCCGATGATGAGGAGGACAAAGCCGATGGCGCCGATGATGATGCCGAAACCGAGGATCAGGGTGACGACGCCGATCAGCCCCAGCAGGAGGCCGGGGGCGAGCAGGGCGGCGAGGGCGAGCCAGATGCGGGTCCAATCTACGGGGCGTTGACCGCTGATGGCGCCGGTTTGCCCGTTGATGAGCATTTGGTAGGTTTTGAGGCCGGTTTTACCGTCGTTGTACTGGTAGGCGCTGACGTACACGGGGAGAAGGACGTACCGCCAACTTTCGTCGCTGAAGTCGAGGGACATGGTGAAGTTGCGGGTGTGGTCGCCGCGGATTTGGGCGTGGCAGTCGGCGCGGGTGGTTTCGCGCATCTGGTTACGGGCGTTGGCCCAGGCGGGTTCGAGTTGCACATCGTAGGCTTGTGCGTGCATCCCCGCGAGGAATTGGGCGGTGTAGGCAACGAGACCCCCGGTGTTGAAGTTGCCGATTTTGCCGAGGTGGAGGGCGCTGAGTTTGCCGGTGCCGGGAACGAGCAAATCGTCGAAGGGATGGCGAACCTGGCCGTTTTCCCAGCGCCAACGGATTTTGGTGCGGGTGCGCCAGGTTTTGGAACTGGAATCGTAGTAGCGTTCGGTTTCGTTGTAGCCGACTTCGGCGCGCCATTGAGCGGTGGCGGTGGAGTCGAAGGTCCAGTAAGGCAGGTAAATCGGGGTGAATTGCCCCACGCTGGCTTTTTGTTTGAGCGCGGCGGGAGTCATCCAACTACTGCCAAGCCATTGTTGGACGATGGGACCGAGTTCTTCGGGTTTGCGTTGGAAGGGGATGAGGAACCGGGGGCGGAGGGCGTCTTGGGGGGCTTCGCGCTGGAGGACTTTGTTGGAGGCACAAAACGGGCAGGTGGCGGTGAGCGCGCCGGTGGGGAGGGTGGTGTGTGCGCCACAGTTCTGGCATTCCAACTCGCGACGGGCCTCGCCCCAACCCCGGGCTGCGGCGTGTTCGAGGGTTTCGACTTTGAATTCAAATTCCTGAGCGCCCTTGCCAACAAGTTCTTTTTTGGGCGGTTCGTAATAGCCGCAGTGGGCGCATTTCAGCCCGCCATCGGCGACGCTGTACGCGGTGGCCGCGCCGCATTGAGGGCAGGTAAATTCGACCGTTTCGCGGTGTTCTTCGGCTTGCTCGGGCGCGGGGGCGTAGAGTTCGATGCCGGGGATGGAGGAGGGGACGGGGAGGTAGTTGGGGGGAGGGAAGGGGGACATGAGTAAAGGATGTTACGGAATCAGTGGGTGTCAAAAGGTTATACGAAGAAATAAGGGCCAGGGTTATAGGAGTTCCCACGGGAATGGTTATACAATAAAATTATCGTTCGTGCAATCAGCAAACGCCATGTTCTTCTACAAGTTGAACACCACTTCTTGACCATCCCCCCTCCTCGTGATAAACTCCTCAACAGGTAAAGAAAGGAACAGGTATATTTTAAATGATTGACATCAACCACACACGCGAGCCCTTCTTCGCACCCTGAATTTTTCAGGGCATGTGGTAGTCTGTTTACCTATCATTCAAACACGACCACGGGTGCGAATCCGTGGTCGTTTTGCTTTAAATTCCTGTACACAGAAAACGCAGAAACAACAGAGAACCTCAGAAAAATATATAAAAACATCTGTGTCCTTCCATGCTTTTCTGTGCCATCTGTGTACCATTCCACCATTCCGCTTATGCTATTTATAAATCAAATTTCCAAATCCTTCGGCGTCGAAACCATACTCGACAAAATTTCCTTCGTCATCAACCCCGGCGAACGGATCGGCCTCGTCGGCCCGAACGGGAGCGGGAAATCCACCCTCCTGCGGATCATCGCGGGCGAAGAAAGCCCCGACACCGGCACGGTGAGCCGCGCCCCAGGCACGACCCTTGGCTATCTGCCCCAGGGATTTCAACTCGATCCTGCTCAAACCGTGTACACGACCGTGATCAGCGGCCTGACCGGGTGGCAAACCGCGCGCGAACAAGTCGAGACCCTCGCGGGCGACCTCGCGACCACCACCGACCTCCCCCAAACGCTCGCGGCGTACGGAGACGCCCTCACCCGCTTTGAAACCCTCGGCGGCTACACCGTCGAACACCGCCTCGAACAAATCCTCACCGGCCTCGACCTACCCCTCGTCACCCGTCTCGCCCCCCTCACCCAACTCTCCGGCGGACAACGCACTCGCGTTGGCCTCGCCCGCATCCTCCTCACCCAGCCCAACATCCTCCTCCTCGACGAACCCACCAACCACCTCGACATTGGAGCTTTGGAATGGCTGGAGAATTTTCTCAATCATTATGCGGGCGCCGTCCTCATCGTCTCCCACGACCGCACCTTCCTCGACCGCACCGTCACCAAAATCCTTGCCCTCGACCCCGACACCCACAAACTCCGCGAATACCCCGGCAACTACACCGCCTACGTCCACGCCGCCGCCCGCGAACTCGCCAAAACCTGGGAAGACTACCGCGACCAACAAACCGAAATCCGCCGCATGGAAGACGACATCCACCGCACCAAAATGCACGCCCAATCGGTCGAACTCACCACCACCTCCCGCCAACCCACCGTCCGCCGCTACGCCAAAAAAGTCGCCAAAAAAGCCAAAAGCCGCGAGAAAAAACTGGATCGTTACCTCGCATCCGACGACCGCGTCGATAAACCCAAAAAAGGCTGGCACATGAAACTGGACTTCGACGAAACCATGCGTTCCGGGCAAATCGTCCTCGACATGGCAAACGTCCGCTTCGCCTACCCCGGCGGGGCACCGTTGTTTGAAAACCTCACCGCCACCCTGCTCTACGGCGAACGCATCGCCCTCCTCGGCGCAAACGGCACCGGCAAATCCACCCTCCTCAAACTCATCGTCGGAGAACTGGAACCCACCTCCCCACCTAAAAATGACGGTAGCACCCTGAGCGATGTTCGTCTTCCACACGATGATAGCACCCTGAGCGGAGGCTTTGCGAAGTCGAAGGGTGCGGGGCCAGTCGAATCCGTACTCCGCCTCGGCGCGTCCGTCCGCGTCGGCTACATGCCCCAAGAGCAGGAAACGCTTCCTCCCACCGCCACCCCCCTCACCGTCATCCAAACCGCCAAAGCTCTCACCGAAACCGAAGCGCGCAACTTTCTCCACTACTTCCTCTTCGAAGGCGACGGCGCACTCACCCCGGTCGGCAAACTGAGCTACGGCGAACGGGCACGGCTCATCCTCGCCAAACTCGTCGCCGAAGGCGCAAACTTCCTCGTGCTGGACGAACCCGTCAACCACCTTGACATCCCCTCCCGCGAACAGTTTGAAGCCGCCCTCGACGCCTTCCCCGGCACAGTGCTGGCGGCAGTGCATGATCGGGCGTTCATCGAAGCCTTTACCGGCAACGGACGTGGCAAAATCTGGCAGTTGGCAAACGGCAAATTAGATACATCAGGGTAGAATGGTACCCAGACAACACAGAGGGAACAGATGAACACAGAACTTTCAAATTTCGGAAGTCTTCGGAATGCTGTCTGAGTAAGACACCTCAAAAAACCGAGGAATGAATGGTTTAGAATTCGTAACGAAACTTCCGAAATTTTGGTTAGAACCTCTTCTGTGTCTGTCTGTTTTTTTCTGCGCCCTCTGTGTACCATCAGGAGAACAAAATGCACATCCAACTCATCCGAAACGCGACCATGCGCATCACCTATGCCGGACATCTATTCCTGGCCGATCCGTATTTTGCCCCCAAACACTCCCGCCCCTCGCTCGCCCAACGCTCCCCCAACCCCCTCGTCGAACTCCCCCTCACCCCGGACGAAATCATGCAAGACATCGAAATGATCATCGTCACCCACTTGCACGGCGATCACTTCGACCCGGTGGCCCAACAACTGCTCCCGAAAGACCTTCCCCTGTTCTGCCAACCCGGAGATGCGGAGATCATCCGCTCCAAAGGCTTTTTGGACGTGCGCCCCGTCGCGGACACCGTCACCTGGCAAGGGATCACGATCACGCGCGTGGCCGCGCGACACGGATCGAGTGCCCCCGTGCTGGGCGATATGGGACACGGCTCGGGCTATGTGTTTCAAGCCGAAAACGAACCCCTCGTCTACTGGTGCGGCGATACTGTCTGGTACGAAGAACCCCAAGCCACCCTCCGCCAGTTTAACCCGGACGTGATCCTCACCCATTCCGGGGGCGCGGTGTGGGGGCCGGAGAAGGAATTGATCATCATGGACGCGGCGCAAACCATCGCAGTGTGCGAAAGCGCCCCACGGGCGACGGTTCTCGCCATTCATACGGAAGCGCTCGATCACTGCACCACGTCGCGGGCGGACCTGCGCGAGGCGGCCACCCGCGCGGGCGTGGCGGACCGCGTGGTCGTGCTGGGGGACGGGGAAACGTGGGAGGGCGGAAAATGAAAACGATAGGGTTAATCGGCGGGATGAGTTGGGAATCGTCCATCGAATATTATCGGATCATCAACGAGACCACGCGGGCGCGGTTGGGCGGACTGCACTCGGCGAAAAGTGTCATGTACACCGTAGATTTTGCCGAAATCGAAACCCTCCAACATCAAAATCGGTGGGCGGACGCGGCCCAAATCCTGATCGCCGCCGCGCAAAGCCTGGACCGCGCGGGCGCGGATTTCCTCGTGCTGTGTACCAACACCATGCACAAACTCGCCCCGGACATCGAGGCGAACGTGGGCATTCCCCTCCTCCACATCGCTGACGCCACCGCCCAGAAAATTCAGGCGGCGGGGCTGAAAACGATTGGTCTGTTGGGGACACGGTTCACGATGGAGCAGGATTTTTACAAGGGGCGTTTAACCGACCGGTTTGGGTTGCACGTCCTCGTCCCGGACGCCGAGGCCCGCGCAGTGGTGCATGAGGTGATTTATGAGGAGCTGTGCCTGGGGATTACGCGGGATGAATCGAAGGCGCGGTATGTGCAAATCATCGAGCAGTTGATCGCGGCGGGGGCGGAGGGGATTATTTCGGGGTGTACGGAGATTGAATTGTTGATCCAGCAGGCGGATTGCCCGGTGCCGTTATTCGCGACGACGCAAATCCACGCGGAAGCGGCGGTGGAGTACGCGTTGGCGAATTAGTCCGCCCGCGCCCTTCGACTACGCTCAGGGTGCTCCCAAGTTACTTTAGCGATAGCATCCTGAGCGGAGCGGCAAGTGTTATGTATCTCAATATTCTCCGTGTCCAGCGCAGTCGAAGGATGCGGAGGCGCGAGACTGGCCGATTAGCCCACCGCACCCTGAGCGGAGCGGCAAGTGTTACGCCTCTCAACAATTTCCCGTGTTCAGCGTAGTCGAAGGATGCGGCAAAATTCTCGAATCAAAGGAACTTATGTATCAAGGAATCATTTTCGACTTTAACGGTGTGCTGTTATGGGACAACCCTCAGCACGAACAGGTTTGGAAAAACGTCTCCAAACGCCTGCGTGGCACCGCACTGAGTGATGAAGAAATCGCCCAACACGTGCACGGGCGCACGAACCCGCGCATTCTGCAATATGTGATGAACAACACGCTCACCCCCTCAGAAATCGCCCGTTTCAGCCACGAAAAGGAAGCGGAGTACCGTGACGTGTGCCTGGCGGACATGAGCGACTTTCGCCTGTCGCCGGGGGCGGTGGAACTGTTGGATTTTCTCGCCGCACACGACATCCCGCGCACGATTGCCACCGCGTCTGAAAAGGAGAACGTGGATTTTTATATTGAAACGCTCGACCTGGCACGGTGGTTTGAGTTGGAGAAGATTGTGTATGGGGATGGCACCATTCGAAGCAAACCCGCCCCGGACATGTACTTGAAGGCGGCGGAGTTAATCGGCTTGCCCCCGGAAACATGTGTGGTGGTGGAAGATTCCGTGTCGGGGATGCAGGCGGCGCACGCGGCGGGGATCGGGCACCTGATCGCGTTGGGGTCGGTGGAAAAACATTCGCAGTTACGTCAGATCACCGGGGTTCACCACGTTGTGGAGCATTTGGGACAACTTCCGAGAGCGCAGTTGTTTTCTAGCGTGAAATTGAAATGAAACATCCATTTTCTTTTACACGATTTACAACTCATTAAAGTGACAAAGCGATGATTTTGGGATAAGATTATACGTATGAACAAGACAATCACTGATATTTCCGCCGCAATTGCCGCCAGCATTGATACGAGAGAAATTGACGCCGATAGGCTTGTCGAATATTTCGATCAACTAACGTTCAGACGCGTGCCGATTCGGAAAGAAGATGGGGAAGATCTAGGCGAAAAGACCTGGCGGATTGTGCTCATCAACCTTGTCACCCGACAGGACCCCTTAACCTTGGAGGTTTGGGATGAAGTCACCATCGGACGACGCGTGGGTGCGCCTCAGGTAGATGTGGATTTAAGCCAGCACAATGGATTGGAATTGGGGGTTTCGCGCGTTCATGCAAGCTTACGGCCTACGAAAGAGGCGTTGTTGTTATATGACATGGGGAGCACCAATGGGACATATTCCAATAATGTGAAAGCCACCACAGAAAATCCGCTTAAAATTAAAGACAATGATATTCTGTCTTTTGGCGCTTTAAAGTTTTTGGTCAAGGTAGTGCGGTTCCCCGGAATGAAAGAGGCTGAGGCCAAACGAAAGAAAAAGTAACCCCCGTTGACTTCTCCCAGTGTTAATTTCGATTAATCCGGGAGTACGATGAACGAAACCAAAATTTTGTAGGTGGTGGGTGATGTACATCACCCACCACCTACAAAATTTCGAACACTTTAGAAAAAATTTCAAAAGATGGGTGCGGATTTTCATCCGCACCCATCTTTTTTTTCGGGGCTATTGTCCTAAATTCAACAAAATCCACGGATCGCACAAAATAAAATCCCCTAAAAAACGCCATCGTTCGTAATTGGCGCGCTCTTCGTCGGTGGAAGTCGTTTTGTAGTATTCCATACTCGCAAAGGTGACGCCCGCCGGGCCAATTCGCGTTTCCAGATGCAAATGGGGATTTCCTGAAGCTCCGGTATTTCCCACAATACCTATCGTGTCGCCACACGCCACGGAGTCACCCATCGCGTACGGGGAGGGTTGCTTCAGATGGGCATACAGAAGATATAGGGATTGCGTGGGTTGTAAAGCATATTGGGCGATGATGGCTTGCGGCAATTGACCAAACGGGGTTTCCACAATGATCATGTTCCCATACGGATACTTCTCTGAAACGACGGCGGCGACGATCCCCGGTAAAACCGATTGTACGTCCGCCCCTTCCAACGAAACCCGATCTTTGTACTGCCAATGGGCAAAATCCACGCCGTGATGGCCGTCATCTTTGCCGGGGCGCGGAGGGATGAATGGTTGGGATTCAATGCCCGGCAATTCGGCGAAGGTGTATCCGCCGAGGGGGGAACAAAGGTGGAGCGGGATCAGGGTTGGGGTGGGCGACGCCGGGAGGGTGGGGGCGGGAGGTGTGGCAGAGGGGGGAAGGGGGGTGGGCGAGGCCAGCAGGGGCAGAGGCGAAGGGGTCAGGGAAACTGAGGGAGCGGGGGACGCGGTCCGCGTGGGAGGTGTAGGCGCAGAGGTGGGGGCACAAGCAGAAAGAAGGATTATCCCCATACACCAATATAAAATTTGTCCAAAAAGCCGAAATCGAGGTGCGTTATTTGCGCGCAGGTAGCCGCCCATACAGTTCCGCCACTTTCGGGAGGGGGCACCCTGCCCGATTGCACAAGTTAGGATCGAGGTCGCCCGCGAGGGGTTCAACCCAGATCACCTGTGCGAGTTCATGTCCGAGAATGTGCTCTTGTTTGTCCGCCAAGACACGGATCGGGCCGTTGAAAGGGGCGTGGGACACCACGCGGAAGCCTACCCCCGGCACTAACCCTTGCTCCGCCAGATACCGCAATTTTGGTCCGTCGTGCGTACGAACCCGACTCACATGACCGATCTCGCCAGGTTGGAGCGTGGTCAAACTGCGATCCTGGAGAGGGGGCATGATCCCGTCACGGGTGGGGATAGGTTCGCCGTGGGGGCAACGGGTGGGGTGTCCGGTCAAATCATCAATCCGATCTTCTAGCTTTTGATCGATTCCCAACGCAAATCCATCCGTGAGATCGTGCGCTTCATCCCAGCCAAAATTCATCACTTTGACGAGGAAGACTTCCAGCAACCGGTGGCGACGCAGTTCCGGGATGGCGGCTTTTTCTCCCGCGGGAGTCAGGCGAACCCCTCGGTAGGGTTCGCGTTCGAGCAGACCCCCCTCTTCGAGCCGGGTCAACATGCGGGAGACAGCCTGAAGAGAGGCATCAACATGTTCGGCCAGCATGGATAAAGTGGCGTAGGGGTGATCCTGTTGGAGACGATAAATTTCAGCGGCATACCGCTGCATCGCATAACTAACGCGCATAACTCCGTTCCGAAAGGGGTTGAGGATTGACTTTCCAAGGTTTCAACCAGGGTGTAATTTGGGATTAACCATCCGGCGTGAAATCCCTGGAAGAACGGCTTATACTATATCGCAATCAGATTGGATTGGCAACTCTGGTTAATTACTCAAATCAGGAGCTATGATGTTTCCAAGTTTTCTATTATCTTTACGTGAAGGGCTGGAGGCGGCTTTAATTATCGGGATCGTGTTGGGCGCGGTTCGGAAGTTTAACCGCCCGGATTTTTCTGCCGCAGTTTGGGCAGGCGCGGGAAGCGCGGCAATCGTCAGCGTCGTTGTCGCGTTGATTTTACAAGCCATTGGGGCCTCGTTGGAGGAACCTGCTGAACAATGGTTCGAAGGGATCACCATGATCCTCGCGGCAGGGTTGCTGACCTGGATGATCTTTTGGATGCAGTCCCATGCGCGGTTTTTGAAGAGCGAAATTGAAGCCAATGTCCAACGGGCGACGAAGGAAACCGGGAAAATGCCGATGTTTTTGGTGGCCTTTTTGGCTGTGGTACGGGAAGGGATTGAACTGGCTGTGTTTTTGACGGCGGTTGATCTTGCGGCAGGGCCGGGACAAACGCTAACGGGAGCTTTGCTGGGGTTGGCAAGCGCGGCAGTTTTAGGGTGGATGCTGTTTTCCAGCACATCCCGGTTGGATTTGCGGCGCTTTTTCCAGGTCACGAGTTTTATTCTCATTCTTTTTGCGGCAGGGTTGTTGGCCCATGGGGTACATGAATTCAATGAAGTTGGCGTGATTCCTGGCATCATCGAGCATGTGTGGGATGTCAATTTTATTGTGGATGAAAATTCAACGCTGGGGTTAATTCTAAAATCGCTCTTTGGCTACAACGGCAATCCTTCGTTGACCGAGGTGCTTGCGTATGTGGGGTATTTTGTGACGATTTGGCTGGCGACGCGGCGGGGTGCCCGGAAAGTGGCGCAGATGACAGGCGCATAAGCCTTCCGTTTTCGTTTAACGCGACCGAGCGGCGAAAATTTTCGCCGCTCGGTTCATTTTCAGCCATCTTCCATCAATGGTGTAGGCGTATGGGTAGGCCTGGCCGTTTCTGTGACCTTTGAGGGGAGGGTTTCGGTGAATGTAGGGGTAGGTGTGATTGTGAACGTTGGCGAGGGCGTTTCCGTAGCAGGAGGGGGATAAGGAGGATCGTGGGTCTCCGTAGGGGTGATGGTTGGAGTGTCGGTTGGAAGAGGGGTTGGGGTAT
>WBZL01002338.1_pt1 | contig 18582 bp, 18 predicted proteins | sample 5204291 | NCBI WGS metagenome assembly WBZL01 (sample SAMN12344345, study PRJNA552823) | activated sludge metagenome | biome: Activated sludge suspended growth; feature: Nitrification reactor; material: Wastewater; isolation source: activated sludge from nitrification reactor of wastewater...
AGGACCTTCCGTACCGGTACGAAACGGCCTGTGACCCGCGCCTCAACCGCGTGCAGAGCCTGGAACTCGCCTTCGAGGTCGCGCAGCGCCTCGAGGAGCTTCGCTGAGCAATCAGGTGATGGTCAGTGTGACCAGCGTCCCGCTGGCGACCTCTGTGCCCCCGGACGGGTCCTGAGAGATCACACGGTTCGCGATGGTGACGCCGAACTGTTCCTCGGTCGCGACCCGGAAGCCCGCCTCTTCGAGACGTGCAGTGGCCGATTCTGTGTCCAATCCGACGACGCTCGGCACCGCCACGTACTGCGATCCCTTGGACACCAACACCCGGACCTTGTCGCCGCGGTAGGCGGTGGTGCCGCTCGACGGTTCGGTGCCGATGACCCGGCCGAAGGGGACCGTCTCGTCAAACTGCTCGACGGTGCGCGACTTCAAGCCGGCGCCGCTGAGTGTGGCCTGCGCCTGCGAGACCGTCAGATTGCTCACGTCCGGCACGACGACCGGTTCCGGGCCCAACGAGATGGTGAGCGCCACCTCGGTGTCCGGTTTCAACGGCGTGCCCACCGGCGGGTTCGTCCGCACGACCTGACCCTCGGGGACCTTGCGGCTGTAGTCCTGCAGGATCTGCCCGGTGCGCAGATTCACCGCCTCCAGAGCCTGACTGGCCGACTCCTGGTTCATGCCCCTCACCTTGGGTACCCGGTACCGTTCTGGACCCTTGGACATGACCACTGACACGGTGCCGTTGGCGGCGACCTTCTCGCCGGCTGCGGGATCGCTGCTAATGATCGTGCCCGCGTCGCGCTTCTCGGAGTACTGCTCGTCGACGACCTTCATGGACAGGCCGGCCTGTTCCAAGGTGTTGAGGGCCTCGGACCGGCTCATGCCCGCGAGTTTCGGAGTGTCGACGGTCTCGGTCGTCCCCAGGTTCCATGCGGCGTATCCGACGATGCCGGCCAGGATCGCCAGCACCACCAGGCCGAGCACCCGACGCGGCCGTCGGCGTTTGGGGGTCTGCCCAGCTGAGGTGGCCGGCGGGGACGGCGGGACGACGGCCACGGCCGGTGCCGGCGTGACCGGTGACTGTGTCGGTGGGGTCTCGACGACCGGCGGGAGGTGGGCGGCAGGCGGCGCGAGTTCGGTCTGCACCACAAGGGTGTCCGGCACCACGGCCACCGCCGGCGGCAACGATGCCGCGGAGGACCGCAACGGTGGGACGGCCGCATCCGGGTCCGCAGCCCGCCGCAACGCGGCCACAGCGATGAGCATCTCCGTGGCCGTCTGGAAACGGTCGGCCGGGCTCTTCGCGGTGGCCTTCTCGCAGAGTTCATCGATGCTCGTGTCGACCTCTACGAATGTGCTCGGGTCTGGGACGCGCTGGGTCTGGTGCAGGGCCAGCACGTCGTCGGGGGAGTCGGCGCGGAACGGGACGTGGCCCGTCAGCATCTCGAACAGCAGGATGCCTGTGCTGTAGAGGTCGCTACGCGGATCCGGCGTACGGTCCGATGCCTGCTCGGGCGCGAGGTAGGCCGCGGTTCCCATGAGCAGCGACGCCCGGTGATCGCCGTCCTCGATGGCGCGGGCGAGACCGAAGTCGGTGACCTTGACCTCACCGCGGTCACCGAGCAGGACATTCTCGGGCTTGATGTCGCCGTGGACGAAGCCCGCCGAGTGCGCAGCCTGCAGTCCCTTGAGGACCGCAGTGAGGATGTCCAGGGCGCGTGCCACCGGGATACGACCGCCGAAGGTGAGTTCGCGCCGCAGGGTCCTGCCGGGTACGTACTCCATGACCAGATACACAGCATCGGCACTGCGGCCACGGTCGTAGACGGCTACGACGTGCGGATCTGACAGGCGTGCCGCGGCCCGGGCCTCGGTGACGAAGCGATCGGTGAACCCCGGCTCGTAGAGCAGGTTGTCGTTCATCACCTTGACGGCAACCACCCGCTCGAGGCGGCTGTCGAACCCCTCGTAGACCGTGCCCATGCCTCCCGTGGCCACCACCCGGTCCACGCGGTAGCGCGCGTCGAGCACGCGGCCGCAGAGATCCGAACTTGTGCGCACGAAGAAAAGTGTACGTTCGCCCTCGGTGTCGCCCTGCGCATTGGCCGGACATGATGGTTCCCATGGGCAACAAACGCAGTGAGATCGCCATGTCCGCCGACGAGATCCAGGCGTTCCTGGAGGAGGGCGGAAACATCCAGATCGCCCTGTATGGCCCCGATGGATACCCGGACATCACTCCCATGTGGTACGTCGTGGACGGCGACCGACTGTGGATGCGCACCTACGGCAAGAGCCAGAAGGTGATCAACGCCCGCCGCGATCCCCGCTGTTGTGCCCTGCTGGAGACCGGCGATCGGTATCTGGAGTTGCGCGGCGTGCAGGTCACTGGTGACCTCGAACTCAGTGAGGACCTCGACCGCATCTGCTGGGTGGCCGCGCGCCTCATGGTCAAGTACGAGGGGGTGGATCCCGAGCACATCCCCGCGCTGGAGGCCGCCTACCGGGAGAAAGCGCCCAAGCAGGTGGCCATGAGTCTCGCCTTGTCGCGGATCGTGTCGTGGGACCACCGGAAGATGGCGCAGCAGTGATCTACCTGGCGGTCCTTGCGGGGATCTTCCTGGCCAGCGCATGGCTGGAGATCGTGGTGCGCACCCGGGTTTTCCGCCGATGGCGCCGGCTGGCGCTCACGCTGGTGTTCACGATGGTGCCGTTGGTGATCTGGGACTGGTATGCGATCTCCCGTGAGCACTGGCACTTCCACAACATGACCGGCGTGCAACTGGGGATCCTCCCGCTGGAGGAACTGCTGTTCTTCATCGTCGTGCCGATCGCAGGGATCTTGAGCCTGGAAGCCGTGCGCGCGGTCCGCCGCTGGCCGGCGGGGGATGAGCAACCATGACGTACACCCAGATCGCGGTGATGGCGGTGGTGCTGGCCCTGGCCCTGGACACCGGGCTGCGTACCCGACTGGTCACCAGGAAGGTCTTCTGGGTCTCCTACGCGATCATCCTGTTCTTCCAGTTGCTGTCGAACGGGGTGCTCACGGCCAGCGGGACGGTCCACTACGACGGTGACGTCATCATCGGCTCATCGAGTCCGGAGGGGACCCTGCCGCCGTTCCTCGGCGACGGCCGCATCGCGTTCGCGCCCATGGAGGATCTGTTGTTCGGGTTCGCCATGATCCTCGGATCGCAGGCGCTGTGGATCTACTGGGGACGTCGTGGCGTCCAGCGCGAACCGATGTCCGGGCCGCCGATCTGGGAACGTAGTTCGACCAAGCGCTGAGTCGTCGGGATGCGTGCGCGTGGTCTCGTTCGCGACAGCGTTCTTATGGTCGGTCATACGGACGCTGAACGGATAGTCGCAGACGCCCATTCCGTAGCACTCGGCCGGGAGTGTCACGAAGATGCAGGTCCCGGGTCGCGAGTGTCACGAAGATGTAGGTTTCGGGCCCGTGGATCCGACCACTTCGTAGCACTCACCGGCCACGGACGACCATTTCGGAGCACTCGGCCGCGAGTGTCACCGGTGTGTCCGTTCGTTCATCGATCCCCGGGGAGCGGACGCTACCTCGCGCGCATCGCCTTGATGGCGGCAGGACCCGCCACCCCGATCCGGCGCGACCACGGGACACGGGCGCGCCGGGTGAACACGTCGTAGTCGTTGGCTTCGACCTCGTCGACGATGCCGCAGTACAACTCGCTGGCCGCAGCGATGCACGGCTGGGAGTTCGGGTGCAGCATGGCGATGCCCGGGTTGGCCCGGGCCTGCAGCATGCGGACCCGTCCGATCTGTTCGGCGAGGGCCTCCCGCCAGTTGTCATCGACGCGTCCCGCACGCACGTCGTCCGGTGTCACACCGTGTGCCGCGAGTTCGTCGAGGGGCAGATAGATCCGGCCGCGGAGCAGGTCCTCGCCCACGTCCCGGATGAAGTTCGCGAGCTGGAACGCGATCCCGAGATCGCGCGCGTGGTCGTAGGCGCGCTTGCTGCGGGGCTCGAGGATCGGGACCATCTGCAGGCCGATGACGGCGGCCGAGCCGTAGACGTACTCGACGAGATCGTCGTAGGTCTCGTACTGCTCGACGGTGAGGTCCATGCGCATCGAGTGGAAGAACGCCTCGAAGTGGTCTGACGGGATCGACCAGCGGACGGCGGTATCCACGGCCGCCGCGGCGACCGGGTCGTTGCTGTGCCCCCGGTGCAGATCGGCGAGGAACTGATCAGACCACTTGCCGAGCGCTTCGGCGCGCTGCGCGGGCGTGTAGGACGGGTCGATGGTGTCCACGACCTCGTCGGCGTACCGGGCGAGCCCGTACAGGGCGTGCACGAACGGGCGCTTGGCCGCCGGAAGAAGGCGTGTGGCCAGGAAATAGGTCTTTCCGTGCTCGGCGTTGAGTTGTCGGCAGCGCAGGTAGGACGCCTGCAGCAGGGGATCGGTGATCCCTGCAGCCTGCAACTCCCGCGTCGACATTCCCCCATTGTGACCTGTCCGGGGCGCCGCGCCACCGTGTGGTGGTGCTGACCCTCGATCCCGGCGCGGTGGGCATGTCAGGATTGGGGCGGAGGCAGACGATGCATGAGGGTGGGCAGGGCTGTGCGATGACCCGGAGGTCGTCGTGGATCCCGTGATCGACGCGCCCCGCCAGCATTCGTTCTTCGTCCACTACGTGGTGGTCGGCCTTGTCGGGTCCCTGCTGGTGGCGATCGGCTCACTCGGCGTCGGCTGGCTACCGGTCAACACCTCGCTCTACGCGAACCCGGTCGTCGAAGCCCTGCGCTCGCCCGGACTCGGGGTCGCCCTTGCGCGCTTCTCCGTGATCGCGGGCATGGCGTTGATCCTGCAGGCCTGGCTGGTACTCGGCTATGACGTCCTGCGTGGGCGTGTGCAGGACATGTCCGCGCTGTGGTGGACCCTGGCGGCATGGTGCGCGCCGCTGCTGCTGACGCCTCCGCTGTTCAGCCGGGATGCGTACGCCTACTTCACACAGGGCAAGTTGCTCATCGAAGGCTTGAACCCCTACGACGTGGGGGTGGCGGCCGAGTCCGGGTGGTTCAACGACGGCGCCGATCCGTTGTGGGCCGAGTCGCCCACGCCTTACGGCCCGCTGTTCCTGCTCATCGAGCGGGGGGTGGCGGAATTCGTCGGCCCCCACCCGGTGTGGGCCGCGATCGCGTTCCGGTTGTGGGCCGTGCTGGCGGTCGCGGTGCTCGCAGTTGCAGTCCCAGCGCTGGCGCAACGCCACGGGATCAGCCAGCCGAAGGTCCTCTGGCTCGCCGTCCTGAACCCGCTGGTCATCATGCACTTCGTGGCAGGTGCCCACAACGACGCGTTGATGGCGGCGGCCGTCGTTGTCGGCCTGCTCTGGGCCGTCGACTACCACCCGATCGCCGGAGTGCTGGCGATCGCCGTCGCGGTGAGCATCAAACCCATCGCGCTCATCGCGCTGCCGTTCGTGGGCCTCATCTGGGCTGGTGTTCATGCCGGCTGGTGGGCCCGCATCCGTAGCTGGATCGCTTCCGGGGTGATCGTGGCGGTGGTGGTGGTCGGTCTGGGCATCGTGTCCGGGACCGGGTTGGGCTGGGTGGCAGCATTGTCCACTCCGGGCAGCATCCGGACCTGGTTGTCGCCGCCCACGGCCCTGGGGATGATCTCGGGCGGCCTCGTGCGTGCCATCGGTCTCGGGGATCACGTGGACGTGTCGGTGGCGGTGTTCCGCGGCTTGGCCACCGTGATCGCGGTGGTCATCCTCGCCTGGTTGGTTCTCAAGCCGGAAGGGCGCTCCGCGGTGCGGGGGGCGGGACTCGCGCTGCTGACCGTCGTGGTGCTCGGACCGGTCGTCCAGCCCTGGTACTTGCTCTGGTCGCTGCCGATTCTGGCGGCCGCCGGGATGGCCTCCCGGTGGTTGCACGCGACTCTGTTGCTCACCGCCGTGCTCACCCTGCACGGAGTGGCGGGGACCAGCGCCACCAGTGACGCGTTGTTCGAGTTCGGAGACGGACTCGGCCTGCTGCTGGTGGCGGGCCTGCTCGCGGTGATCGTGTGGGCGTCGCCACGTGAACGGGTGCTGCTGCTCGGCGATCCCGGCGACCCAGGACTGGTCCCCGACGACCGACCGGCTCAGGCGCGGTTCGACCGGATGATCGTCACCGGTCCGCAGAGTTGATCAGCGCCATGCGGCCGATCGGTAGGCCGGGTCCGGTCCCAGGATCCGCTCGGCGGCCAGCCGACCACTGACCAGCACCATCGGCACCCCGACGCCGGGCTGCGTGGCGGAGCCCGTGAAGACGACGTTGCGGCCCCAGTGGTTGGAGGAACGGAACGGGCCGGTCTGGAACAACGAGTGGGCCGCGCTGAACGGCGCACCGGCCTCCATGCCGCGCGCCTCCCACACTGCCGGATCGGTGATGTCCTCGACCTCGATGGCGTCCGCGAACCCGACGTAACCGCGTTCCTCCATGACCTTCAGGGCGTCGTCACGGAACCGCTCATTCGGCCACGCCACCTTGCCGCGCGTGTTGGGGGTGATGAAGAGCACGTAGTAGCTCTGCTTGCCCGCAGGGGCCAGTGAGGGATCGGTGTGGGTCGGGTTCGTCACCAGGAAACTGGGATCGGTCATCAGATGGCCGCCGAGCACCTCGTCGAACGACTGCCGCCACGCGCGGCCGAAGTGGATGTTGTGGTGGGCGATCTTCGAGTAGTGCGCGGAGGAACCGGCGAGCAGCAGCCAGCAACTCGGCGAGTAATCCAGCCGTTCGAGCCGGCGTGCGTCGAGGCCGAGCAGATCCCGATGGGCCACGGGGAGATCCGGATTCAGCACGACCGCATCGGCCGGAAAACGCTCACCGTCGGTCGTGATGACGGCGGTCGCCGTATCGCCCACGGTCTCCACCGAGTCCACGGTGACGCCGTAGTGGATGGTCACACCGTGTTTCACCGCGGCGTCCGCCATGGCCTGTGGGAGGGCATGCATCCCGCCGCGCGGGAGGTAGACCCCGGCGACGGAGTCCATGTAGGAGATCACGGAGTACAGGGCCAGTGCCTTGTAAGGGGACAGCCCCGCGTACATGGCCTGGAAGGAGAAGAGACGACGGGTGCGCGGATCCTTCAAGAACGAGTCGACTTTGCGCTGCAGACGGCCGAACCCACCGAGTGCCACCAGGCGCGCGAGATTCGGGGTGAGGAGGTCGAACGGGCTGTCGAGGTTCCGGTCGATGAACTCCCGGATCTCGAGTTGGTACATCTGCCCGACGTAGTCGACGAATCGGCGGTAGCCGGCCGCTTCGTCGGGACCGATCTGCTGTTCGATCTCCGTGGCCATGCGGTCGGGATCGGCGAAGACGTCCATCGTCGAGCCGTCCGGGTAGAAAGCCCGGTACGCGGGGTCGAGGGGGAGCAGGTCGAGCCAGTCGCGGTAGTCCTCGCCGAGTGCGGCGAACGCGTCCTCGATCAGGTCGGGCATCGTCAGCACAGTCGGGCCGGTGTCGAAGGAGTATCCACCCACTTCAAGGCGTCCGGCGCGACCGCCCGGACGGTCCTCGCGTTCGAGCACGACGACCTCACGACCTGCTCCGGCCAGGCGCATGGCGGTCGACAGTCCGGCGAGTCCGGCACCGACGACGACGACCTTCTCGGTAGGTCCCTGCACGGTGAACATCAGGCGCTCCGGCGGGTGGCGAGGACCAGCAGCCTCTCAAAGGCTGCTCGGGTCTGCTCATCGAGGTGCATGGCGCCGACCACCTCGTGGCAGGTGGCGGTCCGGTCGTCGATCATCTGTTCCACGGCTGCCTGCGCCCCGGTGTCGGTGATGACGCCGCGCAGGGCGTCGACCATGGCGGGAGTGATCGCCGGGTCACCGAGGTGCTGGCGGAGCAGGTCGCGCTGGAAAGCGTCGGCCCGTTCCCACGCGATCGCCACGAGCGCGGTGCGCTTGCCCTCCCGCAGGTCGTCGCCCGCCGGCTTGCCGGTCTCCTGCGGGTCGCCGTACACCCCGAGCATGTCGTCGCGCAGCTGGAACGCCTCGCCCAGCGGGATCCCGAAAGCGCTGAGTCGCTCGAGGTGGGCGCTGTCCGCTCCTGCGGCGGCGGCCCCGATGTGCAGAGGACGCTCGACCGTGTACTTCGCGGACTTGTAGCGAGCAACCTGCAGGGCGCTGTCCAGGCTGTAATCGCCGCGCACCTGCTCCAGGAGGTCGAGGTACTGCCCTGCCATGAGTTCGGTGCGCATCTCGTCGAAGATCGGCTTCGCGGCCGCCAACGCGGCGGGTTCGAGACCGCTCGACATCAGCAGTTCATCCGACCAGCTCAAGCAGAGGTCGCCGAGCAAGATGGCCGACCCGACGCCGAAGTCCTCCGGCGATCCGAGATACCCGTGAGACCTGTGCATGGAGGCGAGCCGACGGTGCGCAGCCGGCTTCCCACGGCGGGTGTCTGAGCCGTCCATGACGTCGTCGTGGATCAGTGCGCACGCCTGGAGGAACTCCAGCGCGGCCGACGCGGTCAGAATGGGACCGTCTTCGGCGCCACCGGCGCTGCGCCAACCCCAGTAGGCGAAGGTGGGCCGCAGCTTCTTGCCGCCGTCCATCAGGTCCTCGAGGGTGTCGAGCAGGGGGAGGAGGTCGGGGCTGATGCCGGTGAGGATGTCCACCTGATCGCGGACGAACTGCGCCACGATGTCGGAGAAGTCCGCGCGTAGGCGGCGCAATACGGCATCGGTGTCCATCGCTGTCTCCGGCATGACCCAAATCTACGGGCACCTGACACGGCGGGCATCCGGGAGTGGGGATCGGCCGACGGTGTCCGCCGCCGACCGCCCCTCCGGGCCGCGCCATGTGCCACCTAGAATCCAGAGCATGTCCGCCATCCGCTCGTCCGTGCGCCAGCGCATCGACTCCGGTGGGACGTCCTTCTCGTTCGAGTTCTTCCCGCCGAAGACCGAAGAGGGCTCACGGCATCTGTGGGACGCGATCCGCAGGCTGGAACCGCTGAGCCCGGATCTGGTCTCCGTCACCTACGGGGCGGGCGGGTCGACGCGTGACCGGACGGTCGCCATCACGCAGCAGATCGCGCACGAGACGACCCTGACCCCGATGGGTCACTTGACCTGTGTGGGTTCGACGATCGCGGAGTTGCGTTCGGTCATCGCGGCTTACGCGGACGCAGGTGTGCATCACGTTCTCGCCCTGCGTGGCGACCCGACGGGCGGTCCGCAGGCGCCATGGGTGTCCACCCCGGGTGGGCTGGAACACGCCGATGAGCTGGTGGATCTCATCTCACAGCTGGGGGACTTCAGCATCGGCGTCGCGGCGTTCCCCGACGTGCATCCGTCGTCGCCTTCTCTGGACTTCGACGTGGCTGTCCTCAAGGCGAAGCAGGACCGAGGCGCAGATTTCGCGATGACGCAGTTCTTCTTCACCGCCGAGTCCTACTTCCGGCTCGTGGATGCGGCGCAGTCGGCCGGGGTGGATATGCCGATCATCCCCGGGATCATGCCCGTGACCAACGTGCGGCAGATCCAGCGCTTCGCGCAGTTGTCGGGCACGCCGCTACCCCCGGCGATGATCGAGCGCTTCGAACGGGTGGCCGACGACGCTGACGCGGTGGTCGAACTCGGCGTCGAGTTTGCCGCCGAGTTGTGCTCCGAAGTCCTTGAGGGGGGAGCGCCGGGTCTGCATTTCTACACACTCAACCGTTCGTTCTCCACGTTGCGGGTGTATCGCGACCTAGGCTTGACCGTGTGACCCGAGGCGAGTACTTCGAGCGCTGGGCGACGCTGCACGGAGGACTCGATCCCCGGACCTCCATCCCGGTGCAGGCATGGCTCACCGTGACGTACCTGTTGGCCAAACCCTTGGCGGCGCTGCGACTGTCTCCGGACGCGGTCACCGTGTTCGGAATGCTTGTGGCGCTCACCGTGCCCTACTGGGTGCTTCGGGAGCAGTACCTCCTGGCGGGGGTGGTTGCGCTCCTCGCCGGTTTGATCGACAACCTCGACGGTGCGGTGGCGATCCTGACCGACAGCAGTTCGGACTTCGGTTACGTGTTGGACAGTGTGGCCGACCGGGTGGGGGATGTGGCGCTGCTCGTGGGTCTGGCGCTCGCGGCGAGCAGCCCCTGGCCGGCTCTGGGCGCGGCGATGCTGGCCTTCCTGCAGGAGTACGCGCGGGCGCGGGCTGCCGGTGTCGGTTTCACCGAGATCGGCGTCATCAGCCTGTCGGAGCGGCCCACCCGGGTGCTGGTCGTGGGGATGTTCCTGATCGCCACATGGGCGGCTGGCCCGATCTGGGCGCAGATCGGCGGGTGGGTGGCGCTGGCGCTCGGGCTCTTCGGGTTCGGCCAGGTCATGTGGGCGATCCGCAGTCGACTGGAGCGCTGAGCGCGGGGGGTCTGCGTTTTCGCGCTGCCGGCCCGAAATGCCCTCCACATTCCCGCGTTTGGTACTGGCCTGTGTCGTACGTGTGTTCTATACTTGGGGTATCGGGGAAGCGGGGTGATTCATGGCGGTGTTCGAGGTGTCGCGGCAGGTGAAACGCCGCTGCGCGCTGGCCGCCGAACTGCCCTCCGAACATCCCCAGGTGCTCGACGACATCGACGAGTTGGTTGATGCCCTGCCCGACCCCGACACCATGCATGCGGAATCCCGGGCCGGGTCGATGGCCGCGGTCGCGGCGTTGCGCAACCGTCTGGACGCCTACCTCACCGAACTCGCCGGGTGCGCCGATGAGCATGCCGACTCCCGGATCCTGGGTGCGGGCACGACGGGGATGCTGGTCGCGGTGGCCACCGGGTCGAACCCGGCGGCCGGCTCGGCGACGGTGTCCCGCGGTAACGCTCTGCAGCACCTGCCGCAGGTGGCTGCCTCATTCCGGGCCGGGCGGGTGTCGACCGCGCACGTGGCGGTGATCACCGCCGAAGCCCCCAAGATCACCCGGTTCGACCTGATCGAATCCCAGGTGGTGACGATCGCTGAGACCGTGGAACCGGGCGAGCTGCGCCGGATCCTGGGTGTGCTGGTCGATCAGTGCCGGCCCGAAGCCCGCGACCACACCGCCGAAGACCTGCACCAGAAGAGGTCGGTGTCTTTGTCGGAGACCGCGAACGGCATGTTCCGCCTCGACGGGTATCTGGACCCGGTCGCCGGGGCGGCGTTGCGTGAGGCGTTGAACACCCTGATGGGCCGCACCGGCCGCGAAGACACCAGGACCGCCACACAGCGCCGCGCCGATGCGCTGACTGACCTGACCACCGCCGGGCAGGCGAACAAACACCCACTGGGTGTCTCCCAGGTCTCGGTACTGGTCGAACTGGAAGACCTGTCATCCGACGGCGCGGTGCTTGAGGAGGACGAGTCCGCGCTCGGCGCCCGGATGTTGGACCTGCTCACCTGCACCGCGATCATCTCGGTGATCCTGGGCACACGACGCGAAGGCGTGTTCGTACCCCTGGCCCTGGCCCGCGGGAAACGCACCGCCAACCACCACCAATGGCGGGCCCTGATCGCCCGAGACCGCGGCTGCATCCGCTGCGGCCGCGCCCCACGGTTCTGCCAGGCCCATCACGTCCACCACTGGCGCCACGGCGGCACCACAGACCTGTCAAACCTCGTACTCCTGTGCAGCAGATGCCACCACGACCTCCACCACGGCCACTACACCGTCCACATAGACCACGGCATCCCCCACATCACACCCACCACCGACAGATCACCACCACTCACCGCCTAGGGCGGGGGTTCGGCGGGCCACCGTTGGATCTGATCCCGTGCCTGTCCACCGGGAAGCGAAAGGACCCGAGGGCGGGCCTTCGGGCGTACCCTGGAAGGGCAGCGGCTCCATAGCTGGGGGGCATCATGGACACGCGCATCTGGACAAAGACCTCGATCGTTGGCGCCATCATCACGGTGGTTCTTGGCCTGGTGGGGGCACCTGCGGCATCTGCTTCACTCGACGACACCACCCTGTACTTGCTTGGGGCCAACAGCGGCCCTCAGGGGATTGTGACTGGTCCGGACGGCAACCTCTGGTTCACCGAGAGGTATGCGAACAAGATCGGGCGGATCACCCCGGATGGCGCCATCACCGAGTATCCAGTGCCCACGGCCTACAGCGACCCCCTCGGAATCACGGCCGGGCCGGACGGGAATCTCTGGTTCACCGCGCCTGGCGTTGGCCCGCCGGGGTGTTCCGGCAGCCGCATCGGGCGGATCACCCTGGATGGCGTGATCACGGAGTATCCACTGCCGTGGGCCTCGGATCCGCACAGCACGACCCAGGGCAGTTGCCCGCGGGGCATCACAGCCGGACCGGACGGGAACCTATGGTTCGCCGAATACACAGGGAACGCGATCGGGCGGATCACCGTTGACGGTGTCATCACCGAATACCCCCTGCCGAAATTCGGTGGGCCTGAAGGGATCGCGACCGGCCCGGACGGCAACATCTGGTTCACCGAGAGTGACGCCAACAAGATCGGGCGGATCACTCCGTACGGCGCCATCACCGAGTACCCATTGCTCTATGGCGACCGGCCCCACGGGATCGCGGCTGGGCCGGACGGCAACATGTGGTTCACCGAGGGAGGCGATCCCAACTACCGTTGGAGCGGCAACCGGATCGGGCGGATCACCCCCGGCGGCGAAATCACCGAATACCAACTTCCAACCAAGGCAAGCTTCCCGGACGCGATCACGGCCGGCCCGGACGGCAACATGTGGTTCACCCGCAGGGGCGGGGTCGGGCGGATCACCCTCGACGGCAGAATCACCGAATACTTCGTGGACACGGCCTTCACCAGGTCGGGCATCACGACAGGACCAGACGGCAACCTGTGGTTCACGGCCACAGACGCGATCGGGCGGATCAGTCCGTCTGCGACTCCCACGATGGTGAAGAGGGGTTGCCCGATCAGAGTGACCCTGCACAAACCGACCCCCAACGCGGTCGGCAGTCGGATCCTGACGGACCGAATCGCCACCAACTCGTCCTGTGTCCTGCGCACACCGATCGTGCTCTGCAGGCCCTTGTCGAGCACCGGTGCGGGGGAGAAGGCCTTCTGCGACACCAAGGTGACCCGGCGTGGTCGCATTCGTGTGGACACCCAGAGCTATGAGGGTGTCCGCGTCACGGTGATCGTCCGGGCCGCGCCGAAGGCGGGCCAAGGGGACGTGTGGAAGGCGGACGCCTGGCGCAAGCGCTGGTTTCTGCGGTGACGGACTCGCCACCAGAATGTGCGGACCGGGCAACCGGAAGTCCGCGTCGCGGTTACGCCCGGCCGATCTCCTCGGCCACGATCTCCGCGCCCATCCCCACCAGGGGCAGGCCCCCGCCGGGATGGGCCGACCCGCCGACGAGGTAGAGGCCAGGCACGGCGGTACGGTTCGACGGGCGCAGGATCGTCGACAGGCGGCCATTGCTGGACATGCCGTAAATGCTGCCTCCTGGGGAGGCCGTCGTGCGCTCCAGGTCCGCAGGCGTACGGATCTCCCGCCACCGCAACCGGCCCCGAAGGTCGACGCCACGTGCAGCGAGGACGGCGAGGATGTGGTCGGCATACTCTTCGCGGCGGGTGTCCCAATCAAGGCCTGCCGGGTCATGGGCGGGGGCGTTGATGAGGACGAACCAGGACTCGGTGCCGTCCGGGCGCATCGACGGATCGTCGGGCACGCACGCGTAGATCGCCGGGTCCACCAGAGGTGCGGGAGTTGAGGCGAACAGACCGTCGAACTCCGCGTCGTAGTCCTGGGGGAACCAGACGTTGTGGTGGCGGATCCCCTCAGTCGTGCCCTCGACGGCCAGCAGCAACACGAAGCCGGAGAACGACGGTTGCATGCGGGCGAGGCGCTGTCGCGCGGTCTTCGCCCGCGGATCGTCCACGAGTCGGTCGTACACGGTCCGGGCGTCAGCGTCAGCCACGACGATGTCCGCGGGCCGCCTCCCGGATGGTGTGACGACGCCCGTCGCCCCGGATCCGTCGGTCTCGATCGCGTCCACTGTGGTCTCGAACTCGAATGTCACACCGAGGTCGACGCAGCGTTGGTACAGCGCGGTGGCCAGGCCATGCAGTCCGCCCCCGATGTGCCACACCCCGAAGGTCTGCTCCACGAAGGGGATGGTCACCAACGCGGCAGGTGCCCGCCGGGGGTCCGACCCCGTGTATGTGGCGTAACGGTCCAGGATCATCCGTGCTCGCGGGTCTTGCAGCGTGGAGCGTCCCAGCCCGCGCAGGGTCTGCCACGGGGCGACAGTGCGAAGGCTGCGGGTGGACTTGGCCAGGGGGAGGAGGTCGCGGTAGCCATCCAGAGCACGTCCCAGGACATCTGACCGGGTGAGTGACCAGATGTCGCCCGCTCGCCGCAGCAGTGCCCGCCATTCGTGGCCGGTGTCGCCCCCGAGTGACTCCTGCAGTGCGTTGGCGCACGCGCCGACACCGGCGCCGGGCAACGTCGCGATCGAGCCGTCGGCGAAGTGGTACCCGAACGCGGGATCGACCTCCCGCAGATCCACAGAGTCCTCAAGGCTGCGCCCGGTCTTGAGGAACAAGTCGCGGTAGACCGCTGGCAACGTGAGTGTGCTGGGGCCGAGGTCGAAGCGGAAGCCGTCGCGCTCGAATCCCGCGTTCTTCCCGCCAGGACCATGCCACTGCTCGTACACGGTGACACGGTGACCTTTGGCCGCCAACCTGGCTGCCACTGCGAGGCCACCCATCCCCGCGCCGATCACCGCCACCCTCGCCACGTCTGAAGGCTATCGAGCGGCGATCCCGGCCGGATGCGGCATCCCGCTGAGCGACTCGGGCCAACGGAACGGTTTGATGTCTTCGTGGCTTCGCGATCCGATGAACTCCCCACGTACGACTGGGCCAGTCGGCCTCCGGCGGAGGTCGGAGTCGCGCCGGGCGAGTGGCAGGCCGGACTGAGCGCGTCGGAGCCCGGGATCGACTACGAGGATCTCCCTGACGCTCCCGTCGACGCCGACGAGGATCTGGTCCCGATCGCTGATCCGAGGGTCCGGGTCCTGGGGGCCTACTTCCATGAAGGGTGGCCCTTTGCTGTCCCGGGTGCATGGCTGCGACCCGCGGCATGCGATCGGTTGATCGCTGCCACCGGCGCGCTGCCCACCGGTTTCGGTCTCGCGATCTGGGATGCCTGGCGCGACCCCCGCTTGCAGGCCGCCTTGCACGATCGGGTCTATCAGGACACGAGTCTCGCACCGGGTTTCGTGGCGTATCCGGATCCCGATCCCCGTCGGTGCCCACCCCACGCGAGCGGAGGCACCGTCGATCTGACGCTCACATTCGACCACGAGCCGCTCGCCCTGGGCACGAGGTTCGACGCCTTCGTGCCGGAGGCGGCTGCGACGGCGCTCGAGCCCGACGGCCCTGCGCTCGAACGCGACCTGCGTCGTCTGCTCTCCAAGGTCATGTCCGAGGTGGGTTTCGTCCAGCACCCACAGGAGTGGTGGCACTGGGAGTACGGCACCCGGTACTGGTCGGCGGTCACCGGTAGTCCGGTCCTGTTCGGCCGGGCCCGGCTACCGGGTGGCGACTAGTGGTGGTCAAAGAGCGGCCCCGCCAGGTGATGGTGCCCCGGCGGTGGGCCCGCACCGACCGCGCATACAACCACAGCAGCGCCGCGATAGAGGCCGGATGCGCGGCACAGGCGGCCAGGGATTGGTGCGTGCGCTCCGCGACTGCCAGCCGTCCGGCCACGGCCACGAGGTAGCCCGTGACCCCCATCGCGCGGGTGCGGCGGTCACGGGCGAACAGCGCCGCCGCCGGCGGGAGGAGATAGAAGGCGGCGAGTGTGCCGACCGTGCCTGGACCGAATGCGTCGTGCAAGGACTTCGTGTAGCCGGCGATCAGATCGCCGTCATCGACGTACATCCGGCACCGGGCCAACTGCGTGCCGTCTGCCATCCCTGCGCGGTGCCCCGTTCGCTTGAACTGCCGGACCAACGCCAGATCCTCGAGCACCTGATCCCTCACCGCGGCATGGCCACCGGCGGCGAAGTACGCGTCCCGACGCACCGCGAGCACCTGCCCGTTGCCCGCGGAGAGCATCGGATGGAGGGTGTTCTCCGCCAGGCGCAGTGGCAGGAAGCTGAGCCAGGACCACTGCAGGAGCGGTTGTACGAGGTTCTGCAGGACGCCGCTGACCATCTGGTGGGGATAGGGGCACACCAGATCGAGGTCGGTGAGCAGTCCGGCCGTGCGCACGGCGGCATCGGAGCGCAGGACGACGTCGGCGTCGACGAAGACGAGTACATCCCCGGTGGCAGCGTCGGCCAGTCGCTGACAGGCCCATGGCTTTCCCAGCCATCCCGGTGGGGGCTCATCGGTCCCGCGGATGACACGCAGTCCGGCCGATTCGACCATTGCGGCGGTTGCATCCTGTGAGTTGTCGTCGAGGACGATGACCTCAGTCACGCCTTCGAGGCCTTGCAGGCTCGCCAGCGTCGGTGCAATGCGCTCCGCCTCGTCACGCGCCGGCACCAGCACGCTGATGGCCGCGTCCGCGCTGCTCGACGGCCGGCGCAGGTGACGCAGGTTGACCAGGCTGAGGGCCGTCGCGGCCGCGGCGCCCACTGCGCATCCTGCGACCAGCCATCGCACCCCGGTCACCGTCGCCACCAGGACAGTAGAGCGGGCAGCCCGAGAACAGCCATACCCAGCCCGCCGACGATGGCCACGCTGGGCCTATCGAGGAACACAGCATTGGCGATGATCCCGCCGATCCACATCCAGCCGTACAGCAGCAGCGGCACACCGAGGGCACACTCCTGCCGTGGCAGCCGGTCGAGCACCCACATCAGAAGCAGGCTGCCGAGTAGCCATCCGGCGTAGTTCTGCAGTGGGATGCCGGGGATCCCCGGCAGCGCGGGTTGGGTCCGTTCCCAGACCCAGTAACCCTCACCGACCATCTGCGGGTCGAGGAAGAAGTCCCAGGTCGTCAGGCCCACGGCGGCCAGGGGGACCACCCAGCGCTGCGTGAGGCTGCGCGCCAGCACCAGGCACGGGTAGGCCATCATCGTCCACGCCAGCGGAACGATCACGGGAACGCCGAGGATCTGGGGGTGCAGGAGTTCGGTGTAGTCGTAGGGCCCGAACGGGATGTCGGTGGTGTGTCCCAGCAGTTCGATCAGCAGACCGAAGCCGGCGGAGATCACCGCGAAGCGCAGCGCCCATCCGGTACCGAACTGCTGCCAGGCATGGCTCAGACTCGCGGCCGCGAACAGCACCACGACCAGGCTGGTGACGAGTTCACGGTCGCCGGCCGGCAACAGGATCCACGCGATCTGGGCCAGGATGGCCGAACTTGCGAATACCCATGGCAGTGCCGCTGCGCGGTGGCGGGGTGAGGTGTCCGTCACCACGGCCGGTCCCCGCTGACATCCAGTACGGCGAAGCGGGCGAACAGTTCCTCGGAGTACCAGCCCGTGCTCCTGGTCTGTTCGATCACCGCGACGTGTTCAGGGCTTTCGTAGGCGAACGAGCGCAGGGCGGCGGCATCGCGCCAGACGCTGAACGTTCCCTGCAGGCCGATGGGTGCTTCACCGATGCCGATCCGGTAGAGCAAACCGTCGGTGCTGTGCAGCGCGCTGGCGACCGGTGGCACGGCGCGTTGGAAGGTCCGCCACAACGGGGTGCGCACCCGGGCGCGCGTGATGGCAGCGATCGGGCCGTCGTGCCGGGCGAATGCAGGGTCTGGCGCGAACGGCTCCACGCCGGACCAGTGGCCGTGGCTGGCGATCGCGGCCATCGTGAAGCGCGTGTGTCCCACGGCCAGGGCGTTCCACTTCTCACGGGTGGCGGTGAGGGCGTCGTCGGGTCCGGACCAGCAGGTCAGCAGCGCCCACTGCCGCAGGTCCGCATCCCGGGCTGTGAAGCGCTTGCCGGCACCGGTGCCCAGGGACTTGTGGAAGTCGAGATCGTCGATGTGGGCCAGGCGACGGGGATCGCGTGCCATCCGCCAGAACGCGCGGGGGACCGCCGTCGGCCGGACGGTCCAGAGGTCGAGGACGACGGTCATTCCGCCGGGGCCTCGCCCACCTCGCCGGCGTTGCCCGCAGTGATCCGCAGCAGTTCGTCGTAACTGGTCTGGAACACGAATTGCGGATGCCCGGCGCTGACCCAGACCTCCCGCTGGCGTGAGAGCGTGACATCGACGAGCGTCTCGATCGGGCGCGGGTGACCGATGGGTGCCACGCCACCTATGGGCTGGCCGGTGTGCAGTCGTACGAACGAGGGATCGGCACGGTGGACGCCGCGACTGTCCGTGAGCGCCGACAGTTTGAGCAGGTCCGCCCGGTGGGCGCCGGAGATGATCACCAGCAGGGGTTTGCCGTCGGCCTCGAAGACCAGGGAATTGCCGATCGCGCCCTTCTGCACACCGAGCGCTTGCGCGGCCGAGGCGGCAGTGGCCGCGGAGTCGGGCAGTTCACGGATCCGGCCGGTGATTCCCAGGTCCCGAAGGGCGGTATGGACTGTGCGCACGCCGGACGGATATGCCTCCATGTGGCAACCCTATTGGCAATCCCGGACAGCGCCACGGGACGTCGCGTATCGGGGCGGCCGCAGGACTACGG
>WBZL01002339.1_pt1 | contig 18580 bp, 16 predicted proteins | sample 5204291 | NCBI WGS metagenome assembly WBZL01 (sample SAMN12344345, study PRJNA552823) | activated sludge metagenome | biome: Activated sludge suspended growth; feature: Nitrification reactor; material: Wastewater; isolation source: activated sludge from nitrification reactor of wastewater...
AGCGATCGAAGGCGCGCGAGCGAGCGAGGGATCGGGCGCGAGCGATCGAAGGGCGCGCGAGCGAGCGAGGGATCGAGCGCGAGCGATCGAAGGGCGCGCGAGGGATCGAGCGCGAGCGAGCGAAGGCGCGCGAGCGCTCGACGCCGCGCGAGCGAGCGAAGGCGCGCGAGCGAGCGAGTCGCGAAGCCGAGCGCGAGCGCTCGACGCCGAGCGAGCGCTCGGAGCTGCGTCCTAGCCCTGCGGCTCGTAGGGGTCGCAGTAGCTCTCTTCCACCGCGGTGTCGATCGCGTCGGTGAGCGAGGTGACGCCCGAGAGGATGTCGTTGATGGCGTAGACGCCACCGTCGGTGGCCTGGGGCATCGGCAGCATGGCCATGTACGGCGTGGACCAGCCGGGCGTCACGTCCTGGCACTCGCATGCGCCGCCGATGTCGTCGGCGAACGAGTACACCCGCACCGTGGCGTCCTGCAGCGCCTGCACCGTGTCGGCGTAGCCGTGCTGGATCGCGACCCCGTTGCCCACCGTGGGCCCTTCCCAGAAGGTGTCGTCGGTGGTGTGGATCACGATGCGCGTGGTGGTAGCCGCGGGGCGCCAGGCGAAGTCGGTGGCGGCCAGGTAGAGTGCGTCGAGGCTGTTCTCGGTGAAGGTGGAGTTGGGGTTGCCGCCGCCCACCTGCTGGTTGGTGGCGGTGAAGTTGCTCCACAGGATGAAGTCGTCGCGCAGCGCGGTGGCGTCGGGGTAGGGCGCGCCGCCGTTGAGCAGGGCGGCGTCGTCCACGAACACCGCCAGGCCGTAGTGCGGCGAGCTGGGCAGGCCGAGCGCCTCGATCGCGGCGTCGACGGCCAGCATCTCGTCGGCCATCAGGCCCAGGAACTCGCCCATGGTGGTCGACACGTCCATCACGAACACGATGTCGATCGCCGACTGGCAGCCCGGGATCTCGCCGCCGGGCATGTCGGGCACCATGCCCAGGTCGAACTGCACGCCGGGGCCGCTGTCGCCGGGGTCGTCGCTCGTCGAGCCGGTCGAGGGCGGGGCGGTCGTGGTGGCGTCGTCCGACGACGGGGTGGTGGTCGCCGACGGGTCGGGCGCGGTCCCGCTCGACGGATCGCTCGCGTCGGTGGCGGAGGACGAGCCGGCCGCGTCGTCGCCCGGCCGAGGCGCGCTGGTGCAGGCGCCGAGCCCCGCGCAGGCGCCGATGATCCCCGTGAGCCACCACGCCATGCCCTGTATCGTCCCCATGGCCCCAGGGGACCAGAAACCGAGCACGCGCTCAAGCCTGCGCCGGGCCGGCCGAGGATCGGCGTCAGGGGCCCGCCTCGCGCCGCAGCAGCGCCCAGCGCTGCCGGGCCCAGTCGGCCTCTTCGTGCAGGCCCAGGCGCTCGTAGTGCTCGGCGAGCCCGCGGTAGCGGCCCTTGGGGTCGAAGCCCAGCACGAGGTGGAGCTTGCGCAGGCACACCGGGCACAGGTGCATCGGCGAGCGGTCGAGCTCGGAGAGGTGGTTGGCCCCGTTCATGAGGCAGTGCAGGTGGGTGCAGTGGCCCAGGCCGAACATGTGGCCGAGCTCGTGGCTCATCACCTTGAGGGCGCGCCGCATCACCACGTTGCGATCGACCGCGAAGCTCTCGCCGAAGAAATCGGGGTGGTAGCGGGCGAAGCTGAACACGCCCACCCGCGCGTGCAGGCGGGCCAGTCCGAACACGTAGGCGAATTGGTCGTCGGGGTAGAGGTCCTCGAGGGTGACGGCGATGAGGCAGTAGGCGTCGTGCGGCAGCTCGCCCTCGAGCACGTCGAGCACGGCGGTGGCGTCGAGCTGGCGGTGGCCATCGACCACGCGCGACGGCACGCCCAGCGCGTCGATGCCCCGCACCGGCAGCACGGTCACCGGGAGCCCGAAGTACGCGTGCGCGTGCGCGGCGAGCTCGTCGGTGGTGGGGCCGCGCTCGGCCCGTAGCTCGCCCAGCGGCTGCACGTAGACGTGGGCACGCGGCGGCTCGGGCCGGTTGGGGTGCGAGGCCAGGTAGTCGAGCACCGACTGCTCGGGCTCGGGGTGCACGTGCAGCCAGTCGTCGGGGCCCGGCGCGGGGATGGGCGAGAAGTGCGACGTGTATTCGAAGGCCTTGCGCGTGTCGGGGGGCAGGTGATCGACGGAGCCCACGGCCTGCACGACCTGCTGGGCCACGAGGTCGTGGGGATCGAGGATGAGAGTCGACGCGTCGCTCGGGGCCGAGGCGGCCTTGGGCCCGTGCGACGCGTGCAGGCGGGCGATGACGACGAGGGCGAGCGCGACCGTGAGCGCCCATGGCAGCAGCGACACCGCCCGGTCGGCCCACCGCCGCTGCCCGAACCCCACGGCGTGGTTGGTGGCGGGCGCGGGCTGCGGGGTTTCCGCACTCCGATCGCGGCGGTCGATCGTGGTAGGGGGAGGCGTGCTCGCGGCGCAGGAACGCCGGCCGCGGCTCGTGCGTACCCCGGCGTCGGTGCGGCCGTGATCGTCATCCTCTACACCACCCGCTACCGCAAGGGAGGCCCGAGCTTCGAGCGCGCCGCGAAGACGATGGCCCGCGAGCTGCGGCAGCGCGACCCCACGGTGCAGGTGCGGTGCGAGCGGGTCGAGAGCAAGGCCGACGTGCGCGCCATCTTCGACGACGTACGGGCCCACGGCTCGCGCATCACCGCGCTGCACCTGGTGCTGCACGCGGGCATGTACGGCCCCATGTTCGGCACCACCGCGTGGCCCGAGCAATTCAGCCCCCACGAGTGGCGCACCATGGACATCCCGTTCGCCGAGGGGGCCCAGGCCCACTTCCACGCGTGCCGCTCGGCGCGGTGGTTCGCGCCGTTCTTCGCGCGCACGTTCGGCGTGCGCACCCACGGCTATCACTGGTACACCGCGTTCTCCAGCGACCCGCGGCGCTTTCGCTGGCCGCCCCCCTGGCAGGGGCCCGACGATCCGCTCTACGTGTTCGGCTGCCCGGGCAACAAGTCGCACGGGCGCACCGCGTCGGTGCGCAAGTACCTGGGGCTCGTGCACGCCGAGCCCATGCGTAGCTTCGACCCCAGCGACATCGAGGGCAAGGCCAGCTACGACGCGGTGGCCGAGGCCTACGACGCGGTGTTCGACGACATCGGCGTGCGCCGCGACGAGGTGCGCTGGCTCGAGGCACGGCTCGAGGCGCTCGGCGGGCGCCCGCGCGTGCTCGACATCGGCTGCGGCAACGGGGCGCTCCTGCAGCGGCTGGCCCCGCGCATCTCGGGGGGCCTGGGGATCGACGCCTCGGCCGCGATGATCGATCGCGCGCGCCTGCGCTGCGTGGGGCTGCCGCACCTCCGCTTCGAGCGGGTCGACGGCCCGCGCATCCCCGCCCCGGACGCGAGCGTCGACGTGGCGATCTCGATGCTCTCGTTCCGCTACCTCGACTGGGATCCGCTGATGGTCGAGCTGCGGCGGGTGCTGCGGCCCAGCGGGCGGCTGTACGTGATCGACATGGTCGACAAGCCGGTGGAGACCCGCCACGTGCCGCGCATGCTGCTCGACAAGCTGCGCACGGAGGTGCAGGCGGTGCGCGTGCCGGCGTATCGGCAGCGCCTGGCCGCCATGGTGCGCACGAGGCAGTGGCAAGACATGGTCGAGTACAACCCCATGCGAGCGCTGCACGAGTACGAGTGGTACCTCGGCAGCCGCTTCCCCGAGGGGCGCCTCGACACGCTCAACTACGGGCGACGCGCGCGGATCATCGCGTTCGACAGCGGACCGTTCGAGCGCGCCGAGCTCGTGGAGATGCAGTACCCTTGAGCGCCGCCATGACACCGCGGCTGGGCATCCTCGACTGGGGCATCGGCGGCCTCGACCTCTACCGCCGCCTGCGCGCGGCGGGCTCGCGCCATGACGTGCTCTACTGGTCCGACGCCGGCGCGCCACCCTACGGCACGCTGCCCGGCCCGGTCCTCGCCGATCGCGTGGCGACGGTGATCGAGCGGCTCGCTCGCGAGGGCTGCACGCGGGTGGTGGTGGCCTGCAACGCGGCCAGCACCGTGCTGGGCGACCCCGGGCTCGTGCGGCGGGCGGCCGCGAGCGCGTGCGAGGTGGTCGGCGTGATCGAGCCCGCGCTCGCGGCCGTGCGGCGCCGCGGGCTGCCCGCGGTGGCGGTGATCGGCGGGCGGCGGACCATCGAGTCGCGCGCGTACGCCCAGCCGCTCGAGGCCGCGGGCGTGCGCGTGGCCCAGCGCGTGGCCCAGCCGCTCTCGGCCCTCATCGAGCGCGGCCTGACCGAGGGGCCCGAGGTGGAGGCGTGCCTGCGCGAGGTCCTCACGCCCATCCGCGACGCCGAGCACCTGGTGGTGGCCTGCACCCACTACGTGGCGGCGATGCCCGCGATCCGCTCGTGGCTGCCGCGGCTGCGCGGCGTCGTCGACCCCGCCGAGGAGACGCTCGCGTGGGTGCAGGCCCGCTGGGGCGAGGGCGAGGGCGCGGGCCGGGAGCGCCTGGTCACCACCGGCAGCCCCGAGGCCATGCGGGAGGCGGCTCGACTGGCCTTCGCGCTCCACCTGCCCGGGGTCGAGCGTATCGAAACCCCCGAAACGGCCGAGCATCCCCGGTGAGCATCCACACCGTGCAGGTCGTGCGCGACGCGAGGCGTCGGAGCGGCGCTCGTCGGGCGCGCGATCGACGAGTTGCTCGCTTGCGCGTGGCTGCGTAGCATCGCGCCGTGGGAGCATCGTACGCGAGCGCTGCGGTGCGAGGGACCGAGCCGTGGTGACCACGCAGGGGGCAGCGGGGGCCGAGCGCGCGCCGAACGACACCGAGCGCGAGCTCGGGCGGCTGCGGGCCCTCAGCGAGTACGTGCTCCGCTGCCCCAGCTTCGCGTCGCCCGCGGAGATCATCGAGGGCGTCGTGTCGCTCTTGGTGGCCGAGCTCGCCGTCGACGCGGTCCATACGCTCCACCTGTGCTGCGACGACGCGCAGGAGCTACGCGCGCTCGATGGCTCGAGGGTGCCCGTCTCCCACGTGGAGGTGCTGTGCTCGCTCGCCAGCCCTTGCATGGCGCGGGCCGGCGAGCCCGCCGAGGCCGAGCGCGTGCGGGCGCTCGGCCTGATGGGCGTGCCTGGCTCCGAGGCCATGCTCGTCCCGATCCGCGTCGAGGGCGTGGTGGAGTGGATCGTGGCGCTGTGCGGCTCGACCGGCCCGGCTCGCTCGTCCCACCGCGAGGTGCCCGGCCAGGCGCATGTGCCGTTCCTGCGGCTCGTGGCGGGGCACGTGGAGCGCGTGCTCCACAACGCGCGCCAGGCCCAGGACCTGCGCCGTCAGGCCCACGAGCTGGCCGAGAGCAACCAGCGCCTGCAGAGCAGCCTCGACGAGCTGGCCAAGGCGCAGCAGCAGCTCGTGCAGGCCAGCAAGATGGAGGCGCTGGGGCGCCTGGCCGGCGGCATCGCCCACGACTTCAACAACCTGCTGACGGTCATCCTGAGCACGGCCGATCTCATGCAGGAGGACCTGCCGCCGGGGGACGCCACGTGCCGAGACCTGGCCACGCTGGTCGAGGCGGCGCAGCGGGCCAGCGCGCTCACGCGCCAGCTGCTCACGTTCGGCCGCCGGCGGCCGGGCAAGGCGCAGCACCTCGAGCTGCACCCCTTGCTCACCGACATGAGCCGGCTGCTGCGGCGCCTCATCGGCGAGGACGTCACGCTCGAGCTGCGGCTCGAGGCGCGCTTCGATCACATCGAGGCCGACCCCGCGCAGATCGAGCAGGTGGTCATGAACCTCGTGCTCAACGCCCGTGAGGCCATGCCGTGGGGCGGTACGGTGGTGCTCGAGACGAGCCTGGGCCGCCCCGAGGGGGCGACGCGCGGGCCCCCCATGTTCATGCTCGCCGTGTCCGACACCGGCATGGGCATGGACGCGGCCACGCGCGCGCGGGTGTTCGAGCCGTTCTTCACCACCAAGGCGCTGCAGGGCGGCACCGGCATGGGGCTCGCCACCGTCTACGGCATCGTGCAGCAGCTCGGCGGCTCGGTGCAGGTGCACAGCCAGCCCGGGCAGGGCGCGCGCTTCGAGGTGTTCCTACCGCGCTCGGGCGTGGCCGAGGACGAGGCCCAGGCCGAGGCGGCGCGGCGCGTGACGGTGTTGGTGGTGGAGGACGAGCCCGCGATCCGCCGGCTGGTGTCGCGCATCCTCGGGCGGCGCGGCTACGAGGTGCTCGTGGCGCCCGACGGCGAGACCGGCCTGCGCCGCTTCTCCGAGCGCGAGGACATCGACCTCGTGCTCACCGACATCGTGATGCCCGGGCTCGACGGCGTGGGCCTGGCGCAGGAGCTGCGGACGCGCCGGCCCGGCCTGCCGGTGCTGTTCATGTCGGGCTACCCGGGCGACAACCGCCCGGGCCTCGACGAAGAAGACCTGGACCTGCTCATCGACAAGCCCTTCACCCCCGATCAGCTGCTCGAGCGGGTGGAGCAGGTGCTGCGCGGCGGGGCGCTGGAGCGGCCCTAGGGCGGCCGCCGGCGGGGCCGCGTACGGGCGCCTGGTCGTGGGCGCCCGCGGGCCGTCAGTCGTGGATGGTGACCTTGACCATCTTGACCGGCTCCTTGGGCCGATCGTTGTGATCGGTGGGGGTGGTCTCGATGGCCTTGACCACGTCCATGCCGGAGGTCACGCGGCCGAACACCGGGTGCTTGGACTGCCCGGGCGTGAACCAGTCGAGGTAGGCGTTGTGCACGGTGTTGATGAAGAACTGGCAGCTGCCGCTGTTGGGGCGCCCGGTGTTGGCCATCGACAGCGTGCCCGGCTCGTTGGAGAGCTTGTGGGCGGCAGGGTGCTCGTCCTGGATGGTGCCGTCGGGGCCGTTGCCCGTGCCGGCGCGCGCGCTCTTGGGGTCGCGGCTGTGGGGGCAGCCGAACTGCAGCATGAAGCGGTTGATCACGCGGTGGAAGTGCAGCCCGTCGTAGAACCCGCCCTTGGCGAGCTTGATGAAGTTGCCCGCGGTCAGGGGCATCTGGTCGAGGAAGAGCTCGACCGTGATCGTGCCCAGCGAGGTCTCGAGGGTGGCGGTGGGATTGGCCATGACAGCCACGATCTATCAGATGCCGGGGGCGCCTCGCTACTCCATCCCGCGGGTCTCGGTGGCCGCCTTCACCTCGCGGATCGCCAGCACGAACGCGGCCTTGCGCATGGAGATGTCGTGCGCGCGCTGGATGTCGCGGATCTTGCGGTAGGCGGTCGTCATCGTCTTGTCGAGCTCCTCGTTGACCTTGGCCTCGTCCCACCGGAAGTTCTGGAGGTTCTGCACCCACTCGAAGTAGCTCACCGTCACGCCGCCGGCGTTGGCGTAGATGTCGGGAAGGATGGTGACGCCGCGCTGCTCGAGGATCTCGTCGGCCTCGGCGGTGCACGGGCCGTTGGCGGCCTCGAGCACGTACTTGGCGCGCACCTGCGGGGCGTTCGTCGCGGTGAGCACGCCGCCGAGCGCCGCGGGCACGAGCACGTCGCACTCGGTGACCAAGAGCTCCTCGTTCGAGATCGCCCTGGCGCCGGGGAAGCCCACCACGGTGCCGTGCGAGTCCACGTGCTCGAGCACGGCGGGGATGTCGAGGCCGTCGCCGGAGAAGATGCCCCCCTTGCTGTCGCTCACCGCCAAGATCCGCGCGCCGCGGGCGTGCAGGAGGCGAGCGCTCCACGAGCCCACGTTGCCGAAGCCCTGGACGACGAAGCGCTGGCCCTTGAGCTCGGACCCCGCCTCGAGCAGCGCCTCGCGGATGGCGAACATGCAGCCGCGCCCGGTGGCCGACAGGCGCCCGGCCGAGCCGTGCAGCCCCAGCGGCTTGCCGGTGACCACGCCCGGCGAGAACCCGTGCAGGCGGCTGTACTCGTCGAAGAACCACGCCATCACCTGCGCGTCGGTGTTGACGTCGGGAGCAGGGATGTCGCGCTCGGGGCCCACCAGCTCGTGGATCTGCCGCACGAAGACGCGGGTGAGCCGCTCGAGCTCGCGCGGCGAGAGCTGCCGCGGATCGACCTGGATCCCGCCCTTGGCCCCGCCGAACGGGATGCCGACGACCGCGGTCTTCCACGTCATGAGGCTGGCCAGCGAGCGCACCTCCTCGATGTCGACGTTGGGGTGGAAGCGCAGGCCGCCCTTGAATGGCCCGCGCGAGTCGTCGTGCTGCACGCGGTAGCCGATGAAGTCGTCGAGGCGGCCGTCGTCGCGTCGCAGCGTGAGCTCGACCCGCAGCTCGCGGCTGGGGGTGATGAGGACCGTCCGCATCTGCTCGTCGACGCCGAGGACGTCGAAGGCCTGGTGCAGGAAGTGCTGGGTGGTCTCGTTGGCGCTGCGGGTCATGGGGCGGCCAGAGGATACCTCACTGGGCCGCGCTGCTATGCTCCCGGCGGTGTCGGCCCGAGCACAGCTACGACGCGACGCGGGGCGGGTGGTGCCCGGCCAAGGCCCGTGGATCCGGGCGCGGCAGGTGGGGCGCTGGATCGGCGTTCCCGACCCGTCGCAGCTCGTGCAGCTGCTCGATCGCCACGGTGAGCCGCTCGGGTGGGGGCTGCCGTCGGAGCGCTCGGACATCGCCGTGCGCATGCTCGTGTGGGGCGAGGCGGCCCCTGCATCGGGCTGGCTGCCCGAGCGGCTCGGGCAGGCCATCGCGGCGCGCGAGCGCGTGGGCTTCGAGCAGCACCCCACCACGGGCGTGCGGTGGGTCAACAGCGAGGGCGACGGGCTACCGGGGCTGGTGGTCGATCGCTACGGCGATCAGCTGGTGGTGCAGCTGGGCACTGCGCCCATGGTCGCGCGGCGCGACGAGATCGTCGCGAGCCTGCGCGCACGCTGGTCGGGGCCGATCCACGTGGTGCGGGCCGCGGGCGCGGCCAAGGCCGAGGGCTTCGAGCCCGGGGTGGAGCGCGACGGCGACGACGAGGAGCTCCGGTTCGTCGAGCACGGCCTCGCGTTCGTGGTGCCCGCTCCGCCCAGCCAGAAGACGGGGGCGTACTTCGATCAGCGAGCCAACCGGCGCCTGGTGGCCGAGCTGGCGCGGCACGCCGACGGGCCGCTGCTCGACCTCGGCTGCCACGTGGGTGGCTTTTCGTTGCACGCGGCGGCGGCCGGCGTGCGCGCGGTGGGGGTGGATCAGTCGGCGGCGATGCTCGAGCGGGCGGCCCGGCACGCGGCGATGAACGGCCTGGGCGGGCTCGAGTGGGTCGAGGCCGACATGTTCGGCGCGCTCGATCACCCCTCGCTCGCGGGGCCGTTCGGCACCATCGTGGTCGATCCGCCCAAGATCGCCGCGCGGCGGCGCGACGTGGATCGTGCGGCCGCGGCGATGGAGCGCATGGTGGCTCGCGTGGCGGCGCGGCTGGGCGTGGGCGGGCACCTCGTGCTCTGCAGCTGCAGCCACCACGTGGGGCGCGAGCACCTCGATCGCTTCGCGCTCGCCTCAGCGGGCCGTTGGGCGCGCGTGGCCTCGCTCGGCGCCGACGTCGATCACCCGGTCGCGCCGGGCCACGTCGAGGGCGAGTACCTGCGCGTGGCGATCTTCCAGCGCCGCGCGTAGGCGACCGCTCGCGCCCGGGCAGGCGGCGTCAGCCGGCCGCGATGGCGGCGGCTGGCTGCTCGTCGCGAATCGCGATGCGATAAACGCTGTTCTCGGTCTCGACGTAGAGGACGTTGTCTTCGCCCGTGGTGAGCACGCGACGCACCGCCGTGGTCACCATGCGCCGACCGTTGGGATCGCGGAAGATCACCATGCCGCGCCCGACGACGGGCGAGGAGAGCAAGTAGCCCTCGTAGATCCGGCCGACCGTCGAGTACGGACCGCCCGTGCCGTGGCACGTTCGAATCTTCGTGGCGACGACCGACAGCACCCTAGCCGACAGCTTATCCCGCGGGATGGGCGAACGCCACAGGGGAATCCGGCGCCCGACGGCGCCTGGGGGCGGGCCTCGGGCGCCGGGCGTGGTGGGTCGCTCATCGCCCTCGGGGGCAGCCGCTCGTCATGGATGAACGTGTTGGCGCTTGTATTGGGCACGCCCACATTTTCGTACGTGGTGGCTCGAGGGCTCGTCGGCCCCACCACGGGCGCGCCCGAGTGCAACCGCGTTCACGCCCCGGGCTCGTCGAGCTCGCCGATCGCGTCCTCGCCCACCCAGCCCTCGAGGCCGCCGGGGAGCCGCACCCGCACCCAGCCGGGGCTCCGGCCCACGATGCGCACGCGTGCGCCACCCTGGAGGCGGAACGTCGCGGGGCGGTGATGGCCGGCGCCGTCGCGTGCATCGACGAGATCCTCGAGCACGATGGCCTCGGGCGCCGTGCGATCTGCGCGAAGGGCCAGCCCGTGGAGCACGCCGAGCCCGGCATAGATGCTCACCAGCACGATGAGCACCGCGCCGAGGACGGTGCTCGGCGCCCGATCGCCGCGTCGTCGCCGGCTGCGCCTCCACGCCATGAGCACCGCGAGCCCGAGCGCCAGCCAGCCCGACACGAGCGTCGACCAGCCCACGCCGGGCGCTCGCAGGGCTTCGACGACCAGATCCCACCACGTCTCGGGGCGGTCGATCTTGGCCCCGGAGCCCGTGGCCTCGAGGTCGGCGCGGCGGCGAGCGACGGCGAGGTTGTAGCGCGCCGACTCGACGAGCTCGGCCGTGGGCCCGCCCCGCCAGTCGAGCGCGCGCCGCAGGTGGTAGGTGGCGCGGCCGAGATCTCCGCGGTGGAGGTATGCGGTGCCGAGATCATACGAGAGGACGGCGCTGCGCTCGGGCAGCAGCGACGCGGCCTGCTCGTACGCCTCGACGGCGCCGTCCCAGTCGCCCGCGCTCGCGGCCGCGTTGCCGCGCACGAACGCGTCGTCGACCGCGTCGGCGCGCGCGGGTGCGGGCGCGAGCGCGGCCGCGAGCGCGCCGGCCACCACCCACGCGAGCCCGGGCGTACGGGAGCGCCGCGCGTGCGTGTGGCTCATGGCGCCTCCTTGGCCAGGCGGCTGGTGCGGACGAGATCGAGGACCTCCTCGAGCAGGGTCTGGCGGTCCTCGCGGGTGTCGCCCAGCGCCCCGAAGCGCGCCGCGTCGCAGCGGTCGAGCAGGTCGCGGAGGCGCTCGACGTCGGCCGGCGGCACGTCCTGCTGCCCGAGCAGGCGCAGCAGCTCGGGCCGCGGCAGGCCCACGCCCTCGGCTCCCGCCCGCTCGACGGCGAGCTCCTGCAAGAGCTTGCCCAGCGTGCCGTGGAAGCCCTTGCCGCTCTCGACCGCTCGCTCGGCGGCGTCGATGAGCTCGCGTTGCCGCTCGCGTCGGCGCGCGCGGGCGCGCGCGTGCTCGTTGGCCCCGAAGCGCCGCCACAGCGCCGCGCCGCCGAGGCCCGCGGCCGCCAGCGCGGGCACGGCGAGCATGCCGTAGAGCCAGCGCGAGGGCGTCAGCCAGCGGTCGCGCGGGGCGTGGCGGGGCAGGGCGTCACCCAGCACCAGCGGCTCGAGCGGCTCGCCCTCGGGCTCGGGGGTGGGGTCCGGGGCCGGCGCGGGCTCCTGCGAGCCCGTCACGGTGAGTGCGATGGGCTCGGTCCGCGCCACCTCGTAGCGCTCGGTGGAGGGGTCGAAGAACGCGAGCGTGTGCGCAGGGATGGTGAGCGTGCCGCCGTGCTCGGGGATGAGCAGGAACTCGTAGTGCCGCTCGCCGCCGAGCACCGTGCCCTTGCGCAGCTCGGTCTCGATCTTGGGCTCGTAGCGACGCACGCCCGCGATCTCGGGCCATGGACCCGGGTCCACGAGCTTGACGTTGCCCTCGCCAGCGATCGTCACCCGCAGCGTGATGGGCTCATTGGCCGCGATCTCGGAGCGGTCGACCGAGGCGGCGATCGTGAAGCGACCCACGTTGTTGGGCGAGAAGCCGGCGGGGCGGCTCTCGGCGGGCAGCGGCAGCACCTCCACCGTGAGCGCCGGCGACAACAGGCGCTGGCGCCCTCCCACGCTCAGCTCGGCCGAGCCGATCTCGAGCGTGCCCGCTCGCTGCGGGAACAGGGCGCGGCGCAGGCCGGGGCGCACGCGGTAGTCGGTCACCCCCACGCGCTTGATCACCGGCTCGCCCTCGGGCAGCTCCTCGGTGAAGAAGTCGGTGAAGCTCGGCGGCTTGCGCAGGTGGATGCCGAGGAACGAGCGCCGCTCGTACACGTCGAGCGCGTACGTGAGCTGCTCGCCGACGTAGACCTTCTCCTTGTCGACGGTGGCCCACAGGAACACGGGCCCCGACGCTTCGGTGGGGTCGCGCCCGCCGGGGGTGGCGGGCAGCTCCTCGTCGGCGGCCACCACCTCGAGCACCGGCACGTTGGACTCGACGGTCTTGCCGTCGACCTCCACCTCGAACCCGAGCTCGAACTTGCCGGGCACCTTTGGGGTGATGAGCGCCGAGACCTTGCGGGTGCTGATGCGCCCGGCCGGGCCGGCGAAGAGGTCGCCCGACCAGCCGCCCACGGTCTGCACCGCGCTCACCTCGAAGTCGTCGATGAGCGCCTGGGGCCACGGGATGTCGGCGGGGGCTCGCGCGCCGCGGACCTCGATCGACAGCGTGAGCTGCACCGGCTCGCCCACGCGGGTGGTGGTGGAGCTGAGGCTCGCCTCGGCCACGACGTCGGCTGCGCGGGCCGTCGACGAGCGACCCACGAGCGGCGCGGCCATGCCGAGCGCGAGGGCGTGGCCGAGGGCGCGCGTGAAGCTGCGTCGCGATGCGTGCATCTACCAGTCCTCCTTGGGCGGGCGCACGCCGCCCAGCGGGCGGTCGAGGATGAACTCGTCCTGCTCGTCGAGCTCCTCGAGGGCCTTCTCGAGGTCCATCTGATCGAGGGGCGCAGGCTTGGGCGCCGGCGGAGGCTGCTTGCCGTCCTCGCCGTCGGGCGGCTCGGAGCCGCCGTCGGAGCCGCCCGGCTCGGGCGGCTGGCCGCTCGAGCCGCCGCCATCGGAGCCGCCGCCATCGGAGCCGCCGCCACTCGAGCCGCCGCCATCGGAGCCGCCGCCATCGGAGCCGCCGCCGCTCGAGCCACCCGTGTCGTCGGAGCCGCCGCCGTCGTCGGAGCCGCCCGTGTCGTCGGAGCCTCCGTCGTCCGAGCTGCCGCCGTCGTCCGAGCCGCCCGTGTCGTCTTGCTCGTCTTGCTCGTCCTCGTCCTCGTCTTGCTCGTCTTGCTCGTCTTGCTCCTGCTTGCGCAGGCGGGCGAGCTCGAGGTTCCACTTGGCGTTGGTGTGATCGGGGCGTGCCTTGAGGCACTCGACGTAGGCCTCGATCGCGGCGTCCCACTGCTCGGCATCGAAGGCCACGTTGCCGCGCTCGTAGAAGCCGCTGGCGCGCACCTCGGGGTCGTCGGCCTCGCTGGCCCGCTCGAACGCGCGGCGGGCCGCCTCGGCGTCGCCCTGGGCCAGCAGCACGAGCCCGCGATCGAGGCTGAGCTCGGGGCGATCGCCGTGGCGCGCGATCGCGGCGTCGAAGCGCTCGAGCGCGGTCGCGTGGTCGCCGGCCTCGTAGGCCTCGATGCCCGCCTCCACGTCGCCGTCGGGGCGCGCGAGCCGATCGGCGAGCCAGCCGGCGAGCAGCGCCGCGGCGAGCAGGCGGGCGCTCATGCAGACCTCCTCGTGGTGGTCGTGGCCGCGGGCTCGGCGGGGTCTTGGAGGGCCCGGCGATCGCCCAGGCCCAGCGCCAGGCACAGCAGCACCAGCGCGCTCACCACGGGGATCGCGAAGCCCTCGTCGTGGTGGACCTCGAGGGTGTCCTCTCGCTGGGTGCGCGACAGCTCCTCGAGCACGTCACGGACCTCGTCGAGGCTGAAGCGCTCGGGCTCCACCTTCACGTAGCGACCGCCGGTGAGCTTGGCGATCTCCTGCAGGAGCGGCTCGTCCAGCCGCGTCATGCGGAACTCGCCCGTGGCCTCGTCCTTGACGAAGCCGGTGGGGTTGCCGTCGTCGTCGAACGTCTGGATCGGCTCGCCCGACGTGGAGCCGATGCCCACCGTGTACACGCGCACGCCGAGCCGCGCGGCCTCTTGGGCGGCCTCGAGCGGGCGGCTCTGGTTGTCCTCGCCGTCGGTGAGCAGCACGATGGCCTGGCCGTTCTCGGCGGGCGGGATGTCGCCCGCGAGGGCCTCTTCGGGGTCGCGCTCGGGCTCGCTCCCCGGCGCCGGCAGGTCGTCCTCTCCGAGGCGAGCCTCCACCAGGAACGCGAGCGCGCGGGTGAGCGCCTTGCCCATCGCGGTGCCGCCGGGCCGCTCGAACCGAGGATCGGCGTTGGCCAGGTAGAGCTTGAGCAGGCGCATGTCGGGGGTGACGGGGAAGCCCCGTGCCGCGCCGGCGAACACCACCACCCCCACGTGGTCGCCGCGCTCGCCGGCGTCGTCGAGGAAGCGGCCGAGCTCGGCCTCGAGCCGCTCGCTCCGCGACGGGTACACGTCCTGCGCGAGCATCGACTTGCTGTAGTCCACGGCGAGCACCACGTCGAGGCCGCTGGCGGGGATGCGACGGGTGGTGCCGCCGTACTGGAGGCGCATCAGGCCCAGGCCGACCAGCGCCACCGCGAGCGTCATGGCCACCGCCACGAGGACGCGGCGACCGTGGTGCACCGTGCTCACCAGCCGGGTCACGAGGGCGGGGTTGCCGAGCGCCAGGGCGGCCCGTCGGCGCTCGCGCGCGGCCCAGCCGAAGGCGAGCGCCACGAGCGGTGCGGCCAGCAGCACCGGCCACAGCGCGTTGGATTCGAACACCACCTCGTCGAGCGTACCGAGCGACTCGGGTTCGCCGAGGCCCAGGAGCCACGGGGCGAGGGTGGCGGCGAGCATGGTCACGGGAACCTCCGCAGGCGGGTGGTCCGCAGCGCGACCTCGAGCAGCAAGAGCGCGAGCGCGGGCCAGAGCAGCAGCTGGAACAGCTCGGGGTGCACCGGCTTGCCCTCGATGGTGGAGCGCTCGAGCTTGTCGAGCAGGTCCTGGAAGCTGCCCTGGAGCGCCTCGCGATCGACGGCCGTGTAGGCGTAGCCGCCCGTGATGCTCGCGATGCGCTCGAGCCGGGCCGGATCGATCGAGCCCTCGTCGAGGCCGTGGCGGCCGATGAGCACCGTGTACACCGTCACCCCGCGGCTGGCGGCCTGGCTGGCGGCCGTGTCGGGATCGAGGCCGTCGGCGTTGTGCACCCCGTCGGTGAGCAGCACGATCACCTGGCTCTCGGCGGTGGATTCCTCGAGCCGGTTGAGCGCCATGCCCAGGCCCGCACCGATGGCAGTGGTGCTGCCGTCCATCACCCCGAGCCGCAGCCGCCGCATGAGCGTGCGCAGCACGCCGTGATCGAGGGTGAGCGGGGCCACCGTCGACGCCGTGCTGCCGAACGCCACGAGCCCGATGCGGTCGCGCGGGCGCCGGCGGATGAAGTCGTCGATGACCGCCTGGGCCGCGCCGAGGCGGTTGGGGATCATGTCGGGGGTCTCCATCGAGTCGGAGAGATCGAGCACGATGACGACGTCGATGCCCTGGTGCTGGACGTAGTCGTTGCTGCGGGTGGATTGCGGCCGCGCGAGCGCGGCCACCAGGAGCACCGCGGCGGCCAGCCGCAGCCCGTCGGGCAGGTGCACGAGCCGCGTGGCCCAGCCGCCCGACACCCGCCGCAGCGTCCGCACCCGCGAGTAGCGGAGCGTGGGGGGTCGCGGGGCCCTCCACGCGCGCAGCACGACCGCGAGCACCGGCACCACGGCGGCGAGCGCCCACCACGGCCGCGCCCACATCACGTACCGCAGCCCGCTGCCGGTGTGCAGCGCGAGGCCTCCCAGCACGAGCGCGAGGGCGAGGGCGGCGAAGCCGAGGATCGGGCCGAGGGATCTCATGGCGGCGGGGCCTCCGGGGGCGCGGCGTCGGGCCCTCCTGCCTGGGGCGCGGCGTTGGGCTCGGCGGGCGCGGGCGCGGCGATGGACGTCTGCACCATCTCGCGCACGCTCGCGAGCGCGCCGCGGGCCTCGTCGTCGGGCGGGGTGAAGCGAGCGAACTTCACCAGGTCGCAGCGCTGGAGGAACGCGATCACGTCGTCGGGCGACAGCGGGGCCAGGCGCTTGCCGTCGACGAGCAGCGCGCGGCGGATCTCGTCGGTGGTGCGATCGAGCGCCTCCACGCCGAAGCGGCCCTCGAGGTAGCCCTTGGCGATCTCGGTGAGCTCGACGTAGTAGCGCTGCACCTGGCCCTGCGCGAGCAGCTCGCCGCGCTCGAGCTCGTCGAGGGCCTCGAGCGCGAGCTCGTGGGGGGGAATGGGCGGCGGCGCGGGAGCGGTGCGATCGCGGGCCCACAGCCGTCGCAGGACGAGCCAGGCCACCAGCGCCACCAGGAGCGTGGCCAAGGCCGACAGGATGACGGTCTCGGTGAGCGTGTCGGGGTACTCGCGCGAGATCGGCGGGTCCTCGCCGCGGCGCCGGGGGTCGGTCTCGTTGGCCAAGAGCGACTCCACCGTGAACGGCCGCGCCGGGATCACCATGGAGTGCACGGCCCCTTCGGCGTCGATCCACGTCAGCGGGAACGAGGGGATGGTGGCCGGGCCCACCTCGAAGCACTGCAGCAGGATGCGGAACGTCTTGCGCAGGCCCTCGCCGGTGGGCTCGGCCTCGCCCTCCTCGGTGCTGACGTGGTGCAGGGGCAGCAAGCCCAGGCGCGTGGGGAGGTTGACCCGCACGTCGCGCGGGTAGGCGGCCACCACCTCGAGCACCAACAGATCGCCCACGTTGGACGGATCGGGCGACAGCCGCGTGGTCACGGCGACGGGCCCGTCGCTCACCACGGGCGTCGCAGTGGGCGCGGGCGCGGGTGCTGCGGGCGCAGGCGCAGCGGGTGCTGCGGGCGCGGGCGCGGGTGCTGCGGGCGCAGGCGCAGGCGCGGGTGCTGCGGGCGCGGGCGCAGGCGCAGGCGCGGGTGCTGCGGGCGCAGGCGCAGGCGCAGCCACGGCCGCGTGCGCAGCCGCGACGCCGAGCAGCACCCCCAGCCCGAGCGCGCGCGGCCTCATGCGCGCAGCCTCCGGTTGCGCCGGGCGAAGAAGGCGACCAGCGGCTTCTGCCAGTCGTCGCCGCAGCGGATGCTCATCATGGGCAGCGAGAGCTTGCGCATCAGGCGGTCGATGCGGCGCCGCTCGGCCTGGACCTCGCGACGGTAGCGCTCGCTGCGGCCGGCGCTGAGGTCGACGACGTCGTAGCCGCCGAGCCCGAGCAGCTCGAGGTCCTCCACGGTGAGCAGGCCCAGCGCGGGCAGCTCGAGCTCGAGCGGGTCCTCCACGCGGATGGGGATCACGTCGTGGCGGCGCTTGGCCACCTTGAGCGCGTGCTCGAGCCGCTTCTCCTGCTCGGCCCCGCCCTCGTCGGGGTGGCCGAGCGCGTCGACGAAGTCGGACACCAAGATGGCCACGCCGTGGCCCTTGTGCAGCCGCGAGAGGTACTCGAGGGCGATGGCGGGCGAGGTGCCGCGGTGCTCGGGCGCGTGGCTGAGCACGCGCTGGATGACCGACAGCACGTGCTTGCGTCCGCTGCGGGGCGGCACGAACACCTCCACGCGATCGGTGAAGCCGATGAGGCCCACGCGGTCGTTGTTCTGCACCGCCGAGAACGCGAACGTGGCGGCCAGCCGCGCCACGAGGTGGCGCTTGTCGTGCTCGCGGCTGCCGAGATCGAGGCTGGCCGACATGTCCACCAGCAGCATCACCGTCAGCTCGCGCTCCTCGGTGAACAGCTTGATGTGGGGGACCCCGGTGCGCGCGGTGACGTTCCAGTCGATGGCGCGCACGTCGTCGCCGGGCTCGTAGGCCCGCACCTCGGCGAACGCGATGCCCTGCCCGCGGAACGCCGACTGGTACGACCCGGCGAGGTGCTGCGTGACCAGCCGCGAGGTCTGGATCTCGATGCGCCTGATCTCGCGCAAGAGCTCGGCCGTGCGCTCGCGTGCCTCCTCACGGGCGTCGAGCGGCGGGCGGGAGGGGCCCTGCGGGGCCCGGCTGTGCGAGAGGGCGACCACGGGGCAACCGCTTCCTTACTACGGCACCTGCACGTGCTCGAGGATCTGCCGGGTGATCTGCTCGACCGTCTTGCCCTCGGCCTCGGCCTCGTACGTGAGGATGATGCGGTGGCGCAGCACGTCGGGGGCGATGGCCTTGACGTCCTCGGGGCTCACGTAGCCGCGGCGCCGCATGAACGCGTGGGCGCGCGCGGCCAGCAAGAGCGAGATGGTGGCGCGCGGCGACGCGCCGAAGTCGATGAACGGCTCGAGCTCGGCCAGGCCCGCCACGCCGGGCCGCCGGGTGGCCCCCACCACGTCGACGATGTAGCGCCGCACCGGCTCCTCGACGATGATCTCGTCGAGCGTCTTGCGCACCGCCTCGATGTCGGCCGGGCCGATCACCCGCTGCGGCTCGGGCTTGGGGGCCTCGGGGCTGGTGCCCATGCGGCCCATGATCTCGAGCTCTTCGCTGGCCGAGGGGTAGTCGACCTTGATCTTGAACATGAAGCGATCGAGCTGGGCCTCGGGCAGGTTGTAGGTGCCCTCCTGCTCGATCGGGTTCTGCGTCGCCAGCACCAAGAAGGGGTGCGGCAGCGGATGGGTCGTCAAGGT
>WBZL01002340.1_pt1 | contig 18573 bp, 15 predicted proteins | sample 5204291 | NCBI WGS metagenome assembly WBZL01 (sample SAMN12344345, study PRJNA552823) | activated sludge metagenome | biome: Activated sludge suspended growth; feature: Nitrification reactor; material: Wastewater; isolation source: activated sludge from nitrification reactor of wastewater...
CGCCATCGCGCGCGCCGGTCGGCCGCGTTACAGCTTCGATCAAACCGATCCCCTGGAGTTGCCGCCCCACGTCCGGGCGGAGGGCTTACGCGCCTTGGCCGTGATCCCGATCTTGCACGAAATCAATCAGGCGTTTGGCTACATCCCCCCCGAAGCATTGGGGAAAATCCGGCGGTTGATCAACGCCCCGGAAAACGGCGTCTTTCTGGCCGACAGCCACCTCTACGGCATCGCCAGTTTCTACCAAATGTTCTCCCTAAAGCCCACCGGGAAACATGTCATCCGGTTTTGCGAAAGCGCACCCTGCCACGTCGTCGGGGCACGGGAAGTGTTCGAGGCCATCCAACACCACCTGGGCCTCCAACCCGGCGAAACTACACCCGACCATCATTGGACCCTCCAAACTACCAGTTGCATCGGCGTGTGCAGTGTCGGCCCGGTGTTTTTGGTGGATGAAGATATTTACGGGAACGTGACCCCGGGAAAAGTGCCGGGAATTTTGGCAAAGTATCAATGAGCATTTTGATTAACGATCCCCGCCCGGCGATGAAGTCGCCGGGCTACAAAACCACGCCGGATGAATCTGGCTCAACCTGTCTTTCAGGATCAAGCCCGTTTCAACGGGCGTCGTTTCGTAGCCGGGGGGTTCAACCCCCGGCGGGCCGAAATAAAACTATACCCAAAATAAACGAACGAGGTACCCCATGAAACCCACCCGTTCTTTGGTGCTGGTCTCCAACGATCCGATCAGTGTCGCACGTGGCGCGGAAGGGGTCTTCCGCGCCTTGCAGGCCGAAATCCGCGCCTTGAAACTAGACGATGAAATCAAAGTCAGCACCATCAGCGACATCGGCAAGCGCGAGGACCTGCCCCTCGTGATGATCTATCCCGAAAGCGTGATGTATGGCCCGGTCACCGCCGACGACGTGAAAATGTTGGCGGAAGAACATCTCCGGCAGGGGCACATCGTCAAAACGTTGTTGGGGCGGAGTCATGAACCGTTGGGGGAACTCGCTTGGCTCCGCACCCGCTCGGGGACGTTACCCGTTCAGCAACGCGTCGTCCTCCAGCGGGCGGGAATCGTAGACCCCGAAAGCCTGGACGATTACCTCCTCCACGACGGATACCAGGCTCTGGGCAAAGCGTTCTTCCAAATGACCCCGCAAGCCGTCATCGCCGAAGTGGAAAAATCCGGGTTGCAGGGACGTGGGGGCGCGGGATTCCCGACCGGGCGGAAGTGGGGGTTCGTTCGCAGTGCGCCCGGCACGCCCAAGTACGTCATCTGCAACGCCGACGAAAGCGAACCCGGCACGTTCAAAGATCGCCTCGTGCTGGAAGGCGACCCGTTCAGCCTCATCGAGGCGATGACGATTGCCGCGTATGCCGTCGGGGCGGAAGCCGGATACATTTACATCCGGGGCGAGTACCGGCTCGCGTACCAGCGGCTGGAAAATGCCATTCATCAGGCGGAGGCACGCGGCTTGTTGGGCGAGGACATTTTTGGGCAGGGTTTCAATTTTCATATCCATTTACACGCCGGGGCCGGGGCGTATATCTGCGGGGAAGAAACCGCGCTGATCGAATCCATCGAAGGCAAGCGTGGGCAACCCCGCGCCCGCCCGCCGTACCCGCCCACCTACGGACTGTGGGGCAAACCCACGCTGGTCAACAACGTTGAAACGCTGGCGAACGTCCCCTCCATCATCCTCAACGGTGGGGAGTGGTATCACCAGTTTGGGACGGAAAAAAGCCGGGGGACGAAGGTCTTCACCATCATGGGCAACGTCAACTTTACGGGCGTGATCGAAGTCCCGTTGGGCATTACCCTGCGCGAGGTGATCGAAATCTACGGCAAAGGGATGAAACGCGGGCGGCAACTCAAGCTCGTGCAGTCCGGCGGTTCGAGTGGTTCGATTGTCCCTGCGAGTTTTCAGGACATCCCCGTGGACTTTGAATCCTGGCGCAAAGCGGGCGTTTCGCTCGGTTCCGGGGCGCTGTTGATTTGCGATGAGCGCACCTGCGTCGTAGATTTGGCAAAAGTCCTGCTCCAATTTTTCCGGTTTGAGTCCTGTGCCAAGTGTGTGCCCTGCCGGGTGGGAACCCAACGCCTGTACGAGATCATCACCGACATTTCCACCGGCAAAGGCACCGCGGATGACTACATCCGGTTCGAGCAACTGACTGAGATGCAATCGCTCGGGCTGGACATGGAATTGATCTCCAACTGTGGCCTGGGCCAGACCGCCTCCGTCGCCATCCGCGATATTTTGAAACACTTCCGCGCCGAAGTCGAAGAGCATGTTCGTGATCATGTTTGCCGCGCGGGCGTGTGTAAAATGCCTGCGTAAACACGAAGGTACACAGATGGCATAGCTTTTGTGATTATCAATTGATACGTAGCATCCTGAGCGGAGCGGCAAATGACTCGACTCTTCAATTTACCCGTGTCTAGCGCAGTCGAAGGATGCGGGTTGTGCAAATCGGCCTCGTTTGTGTAAACCGCACCCTTCGACTGCGGGTTTCGACTTCGCAAAGCCTCCGCTCAACCCTCCGCTCAGGGCGCTACCGGATGGTATGCGTTGAACGACAGCATCCTGAGCGGAGCGGCAAATGTCCCGACTCTTCAATTCACCCGTGTCCAGCGAAGTCGAAGGATGCGGGTTGTGCAAATCGGCCTCGTTTGTGTAAACCGCCCCCTTCGACTTCGGGTTTCGACTGCGCGAAGCCTCCGCTCAACCCTCCGCTCAGGGTGCTACCGTATTTTAGAAATCGCGCCTTCTGCGTACCTTTTCATTTAGGAGTGCTGAATGATAAGCCTCACCATCAACGACCAGCCCCTCGCCGTTCAAGAGGGCACCACCGTCCTGCAAGCCGCCGCATCCATCGGGATCACCATCCCGACCCTGTGCTACCACAAAGACCTTTCGCCCTTCGGCGGGTGTCGCTTGTGCGTGGTGGAAGTTCGGGGAGCGCGCCTGCCCATGACCGCGTGCATCCTCCCCGTCAGCCCCGGGCTGAATATCCAAACCGAAACGCCCGTGGTCATCTCCTACCGCCGCGCCGTCCTCCGCATGATGCTCTCCAACTACTACGACGCAGGCTACAAACAACTCAACGGCAAAACAGACCCCGATCACGATAACGAACTCTTTCGCTGGGCCAGACGATACGACGTGGATATCGAAAGCGCCAAAGCGAAAAAACCGCGTTTCCCCGTAGACAGCGACCCCAACCCCTTCGTCTGGGTGGACATGAACAAATGTATTCAATGCACTCGCTGTGTCCGGGCCTGTGCAGAAATCCAGGGGCGGTTTGTTTGGTCGCAATCGTACCGGGGCTATCAGGCGCGTATCGTCGCCGGAGCCGATGCCACCATGCTGGCCTCGCGCTGTGAATCGTGCGGGGCGTGCGCGGTGTACTGCCCCACCGGCGCGCTGGACGACAAACTCGCCATCCGCGCGGGGCAGGCCGACCGGATCGTACCCACCACCTGTGCGTATTGCAGTCTCGGTTGTCAGTTTGATTTGAACGTAAAGGACGACATCCCCGGCGGGCGTGTGATTCGGGTCACATCCCGGCGCGACCCCTATCACCCCTTGGTAAACGGCCTGCACCTGTGCCTGAAAGGGCGTTACGGCTACGAATTCATTCACCACCCCCGGCGGCACACCACGCCCCGCGTCCGCCAGTATCTCCTCGATGGGACACCCCGCCCCAAAGACCGCGGCCCGCTCGTCGAAGTGGACTGGTCAACCGCCTTCAAAATCGCCGCGCAACGCCTCCGCGAGATACGCGACACCCACGGCGGCGCGCAAACCGGCGTTCTGGCCTCCGGCAGACTGCTGAACGAAGAGAATTTCCTGCTCAACAAATTCGCCCGGCAAATCCTCGGCACCCCACACATTGACTGTGCCGCCCACCTCTACCATCCCAGCGTCGTAGATGGCCTGATGGAAGCCGTCGGCGTGCCCGCGATGACCCAATCCCTCAACGACCTCACTCACCACGCCGCCTCCCTGCTGGTGATCGGCTCCAATCTGACCGAACAGCACCCCGTCCTGGGCGCGCACGTCCGCCAGGCCGTCCTGCGGCGCGGGGTCAAGCTGATCGTCGCCCACCCCAACTTCATCAACCTCGACGAATACGCCACCCTCCGCCTCACCCACCACCCGCACACCGAAACCACCCTGATCAACGGGCTGATTCACCTTCTGCTCGCGAAGGGTTGGATTGATCCCGCCCCTGACCACCTCGCCGAATTTGACGCCTTCCCCCCCGCGCGCGTTGCCGAGATCACCGGCCTCGCGGTCGCCGATCTCGAACGGGGCGCGGAACTCCTCGCGTTGCACCGTCCCACCGCCGTCCTTTGGAGTGTGGATTTGGCCGAACCCGGCCTGACGCAGGAAACCATCCACGCCCTCGCCACTCTGCAACGTCTGTTGGGAAATCTTGACTGTCTCGGTGGCGGGCTGAACCCCCTTCGCAGTCAAAACAACAGTCAAGGTGCGTCCGACATGGGGTGCCTGCCCGCTTATTTGCCCGGTTACCAGTCCGTGACTGATGAAACCGCGCGCCACGCCTTCCAAGACGCGTGGGGCGTTGATCTCCCTCCCGCCCCCGGCTTCGCCGCCCCCGAAATGCTCGCGGCCGCCCGCGCGGGCCAGATCAAAGCGTTGTACATCGTGGGGGAGGACATCTTAAACAACACCCCCCAGGCCGCCCAAATCCGGCAGGGGTTGGAAACCTGCGAATTCGTCCTGGTGCAGGAGATCATGCCCTCGGACACCAGCCGTTACGCGGACGTGATCCTGCCCGGGGTCAGTTTCGCCGAAAAAACCGGGACGTTCACCAGCACTGAGCGCCGGGTGCAGATGGTGAATCAGGCGATCAAACCCCTTGGGGGTGCGCGTCCCGATTGGCAGATCATTGCCGAATTGGCTCGCCACGTGCAGAGGGACGTACCCCCTTCCAAAGCGGAGTATTCGAGTTGGATGTATGGGAATACCGCTCAAATCATGCGTGAAATCGCCGCGCTCACGCCGATTTATGCGGGGATTTTTCATCCCAGACTTGCGCTGGAGCAAGGTTTATGTTGGCCTATCGAGAAAAAGATGAGGAAAGAAGCATTCGTATAGTCCCCTTTTCAGGTTTTTAGCCCGTCATCGGGGGCGATTCGCCAGCAGACTCTGGCACAGCCGCACCCCCGTCATCGCGTCCGTCACCCAGGCATCGCCCCCGATGTACTGGCAAACCTGCTCGTTCAGTTGATTGCCCCCCAAAATGATCGGCGTGGCGACAATTTGCGGGTCAGCGCTCCCCCGAAGGAGGCGCACCGTCTCCCGCATACTATCGAACGAACTGGTAATCAGGCCGGATAACCCAATCAAATCTGGCTTAAGGTGGATGGCCTTGTTCAAAAACTCTTGAGGGGGCACATCTACCCCCAAATCGTAGACGGTGAACCCATAACTGGTGAGTAACAAGCTGAGGTTGTTTTTCCCGATGTCGTGAATATCCCCCGCCACTGTGCCCAATAAAATCGTCCCGGTTTCATGCCCGGTGAATTTGATTTCGATGATCGGGGACAGCAATTCCATCACCTCGCGGAATATCTCCCCCGCCATGATCAAGCCCGATAGGTAATACTCCCGCCGTTCGTACCGTTCGCCCACCTGCCGCAATCCTTCCTGACAGTCTTCCACAATGTTGAGGGGATCATCATTCGCCGCCAACCGGGTATGGACCAGCGCGAGCACTTCTTGCTCTCTCAGATCGGTAATTTTGTGAATCAGATCAGTGCGATATTCAGGAAGGTTTGAAAAAACAGGCATCACTTTTATGTCTCGAAGGTCAATCCTGAAGCCCCACGTGCGCGGTAAACCGCAAACGATCACTGGGGATGATGAACCAGCCCCAACTGAGAGGGCGGTTTTCAAAATCAAAAAATACGTGTTCCAGATAAAACGCCGCCGAAGGAAGGGTCCGTTTCAACAAGTCAGCCTCTTCCGCATTCATCAGCGCGGCCTCAATGTTCAATTGTCCATATTTGAGCAGGGTGTTGTCCCCGCTCATAAACAATCCTTGCAACGAAGTCACATCCATCTCCGCTTCGACAATCGGACGGGTGGGATCGTAAACCAGATACCCCCGGTGATAAAAAACCGGCTCCCCATCTCGGCTGAACAACCGGCGCAGGTAAATGGTGTGCGCCCCGACCGGAATCTCCAGTTTGCGCGCGGTGCGTTCATCCGCGGAGACCACCCGCACATCGAGCAGGCGGATGTCTTCCTCCGTGCCCTGACTGAATAACTTTTGCAAATCTTGCAGGTCAAACATCGCGGTCCCCAGTTCGAGTTCTTTGACAAACGTCCCCTTCCCCTGCGCGGTGCTGACCACCCCCTGATCGGCGAGCAAATTGATCGAGCGCCGTACCGTCATCGGGCTAATGCCGTATCGCTGAACCAACTGCGCTTCCGACGGGAGTTGATCCCCCGGTCGAAATACGCCCTCGGCAATCTGGCGACGCAAAATCTTCGCCAATTGCAAGTACGCGGGTTCATACGCGTCCCGGTCAATCTGATAAGAAGTTACATTGGGGTCAATCATTTGACTGGTCATACAAAAAAATTCTACATCAACAAATCACCTATCTCACGCATCACGTTTCACGTTTCACGCCTCACTTCTCCCCCATTTTATCCCTCATCTCGTCTAATCTGCAACCTTCTTGACAACTCCCCTAGAGAAGTGTAAACTAACAAAGTGAACTTCCCTATATAACTATACAAGTAATTAAGCGTGATGTCAATGGAGATCAATCCCAAGCGCACCAAACTCCTGGCCTGTGCCACCGTCATCGAGGAGATGTACCCCTTCATCCCCCCCGAATTGACCTACGAAGTCCTCGATTTCGGTCTGCATTTGCGCCCCGGTGGGTTACGGAGCACCCTGCAAGAATCCATTGACGCCGCATCCGCCTGCGGGGATTTTGACACCGTCATTCTCGGATATGGCCTCTGCTCGATGGCGCTCATCGGCCTCAAAGCCAACAACTGCACCGTTATCACCCCCCGCGTGGATGACTGCATCGCCATCTTCCTCGGCTCCAAAAAAGCCTACACCGAACAAAACAAAAAAGAACCCGGCACCTACTACCTCACCAAAGGTTGGATCGAAGTCGCCGACACCCCCTTCAACGAATACGAAAATCTTATCCCCAAATACGGCGAAGAACGCGCCAAACGCATCATGCACACGATGCTCAAACACTACAAACGTATCGTGTACATCGACACCGGCCACGCCGACAATCGCCCGTACATCGAATACGCCCGCAAAACTGCCGAGCAGTTCAACCTGCAATATGAAGAAATGCCCGGCTCCAACACCCTCATCCAAAAAATGCTCTTCGGCCCGTGGGACGAAGAAATCCTCGTCGTCTCCCCCGGCCACACCATCACCTACATGGATTTCAGGAATGATTCCTCTCCAACTTCCGAGGGGTGACCCCTCCCGAAAGGAAACATTCCCCCTGACTCAGACCCCGGAAATTTGATGCCCACCCCCTCCGCTTACGAAGTCCAATTCCAGCCCGTCGGCAAACGCGTCACCGTGCTCGCCGAAACGACCCTGCTGGACGCCGCCCGCCAGGCCGGAATTGATCTGACCTCCGCCTGCGGAGGCGAGGGCAACTGCGGACAATGTCAGGTGGTCGTCCTCACGGGCGAGGCCACCCCGCTCAACGCCGACGAAGAATTTCTCCTCAGCGAAAAAGACCGGGCCGAGGGCTATCGTCTCGCTTGCTGTACCAAAATCCTCAGCGAAGTCAAAATCCACCTTCCCAAAGACTCCCTCATCACGGGGCAACGTCTCCAGGTGGAAAGCAACCTCCGCACCTTCCCGCCCGACCCTCTCATCCAAACCTACGCCGTCGAAATCCCCCCGCCCACGCTAAACGACATCCGCGCGGACTTCACCCGATTGGTGGAGACGCTGGCGGAACATAGTTTCTCCGGGGGGACGGCGCCCCTTCCGGTCATGCGAACCCTCTCAGGCACCCTCCGCACGACGGGCTGGAAAGCGACCGTATTTGCGCGGGGTACGGAAATCCTCGCGGTGCGCCCTCCCGATCAACGTCCGCTCGGCTTCGCGGTGGACCTCGGCACAACAAAAATCGCCGCCTTCCTCGTTGATCTCGAAACCGGCACCACCCTCGCCACCGGCAGTACCCCCAACCCCCAAATCAGCTACGGCGAGGACGTGATCAGCCGCCTCAACTACGCCTACCGCAATCCTGACGGCGGCCACCTCCTCGCCCAAAAAGTCCACCAAACCCTCGACGAAATCCTCGGCGACCTGCTCAATCAGGTGGGCGCAGAACGCGCGCAAGTGGTAGACGCCTGCATCGTCGGCAACACGGCAATGACCCACCTGCTGTTGCAACTGCCCATCCAACAACTCGCCAAAGCTCCCTACGTCGCCGCCACCAGCCACGCGCTGGACGTGCCTGCCCCCGAACTTGGCCTGGGCATGGCCCCAGGCGCAACCGTTCACATCCCCCCCACCATCGGCGGGTTCGTGGGCGGCGATCATGTGGCGATGGTCCTCGCCAGCGACCTCGACGAGAGCGAAAAAATCACCCTGGGGCTGGACATCGGCACGAACACCGAAATCAGCCTGCGTCTTCCCGGTCAGGCCCAACTGACCGCCATTTCGTGCGCGTCCGGCCCGGCGTTTGAAGGGGCACACATCCGCGATGGGATGCGCGCCGCGTCCGGGGCGATTGAAAAAGTTCGGATTACTGCGAAAGGGTTGGAACTGACCACGATCAACGATGAACCTGCGGTCGGGTTGTGCGGGTCCGGCATTCTCGACACGATTGCCGAACTGTGCCGGGCAGGCCTGGTCGAAACGAACGGGCGGCTCAACAAGGATGGAAAAGGGGCGCGGGTGGGCGATCAGGGCACGGAATTTGTTTTGGTTCCGGGCAATCGAAGCGGGAGCGGGCGCGACATTGTGCTGACCCAAAAAGATGTCAACGAAATCCAACTGGCGAAAGGGGCGATCCAGGCCGGGTTGCAGGTGTTGTTGGAGCATACCGGGACCCCGCGCGAGGCCGTGCAAGAGGTGATCGTCGCGGGGGCGTTCGGGTCATTTTTAAATATCGAAAACGCGATCCGGATCGGCCTGTTCCCGGATTTGCCCAATGCCCAATACCGGCAGGTGGGCAACGCGGCCGCGCTGGGTGCGAAGTGGATCCTGATCTCGCGCGAGGCCCGTGCCCGCGCGGTGGAAATCGCCCGCCGCACGCACTATCTCGAACTGACGACGTATCCCAAATTCAATCGCCAGTTCGCCCGGGCGATGATGTTCCCGGAAAAGTAATCTCGGAGACCCGCATCCCTTCACTTTCGTTCAGGACAGGCCTTCGACTTCGCTGGAAGGTATTGAAGCCGAGAGTTGAGCAGTTTGCCGCTCAGGATGCTGTCGAAACAGAAATTTTCGTAGCGCAATTGGACAAATTGCGTTGGAGTGTGGAATGAAAATTATTGGAGAAAAAATCAACGGAACCCGAAAACGCGTCGCGCGCGCCATCGCGGAACGCGACGCTCCATATATTGCCGATCTGGCCAAAAAACAAGCCGACGCGGGGGCGACCTGGCTGGACCTCAACGCAGGAACCCACCCCAATCAGGAACCGGACGATCTGATCTGGTTGATCGAGGTCGTTCAAGGCGTCACCGAGACTCCGCTCAGTCTGGATAGTGCCAACCCGAAAGCGTTAAACGCCGTTCTGCCCGCCGTCCTCAAAACGCCGATGATCAACTCGATAAGTGGCGAACCCGAACGGCTGGAAGGAATTCTCCCGATTGTGGCGGCGCACGGGTGCCCGGTCATCGCGCTGGCGATGGACGGCAAAAAAATCCCCGAAACCGGCGAAAAACGGCTGGAAGTGATCCACAAAATTATGGAGGAAACGCGCAAAAGCGGCGTCCCCGACAGCAACGTGTACCTGGACCCGCTCGCGATGACGATCTCCACCAATACACAAAGCGCGATGATCGCGTTCGATACGATGCGCGCCGTCCGACAGGCGTACCCCGAAGCACACCTGACGATTGGCTTGAGTAATATTTCGTTCGGTTTGCCGGGCCGGTCGTTCATCAATCGATATTTTCTCAGTCTCGCCATCCAGGCTGGATTGGACAGCGCGATTTTAGACCCCCTCGACCGCGAAATTCAAGCCACCATCCTCACCACCGAACTCATCCTGGGCCGGGACAAACACTGTCTCAACTTCATCCGCGCCTCCCGCAAGGGCATTTTTGAACAGCCCGCCGGTGAGCCAGTAGGAAAGTGAGTGAGTCTGCAAGTCGGCAAACCAACTAACCAACTAACCAACCAACCAACCAACCAACCAACACCCTTCAACCCATTATTCAAGGAGTACCACCATGTCCCAAGAACTCATAGACGCAATCACTGAGATGCGCGAAGAGGACGCCCTAAAAATTGCGAATGATATGCTCGACGCAGGCACCAGCCCGCTCGAAGTGCTCGATTCCTGCCGTCTCGCGATGGAAGTGATCGGCAAACGCTTTGAAATGGGCGAATGTTTTATCCCCGAACTGATCCTAGCCGGGGAAATGCTCGCCCAAATTTCCACCGTCGTCAAACCCCATCTCAACCAGGCCTCCGCCGACAACAAGATCGGAAAAATCGTCATCGGCACCGTCGAAGGCGACATTCACGACATCGCCAAAGACATCGTCGCCTTCATGCTGGACATCAACGGTTTTGAAGTCACCGACCTGGGCGTTGACGTGCCCCCCGCGAAATTCGTCGAAACGGTCGAAAAAACCGGCGCAAAAATCGTTGGCCTGAGCGGATTCCTGACCCTGGCATACGACCCGATGAAAGCCACCGTGGCCGCTCTGCGCGAGACAGGCCGCGATGTCAAAATCATGATTGGCGGCGGACAGATTGACGAAGGCATCCGCCAATACACCGGTGCAGACGCTTACGGGCGTGATGCGATGGCCGCGGTGGCCCTTGCCAAAGAATGGGCCACCCAAGGATAGAGGAGTAAGCCATGTTTATCAGACCTGATAATTGGAACAAAATGACCCCCATGGAACGCCGTACGGCGCGCCTGGATGCGTGGCAAAATGCCCCCGTGCCCTTTGCCAGCCCCGAAGCCGAAGCGAACTACAAAGTACGTATCGACCGCCTTCGCAAAATTTACGATATGGAACCCCATGATCGCCCGTTAGCCGATGCGTTTATGGGTGCGAATGAGTATGTTGGCCGCCGCAGGGGGCTTACTGGCACCGATTTCGTTTACAACCATGGGAAAATGCTTGGCCCCTATGTGGATTTTCATCGAGAATTTCAGCCCGATGTCGCCGTGGGGATGCTCCCGTACCCTGGCAAATCCTGGGATATTTTGGGCTTTAAGAACTATGTATGGGGTGGGCAGAAACTCCCCGAAAATCTCGTCATCCAGGCTGTGGAAGGCGAATACATGACCGCCGACGAATACAAAGATTTCGCCGCCGACCCGACCGCTTTCTGGCTCAAACAATACTTGCCTCGTTCCTACAGTGCGCTTGGCCCCCTGGCAATGCTCCCGGACTTCACCCGCATCTCCGAAAGCGTGGACACCATTGACCTGCTCCTGCCGTTTGCCATGCCCCCCTTCCAGGAAATGCTCCACAAACTGATGGAAGCGGCAGGCGAATTGATGAAAGTATTAGGCGCGGTTGGGCAAACGATGGGCACAATTGCCGGGGAAGGCTTCCCCAGCATGGGCTTGAACATCGTCAAAACCCCGTTCGACTATCTAGGCGACACCTTACGCGGCACAAAGGGCATCTTGACCGACATGTATCGCCGCCCGAAGGACCTGCTCATGGCCTGCGAAGCCTATGTCCCCGTCCTGATCAAGGCCATCGTCGGCGCGAGTGACCGCTCGGGCGCGCCCGCCGCGCTCTACGTGCTCCACAAAGGCGCGGATGCGTTCATGTCCCAAACCCAGTTCGAGAAATTCTACTGGCCGACCTGGAAACAGGTCATGATGGGCTTGTACGAAGAAGGCATCACCAGCTACCTGTTCATCGAAGGCTCCTACAATAACCGTATGGAAAATCTGGCCGAAATGCCCGAAAAATCCCTGGTTTGCCACTTCGACAAATCCGACATGCGCAAGGCAAAGGAAATTCTGAGCGACAAATTCATCATCGCCGGGAATGTCCCCGCCTCGCTGATGTCCACCGGCACAACCGATGAAGTGCGTGCCTACTGCAACGATCTGGTGGACCTGTACGCCGATGCGCCCGCCTACATCATGGCACACGGGTGCTACTTCGAAAACACTACCGACGATAAAATGCGCGCGTTCTTTGACTCGGTCAAAAAGTAAACCCCCGTCTAAACCATTCACTGAGGCGTTGTAGCGCAGAGCGTTGCAACGCCTCTTTTTTTGTAATCGTTCAGATATATTTGAAGAATCCCCGAAAAAAAATGATGGGTGGGGGATAGACATCCCTCACCCATCATTTTTTTCGGAACTTTCTTCTCTAACAGAACGGTTACATTCTTTGACAAAATTCGGCTCTACCGGAAATTCTGGAAAAGAACCCAAATTTCACAAAGCCCTTACGTCCGATAATCCTGGCGAAGAAGCGCAAACAGACCATGATCGTAATACTGCCCATTCAGGGCGTGGTAATCGCGCATCAGCCCTTCCCGGACAAAGCCCAGGCAAGTGAGGAGAATAGCGGAACGGTCATTTTCCACGTACACAACAGCTTGAATGCGATTTAAGCCCATCTGCTCAAAACCATATGTCAACACCCGGCGCAATGCCTCGGACATCAACCCTTGCCCCCAGTGGGAAGGCGAAAGATCATAGCCGATTTCCGCGCGCTGATTTTGGTGGCTCCATTGATGGTAGCCGCACGTGCCAATCAAGCGGTTTTCGGTCTTGAGGTGGATGCCCCACCGGTTGTAACGGGACATGCCGTTGGGATCGAGATAAAAGTGGATGATCTCTTCCGCTCCGGCCCGGTCAGTCAAGGGGGGTTCGTCCAGCAGGTGTTGGGTGACGAGGGGATCACTGAAGTGGGCGAAGATGAAGTCGGTGTCCGCCAGGGTGAGAGGGCGGAGGAGGAGGCGTTCCGTCTCGAGGGTGGGGATGGCTTCTGGGATCATGGAGTTATCCCCGATATTCTACGGCTTTCAAAAAAGCGCGTGCCAGGAGGGTATGCCCTGTCAAATTGGGGTGAACTCGATCCCAGGCGAGGCTCATCGGATGCACAGTTTGCAAAAATACATCAAACGCGGCCTGAGTGTCCACGAAGAGGGCTTTGTGTTTACGGGCCAGTTGACGCACGGCGTGACCGTACTTATCCATCATTGCGCGCATGGGGTCGGTGCGCGAGGGTTCAATGAAGTAGGGGGTCATTAGCACCAACCCTTTGAGAGGGGGACGGGTCTTTTGCAGGAGACGATCAAGGGTGGTGGTGTATTCGTCCAGTGCGACGTGCTCTTCCGTGCGAAGGGGGGAATCAAATTGCCGCCAAACATCGTTGATGCCGATCATTACGGAGAGCCAATCGGGTTTGAGATTGAGCACGTCCGTTTGCCAGCGGGCGTCCAGGTCACGGATGGTGTTGCCGCTTGTGCCGACATTCAGGATACGGACGTGATGTTGGGGGTAGGAGGCGGTCAACAGGGCGTTGACCAGGCTGACATAGCCGTTTCCCAGGCCGGTGCCTTCGCCAACGGGGCGGGCGCGGTCGCAATCGGTGATGGAGTCGCCAATAAAGAGGAGTTTGCTTTTGGGTTGAAGGATCATTTGCGGGGAATTTTACCCCCGCACGCCGGTTTCCAGGGAGGAACCGTAGTCAAAAATGTGCAATCAAGGTTGTCAGGGAGGTTTCCAAGCGACCCGCACCCTTTGACTACGCAAAGCATCCGCTCAGGGTGCTGATGACATCTTTTGGCTCTACCGGAATTAACGGGATGGGAACCCGAATTTTGAAAAGGTTACGCGAATTCCGTTTCTGTGGAGAGGCTTTCCGGTTGCGGCGTGAAGAGGTGACGAATCAGGAGGCCGAGGGCGAGCAGGGCGACGACGGCAAGGAAGGGGAGCGGGACTGGTTCAAATCGGAATAAAAACGGGAAATAACTGAACAGGGAAACAAACTGGACCATGAGAGGGATGAAAAACCACCGTGGGAAGTAAAATCCAAAAATCAACGAAAAGACATCGGCCGGGTAAAAGTATCGGTCGTGCATTTTGGGAATGAAATAGGGCATGATCAGGGTGGAAATCAACGCCAGTTGGAGGATGGTGCTTTTTTGCAGGACAAGTTTACGGTGAGATGCTAGAAGGATAAACGCGCTGATGACGAGGGCGGCTCCCGCGAAGCCAAAAGGGAGCAGGGTATCGTACAACTCGTTCGGCAACCAGGTGTAGAGATTGGGGGCGTTCATCGTCAGCGACCGATAGGTTTCCCCCTGTGCGAGGTAGATCGTGAGGAGGTCTGGGAGCGGGCGTCCGACTGCCCAGGCGGGGATGATCAAAAGGAGGTACATGCCGGGAATCAGCAAAAAAGTTGCCCAGTGAATTTTCTTTTTCAGAAGAAGGATGATCAACAACGGAAAGAGAAAGATGGCCTGAAGTTTGATCGAAATTGCGAGGCCGAAGGCGATCAACGCCGGAATAGGCCGCTCACACAACAAAAAATAGACACAAGCCAGCAATCCGGTGGTGTAAATACCATCCGCCTGTCCCCAAAAGGCGCTGTTGAGAAACACCGTCGGGAGAAATAAAAAGGACAAGGTGGCGATCAGGGGAACTCTTCCCGTGGGATAACGAAAGCGAACGATTTTGAAGATAAAGACACTGGCGATGAGATCGAAAATTACAGAGATCAGCTTGATCGCGTACAACTTGGGGGTCGCGCCCAAGAGCGAGGAGGCGATCACCATCAAATACAGGTATGGGGGGGTATAGTTGGAGAACGGGAACTTAAGCGCAGACAGGCCACCATGTTGACGAATGAAATCGTACCAGGGGCCTGTATAAGCCCGGTAATCGTCATTTTGAAAATCGCGTAGACTGTATCGGAGCAGGAATGCTAAAATAAATCCTGCAATGACAATCAGAATCTCTAGCCAGCCATTTGACGTGTTTTTTTGTGTGGATTTTTCCGCTTTCATCAGTTTCTTGACAAGTGACCGACATTTCCGCTAAACTATCCGTGAACGTTCACGGAAAAGGTATTGTACTATGAAAAGAGCAACGATTGAAGATGTCGCCCAGGCCGCCGGTGTTTCGCGCCAGACGGTTTCGCGGGCGATGAATGATAAGAATGAGATCAGCCAGGAAACGAAAGAACGCGTGATGCGCGCGGTGGAAGAGTTGGGCTACCGGCCTAACCGCATGGCGCAGAGCATGGTTACGCAACGGACGCACGCGATTGGGATGTTAATGGCGGACATTACCAACCCTTTTTTCCCGGAGGTGACGCGGGGGGTGCAGGATGTTGCCCAGGCCAATGGGTATAACGTGTTCGTCTGCAATACGGATGACCGCGCCGATCTGGAATTACAGGAATTGCACTCTCTAGCCGCGCAAGGGGTGGATGGGATTATCGTATTTTCGCACAATTCCAGTGAAGAAAATATGCGGGCGTTCGCCGATAGCTACCAGCCGATGGTATTTGTCAATCGGGCGTTTGAACATCCCCATGTGAGTATTATGATGGTGGATAATTACCGTGGGGCACAAATTGCGGTGGACCATTTGGTCGCTCGACAACGGCAGAACATCGGGATGCTGACGAATAATAGCGCTTCTTACCGGACGTCACGCCGTTTGCTCGGCTTTCAACAAAGCCTCGCGAGTCATCAATTAGCTTGTACCGATATGCAAATCGTGCCTGAGGCGGCCAACCTGGATGGCGGGTATCGGGCCGCGCACCGGCTTTTAGATGCTTTTCCCGCCGTGGATGCGATTTTTACATACAACGATCTGATGGCGATGGGGGCTTTGCGAGCCTGTAATGAACGAGGGCGACAAGTGTCCGAAGATATTGCGATCATCGGATTCGACGATATTCAGTTTGCCCGCATGATCACGCCTGCGCTCACCACCATTCGGGTTGATAAATATGGGATCGGTCAAATGGCGATGAGCCGCGTCATGGAGATGATTAACGCCCCCGGAGAAACCTTTGAGGCGATTTTGATTGAGCCGGAATTAGTGATTCGGGAAACTGCTTAATCCTCGCAAAAGATCCGCTTGACAAAGTGGTATTTTTTTTGTATATTAACCGTGAACGTTCACGTGAACGTTCACGGTTTGTAAAAGTCCTAACAAAGGTGACTGTTCAGACATTTTTGAAGAATCCCCTAAAAAAGGATGAGAGGGGATGGTTATCCCCTCTCATCCTTTTTTAGAACTTACTTCCCTAGGCTGAACGTTTACCCAACGGAGTTTAAAACTTCAGGAGTGTGGCATATGCGTGCAGGATCCGCTTCCCAAGTGTCCTTTCAGGGGCGCCCCAAATGGGTCAAAGAATGGTTTTCAAAAGAAACCCTGGTGGCCTGGCTTTTTATTCTTCCCAGTTTGATCGGCTTTATCACGTTTTATGCCGTGCCAGCCGTGCGGGGGCTTTTTTTTAGTTTTACAGACTGGGATATGCTGAGTGATCCCAAATTCATCTGGTTTGACAACTATAAAGACATTTTTGCGGACAAAGAGTTTTGGCGTTCCCTCCGTGTGACCGCGTACTACGTTCTGTTGAACATCCCCGCGCAAACCGTTTTAGCGATTGGGTTGGCGGTCGTCATGGATCGGGTCGTCAAATCCACCCTGGTACGCAGTATCTTCATTCTGCCATGGCTGTTGCCCGCCGTGATCGTCGCCACCATTTGGTCTTGGCTGATGAATCCCAGCCTGGGGCCGATTGGCTCCATCTTCCGAATGCTGGGGCTGGAAGAGTTGTCGTTTCTCGGCTCGCCCGATCAGGCGATGCCTGCCATCGCTATCATCAACATCTGGCAGTACACGGGGAACGCGGCGTTACTGGTGTTTGCGGGATTGCAAACCATCCCCAAAGAGGTGTACGAAGCCGGATCAATTGACGGGGCCAGCGAGGGGCGCATGTTTTGGTCCATCACCCTCCCCCTCTTGCGGCCTGTGCTCGTGTTTGTGCTCGTCACCACCATCATTGGTTCGTTCCAGGTCTTTGACACGATTGCCGTCACCACGACGGGCGGCCCGGCAGGCGCGACCAGGGTGATTCTCTGGTACATCTTTGAATACGCCTTCAACCGGTTCCAAATGGGGTATGCCACCGCCGTTTCGGTGATTCTGTTCCTCATTCTCGTCACCATCACCTTCCTTCAAATGCGGTTTTTACGAGCGGATAGCTCAGATTTGGCCTAAGCCATCTGGAGAAACTCATGACATCCTCAGCGCTTTCTACATCCCCCGAACCCCGTCGTTGGAAAATTTCTTATGGTCGCCTCGCCGCCTGGATCATCGTTGCCCTGGCGATCTTCATCACCCTGGTTCCTTTTTGGTGGGTGGTACGGACCGCTCTTTCCACAAAGAAAGAACTTCTCGCCAATCCTGACTCCCTCCTGCCCGTTGGGTTTACCCTGACCAATTTTGGGCGGGTATTGGGCATGGTAGATACCCAAGCCGCCATCGCCGCGGGAGGGTCCGGGCAAAAAATCAACTTCTGGCTCTTCACCCGCAACTCCTTTATTGTTTCGATTTCCACCGTCGTGGGGCAAACGTTCTTCAGCACGCTGGCCGCCTATGCGTTTGCGCGGTTGAAATTCCCCTTCCGCGACAAAATTTTTCTCCTCTACCTGGGGGCGTTGATGGTGCCCGGAATTGTCACCCTGATCCCAAACTATCTCCTCATTCACCGCGACCTGGATTGGGGGAACACCTTCCTCGGGATCGTGGCCCCCAGCATCCTCATGTCCCCATTCGCCGTCTTTTTCCTGCGCCAATTCTTTCTGGGCATCAATCGCGAACTGGAAGAGGCCGCCAGTCTCGATGGTGCGAGCGTTTTTACCACTTTCTGGCGGGTCGTCCTCCCGATCAGTATGCCCCCCATCGCCACCCTCGCCCTCCTCACGTTTGTCAGCACGTGGAACACCTACTTCTGGCCCTCGCTGGTCGGTAAGGATGAAAGTGTACGCGTCCTGACCGTGGCCCTCGCCGTGTTCAAATCCCAGACTCCGCAAGGCGTCCCCGATTGGACGGGCATGATGGCCGCGGCCCTGATCAGTATGATCCCCACACTCGGGGTATTCCTGCTCTTTGGCCGCCGCGTGGTGAACTCCATTCAATTTACCGGATTTAAATAAGCCTCATTTTCTCAGAAGGAGGTGGCGCGTATTCGATAATCTTCACATTTTTATAAATCCTTGTTCTCACCAAATTTTTACCTTTACACCCTAACAAAGGACCCTCTCATGAACCTCAAAAAATCTCTTTACTCCTTATTGATGCTCCTCATCGCGATGAGCATGATCCTGGCC
>WBZL01002341.1_pt1 | contig 18573 bp, 18 predicted proteins | sample 5204291 | NCBI WGS metagenome assembly WBZL01 (sample SAMN12344345, study PRJNA552823) | activated sludge metagenome | biome: Activated sludge suspended growth; feature: Nitrification reactor; material: Wastewater; isolation source: activated sludge from nitrification reactor of wastewater...
CATCGCACCCCCCACCGGAAGAGCCAACCAATACCCGTCCGGCCACCCACCCACAAGCAAAGCAAGCCACACCACGAGGGGATACGCCAACGCCCCGGCCACGGTCGTCACCAGCGTCCATTGCGTCCACAATTTCCCTAACGGTTTCCATAATTCTACTGAATTCATATTTTTCTCCTCATAAAAAGCCGCTGTAACCGGTCGCTCACCCGCGCTTGCCACAAACGTAAGCGCAACCCACGCCAGAGTTTCAACGCCTCAAAACTTTCTTTTTCAGTGAGTGGATCGGGGGCATACGCCGCCCGCACAAAATAATCCGTCAATAAATGAACTTCTCGAATCAGCAACTTGGCACGCCCCTCGGCCAAATGAAAAGCTCGTGAACGAAAAGACAATTCAGACACCCGCAGAACAAACGCCTCCGCGAATTCGTACGGGGTCGCACCTGCCAGCGCCTCAACGCCCAACCGTTCCCCCGCGGGATAGAGATGGAAAAACAAACGGGCCACCATCTCATCCGGGGACAAATGCCGAAACCGCCAGACATCCCACAAATTCCATCCAGCCAAGCCCAATAATCCCAACCCGATCACCCCCACCACCCCCCATCCCGCGCGCCGCGCGGTCCGAACCCAAACCGGCTCAAACGGGGTCGCCGGAACCGGGTCAATCTCACTGAATTCTCCCGGTGTCTCCGTGCGGACAATCTCCGGTTGGCCGCCCGTCGGCTCAAAGGGAACCCACCCCACGCCCTCGAAATAAATTTCCACCCACGAATGAGCTTGGGCGGCGGTCACAATATACCGTTGATTCGCAGGATCATATTCCCCGCTGGCGTACCCCACCGCCAACCGGGCGGGCAAGCCAGACGCGCGGGCCAACACCACCATCGCTGTGGCGTAATAATCGCAATACCCCCGTTCCAAATCGAACAAAAAATAATCCACGATGTCTTGGTCCGACGGAGGAGGGGGCAGATCGAGCGAGTAGGTGATCGAGCGGAGATACCGTTCGAGGGCAATCGCCCGGTCGAAAGAGGTGGCTTGGGCAATCGTCACCGCGGCGGCGAGGTCATACACACGGGCGGGAATCCCTTCCGGGAGGGTGAGGTAAGTTTGGCGCACCCAATCCGGCAGGGGACTCGAAATTGTCCGCAATTGGGCGGGGCTGACCAACGGCACAATTGAATCGACTTGATAATCGCGTTGTTCCACCAACCCGGCGAATTGATCGGTGAAACGTTCCCCCGCGAGCGGAGTACGCCACGCGACCGAATACGGCCAATCCAACGTAAGGATGTCCCCCGCAGAAAACACGAACTCATCCAGATCATCCAAAAGGCGCACATGTTGACGCACCACGCGCGGGGGTGGTTGGCTGGGGGGGAATGTCTGTACCCCCTCGCGGTACGGGATCGAGGAGGTTTTCCCCGTCAGCCACCCGCGCCCGGTGTAGGTTTCATATGTCAGACTGCGCCAGTAAAAACGTTGGGAAGGGTCCGCCTCTTCCACTTCGACCATCATCACGATTTGTTCGGACAACTCCGGGCCAGTTCCTAAGAGGTGAAGACGAGGCAGGCCGCCATCTGCCAGTTGCTGATAAGGGCTGAGGGCAGGTTCGGGCAGTTCAAGGCCCAGGGAGGCCCCCACTTCTGCGCTTTCTGTACTGCCAGTTTTCGCGGGAGGGGTCGTAAAAAAATCCATGATTTGCCGCAGGTTGATGATCGGCACAAGCACCGCGACCAGCGCGACCAGAATTGCAATCGCGCTGGAAGAAAGCAGGGAATCCAACCGCAAATCTTCCGGAAAATCCACATGATGCGCCTGCCATTGGCGTTCGTGTTCGTATTGCCGGGTGAGACCGATCAACAACAGCACAATGCCAATGAACCCGGCAAGGCTTAGGTACTGATCCTGCCGGACATACGAAAAACTGGCCGCCAACAAAACCCCGGCGGGGAGGAGCGCCATCATCGGTTGTCCGAGTCGCCGGAGCGCCCACCCCGCCCAAAAAGCAAAAGTTCCGAGCACACTGCTCCAAAAAATAATCGTCGCAATCGGATCAAAACCGAACTCACCCCGCATCATCCCCAAAAACCAGGTTTGAATGGGGATAAACACCGTGGAGAGGGCGCTTGTCCACTCGTTCCAACTCAACAAGAACAACAGCATAGCGGGGACTTCGGACAAGGTGTTGTCGAACTGACTCTGCAAGAGAAAAAGTCCGGAGCGCAACACGGTGATCATGGGCGGCCACAGATTCCCCACATGCCCAAACACGACAAACAGCCCCAAAAAGATGGCGGCGACCCAAATCAACCCGGCGCTTCGTTGGGCGCGTCCGCCCCACCAGCCAAAACAGAGGGCCGCCAACAGGATTTGCCCCAACCAGATACGCTCATCATCCAGGCCGCGTACGAGATTGGACAAATTCACCATCACCAGGAAAATGCCCGCGTACAACAATCCCAGCGCGGCCATGCCATACAGCCCCACCTGCCGTCTGACAAAAAGGCCGATAACAACGAACAGTTTCAGAAACATCCACGCCTCATGAGACTTCTTTCCAGGCCATACTCCCCGACGCATCTGCCAAAAAAGCCCGGTTGCTGGCCGCTTCGCGCCACGGCGATTTGCCGTGCTGACCGGGCCGAATTTCGGGGCGATCAAAGAACGAACAGGTCAGCACGTAGCGGGAAATGCCCAGTTCGCCCAACAAACTCAATAATGCGGAAGAAGGAGGGCGGGAAGCCCCCAATGAAGCCCCATTTTCAGCCTTCGATAGGTAAGTTTCTGGGTCCAGAAAAAGCACGGTAGGCACCGCCCCGCGCCGGATTAGTGGGAGCAAAGTGTCCACCCAGGAGGGGTTTGTATTGGATGTGATCAGGATCAGGCTCGGGTTTTGGCGAAAGACCGGACGCGCCAGATCAAATAATCGGGCCAGCGAACAATCGCCCTGTTTCGCCAGCGCCAACGAACGTAAAATCGCGTGGTGATGTTCCTCCCCATGCCGGGGTGGGAGCCAGGACAATTCCGCGCCGTGCGAGACCAGCCCCACCGGATGCCCCGCCCGCAGGCCCCGGTCCGCCAACGACGCGGCGAGAATGACGCCATGTTCCTCGGTCGAGGTCGCCCCCTGCCCGGCTTGCACGCGCCCATCCAAATCCAGAAAAATCCACCAATCACTGGCCGGACTATTGTCCAACTGCCGCACAAAATAAGTCCCCCGCCGAATGGTGGTCGGCCAGTGAATCAGGCGCAAACTGTCTCCCGGAGAATACTCCCGCACGCCCATCACACTGACCGTTTCTTCCGTGGCGAACCGCCGCGGGCGCCCATCCCCTGCGCGGCCTCCCGGCGCGACCTCGATCAGAGGGAGTGGAATGATCGGGGGTGTGACCATGATCGTATTCGTCGCGGGATGTTCCAGAGTCACCTCAAAAAACCCGAACGGATCACCGGAGTGTAGGATGACGGGACCGAGCGTAAACACTCCCCGCCGCGTACACACACCCCCCACCTGCCACCGGGTACTGGCCCCCGAGCCACCGACCCCACTCACGCGCGTGGGCTGATAATCCGGCATCGTGGAACGATACTCCACCTCAAGCCAATTGGCCGGTGCCCACCCGAAGTTTTGCAATTCAAACAGCTCTTCCAACCGATCCCCCACGTGCGCCCAGCCAAAGCGCATTCGCCGGGTAAACACCACCCCTTTCGCCAATGAACGCGCCCAGGCATACGCAATGCCCAACGCGCCCCCCAACCCCACCAACAAAACAAACCATCCCCGATACGCCTCAATCAGATACAACAGCAAAATAACCCCTATCAACCCTGGAATCAGGCGCGATTTGAGTTGGATAGTGGGTTTAATCCGTTTCATGTGAGGCGGGTATCCCAAGCCTCCGCCCGGCTCCAGCGCCGAAGCAAGGCACAAGCCCGATACCGCTCCTCCCCGTACTCTGCCCGCAAGTGATCCAACACCGCGACCACCCGCGAAAACCCGATCTCCTGCCCCCATTCCACCAACCCGCGCGGGTAGTTGACCCCCAACCGCATCGCCAAATCCACCGTTTCCGCGTCCGCGACGCCTTCCAGCACCGCGAAAGCCGCTTCGTTGATCAGCATCCCAATGATCCGGGGCAAGATCAGGCCGGGACTATCGTTGATCCACAGCGGAATCCGCCCCAAACTTCGCACGATCTCTTCCGCCGCTTGCCGGATCGAGTCTGCGAGGAGCGGGGTGGCGACGAGCGTCACCAACGTGCCGTTGCAGAAAAACAGGCCGTCGAAGCCCACCAGCGTTTCGGGATAATCCAGCCAGGTCGCGATTTCTGTGAGGGAGGCGTCGGCGCACTGACAGAACAGGGGCGCGTCCGGGGGCAGAGTCGCGTCCATTTGCACCACCGCTTCCCGGAGACCCTCGTTTTTGCCGTTTAACACCCACCCGGCCAGGGGTGACATCTCCGGCACCGGATGATGCACAACGGTGTACCCCGCGCGTTCACACAACCCCGTCAAACCCGGGGCATAACTGCCCTCGGAGAAGATCAGCGTCCCGGCATTGTTCCCTTCTTCGGGCGGGGAAGGGATGTTCTCTTCCACCCCCGGCCCGTAGTCGTAAAACCCCTGCCCGGATTTGCGCCCAAAGCGTTTGGCCTGGGTCATCTGCATTTGTATCCAGTGCGGGCGGTAACGCGGCTCGCCAAAGGTTTGGTCGTACATGGATTTCATCGCGGTCGCGTTAATGTCGATCCCGATCAAATCCATCAACCGGAACGGCCCCATGCGAAAGCCCCCTCCCAATTGCACCGCCCAATCGATTTGCTCGTGCGTGGCAACGCGCTCGCCCAACAAGCGCAAGGCTTCCCCGTAAAAGGGGCGGGCGACACGGTTGACGATAAAGCCGGGGGTGTCGCGGGTGACGACCGGGGTTTTGCCCATCTGCTCGGCGAGGGCGACGAGGGTGTCGAGGGTGGCCTCATCGGTCAACGCGCCCCGCACCACTTCCACGAGGGGGAGGATCGGGGCGGGGTTGAAGAAATGGAAGCCCGCGACCCGCGCGGGGGTCATGACCCCGGACGCGATCGCGGTGACCGCGAGGGTGCTGGTGTTCGTGGCGAGGATCGCGTCCGGGGCACAAATCCGTTCCAACCGGGCAAACAAGTCTTGTTTGAGGGTGAGGTCTTCGAGGGCGGCTTCAATGACAATCGCCGCCGGGGCGAAATCTTCCAGATCTGATGTGAACGTGACATGCGCGAGCCGGTCCCCCATCCCTTTTCGGGCGAGGAATTTTTCCAGGTAGCTTTTAGCCTGTTCGAGCATCGCGGGGACGACATCTTGCAGGATGACACGATGCCCGGCGGTGAGGGCCACGAGCGCAATGCCGCTCCCCATCGTGCCCGCGCCGATAATGCCGATGGTGACATCGGGGCCGATGATTACATCGGGGTCAAGAGTGAGAGGAGTAGGTGGGTTCGTCATAAAGGTTAAGTTTCGATGAAGTAATGAGTAATGAAGTAATCGAAGTTACTTCATTACTCATTACTGGACAAAAATCATTCTCCAATAAATTTCGGTTCTCTCTTTTCCAAAAACGCCTGCATCCCCTCTTTTTGATCGTCGGTGTCAAAGAGTAGGATGAAGTTTCGGCGTTCGACCATGAGGCCGTCGCGAAGGGTGGTTTCGACACCGTATTTGACGGCCTCGCGGGCGAGACGAACCGAGACGGGCGGGCGAGCGGCGATGGTATGTGCGAGTTCCTTCGCCACGTCGAGATACCGTTCGACCGGCACCACGCGGTTGACGAGGCCGTACGCGAGCGCTTCCTGTGCGGTGATCGGTTCCCCGGTCAGGATCATTTCCATTGCTCGGTAAGGCCCGACGGCTTTGGTCAGGCGTTGTGTGCCTCCCGCCCCAGGCATGATCCCAACTTTGATCTCCGGTTGCCCGAACCGCGCGGTTTCGGAGGCCACGATCAGGTCACACGACATTGCGAGTTCACAGCCCCCGCCAAAGGCAAACCCGCTCACCGCGGCGATGAGGGGTTTTTCGATGGCCTGGATGCGTTGCCAGTATTGCAGGGTGTTGCGCCGCAGAATGTCCAATGGGGAAGCGTTTGCCATGACCTGAATATCGGCCCCCGCCGCAAAGGCCCGGGCGTTGCCGGTGAGGATGATGGCGCGAATCTCTGGATCGGCGTTTAACGTTTCCAAGGCGCGGCAAAGCGCGTCCAACACATCCGGGCTGAGGGCGTTTAAGACTTTGGGGCGGTTGAGCGTGAGAAGGGCCACGTGAGGGCCATCTTTTTCAAGCAGGACAAAGGGTTCGGTCACAGGAAACTCCAGGGGGGTTGTTGATTTGTGATGACTTGCAGATCATGCGGAGACTCTCGAAAAAAGGATGGATGGGGGGGATGTGCATCCCCCCCATCCATCCTTTTTTCGGGGCTTTCTATGTTACTTGAGCCGTTACGTTTATTTTATCCGAAATCCAGTGAGGGAATGTAAAGTCAGCTTCCGTTTGTCTTCCGCTTTTTTTACGGGGTATAATCTAAGGAATTCATCCAGAAATGAAACCATCCCTCATCTGAATATTTTTTACCCTTCCAACTTCCTCAATCTCACCCCATTCTATATCCTATGAACATTCTCGGCATTGACATCGGCGGTACAGGCATCAAAGGCGCACCTGTGAACACCCTCACGGGCGAACTCCTTACAGAACGCTATCGTTTGCTCACTCCCCAGCCCGCCACCCCCGACGCGGTTGCAGAAACCGTCGGACAGGTGGCGCGCTTTTTTGATTGGCACGGCCCGATTGGGATCGGATTTCCGGCCATTGTCCGCCACGGCATCACCCTCAGCGCGGCCAATGTGGACAGTGCCTGGATCGAGACGGATGCTGATACGTTATTCGAGACCGCAACAGGAAACCCGGTTCACGTGGTGAACGACGCGGACGCGGCCGGGTTGGCGGAAATGCGCTTCGGCGCAGGTGCTGACCGAAACGGTGTCGTCTTAATCATCACGATTGGAACAGGGTTAGGGACGGCGCTCTTCGTCAACGGGCAACTGGTGCCCAACACCGAATTTGGACACATCGAAATTGGTGGGCAAGATGCGGAATACAAAGCCTCCGAAGCCGCCCGCATCCGGGAAGAGTTATCCTGGAAGAAGTGGGCCAAACGCTTCAACCGCTATTTGCACACGCTGGAAAACCTGCTGTCCCCTGATGTCATCATCCTGGGGGGAGGGGCAAGCAAAGATGCCGATAAATTTGTCCCCCGCCTGGAAGTCAAAGCCGAATTGATGATTGCGGCCATGCTCAACGAAGCCGGGATTGTCGGGGCGGCGCTTGCGGCGGAAGGATTAGCCGCGCAAAACCAATAATTTCTAACGGATTCCCTATGTCTCCCGTAAATTCCCCCACAAAAGAAAAAGAAGAAACGAAGGTTGTCTTTGATCTTAAAGACCCCAACCTGTACATCAACCGTGAATTAAGTCAGTTGGAAGTGTTCCGCCGAGTATTAGAAGAAGCCGAAGATGAGTCCCATCCTCTGCTAGAACGCGTCAAATTCCTGGCCATCGTCGGAAGCATCATGGACGAGTTTTTTATGGTGCGCGTGGGGGGCATTAAGATGCAAATCGACACCGGCGTCGTGGACTTTTCCATTGATGGCCTGACTCCTGCCGAACAACTGGCTTCGATCCGAAAAGTGTCTCTCAGTCTCATGCAGGAATCTCGCACCTGTTGGCAAAAAGACCTGCATCCCAAGCTCAAAAAAGCCGGCGTGCATATTTTGGACTACGATGATCTGAATGCCAAACAGGTGCAACAAGTGCAGGAATATTTTGAAGATATGATCTTCCCTGCGTTGACCCCTCTCGCCGTCGATCCCGGACATCCCTTCCCCCACATCTCGAACTTAAGCTTAAATCTGGCCGTCATGATCCGCGACCAGGCCGGGGAAGAACGTTTCGCCCGCCTGAAAGTGGCGAATACGCTCCCCCGCTTGGTGCCCCTCAAACGCTCTTCGGGCAGTGTCCGCTCGGATGGCACCGTCCCGCACAACCATTTTTTTGTCTGGATTCACCAGGTCATCTCCGCCAACCTGCATCGTCTATTCCCCGGCATGGAAATCATCGAATCGCACCCGTTCCGCGTCATCCGCAACGCCGATATGGTCATCCAGGAATTGGAAGCCGATGACCTGCTCGAAGCGATGACCGCCAGCGTTCGCGAACGCCGGTTCGGGTCCATTGTCTACATGGCCGTGCCGGAAAAGATGCCCAATCGGCTCAAGGAAATCCTGATCGAAAATCTAGAAATGGACCCGCGGGATATTTATGTGCTTGAAAACCCCCTGGGGCTGGGCAGTTTGATGAGTCTGGCACAAATTGACCGGTACGATCTGCGCGACCAACCTTTTCAGCCCTCTTTACCCATTCAACTTCGCAGTGAATATTACGATGGGAACTTGTTTAACGCCATCAAGCGGGAAAATATCCTGCTTCAACACCCCTACGATTCCTTTTCCCCTGTGGTGGACTTTATCAAAAGCGCGGCACGGGACCCCAACGTGGTCGCCATCAAACAAACCCTGTACCGCGTCGGGCGCAACGCCCCGGTCGTGAGCGCCCTCTTGGAAGCCCGCCGCGAATACGGCAAAGAAGTCGCCGTCCTCGTAGAACTCAAAGCCCGGTTCGACGAAGAAAGTAATATCGGTTGGGCAAAAGCCCTGGAGGCTGAAGGGGTGCATGTCATTTACGGCTTGTTGGGGCTAAAAACCCACTCCAAAATCGCCCTGGTCGTCCGACGGGAGGGCGATACCATGCGCCGTTATTTGCACCTGGGAACCGGCAATTACAACGTCGTCACTGCGACCATTTACGAAGATTTCGGCTTGTTCACCGCGGACGAAGCGTTGGGGGCAGATGCCTCCGATCTGTTCAACTACCTGACGGGATACTCCGCCAAGACCGATTACCGCAAGATGTTGGTGGCCCCGATCAATTTACGGCCCCGAATGACCGCCCTCATCCAACGCGAAATCGAACTCGCCCGCCAGGGAAAACCCGCCCGGTTGATCTTCAAAATGAACTCACTGGTGGATAAACCGATGATCCGGTTGTTGTACGAAGCCTCGCAGGCGGGCGTCAAAATTGACCTGATCATCCGCGGGATTTGCAGTTTGCGCCCTGGCATCCCCGGACTGAGCGACAATATCCGCATCACCAGCATTGTCGGGCGGTTTCTCGAACATAGCCGCATCTACTATTTCCAAAACGATGGCAAAGAAGAGATTTACATGGGAAGCGCTGATATGATGACGCGCAATCTCGACCGGCGTGTCGAAATCCTTTTCCCCATCGAAAATCCGCAAATGATCCAATACGTCCGCAATGACATCCTCCCCATGTACCTGGCCGATACCCTGAAAGCGCGCGTGATGCAATCCGACGGGAAATACCTTCGCCCCAAACCGGGCGGCAACGGCACCGAACCCATCAACGTCCAGGAATGGTTTTTGAAAAGTCGTCAAGGAACACAAAGATAACGATGCCCCAACTCACCCTTGGCCAAAAAGCCACCCTCTCCAAAACCTTTACCGAAGCTGACATCCTCGCCTTTGCCGATGCCTCCGGCGATCACAACCCCGTTCACCTGGACGAAGCCTACGCCCAAACCACCCGGTTCGGGAAACGGATCGCGCACGGGATGCTGGTCTCGGGCCTGATCTCCGCCGTGCTGGGGACACAACTCCCTGGTCCGGGCACAATCTACCTCGGGCAGGAACTCAGTTTCAAAGCGCCCGTGTTCATCGGGGATACCATCACCGCGGAAGTCGAAGTCGCTACCTTGCGGGAGGGCAAACCGCTCGCGACGCTCAAAACCAATTGTTACAATCAGGAAGGCACTCTCGTCATCGAAGGCAAGGCAACCGTCCTGTTTTCAATGTAGTACCCTACGCCAATTACCTGCTCGCCCACAACATCCCGCGCCGGATGATTTCGCGAGCCTCGGGCACATCAAAATCCCGGGCGACGTGCCCGAGGGAAGAATAAAACACTTTTCCCGCCCCCCAACGTTTTTTCCAAACGACCGGGATCGTGGCCCCCGCGATCCACGCCATATGCTCCCCGTTGAACGTCGTCGTTGCCAGCACTTCGTTCGCCGGATCAACGTGCATGTAATATTGTTCCGAGTGCATGGCGAAGTCCTTTAATCCGGCTGTGATCGGGTCATGGCGTGGGGAAATTTGCACGGTGTAGTCGATGATATTTCCCGGATGGGCGACCCACTGCCCCCCCACCATAAACTGGTACCCAGGATTATTGCGAAACGCATCGCCCGCCCCCCCATGCCAGCCCGCGAATCCCACCCCCGCATAGATCGCTTCCAGCAATCCCCCTTCCTGTTCGGGCGTGATGGTGCTCATCGTCACACATTGAACGATGAGGTGGTATTTTTGCAGGGTGGAGGCATCTGCATACACATCCAACGAATGAGTCAAGTCAGTATGGTAGCCCTCTGTTTTCAGCAAAGGGGCGAAGATTTGCATACATGTGAGGGGCTCGTGACCTTCCCAACCACCCCAAACCATTAAAGCTCTTTTCATAGATACTCCTTAAGAGAAAGATGCTGTCAAATATACCTCGATTTTAACACTTCATAAAAAAGAAGCGCGCTCTTGTGAGCGCGCTTCTTTTTTATAATTCTTTATTCTTCTTCTTTTCGATTTTTTGTTTTTTCTTTTCCTTCGGGGTCAGCTTTGGCTTTTTGCGTTCTTCTTTATGGCCTTTGTCGCCTTTACCTTTGTCGCCCATATCATCTTCTCCTTTATTGAATAGATTTGCGCCACGTTGGGCGTAGGGATAACGCAGTACCGAGTTATCTCGGAACACTGGGTCACATCGGTAAACGTAATTATATAACCAGAATTCGCTTATGGAAAACCGTTTTGGGCATGGATTTTATACAAGAATCGGATATTTTGGCGAGCTTATACCGCGCTAAACGCCTTGATCATCCCGGCCATCCCCGTCTCTGGGGACACGGGAGATACAAACGTCTCTTGCGTAATTTTCCCTTCCACCACGGTAATGGACCACTGACCACTCGGAAAAGTCACCGTTTTATTACTGGCTGGCACCGCCGGAAGATTCAACGCCGACAAATCCATCGCCCCTCGATGGGTCCCAACCCCGTAATAGGTCAACTTAACCACATTCTCCTCGGTTTTTATTTCAGAGAGCTTGATTTTCAAATCAGGAATCGCGTTTTTGAGCGCCTTCATAAACCCCACCCAGGCTTGTTTATCCATCGGATGCGCCGTCAAGCCCACCAATTGAAAATCCTCCGCAAGAAACAACGCCGCTTTATCCGCACTCATCAGGCTAAATGTCCCAAAATACGCTTTGACAATATCAACAACACTGCTGGGCATTGACTTTCTCCTTTGGCATCACAAGAATGCCACTCATCTCAACAGGGTGTTTTCAATTGTACGCGGGCGAATTTGCCTGAAAAATGAGGATTAGACTAAAAGTGTACTCGATAAACCGTGGAAAGGATACATTACCTCCCCAACCCCTCTCAAACCGCTTACAATTCCGAAAAAACTACAGGAGCTATTTTATGAAATTTGCAACCCAAGCCGTCCGCGCGGGGATCACCCCCGATCCCACCACGGGCGCGATCCTTCCCCCCATTTACCAAACCGCCACTTACGTCCTCGACGAGATCGGCAAAGACAAAGGGTTCGACTACACCCGCTCGTCCAACCCCACCCGCGCAACCCTGGAAGCGAACATCGCCGCCCTCGAAGGGGGGCAGTACGGCGTCTCGTACGCATCCGGCATGTCCGCAGTGGACGCCATCTCCCGCCTGCTCAAAGCGGGGGATCATGTCGTCTCCAGCGATGATGTCTACGGCGGGGTGTCCCGGCTGTATAACCAGATTCTCAACAAGTTTGGCATCGAGATCACCTACGTGGACACGACCAACCCCGAAAACATCGCCACCGCCATCCGCCCCACCACGAAGATGATCTGGCTCGAAACGCCCACCAACCCCCTCCTCAAAGTCACCGACCTGGACATCGTCAGCCAGATTGCGAAAGAACACGGCCTGCTGACCGCGGTGGATTCGACCTTCGCCACCCCATACCTGCTTCGCCCACTCGAACACGGCATGGACCTCGTCGTCCACAGCACCACCAAATACCTGAGCGGGCACAACCAGATCATCGGCGGCATGATCGTGACCAACCGGGAAGACCTGTTCAAAGAACTGAAATTTGTCCAAAAAAGTGTGGGCGCGGTCTCCTCTCCCTTCGACTGCTGGCTGACTCTGCTCGGTCTGAAAACCCTCCCCTTGCGGATGGAAAAACACTCCCAAAACGGGATGGCGGTAGCGCAATTTCTCGAAGCGCATCCCAACGTCCAAAAAGTGATCTACCCTGGTCTGCCTTCCCACCCCGGACACGAGATCGCCAAACGGCAAATGGTGGCCCCGAACGGGATACCGATGTTCAGCGGCATGATCACGTTCGAGTTGGTGGGCGATGTCCAAACCGGGATCAACTTCATGAACAATGTCCGCCTCGCCTCCCTCGCCGAAAGTTTGGGTGCGGTCGAAACGATGGTCACGCACCCCGCCTCGATGACGCACACCGCCGTCCCCCGCGACGTGCGTTACGCCCGCGGCCTCACGGACTCCCTCGTCCGCCTCTCCGTGGGCATCGAAGATGTGGACGATATTATCGAAGATTTGGATCAGGCGTTGAAAAAAGCGTAAAACAACAGGGTACGGATGAACGCGGAGAGTTGAAAAAATTCCGCGTTCATCCGTGCCCGAAATATCGCTTAAAACTCCCGCAACAGTCGCCCCGCGCCCCACACTTTATCTTCAATCCCATTCGCCCGCAACGCCAACCACCACGTCGCCGCGTTGATGGCGATGACGGGTTTGCCGAGCCAGCGTTCGGCCTCGTCGGCCAGCCCCACCATGCTCAGGTTTGTACCCGCCTGGACCAACGCGTCCACATCCGGGCCGTTCACCTCGATCAGGGCCTGGCGCAATTCGTTTTCGGTCACGTGGGCGATGGACACGGCGGTCGGGCACTTCAACCCTTTGATCCTCACCACCTCAAACCCGATCTCGCTGAAAAACTTGATCACGTTTTCGTCGCCCACCGGCTGATAGGGCGTCACCACCCCGATCCGTTTCGCCCCAAACAGGTTCAACGCCTTCTCACAGGCCTCTGCCCCGGTCGCGACGCCCATCCCGCCCGTCCACGCGTTGATGTCTCGGACAAAGCGGCGATTCCCCTCCACGCCCCCCCAAAACGTCTCCGCGCTCATCCCCATCACCATATAATCCACTTCCGCGGTCATCACCCGTTCCACCGCAAACCGGATTTCATCCCGAATCTGAACCAGCAACCGCTCAAACTCCTCATTGCTACTCAAATTCTGATTGCGAATCCAAATCCGGGAAAAATGCGCGGTCACGCCCGGCACTGCCATCCGGTAAAAATCCGGCTCCACAATCGTATTCGTACTCGGCGCAATCACGCCAAATTTTTTCCGCCAGCCCAGCGCGTCGGTCATAGAGGTACCTCCAAATAAAGTGGTTTTTTGATGCGTGATTCGTGAATTCACGAATCACGTCTCGATACAATTGACGATTTTCCTCAAATGTCATAACATTATAACAAATCCCATGCAACCCAACCTTACCAAAACCAAACTTCTCCAAAAACTCCCCGTCTATGCCGTCATTGCCCCGTCTGCGGAGCCTGCGCTGGCGGAATGGGCGGGCCTGTCCGGGTTTGATGCCTACATGCTCGACGGCGAACACGGCCTGTTCAACTCTGCCGAGGCGGTTAACGTCGCCCGCGCGTGTGAACTGACCGGAATCACCCCCCTCGTCCGGCTCGGTTCGCGCGACCCCAAACTCGTTCTGCAATATATGGATTCTGGATTCATGGGGGTGATGATGCCCGGACTCGACACCCTCGCGGACGTGAAAATGCTGATCGAGGCGATCAAATACCCCCCAACCGGACGCCGCGGGCTCGGCCCCGTGCGGGCGGCGGATTACCATCTCACCTCCCACCCCCAGGGCGATTACGTGTCCCAGGCCAACGCCCAAACCATGGTCATCCCCCAATTTGAGTCCCCCGCCTTGCTGACCATCCTGCCCGACATCGTCGCCCTGCCCGAAGTGGACGTGGTCATGATCGGCCCCCGCGACCTCTCTCTCGTGATGGGCTTCCCCGACGGCCCCAACCACCCCGAAGTCCAACAAGTGATCGACGAGGCCATCGGCATCATCACCCGCGCGGGCAAAACCGCTGGCCTCACCGCCGCCACCCGCGCCGATGCCGAAAAACAAATCCACCGCGGGGCCACCTTCATCCTCGCCAGTTATCCCACCCTCGTTTCCCAGGCCTCAAAAGCCTTTTTACCCACCACCCATTAACTATTCACCATTCATCAATCACAAGTGACCATTAATCCCCCCCTCCTCATCGCTGGCGCTGGCCCCGTCGGCCTCTCGCTCGCCCTGGCCCTCGCCCGCCAACATCTCCCCGTCGAAATCTTCGAGGCTGATCCTGAACTCAACACCGAGATTCGCGCTTCGACGTTTCACCCGCGCACGCTCGAAATGTTCGCCGAGTGGGGCGTGGTGGACGAATTTCTCGCGCAAGGTCATCGGGTGGACCGCCTGCAATACTGGGAACGCGCCCCGCGCCGCCTCATCGCAGAATTTGACTACGCCCTGATCGCCAACGACACGCCGTACCCTTTCCGCTTGCAATGCCCCCAACACCTTGCCACCCGCATCCTCAAACCCGCCGTGGAAGCCGCGGGCGGCAAAGTCCACATGGCACACCGTCTGGTTGACCTCACGCATCACGAGTCACGCGTCACCGCCACCTTTGAAACCCCCAACGGCCTTGTCCACCGCGACGCCGCCTACTTTATCGGCACAGATGGCTCCCGGAGCACCACCCGCCACTTGCTCGGCCTGAGTTTTGAAGGCATGACCTACGAAGATCGGTTTCTCCTCATCGGCACCAATCCCGGCGTCAGCGATCAACTCCCCGGCCCCACCACCGCCAGCTACATCTTCGACCCCGAAGAATGGGTGATCATCCTCAATCTGCCCGACCTGGTTCGTATCGTCTTCCAACTTCGCCCCGACGAAAAAGAAGACATCGCTCTCGCCGAACCCGCTCTGCGCGCCCGCGTTTACCGCTTTTTTGGCGAAAATTTCCCTTTCGACATCCGCACCACGCAACTCTACCGTGTTCACCAACGCGTCGCCGAAACGTTCCGCGTCGGGCGGGTGATCCTCGCGGGGGATGCCGCCCACCTCAACAACCCCGCGGGCGGCATGGGGATGAACTCCGGCATCCACGACGCCCATCTCCTCGCCGCCACCCTCACCCGCCTCGCCCACGGCGAACCGGACACCCTGCTCGATCATTACTCCCAAACCCGTCGCAATTTCGCCCTGCACGCCGTCCAACAATACACGGACAAAGTCTACCGCGACATGATCCTCACAGACCCCGCCCTGCGCCACGCCCGGAATATGCAATACGCGGAGATTGCGGCAGACGCGGGGCGAGCGAGGGAGTTTTTGTTGAAGGCGTCGATGATCGGGGGTGAAACGTGATGCGTGATTCGTGAATTTGAAGACCCCACCCCCGGCCCCTCCCCGGAAAAGCGGCGGGGAGGGGAGTAGAAAGGGGTCGGTTAAACAAAAAGAGTGGAAAGTTTGTCTTTCCACTCTTTCATCGGTCCAAAAAATTCTACCCGCCAACCAACTGTTTCACCCGCGCGCCCTGCTCTACCAATGACTTTTGCATCTGTTGTTTGATCATCCCCTCGGCGGCGGCGGGATAGGCTCCGGCAGGGACATCCATTGAAATTGTCAACTTCGTCCCAGCCCCGGCACTTTCAAAAAGGTACACCGTTTCTACGGAATTGGGAATCCCGACAGTTTTGATTGCCCATGTCTGATTGGGCACCAGCGCCGTGACCTGCATCTGGGTTTCCATTTTCCGGCCCATCACCTGAGAGGTGTAAATGTACATGGACCCCACCGCGACCGGGCCAGGAGGATTCACGCGGGCATCCTGAATCCCGGCCTGCCAGGCTTTGTGGTTTTCGACAGCCACCACATAATTGAATACCTTGTCCACCGGCTGATTGATCATCGTACTGGAAGAAATAACGGCCATTGCAAACTCCTTTTGAACAAAAAATGTAGCCTAACGCCCCATGGGTGATAAACTACACGCCAATATCCTTCATCTTACTCCTACTCGTTCTTTCCCACAATCACCCCATGCTCACCAAAGCCCAAACCCTCCTCCCCACCCTTTCCCACCTCCGCCGGACCATTCACATGAACCCGGAACTTGGATTCACCCTCCCCAAAACCACCGCCCTCGTCTCCAAAACCCTGCACGACCTCGGCATCGAACACGAAACCGGCATCGGCAAGTCTGGCATTGTCGCCCACCTCGGCAACGGCGACGGGCCAGTCATTGGCATCCGCGCGGACATGGACGCCCTCCCCATCCTGGAAGCGAACGAGGTCGTGTACAAATCCCAAACCCCAGGCCGGATGCACGCTTGCGGGCACGACGCCCACACGACCATGCTCCTCGGCGTGGCCATGCTCCTCAAAGAGGAAAATTTCAAAGGCGAAATCCGCCTGCTCTTCCAACCGTCCGAAGAGGCTTGCGACGAGGAAGGTCTCAGCGGCGCGCCCCGAATGATCGACGACGGAGCCCTGAATGGGGTGGATGCCGTGATCGCCCTGCACGTGGATGGCACTGCGCCCGCGGGCAAGGTGCGGTGTTTGGACGGGTTCGTCTCCGCCAACGTGGATACGGTATTCGCGAAAATCATCGGCAGAGGCGGACATGGCGCGATGCCGCACTACGCCCGCGACCCGATCTTCATGACCGCCCCCATTCTCACCGCCCTACACGGGATCGTGTCCCGATGGGTGGACCCGCTCCAACCCGCTGTCGTTACCGTCGGACGTTTGGCCGGGGGTTCCGCCAGTAATGTGATCCCCGACACGGTGGAGATGGATATCACCCTCCGCAGTATGACTGATGATGTGCGCGCGCAACTGCTCGTCGAGGTGGAAAACGCCCTGGCAATTGCCCGCAACCTGGGCGGGGATTACGCCCTCAAGATCGAACGTGGTTACCCGTCCATGTACAATGCCCCCACCGTATCCAGTTGGCTCACCCAAACTGCGGAAGACCTGCTCGGCCCCGGGGCCAATCTGGGCGGCGACACAAACATGGGCGCGGAAGATTTTGCTTACATGACCCGTCTCGCCCCCGGGGCGATGTTCAGTCTGGGCGTGAAACCGGCAGACAGCCCCCTCCGTTTTCTGCACGCGCCGAATTTTGACCTTGACGAAAACGCCCTTCCGATGGGCGCCGCGATTTTGGCGGAGACGGCGTTGCGGTTTGTGAGGGGGGAGGTGGGGGGATGATTTTTAAGGTTTCAGTAGATCACGCCTTTGTAGTGACGACTTCAGTCGTTAGGGGCCACAAACGATTGAAATCGTCACTACTGAGTTTCGGAGGAAGATGATGCTGGATGATGTCAGCGATATTGCCGCTTATTACAACAACAATCTGCACGGAGAACATGATCGGCTCGTCCGACACCAGCTCGAATATGATTTGACCTGGCGTTATTTGGACGAATATCTTCCGCCGAAAGGCAAAATCCTCGAAGTCGGCGCGGCGACGGGACGATATACGCTTGAACTGGCCCGGCGCGGATACCAGGTCACCGCGGTGGACCTGTCCCCGGTCGAGTTGGACATCTGTCGGGAGAACCTTGCGGCGGGAGGATTGGAGAAACAGGCGACATTGGTCGTGGCAGATGCTCGCGATTTGAGCGAGGTTGCCGGGCAGGATTTTGACGCAGCCCTGCTCATGGGGCCGCTCTATCATCTGGTGGAAGAGGCGGATCGGAAACTGGCCTTGAAAGAGGTGCATGACCGGTTGCGGGTGGGTGGCGTCCTTTTTTCGGCCTTTATCAGCCGCTACGGCATTTTGGGGGACTTGATCCGAAAGGTTCCCGATTGGATTGAATACCGGGCTGATGTCGAATCGTTGTTTGCGCGGGGTCGAGGGGATGACCAGGCGCCGCCCGGGAGTTTTCGCGGATATTTTGCAACCGTCGGAGAGATTGCGCCTTTGCACGAAGGTGTGGGCTTTGAAACGCTCAAGTTGGCAGGGGTTGAACCGGCGATCTCTTCCGATGATGAGAGTTACAACAGGCTGGAGGGGGACCGGCGCAAGTTGTGGCTGGATTTGTTGTACGAGGTCAGTACCGAGCCGACCATTTTGGCGGCGTCGAGGCATCTGCTTTATATTGGAAGCAAGTAACTACTCAGGCCAGACCCTAAAGATATTACGTTACCTGAGCGTGCGAGCGTGTGTAGTTTGGGTCAAAATAGGTTTGATTTTTCAAAACGCCATAGGCCAAATGGAGCAACTTGCGCATGGCGG
>WBZL01001682.1_pt2 | contig 18567 bp, 15 predicted proteins | sample 5204291 | NCBI WGS metagenome assembly WBZL01 (sample SAMN12344345, study PRJNA552823) | activated sludge metagenome | biome: Activated sludge suspended growth; feature: Nitrification reactor; material: Wastewater; isolation source: activated sludge from nitrification reactor of wastewater...
GAGCTGCACCATCATCGGCATCCACGGCAAGGCGGCCGGCGAGAAGGGCAGCGGCATCCACGTCTGGAACAGCCAGCGCTTCGTGCTCACCGGCAACACGATCGCGGAGGTCCGGGACGGCTTCTACATTCAGTCCTCGTCGAACGGTGTGGTGCGCGGCAACAACGCCCGCGACCTGCGCTACGGCCTGCACTACATGTACTCGGACGACAATGTCTTCGAGGACAATCTGTTCGCCAACGGCGACGCCGGCACCGCGATCATGTACTCGCGGCGGATCACCTTCCGGCGCAACCGTTTCCTCCACAATCGTGGTTTCGCCTCAGTGGGGCTGCTGTTCAAGGAATGCGAGGACGTCGTGGCCGAAGACAACCTGCTCGCCGACAACGCCCGCGGCATCTTCCTCGACGGCTCCTACCGCGGCGTCTTCCGGCGCAACGTCCTCCTCGGCTCGGACGCCGCGCTGGTGCTCTACGACTCCTGCGCCGACAACCGCTTCGAGGGCAACGCCTTCCTCGCCAACCTCTCGCCCCTGCAGCTGGTCGGCCGGCGCACGGAGACGGTCTTTCACGGCAACTACTTCTCGGACAACTCCGAGCCGGACCTCGACGGCGACGGCAGGAGCGACCGCCCCTACCGGCTGAGCAGCGTCTTCGACCACCTGCGCAACAATCTCACCGCCGCCGACCTGCTGGCGAAGAGCCCGGCGGCGCTGGCCCTGGCGGCCGCCGAGCAGGCCTTCCCGGTGCTCGAGCCGGTCCCCGTGCTCGACGACGCGCCGCTTGCCGAGCTGCCGGCCCTGGCTGCCTTCCATCTCGACCCGCGACCGCCCAGCCAGGCCTCGTGGTCGGGCCTGCTGGTCGCCGCCGGCTGCCTCGCCGGCGCCCTGGTCCTGCTGCGCGGCGCGCGAGGGCCACGATGATCACCTACCGCGGCTTCGCCAAGCGCTATGGCCCGGTGGTGGCCGTCGCCGGCCTCGACCTCGAGATCGGCAAGGGCGAGATCGTTGCCCTGCTGGGGCCGAACGGTTCCGGCAAGACGACGGCCCTCAAGGCCGCCGCCGGCCTGCTGCGGCCGAGCGCCGGCGAAGTGCTGCTCGGCCACCCGGGCCGCTCCGCGAGCCAACCCGAGGCCCGCCGGCTGATCTCCTTCCTGCCCCAGAAAGTCGCCTTCCCCGAAGGCCTGAGCGGCCGCGAGGCCCTCGAGCTCTACCGGCGACTGCGCGGCGTGCGCGAGGAACGGACCCTCGAGGTGCTGCGCTTCGCCAACCTCAACGGCGCTGGCGCCCGCGCGGTGACCACCTACTCCGGTGGCATGCTGCAGCGCCTTGGGCTCGCGGTAGCCCTGCTGCCAGAAGCGCCCGTCCTGCTCCTCGACGAGCCGACGGCCGCCCTCGACCCGACCGGCCTGACGGCCTTCTACGATGCCGTCGCCCGCCACCGCGAGGCGGGCCGCACCGTGCTCTTCACCTCCCACCAGCTGGGCGACGTCGAGCGCATCGCCGATCGCTTCGCGGTGCTCGTCGAAGGCCAGCTGGTGGCGGCGCTCAGCCAGCGCGAGCTCGCCGACCGCCTGGCCGACCGCGGTGTCATCCGCTTGCGCCTCGCCAGGGGCGCCCTGGCGAGCGGGCTCGCCGGGGTCCAGAGGCTCGCCGCCGGCGCCAGGGTGGAGGGCGACGAGCTCGTCGTCCCCTGCCGCGCTGCCCAGCGGGGCGCGGTCATCGAGCTCCTGCGCACCGCCGGCATCGAGGTCCTCGGCCTCGCCACCGAGGAAGGCCGCCTCGACGGCTTCTACCGCCAGCTGATGGAGGAAACGCGATGAAGACCTTCGTCCGTGTCGCTCCCGCTGCCGCTCTCGTCCTCCTCGTCGCCGCCTGCGCCGGCGGGCCTCCTCCACCGATCGAAGAGGGGCTGCTCGGCGAGCCCTGTGGCTTTTGCCGCATGGTGATCTCCGAGCGCCCGTTCGCGGCCCAGATCGTCAGCCGCAGCGACGAGCCAGTCTTCTTCGACGACATCGGCTGCCTGCGCGACTACCTCGCGGGAGGCGGCAAGGTGGGCCGCGGCGCCATGGCCTACGTCAACGATCACCGCACGGGGGCCTGGGTGCCGGCCGGCCAGGCCATCTACACCCGTGTGCCGACCCTTGCGACCCCGATGGGCTCGCATCTCGTCGCCCATGCCAACGAGGCCTCGCGGCAGGACGACCCGGTGACCCAGTTCGACCCGCCGCGCACCGCCGCCGAAGTCTTCGCCGGCGCTCGGGTCCCAGGGGGAAGCGATGCCCGCTGAGCTCGCGCGGCCGGTGAGCGTGCTCGGCCTCTGTGCCGGCCACCAGCTGCTGATCGCCGTGCGTTCGCGCTGGACGCAGATCTTCGCCGCCGTCTTCGCCGCCCTCGCCCTCGCCGTCGCCAGCTCGGGCTACGTGCTGTCGGGCGGCACGGGGGTGCAGGACTTCGAGCGCGTGGCGGCCTCGCTGATCCAGCTGGTGCTGCTGCTGGTGCCGCTCGTCGCGCTGCTCTTGGGGGTGCTCTCGCTCTGCCCCGAGCGCGGCGCCCTCGAGCTCCTCTACTCGCAGCCGGTCTCCCGCCGTTGGCTGCTGGCCGGCCAGGTGCTCGGGCTCTGGCTCGCCCTCGCCGCCGCCCAGGCGGTCGGCTTCGGGGCCGCCGGCCTGGTGATCTTCGCCCGCACCGGCCGCGGCGGCGTCGGCGGCTTCCTGCTGTTGGTGCTGGCCGCGGTGGTGCTCACCGCCGTCTTTCTCGGGGTGGCCGCCTGGCTCGCCGCCGGCAACGCCGGCCGCAGCCGGGCGCGCGCCCTCGCCCTCGCCATGGTGGCTTGGTTCGTCGCCGTGGTGCTGGTCGACGTCGCCGCCCTCGGCACGGCCTCCCTGCTGCCCTCGGGGGCCGCCTCGCGGGTGCTGATGTCGGCCGCGCTGCTCAACCCGGTCGGGGCGGTGCGCACGGGCGCGCTCCTCGCCACCCAGGGCACGGCGGCGTTCGGGGCCGCTTCCCTCGCCTTCCTGCGCTTCACCCATGGGGCGCTCGGCGCCGGCCTGCTGCTCGCCGCCTCGCTCCTCGGCTGGATGGTCCTGCCCCTCTGGCTCGCCGGCCGGCGCCTCGACCGCGCCGACCTCTAGCCCCACCCTTCCCGCGCCTCGCGGGCCGTCCGCTATGATTGCGGGCTCGCCGTGCTCCTACGGCCCTCGACCGCGAGCGGTGAGAAGCCCCATGATCCCTGTCGTCCTCTCTGGTGGTAGCGGCACCCGCCTGTGGCCCGTTTCGCGGGCCGCCTGCCCGAAGCAATTCGTCGAGATCTTCGACGAGTCCCTTCTCGCCAAGACCTTCCGGCGCCTCGCTCCCCTCGGCTCGCCCTGGGTGGTGGCGGTCGAGAGCCAGCGCTTCCTCACCCTGCGGGTGATGCGCGAGCTGGGGGTGCCGGCCGAGCAGGCCCTCTTCGAGCCGCTGGGCCGCAACACCGCGGCGGCAGTGGGCCTGATCTGCCAGGTGCTCGCCGCGCGTGGCCTCGGCGACGAGGTGGTGGGGATCTTCCCCGCCGATCATCTGATCGCCGACGAGGCCGAGCTCGCCGCCGTGGTGGCCCTCGCCGAGCGCTGCGCCCGCGCCGGCCAGGTGGTGACCCTCGGCATCGAGCCTACGTACCCCGCGACCGGCTATGGCTACCTCGAGACGGCGGCCGGCGAGCCGTTTCTCGCCGGCGCCAGCCACCGCGCCCTGCGCACCCAGGCGTTTCGCGAGAAGCCGGACGCGGCGACGGCGGCGAGCTTTCTCGCCCGCGGCGGCTTCTACTGGAACGCCGGCATGTTCGTCTTCGAGGTGGCGACGATGTGCCGCCACTTCGCCCGCCTGATGCCCGCGCTGTGGGCCGGGCTCGGCAAGCTCAGCGCCGACCACGGCAACCTCACCGAGGTCTACGCCGCCCTGCCGGCGCAGAGCTTCGACTACGGGATCATGGAGCACCTCGCCGAGCAGGTGGTGATCCCCTGCCAGCTTGGCTGGAGCGACGTCGGCTCCTGGGACGAGGTGGCGCGGCTGGGGGCACCGGCCGGCGAGGTGGTCGAGGTCGAGGGCGACGGCAACTTCGTCTTCCCGCACTACGGCCGGGTCTACGGCCTGCTCGGTGTTTCCGACCTCCTGGTGATCGACACCGCCGACGCCCTGCTGATCGCCCGCAAGGGTGCCTCGCAGGGGGTCAAGAAGCTGGTCGATCAGCTGGCCGAGCGCGGCCGGTCCGAGGCCCGCGAGCACGTCTACGAGCACCGCCCCTGGGGCTCCTTCGAGGTGCTGCGCGACAGCGCGCAGTTCAAGTCGAAGATCCTCCGCGTCGCTCCCGGCCAGCAGCTCTCCTACCAGTCGCACCGCTTCCGCAGCGAGCATTGGGTGATCCTGCGCGGGGCGCCGGAGATCGTCCTCGACGGCGAGGTGCTGCGCCCCCAGCCCGGCGAAGCGGTGTTCATCCCGCAAGGGGCTCGCCACCGCATCCGCAACCCGGGCGAGGAGCCGGTCGAGATCGTCGAGGTGCAGGTGGGCAGCTACTTCGGCGAGGACGACATCGTGCGCTACGAGGATGACTACGACCGCGTCTGAGCCGCTCTTGGCGCAAGGCGCCCTGCGGGGCCGTACCTGGCCGCTCTCCGTGGCGCCGATGATGGAGCGCACGGACCGCCATTTCCGCGTCTTCCTGCGCGGCCTGACCCGCCACACCCTGCTCTACACCGAGATGATCACCACCGGCGCCGTCCTCCACGGTGACCGCGAGCAGCTGCTCGGCTTCTCTGCCGTCGAGCGCCCGCTCGCCCTGCAGCTCGGCGGCGACGAGCCGGCGGCGCTGGCAGCGGCGGCGCGCCTCGCCGCCGAGCTCGGCTACGACGAGATCGACCTCAACGTCGGCTGCCCGTCGAGCCGGGTGCAAAGCGGCAGCTTCGGCGCTTGCCTGATGGCGCGCCCGGAGCGGGTGGCGGCGGCGGTGGCGGCGCTGCGGGCCGCCGTCACCCTGCCGGTGACCGTCAAGCACCGTATCGGGATCGACGACCGCGACTCCTACGAGGACCTCCTCGGCTTCGTCGACACCGTGGCGGCAGCCGGCTGCGACCGCTTCATCGTCCACGCGCGCAAAGCGATCCTCGCCGGCCTTTCGCCGAAGGAGAACCGCGAGGTGCCGCCGCTGCGCTACGAGCTGGTGCTGCGCCTGAAGCGCGAGCGGCCCTGGCTGCGCATCGAGATCAACGGCGGCATCCGCTCGCTCGACCAGGCCGCCGAGCTCCTCGCCGCGACCGACGGCGTGATGATCGGTCGCGCCGCCTACGACGACCCCTACCTCTTCGCCGCGGCGGACCAGCGCTTCTACGCGAGCCCAGGGCCGGTACCGAGCCGCCAGCAGGCCCTCGCGAGCTTCCTTCCCTACGTCGAGGAGCAGCGCCGCCGCGGCGTGCCCCTCGGGCGCCTCAGCCGCCATCTGCTGAGCCTGTTTGCCGGCCAGCGCGGTGGCAGGCGCTTCCGCCGCTACCTCGCCGAGCACGCCCATCGGCCCGGCGCCGGCCCCGAGGTGCTCGCACGGGCCGCCGCCGAGGTGGCCCTCTCGGCCTGAGGCCGTGGGCTATTCCTGTTTCCCCAGCAGGTCCTCAAGCTTCGCCGGATCGGTGACCCAGGGGCCGCGGCGCAGCTGCTCGGCGCAGCTCACGTCGAGGCCCTCGGCACTAGCCTGCTCCAGGAAGCGGGCCTCGATGCCATCCACGCAACCGTGATCACCGAGGCCGCCGAAACCGTGGTGACCGTGCGGTAGCACCACGTGCCGGCCACGGGAGAGCCCCGCCACCACCGACTCCGCCCACGACGGCGGCGTCACCGGGTCGAGCCGGCCGGTCATCAGCAGGGTGGGGATGTCAGAGACCAACGGCTGGTGGAAGTCGGCCGGGATCTCGCCCCGCGGCCACAGCGAGCAGGCCTGGAGCTGTTGGCGCACCCGGTAGTCGCCCAGCTCGGTGCCGGCGGTGAGGGCCGCCACCTGGTCGCGAGGGATGAACGGCACGTCCTCGGCGCAGGTCACCGAAAGGTGCATGCCGTAGGCAAGCAGCCGCCGAAGCACCTTCTCCCAGCGCAAGGCGACGCGGGCGAGGGGAGCGAAGTCCCCCGCGGCCGCCTGATGGATGAGCAGCGGCGTGTAGACGGCCGTCTGCGCGCCGTAGAGCGTGAAACGGAGCTCCTCGGCTACCGCGCCCTTGGCCAGCTCGACGGTCACCGTCTCGCCAGGCTCGGCGCCCGGGATGGTGGCGGTGACCGGGCCAGCGTCGAGGCGGGCCATGACCGCGGCGAGCTCCGCGCGGACGTCGGGGAAGGCGGCTCGACAGCTCTCGTCGGCGAGGCAGTCGCCGAGCAGCAGGTCGAGGGCGCGGTGCTCGTCGCGAGCGTGGTAGAGCGGCAGGTGCTGGGGAAACGCCGCGGTCCCGAAGAGCACGGCGGAACGCACGCTCGTCGGATGCCGGCGCATGTAGACCTGCGCCGCGCGGGTGCCGTAGGAGCCGCCTTCGAGGTTGATCTGGCCGTAGCCCAACCATTGCCGGACCTCCTCGAGGTCATCGGCCGCGATCGAGCTGGTGTAGAGGCTGAGGTCGGCGTCCTCTTCCAGGGCTGCCCGACAGCGGGTGACGATCTCCTGGGTAAAGACCGGCAGGAAATAGCCTTGCAGGTCCCTCTCGCTGCCCGGCACGGCGCACTGCAGCTGGTGCGAGCCGCCGGTGCCGCGCTGGTCGACGAAGACCAGGTCGCGGCGCCGGCGCAGGGGCGAGGCGGTGTCCGCGTAGCCGTCCGCCGACTCGGTCGAACCGGCTCCCGGACCACCGGCGAGGATGAAGACGGGGTCCGGCGCCGGATCGGGGCCAAGGGCCGGCAGCACCACCACGTTGAGCTCGATCTTGCGGCCCTCATGGGCGGTACGGTCCTCCCACACCGCGAGCTTGCCGCAGAGGGCACCGGCGGGCAGCTCGGAGCCGGTGCAGGCGGTCAGCGGCAGAGGGTGGTGGGGCGCTGGCCGGGCAGCGGGCCGCGGCTGGGCCCCCGCACAGCCGGCGAGCGTGGCCGCGACGAGCAGCCAGGCCGAGCGACGAGCGAAGAAGGACGGGCAGTGCTGAGCGGCGAAGGTGACGATCGATCTCACAGTACCTCCTCTGGCTCTGGCTCTGGCTCTGGCCCGGGCAAGAGCGCGGTGACGCGAAGCCCGGCATCGGCTCGACGGGCGGCGCCCGGGCTCCCCAACGGACGCGGCCGTCGCGGGTTGCAGTCCCGCCGCAAGTTTCTCCCATCTCGCGGGTTTCCCGCCTGCTGGCGAGGGCCCGTGCCGGAGGCCCCTGGCCGAGAGATGATGCTACGCTCCAAACGTCCCCTTGATGAAGGAGAACGGACGACACCCATGTCCTCGCTGATCGGCCAGCGCCTCGGCCGCTACCAGATCGACTCACTTCTCGGCGTCGGCGGCATGGCCGAGGTCTACCTGGCGACCGACACTCAGCTCGGCCGGACGGTGGCCGTCAAACGGGCGCTGCCGAGCATCGCCGAAGTGCCCGAGCTCGCCAAGCGCTTCCTGCAGGAGGCGCGGCTGGTGGCGGCGCTCGAGCACCCGAACATCGTGCCGATCTACGACATCGGCGAGCAGGACGGCGTGCCCTTCCTGGTGATGCCCTACCTCGAATGCGGCACCCTCGCCGACCGCCAGGACGGCGGGCCGCTGGCGGCGAGCGAAGCGGCGCAGATCATCACCGACCTCGCCTCGGCGCTCGACGCCGCCCACCGCGCCGGCATCCTGCATCGCGACCTCAAGCCGAGCAACGTGCTGATCGACAAGAACGGTCGCGCCCTGCTCGCCGACTTCGGCATCGCCCGCGCCGCCCAGGCGGCGACTCGCCTCACCACCACCGGCAGCGTCGTCGGCACGCCCGGCTACATGGCGCCCGAGCTCGCCATGGGCGAGGAGGCGACGCCGGCCTCCGACCGCTACGCCCTCGCCGTGGTGGCCTTCGAGCTCCTCGCCGGCAGCCCGCCCTTTCGCGGCGAAACGCCGCTCGCCGTCCTCCACCAGCACGTCACCCGCCCGGCACCCGCGATCCGCTCCCTGGTGCCAACGTTGCCGCCGCAGGCCGACGATGTCTTCGCCCGCGCCCTCGCCAAAGCGCCGGCCGAGCGGCCGAGCACCTCCGTGGGCTTCGCGAGCGAGCTCCAGGAGCTGGCGAGCGACGCGCCGGCGTCGGCGGGCCCCGGCCTCGCCCCGCCGACGCTGCCCCTCGCCCGCCCACGGACAGCGGTCGAGTCGCCGAGCGATGTCGAGGTCGACGGCGAGGGCCGGAGCTGGCGCTGGGTGGCCGCCGCCGCGATCACCCTCGCGATCGCCACCGCCGCTCTCTGGCTGTTGCGCAGCGCGGACGTCGTCCGCTTCACCCAACCGGCGGCGCCGGCGGCAACGACCGGCGCCACCGCGGGCGCCGTCGACGGGCAGGAGGTGACCACGAGCGATGAGCCGGCAAGCGACGAGCTGGCCGCCGAGCAGGCTCTGAGGGACGACGGCGCTCCCGGCGAAGACGCCGCGCCAGACCTCACCCCGCTCAGGGACGACGGCCGGCCGGCGGCCGGCCCGTGGCCGCCGCGCCGGCGCCACGACGACGGCGGGCCCGGAATGCGCCCCATCCGGCGGCCGCCCGCCGAGATGCGGGCAGCCGACTCGCGGCGCGGCGCGGCCGCGCCCGGCGCCAACTCACAGCGGGGCGCCAACGCACAGCGGGACCTCGACGCCGCGGCGGACGGCGAGCCCGCGGCAGCGGGCACCGAGGCCTCGGCCCTACCGCCGTTCGGCAGCCGGCTGCGCCGCTTCGCCGCCCAGGGTGGGAGCGGCCCGCGGGGCGGGCCGGGGCCTGCCGCCGACCACCCTGGGGCCCGCAGCGAGCTGGCCCGCCTGCGCGGCCGGCTGAGTGAGGAGATCTTCCAGGACATGCAGGCCCGCGCCGCCACGGCCCTGGAACACAACTCCGGCGATGCCCTCGCCCGCTCGCTGTCGCACTACGCGGCGGGCGGGCTGGCCTTCGTCCACGGCGACCTGCCAGCGGCCCGCGCCTCCCTCTTGGCAGCGCAGCAGGCTGGCGGGCTGCCGCCCCAGCTCACCCAGCTGGGCTCGCTCTGGGTGCTCGAGGCGGGCAGCGATCCGGCGACGTTCGCGCCCTGGGAGCTCGCCGTGGCCTTCGGCGATCCCCGCAGAGATGGCCTCGAAACAGCGCGCCAGGCCCTCGCCGCCGGCCCCGCGACGCCCCGCCTCCGCTTCGCCGTCGCTTACCTCGAGCGGCTGGCCGGCCAGCACCGCGAAGCGGCCCGCGACGCCGCCGCGCTTTACGCCGAGCTGCCGGCGAGCGATCCCCATCGGGCTCCCATCGCCGGTTTCGTGGCTGCAGAGCAGGTCGAGCTCGGTGCCTACGACGAGGCACTCGCCTGGTATCGCAAAGCGGTCGCTGTCGGCGGCCAGCCGCTGGCAGCCCTCGCCTTCGAGGCTGCCCGCCTCGCTGAGGAGAAGCTCGGCGACACGGCGGCGGCGGCCGAGCTCTTCCAGAACGCCTGCGCGGCCGGCAATCCCCTCGCCTGTCGCCGGGCGCGGGCCCTCGGCGCCCGGCGCTAGCCGCTCGCTCGCTCGAGCTCCGCCACCGGCCAGCTCCGGCTCCAGCGGGCCAGGGCGGCGTGGGTGGGCAGGAAGAGAAGGAGCGGATAGGCCAGCATGGCAAAAACCAGATAGAGCGGCGGCGACAACCAGATCTGCTCGAGATTGAACGGTTTCCAGATCCAGTTGATGTTGTCCTCGGGGCGGGTGAGGAGGTAGCAGACCGGCAGCACCACCCAGGTGAGAGCGGTCTGCAACGCCAGGCCTCGGCGGTCGTAGCCCAGCCGGCGCAGGGCCCAGATCAACAGCACCGGCATCACCAGGTGAAAGAGCGACAGGAGCCGCAGCCACAGCGGCTCGACCGGCTCGAACATGTAGGTCGTCGCCCCCAGCGGGTGAACGCCCAGCAGCAAGGCGGCGAAAAAATCGAAGGCCCACACCAGCTGGACCAGCAAGACGCCCACCGCCGGCGCCGAGAAGAGTAACGAGCTTTCGGTCCAGATCGCCGCCAGAACGACGAAGTTCGCCAGATCGCAGAGCCAGAGAAAGTTGCTCGCGCCGTGAAAGTAGACGTAGGCCGGCACCCAGACGGCGATCCACAGCGAGTAAGCCAGTTTGCTGGCGAGCGGCAGCCTCTGCATGGCGATGGTGGCCAGGACGCTATCAGATCCCCCGTCGCCCCCTCGTCGCCCCAGTGGCGCCGCAGTGACGTCGCAGTGGCGCCGCGCTCTGGGGTTCTCTAGAATGGTTTACACATCTTTCATTCCGCACATCGAACATCCGCTCGCAGACTCCTCGGCCACGGTGGCTGGTGGGGATCCGGGAGCGATGAGAGGAGGATCATTCCCATGTTCCGTGCATTCATCCGCCGTTCGTCGTTCGTCGCCCTGGTCGTCGCCCTGGCGTTCGCCGGCTCCCTCGCCGCCGACGCCCAACCGGTCTTCGACCGCAGCTCCGTCGACACCATGATCGCCTGGCTCACCGGCTGGTGGCCGGGGTCGGCGAGCGTCGTCGCGGCGCCCGCTCAGGCGCAGGAGAAGTCCCTGCCCCGCCCGACCGAGCGCGGCGTGCGCCCCAAGAAGCGCGACGGGATCGACATCGTGCCCGACGGCAAGCGCTGACCGCGAAGGGCTGCCGCGTCGTGCCGCACGGCGACCGTTCCCTCGCCCGGACGGTTCGTGTACACTTCACGGCAGCAATGTCCGATCTCAGCGAGCAGTACCGCGCGGCGATCCGCAACGCGCTCCGGCGGGCCATAGCTTCTCTTCCAGCCGAAGAGGACCCGGCCTTGGTGGAGGAGATCTGTCAGCATCTCCTACGCCTGTCGAACGAGCAGCGCGAGGCCTGGCTGCGCACGGCGGCCCGCACCGGCGGCTTCGCCACCTGCCGCCAGCTGACGGCGCTCGCCGAGGCAGCCGCGGAGAGCGATCCTCAGGCGATGGAGAACGCCGCGCGCGCTGCGGTGGCCGCCGCCGAGGCGCTGTCGCCGCAAGGCAACTTCGAGCGGCTGGCCGCCGACACCCGCGCCGAGGCCTGGGCGGTGCTGGCGCGTGCGCTGCGCATCCGCGGTGACCTCGCCGCGGCGGAAGACGCCCTGCGCCGTGCCCAGCTCCACCTCGTCTTCGGTACCGAGGACCCGGCGCTCGCCGCCAAGGTGCTCGCCGTGGGCGGTGCCATCCGCATGGGCCGGCGGCGCTGCCGGCAGGCGATCGAGATGCTCGAGGAGGCCGGCCGCCTCTACGCCAGCATCGACGACCAGCACCAGGAAGGCCGCATGCTGCTGCTCAAGGCCTGCGCCCTGCGCCTGATCGACCGCCTCGACGAAGCCGCGTCGACCGTCCACGCCGCCCTCGAACGGATCGATGGCGAGCGCGGCCCGGCGCTCAAGATGAGCGCCTACCACAACCTCGCCGTCTACCTCGAAGAGGCGGGCCAGCCAGAGAAGGCGCTCGCCGTCCTGCAAGGCGCCGCACCGCTCTACGAGCAGCACGCCCGGCCGCTCAACCAGCTGCGCCGCAGCTGGATCGAGGGGCGCCTGTTGGCCGCCGTCGGGTCGCCCGCCGAGGCGATCGCGCGGCTCGACGCCGTGCGGCGTCGTTTCACCGACCTCGGCCTCGCCTTCGAGGCGGCCCTCTGCGCCCTCGATCTCGCCGCCGTCCTCGCCGAGGAATCCCAACTGGCCGAGGTCGAGAAGCTGGCGACCGAGATGTACCCGGTGTTCGTCGCCCGCGAGATCCCGCGCGAAGCGGCGGCGGCGCTGCTCCTCTTCGCGCAAGCCGCCCGGGCGCGTACCGCGACGGCGGCCTCGATCCGCTCCATCGTCGAGCGGCTGAAACAGATCCAGCGCCGGCGCGCCGCCTAGTCCCAGCTGTAACGCGACGGGCCGCGCTGCCGTCTGTCCCGGTGAACGTCTGCCGCGAGACGCCAGCTGACCATGGACCCCGCGCCGCCCGCCTCTACCAGCCACCTCGCGGCGTCCCACGCCGATCTCGATCGCTTCCTCAACGAGCTGGTTCTCGCCTGGAAGAAGCTCGCCGCCTATCCCGCCGGCCATCCTCTCCGCGAAGGAGCGGTGGCGAGCGCCTTCCGCGAGCTCAAGGCGCTCCTCTCCCACGGTCGACCGCTCGCTCTCGGGGTCGCCCGCGAGGGCCTCTCCTGGGGCGATCAGCGGCTGAGCACACCGGGCATCCGCCAGATCGCCGAGGTGCTCTACCAGGCCAATGTCGCGGTGCTGCGCTTCACCTCCGCGGTGCGCGAGGGGGAGCTTGAGGCGTTCCTCCTCGCTCTGCGCGGGCGTAGCGACGAGCTGGGGCCGGAGGGCCTCGCCCGGCGCCTGACGGCGGCGGCGATTGGCAACATCGAGATCAAACGAGCCGATTTCTCCCTGCTCAAGGCGACCGACGAGCTGGCGCCGCGCGAAGCACCCCGCCTCGACCTCTGGGACCGCATCCTGCGCTGGCACCTCGAAGGCAAGCCCGAGCTGGCGGCGGCGCTCGGCAAGGGGGACCTCGCCACCGTCCTGCAGTGGGTCCGCGACAGCCAGGGTTCCAACGCCGACGCGCGCTCCGCCGCCCGCGCCTCCGAGGTGCTGCGGGTCCTCTCCGGGGCGATCACCGCCGACCTCCAGGCCTCGGCGCTGGCTGGCAGCGGGAGCGAGCGAGTGCGCCAGGTCTCAGAGCTGATCCTGGCGGTACCGGCCGGCCTGCGCGAGGCTTTGCTCGACGCCGCGCTCACCGAGCTTCTCGGCGACGGCGGTGATCCCGCGAGCCTCGTGGCGCTGGCAAACCAGGTCTCGCCGGCAGCGACCGTGCGGGCGCTCGGCCGCTTGCGGGCAGAAGGGGCACGCCTGCCGGCCCTCGCCGCCGGGTTGATCGAGAAGCTGGCGACGACGCTTGGCGAGCCTGCCGAGGCCGCACTGCCGGGCGCCGCGCAGCCGGGCTCCTTCGTGCCGCCGCAGCGGGCTGACCCCGCGACCCTCGACCGGCGGATCTTCGACCGCCCCGAAGAGCTCTTCCTGGCCATCCCGCCGGCCGTCGAAGGGGGGCTCGTCGAAGGCTCGTCCAGCGGCGGTTTCGACGGCGAGCTCGCCAGCCTCGAACCGCTCGCCAGCCTGCAACGGCTGGCGCAGCGGCTGCTCGCCCTGCTCAGCAGCCAGCGCCTCGACGGTGGCCTCGACGGTGTCGCCTGCCGGCTCGAAGAGGCCTACACCACCCTCCTCGCCCTCGGCCACCACGGTGCCGCCTACGCTCTCGCCCTGGAGATCGCCAGCCTCGCCGGCCGCGGTGGCCGCGCCTCGGCGGCCCAGCAGGCCTTCGCCCGGCTGGCCGGTGAGCGGGCGACCAACGTCCTCGCCGGACGGCTGCGCCGGTCGAGCGACAGCGAGCTGCAGCCGCTCCACCTGCTGGTCGAGAAGCTCGGCCCCGAGCCGGTGCGCCGGCTGCTCGTCGCCCTCGGCGAAGCGGAGGACCGCGCCGTGCGGCGGTCGCTGTTCAACTTCCTCCAGGGCCATCCCGGCCTGGTCAGCGAGGTCGCCCCCGAGGTCCTCGGCGACCGCCGCTGGTTCGTCGTCCGCAACGTGCTGAGCCTGCTCAACACCATCGGTGGCCGGCGGGCCGCCGACATCGCCCGCCCAAGCCTGCAGCACCCCGATCCACGGGTGCGCGCCGAGGCGCTCAAGCTGTGCAGCAAGCTGGGCGCCCACGAGCTGGGCGGTGAGCTGCTGAGCATGTTCGCCGACCCCGACGAGAGAGTGGTGCGGCTCGCCATCCGCCTCGCCGGCGAGTCCAAGGCGCGGGCGGCGGTGGGACCGCTCCTCGCCATCCTCCGCCCCCTCGACCTGCAGGGCCGCGACCGCGAGGTCCGCCTCCTTGCCCTGCGCAGCCTGGGCGAGATCGGCGACCCCAATGCTCTCGACGAGCTCAAGCGCTTCTTCACCGGCGTGCCGCCCTTCGTCCACGCGGAGGAGCGCCGCGCCGCCTACCAGTCGCTCGCCGGCTACCCGTCGGCGGCCCGGGAACCGTGGGTGCAACGCGGCCTGCGCTCGCGCGATGCCGAGACCGTCGAAGCCTGCCGTGCCCTCTTGGGGGCGGAGGGAGCATGACGGAGACGGCCTCGGTCGAGCTGCTGCAGGCGCTTTCGAACGCCATCAACGCGGTGGCCATCTACCCCGCTCACCACCCACAGGCGGCGCAGCCGATCAGCGGCCTCGCGGCACTGCTCGCAGACCGCCAGCACCAGCACGGCCACGGCACCACGCTGCTCCTGGTGGGTGACGATCTGGTGGTCGATGGCGAAGCCGAGCGCACCGCCAGCCTCTACCGCGACAGCCTGCGGCGGGCCCTCGGTCGCTTGAAGATCGAGCGGCTGAGCTTCCTCGCCGGCTGCTCGCCGGCGGAGGTCGCGGCGATCACCACCGGCCTTGCCGGTCGCGGGCCCCTCGCCGCGAGCCCCCACGTGGTGCTCGGCCGGCTGGCCGACGGCGACGAGGGTGAAGCCGCGGACGCCGCGGGGAGCCTCGACGACAGCCACCTCGAGGCCCTCGAGAAGGCACTCAGCCGCCTCTACGCCCATGATCCTCACGCCTGCGAGGCGCTCGATCACGCGCTGTGGCAGCTGCTCGAGAGGCTCGACCGCCCCAGCCGCCGCCACCTGCTGCTCACCGAGCTCCCCGCCGCCGAGCGGCCGCACCTCCGGCACGCCGTCGCCGTCGGCCTCGATGCCAGCCGCCTGGCCCGCGCCCTGGGGATCGGCGGCTCGATGCTGCACAGCCTCACCCTGGGTGCCCTGGTGCATGACTTCGGCCTCTGGCACATGCCGGCGATGCTCTTTGACGAGCTGGCGCCGGCGGAGTCGACGGCCGAGGCCCTGCACCTGCATCCCGAGCTCGGCGCCGCGCGGCTGGCGGCGATCAGCGGGATGCCCGAGGCGGCGGTGCTCATCGCCTACGAGCACCACCTGCACTGGGACGGTCGCGGCGGCTACCCCACCGGCGGTGGCAAGCCGGGCCTCGCGGCGCAGATCGTCGCCGTCGCTGACCACTGGGACCTCGCCTTCTGCCAGCCCGGCAGCCCGGCACGGACGGCGCGGCGCGGGGAGGCGCGGGACCTCCTCGGGCGGCTGGCCGGCCGCGTCCTCCACCCGCGGTTGGTCGAGACCTTCCTCGCCCTCGACGACGCCTCGGCGGCCGCGGACCCTTCAGTGTAGAGAAGCGAGCGCCGCCTGGGCGGCGGCGGCGTCGCGCGGATCACCCTGCCAAGAGGCGAGCACCGGCAAGGCGCTCGCCAGCTCGCGGCGCGCCCCTGCTGGATCGCCCGCGGCGGCCAGGGCGCGCCCGAAAGCGGCGCGAAGCTCTGCCAGCTCCAGCGACGCCGCCGGCAGGGCGGCAGCGGCGGCGACGGCCGCCGCGAGGTCGCTGCGCGCCGCCTCGACCTCGCCGGCAGAGAGCCGGACGAGGCCCGCGGCAGCGGCCGCCAGGGCCCGCGAGCGCGCGTGGCGCGCGGCGTCCGCCGCCGTCGCCGCCAGCACGGCCTCAGCCTGCGCGCTCGCCTCCCGACCACGGCCGGCGCGCCCCAGCTCGGCCGCCCGTTCCGCAGCGTAGAGGGCACTGGCGCGGAGGTCGCCCCGCGGCTGGCCCAGCCCGGCCGCGAGGGCCGCGTAGTGGCTGAGCGCCGCCGCCTCACTGCCCTGCCGGGCGAGCGCCCAGGCGAGGTTGCGGCGGGCGGCCGCGAGGCGGCCGTGCCCGGGCTCGACGACGGCCTCCCAGGTAGTGAGGGCGCGGCGGAACGCCGCCTCGGCGGCCGCCCAGTCCCCCTGCTCGGCGCGCGCCAGCCCGAGGTAGCCCCAGCTGGTCGCCACCGCCTGGCTGTGCTCGCCGAGCACCAGGCGGCGCAGCGCCAGGACCTTCTCGTGCTCGGCCGCCCGCGCCACCGGGTCGCGCAGGCGGTTGGCGAGGTTGCTGCGGGTGGCGAGCACGGCCGGGTGCTCCTCCCCCCAAGCCGCGCGCTGGAGCTCGTAGGCCTCGCGGAAGAGGCTGGTCGCCTCGGCCTCGTCGCCAGCGAACATGCGCTGCGAGGCGAGCACGGTGAGCGCCCCGGCGACGTCCGTGGGGTCCGCCCCCGGGGCGGCGCGCAGCAGGGCCACCGCCTCGCGGGCGAGTCGCTCGGCCTCGGCGCCGATCTGCTGCCCGCCGAGCGCGGCCAGGACGTGGGCGTGCAGGATGGGATCGGCGCTGGGGTCGGCTTCGAGCTGGGCGAGGAGGGTGCGCAGCGCGCCGGCCGCTTCCGCCACCTTGCCGGCGGCGTGGAGGGCGCGGGCGTGGTCGAAGCGCAGCTCGACGAGCCCCGGATCGTCCGCCGGCAGCCGCGCGCTCTCGGTGGTGAGGGCCGCCGCCAGGAGCTCCTCGGCCTGGCGCACCTGGCCGCGTTCGAGGTAGATCCGGCCGATGGTCTGGCGCAAGCGGGCCTGGATCTCCGGCTGGCCGCCGAGCGCCGCCGCCCGCTTCTCACCCTGTGCCAAGAGGCCCTCGACCTCGATCGTCGAGCGTTGGGCGCCAGCGGCTGGATCGGCCGTGCCGAGGAGCTCGACGAGGAGGTCGAGGACGCGCCCTGCCTTGTCACCCTCGCGGGCGGCCAGTGCCGAGGCCTCGGCGGCCCGCCAGCCCTGGAAGGCGCTCAAGCCGGCGAGGGCGAGCACCACGGCCGAAGCTACCGCGGCGACCAGCACCGCGGCGCGATGCCGGGCGAGGAAGCGCTGGAACCGGTAGCCCCAGGACCGTGAGCGTGCCCGCACCGGCTCGTGGGCGAGCCAACGCTCGATGTCGTTGGCGAGCTCGCCGGCCGAGGGGTAGCGCTGCGCCGGCTCGCCCTCCAGGGCCCGGCCGACGATCGCCGCGAGATCACGATCGCCGAGGCGGCCGGCGAGGCGCGAGAGGTCGATCTCGCCGCTCAAGGCCCCGGGCGGCAGCTCGCCCAGGAGCAGCTCATGGAGCAACAGGCCGAGCGCCCAGACGTCCGTCGCGGTGGTGATCGGCTCGCCGCGGCGCTGCTCGGGGGCGGCCCGCTCCGGGGTCATCGGCGCCAGGTCGGCGCGGGTGGCGGCGAGCGTCGACGGCCGGCCGGCGAGAAGCTTGGCGATCCCGAAATCGAGCAGCCGCACGTCGCCGTCCGCGCTCACCAGGATGTTCGAGGGCTTGAGGTCGCGGTGCACGACCAGGTTGGCGTGGGCGTACTGGACGGCGAGGCAGAGGGCGCGGAAGAGCCGCAGCGTCTGCCGGCGGTCGAGGCCATGGGCCACGCAATGGGTGGTGATCGGCAGGCCCTCGACATATTGCAGCACCAGGTACGGCCTGCCCTCGGCCGTGGTCCCGCCGTCGAGCAGAGGCACCACGGCGGGATGGGTGAGGCGGGCGAGGAGCTCGCGCTCGAGCTGGAAGCGGTCGACCAGATCGGCCGAGCCGATCCCGGGCCGCATCACCTTGATCGCCACCCGCTGGCTGAACGAGCCGTCGGCGCGCTCGGCGAGGAAGACCTCCCCCATCCCACCCTTGGCGAGGGGCCCGAGCAGGCGATAGGGGCCGCAGAGGGAGCCCGGGGCGAGGCTGGGTGGCGGTTCGGGCACGGTGAGCCAGGGGGCGAGGCCGGCCTCGAGCTCCAGGGTGTGGGTCTCGTCGCTCACCGCGAGCAGCGAGGAGAGCTCGGCGGCGAGGCGGGGCCGTGCCGCCGTCAGCTCGGCGAGCCGCGCCTCCCGCTCGTCAGCCGTGAGCGCCACCAGCGCGGCAAACGCCTCGGCCAGCTCCTCCCAGCTCGGCTCGCTCACCAGCTGGTTCACGGGCTGGCGCCCTCCCAAACCGGCCCGGAGGTCGACAGCTCGCGGCGCAACCAGGCGCGGGCGGTCTGCCAGTCACGCTGCACGGTGCGCTCCGAGACCGCCAAGAGGGTTGCGATCTCGTCGAACGACAGGCCGCCGAAAAACTTGAGCTCGACGATGCGAGCCACCCGCTCCTCGCGTGCCGCCAGCCGGCCGAGGGCCTCCTCGAGCGCCAGCACCTCCTCCGAAGCACGCGGCGTGAGGAGCGGTGCCATCTCGTCGAGGGGCAGCGGCTCGGCGGCGCCACCGCGCTTCTGGCGCCGGCGTGATCGCGCGACGGTGTTACACCTCGGCGCATGCCGAGCGTCACGCCGTTCCTGTGGTTCAACGACAACGCCGAGGCCGCCGTCGCGTTCTACGCGTCGGTGTTCGATGACGTGGTGGTCACCAGCCGCCGGGGCGCGCTCGAGCCCTGGTGGCACACCTACGACGACCACGATCGGGCCCGCGCCGCCGAGGCGACGGGTGCACGGGCCGTCGAGCTCGCGGCCGAGAAGATCACGCCCGACCGCATCATGACGCCGCGCGCCTTCGAGAACGCACTGCGCATGCTGCTCGCGAT
>WBZL01002342.1_pt1 | contig 18562 bp, 16 predicted proteins | sample 5204291 | NCBI WGS metagenome assembly WBZL01 (sample SAMN12344345, study PRJNA552823) | activated sludge metagenome | biome: Activated sludge suspended growth; feature: Nitrification reactor; material: Wastewater; isolation source: activated sludge from nitrification reactor of wastewater...
AGAATCCGTTCGCGTGCGGCGAGACCTGCTCGTCGGTCACCGTATCCCGCAGTCCCCCCACACCCCGCACCAGTGGCACGGTTCCATATCGCATCCCGGTGAGTTGGGTCAGGCCACACGGCTCAACACCGCAGTAGTCATACCGTCAACAGGAGTTCGCGATGTCCCAGGGAAGTGGTCCACGTCCGGCATTCTTTCTCGTCATGGCCCTGCTGCTGCTGGGCCTCATCGGGTATGGCGCCTGGCGCTTCAAGGGGCGTGAAGGTGGCGACAACGTGAGCATCAGCGCCGACGACCTCAAGAACATGCAGGGGGGCGTCGAGGCACCGGACGATGCGTCGCTGACGACCTTCAAGGAGTACGACAAGATCCAGTTCCAGGATCCCTCGCGCATGCCGCCGGTGAGCGGCGTGTCGAACTACGAGGCGCTGGGCACGGACAATACCGTGACCTTCGCGCTCAACGTGTGGGCCGGATGGGCGCCGATCATCCTCGCCAACAATGGGTTCGAACCGGGGAAAGTGTGGCAGGGACCCGGCGGCAAGACCTTCAAGGTCAAGCTCACGCTGATCGACGACCCGATCGCCATGCGTGATGCCTACGCGGCGGGCAAGGTCCACGTCGGCTGGGGCACGGTCGACATGCTTCCGCTCTTCCTCGAGCAGCTCAAGCGCGATTCACGCACGATGCCGCGTGTCTACCAGCAGATCGATTACTCGTTCGGTGGTGACGGGATCGTCTGCCGCAACGCGATCCGCTCGGTGAGCGACATCAAGGGGAAGACGATCGTCCTCGCGCAGAACTCCCCCTCGCACTACTTCGCCCTCAATACGCTCATCTCCGGCGGGCTCCAGCCGGGCGACGTGGAGTGGAAGTTCACGCAGGACGCCTTCCAGGCCGCGGCGGCCTTCAACGCCGACAAGCGCATCGCCTGCGCCGTCTCCTGGTCGCCGGACATCTACAACCTCTCCAAGGCGAGCGGGAACAAGATGCTCGTCAACACCCAGACGGCCAACAAGCTCATCGCCGACACCTGGTTCCTGCGCGCCGACGTCGCCAAGGACCACCCGTACCTGGCCGAAGGCCTCATGCGCGGGATCTTCGACGCGATGATCCAGCTCGAGTCGGATGCGGGCAAGCAGGCGGCGGCGAAGCTCATGGCCACCGGGTACTCCCTGCCGGAAGCCGATGCCCTGGCGATGCTCGCCGACGCGCACAACACGAATGTTGCCGAAAACCGGGAGTTCTTCCTCAACGCGAACAACCCGGCCAACTTCCAGCGCACCTTCGAGACCGCCTACTTCCTGTACCGCAAGGTCGGCTCGCTCTCGGGGAACCCGGTCCCGTTCGACCAGGTCTTCGACGGCTCGGTCCTCACGAAGCTCGCGAAGGACCCGAAGTACGCGAACCAGAAGGACACCTACCAGATCTCCTTCGTCCCCACGACCGCCCTCGCAGTGCAGGCCGAGTCGAATGAGATCCTCACGAAGGCGGTCGTCATCCAGTTCTACCCGAACTCGGACTCGATCTTCAAGAAGGTGAGCAAGAGCGTCGATGGAAAGACGATCGAGGAGCTGTATGACCCGAACGTGAACAACGTCGTCGAGGAGATCGGACGCCTGGCCGGCCAGTACGGTGCCTCCCGCATCGTCATCGAGGGACACACCGATGCCTCGATGCGGAGCGCGGGGACAGTCACCGCGGCCGACGTGCAGGAGCTCTCCCTGCGCCGCGCGAACGCGGTGAAGGAGGCGATCGTCCGCAAGTTCACGACGATGAACCCCAACCAGTTCTCCACGAACGGGATGGGGTGGGATCGCCCCGCCGACGCCGCGGATCCGGGCAACCACGCGAAGAACCGCCGCGTGGAGGTGAAGGTGTACCCGCTCGAGCAGAAGTGACGACACGCCCGGCGCCCTGGTTCGCGCTTCGTACCCTCCCCCCGGCGGTGGTCCGCCGGGGGGCTGGTGCGTTCACGGTCCTGATGATCCTCGTGCTCTGGGCCGCTCTCACCTCCGGCGCGACCCCTGAAGCGCGCAGTATCTCACCGACGGTGCTCCCGAGCCCCGGTGAGGTGATGCGCAGCTTCCCGGCACTGGTCACCGATCGCAACCTCGTCGGGTCCATCGCCGCCTCGATGCAGCGGGTCCTGCTCGGTTTCGGGCTCGCTGCCCTCCTGGCCATCCCGCTGGGGATCGTGGCGGGGAGTTATCGCCTCGTGGACGCCGCGGCGCAGCCGATCAGCGTCTTCATGCGCAACATCCCCGTCGCGGCGCTGCTGCCGTTGACGCTGCAGGCCTTTGGCGTGGGCGAGCTGCAGAAGGTGATGTTCCTCTTTCTCGCCTGTGCGCCCTTCATGTTCCACGAGACGGCGCGCGCCATCGTCCAGGTGCACGACCGCTATGTCGACACCGCCCAGACGCTGGGCGCGTCGTCGCCGCAGATCGTCAGCAAGGTCCTCATCTCGCTCGCGCTCCCCGACATCTACGCCACGTTGCGCAGCAACTTCGGCCTCGCCTTCGGCTACGTCATGCTCGCCGAGGTGGTCGATGCGAAGGCCGGACTCGGCTTCATGTTGCTGCAGAGCCAGCGCCGCGGGATGCCCGAACACCTGCTCGCCACACTGCTGGTGATCGGGCTCATCGCCTGGCTGATCGACCAGGGATTCAAGTTCTTCCAGCGCGGCTTCTTCCCGTATCGGCCCGCGCATGAATAAGCCGACCCCCGAGCCGGCGCCTGCGGCAACCCCCGAACCGACGCTGCTGGAAGCACCGGCTGAACCGACGTTGCTGGATACGCCCGCCGCGCCTGCGCTGCTCGCGCCACCGGTGCTCCCTCCCGTCGTGAAGTTCACGGGCGTCTCCAAGACGTACGACGACGGCTACACGGCGGTCCGCGACATCACCTTCACGATCGAGGACAATCCCAACCACATGGAGATTGTCGGTGTGCTCGGTCCATCCGGGTGCGGCAAATCCACGGTGCTGCGGTTGATCGCCGGGCTTACCCCACAGTTTCCCGCCACTACGGGCACCGTGGAGGTGATGGGCAAGCCGGTCGCCGGCCCGGGTCCCGACCGAGGGTTCGTCTTCCAGGACTACACCTCGTTCGACAACCGCTCGGTGCTCGACAACATCGCCTTCGGCCTCGAGTGCCAGGGGGTGTCAGCGGAGGAACGATATGCCCGATCGAGGGAATGGATCGCCAAGGTCGGGCTGAGCGTCGATCGCGACCAGCACAAGTATCCGCACCAGCTCTCGGGCGGGATGCGGCAACGGGTCGCGCTCGCTCGCACGTTGATCCTCAAGCCACGCGTCATCCTCATGGACGAGCCGTTCGGGGCGCTCGACCCGAGGACGCGGTATGCGATGCAGGACCTGCTCGTGGCCCTCGCGCACGAGGTGCAGGCGACGGTCTTCCTGGTGACGCACAGCATCGAGGAAGCGGTGTACGTCGCCGACCGACTGCATATCTTCTCGAGTGCTCCCGGCACGATCCTCAAGGAGATGCATGTGCCGGCCCCGGACCGGCCCGCGCTCGTCATGCAGCGGGAGCCGGCGTTCATCAAGACGGTCTTCGAGGTGCGCGACCTGATCGAGACCCTGGAGACCTCCACCAAGCCGGGGGATTGACGATGGATCCAGCGCCCCCGCGCCCGAGCTTTGGCCGCTACATCGGGGCGGCCATCAGGAACAAGTGGAACCTCCTGCTCCTGGGGGCAGGGGTGGCGTTTGCCGCCATCTCCCCCTTTCCCGACGCGATCCTGCCGATCCTGCTGGGTGTCGAGGGGCTGTACGCGATGGGGCTCGCCACCCACCCACGCTTCCGGGCCGCGGTCGATGCCCGGTTGCACAAGGCCAATCGCTCTGCCACCGCAGTCTCGTCGTCGCAGATGTTCCTCAAGCTGCTCGACCGGCTCGACCCGCGCGATCGCGCTCGCTTTCGGCAGTTGGTCACACACTGCGAGCAGATGCAGGACCTGGCGTCGGGTGTCGGCGGCGGTCGCACTCCTGCAGACGACATGCGGCAGACGGCGCTCAACAAGCTGCTGTTCTTCCACCTGCGGCTCCTCATCACGCGCGATTCGCTGGTCACGTTCCTGGACCAGAGCAACCTGATGGAGATCAAGGACCGCCAGGTGCGCACGGAGCGGCAGCTGGCCACCGCACGCGCCAACAACGACACGCGCCTTGCCGCGTCCCTCGAGGATACGGTCAAGGACCTCAACACCCGCATCGCCAACCTCGAGAAGGCGGAGAAGGACGCCCACTTCATCGAGGTGGAGCTCGATCGCATCGAGGGGAAGGCCCAGGCCCTGGCCGAGTCAGCGATCGCGCGACAGGATCCCACCGAGCTGGCGGCGCAGGTCACGGCGTTCACCGACACCCTCAAGCTCTCAGAGGACGTGGAGGCACGGATGGTGTCGCTACAGGACCTCGAACTCTCCACGACCGATGCCCCGATGATCCTCAACTCTGCCGCGGTGCGGGTCCGTGAGTAGCGCCGGTCCCAATGGACGCACCGTGCCGGAGTGGCACCCGGGCTGGGCACGTCACGTCGCCGAGGCGTACTACGCGGGCACGGCCTCGGTCTTCGTGCTGCATGGCAATACCTACGACGAAGTCCCGCTCGAACCCGATCCGGGCACGTCCTACGGTCCGGTGACGACGTTCCTGGCCGAGCAGTTGTTCGGTGCCTGGGACCTCGTGCTGCACTATGACGTGGGACGCGGCATTCGCCCCTTCGCCGGGCGCGACATCCATCGCTTCCGGGGGATGCTGCCGAAGACGGCCGAGATCTTCGGGACCGACCTGGAGAAGGCGCGCGTGGTGGAGCCACAGGCCGTCTTCGCGGCCCTCGATCGGTACCTCATCCGGCAGCTGCACACTCCGACCGAGGAGCGGGTGCGGATCGCGCTGCTCGTGGATCACGCGTCGTTCGTGTTTCCGTCGGCTGAGCCGGGGACGTTGTCGTTGTCGGCGAGTGCGGCGGCGGTGACGATGGTGAACTGGGCGGCCGCACCGCAGGTGCGGCGGATCGACTTCGCCTGCGTGATGATCGACGAACGGCGGGCCAACCTGCAGAGCCGCATCATGCAGAACCCGCACGTGATGGTGCAGGAGATCCCGCTTCCTGGGGAGGAGCAGCGCTCGCGGTTCGTCCGCACGCTGGCGGGGTCTCGCACGCCGACCCTCGCTGACGGGCTGACCCTCGAGCGGTACGCGAAGGAAACCGCGGGGCTCTCGCTCAATGACCTCGCCCCCCCATTGCGGGCGGCCCTCGAAGGGCGTGCCCTCGGCGCGAAGCAGTTCGCGCAACTCAAGAAGGGACTCATCGAGCGGCAGTGCCATGGGCTCCTGGAATTCGTCGAGCCGAAGTGGACCCTGGAGGATGTGGTGGGGCTCGTGGCGGCGAAGCGCACGTTGCGCGAGGACGCGAAGCTCGTGACCAGTGGCCAGCGGCAGTTTGCCCCGATGGGGTATCTCATCTGCGGCCCCGTCGGGACGGGGAAGACCTTCCTGGTGATGGCGGCCGCGGGGGAGATGGGGATGCCCTGCGTGACCCTCAAGAATTTCCGCTCCAAGTACGTGGGAGAGACCGAAGCCAACCTCGAGCATGTGCTCGCCGTGTTGCGCGCGATGGGCCCGGTGATGGTGATCATCGACGAGGCCGATGCGATGCTGGGCGATCGGGATGATGGGAGTGGCGATGGCGGGGTCTCGAGCCGCGTCTTCGGCATGATCGCGCACCAGATGGGGAACTCCGCCTATCGCGGCCAGATCATCTGGGTGCTGATGACGGCGCGTCCCGACCTGCTGCCGATCGACCTCAAGCGGCAGGGGCGCGCGGAGGTGCACATCCCGCTGTTCTACCCGGACACAGGCGTCGAGCTGCAGGAGATGCTGACGGTGATGGCCCGGAAGGTGGGGACCGCCCTTGCCCCCGATGCGCTGCCCGCCCCCGACGCGATTCCGCATGTGGGGATGCTCTCGGGCGCCGACATCGAGGGCATCGTCACGCGTGCGGCGCGTCAATCGCGAATTGCCGGTGATGAGACGATCTCGAAGGACCGGTTGGCCGCGGCGCTCGCCGACTTCGTGCCGTCGGCGCAGTCCCTCGAGAAGCGGATGCAGATCCTTGCCGCGATCCTCGAGTGTACCGACGCGAAGTTCCTGCCGCCGGCGTATCGGGAGCTGGACCGGACCGCGGTGCAGGGCGAGCTCTCGTTGATCCGGGCGCAACTGGCGTAAGTCGTCGCTGTCGCCCGTCGTGCCGGCGAAAGCCGACACCCATTTGCCCTGATCAGGTCGGCGTGTTCTACGACCGGTCGGCGCTCGGGCTCAATTCGCGGCCGATCATCTTCGTCCCCTCGGTGTCGATCACCCGCCGCCAGGCGCGCGCCAACCGGGAATAGCAGGTCAGGTCGCCGCCGGCCGGCGGTACCGGACTACGTCCGAGGCGACGGTTCCACCAGCACCATCGGGGTCGCGTACCCATGCGCCGCGGTACGACGCCCGCCCTGCGCGTACGCCTCCGGTGGCATGTCACTCACCCCCGTGGCGTCGATCCAGCGATTGTAGAAGTTGAATAGCGCGCAGACCGTAATGGCGTCGTAGATCGCCCCCTCGCTCCAACCCGCGTCCTTGACGCGAGCGACGTCCTCCGGGGTGATCGTGTTCGACCGCTCGTTGACCTGCACGAGGAACGTGAACAGCACCCGTTCCGCCTCGGGGATCGGGGCGCTCATGTGATCGGACAGCACGGCCGCGACGAGCTCCCGCGACCCGAGCAGCTCCGCCGCGACCGCGGCGTGGGAGCCGATTCAAAAGGGGCAGTCGTTGCGCCTGGACGTGAACGCGGCGATCAACTCGCGCAGTCCCGGGGAAAGCGGCGACGGCCCTCGCAGGACGCGATGCGTGAACTGCGTGAGGAAATCCGTCGCGTCCGGCTTGTACGCGAAAAGGTGCATGATCTGCGGCACCACGGCGCCGACACGACGCAACCCTTCGATGCGCTGGCCATAGGCGCCGCGGACCGGGCCGTGTTCGACCTCGGGAAGAAACATCGGATGCATACGCCGTCCGGGATGGGGGTGCCACGAAACTACCCGAGTGCCAATGCGAGGCGTAAGGCGCGACGCCGGACCCGGATCGTCGAGCGCTGACGCACGCTCCTCCGGGAATGGAACCTGGGAGCTAGGGGAGACGGAAGGGGCGGCTTCGCGTCTCGATCACCCGGCGCTCGCCGCCGAGCAGGCGTGAGAGCAGCGTGCGAGCGCCGCGGCTCAGCGCGGTGCCGGGGTTGCGTCGGCCGCGCACGGCGGGGTTCAGGTCCCCGCGCACCCAGCGCTCGAGTTCGTCGAGGTCCGTCACCGACAACATCTCGAGGGCAAGGGTCGCCGTGTAATAGGCGGGCGACGTGTTCGCCGGCCGCGGCGCCAGGGTCGCGCGGTGCGGTCGCTCGATCGCTGCCACTGCCTCGGCGAGCGACGGGAAGGTGCCCAGCGGGGAGGCGACCTCACCGGCGACATGGACGGCTTCGTACACCCGCCGTACCGGGTCGTAGCGGAGGACGACATCCCAGCTGGTGGCCTGGAGTCGCTTGTCGAACAGTCCGGCCGTGCTCCACAACTCCACCTGGTACGTGAGCCGGGCGGGAAACCCGTGGTCCAGCAACTCCCGGATGCTGTTGGAACCCAGCACCCCGGTCGCGCGGACCATGGGACCAACGACCGACAGCGACTCCGCCGGCGGAACCACCAGCTGGAGCAATGGCCGGGGTTGTGCGCCGGAGACGCCCGTGGCCAGGGCCAGGAGCAGAAGGCCCCCCGCCAGATGCCCCGGACTGCTTCGCCCACCTGCCACTCAGAACCTCGGCCGCAACCGGATCATGAAGTTGACCGGGGCATCGGGCTGGTGCAGGGGCTTGGCGAGATAGAGGCCCAGGTCGTCGAGCACGAGCCCGAACCCCACGTCGGCCTGGAAGGTGGAGAGTCGCGGCATCGCGTCACGGGCGAAGGTCCGCCCCCCGTCCGGTTCGCCGACGAGCCAGCCGCGCCCTGCATCCGCGAAGACGACCCACTGCGCGCCGCGCCCCCAGCCCCGTCGACGCCAGTTGCGGTCGTCGTCCAGGATGCCGAAGGGGTCGAGGTTGAGGTCGCCGCGGAACTCCACCTGGGCCAGCACCATCCGCTCGCACTCTCCGGGCGACCCCACGGGCGTGACGCCGGTAGTTCCGCTGTAGTCGGAGCAGAGGAGCCGGTCGGTCCCGTCCTTCAGGACCACCTGCCGGAAGTCGTAGCCCGGCAGGGTCCCCGGTCCACCCAGGGAGAAGCGGCGCTGGAGCGGCAGCTCGTCACCGGAGAGCCAGCCACCCGCCGCGACCCGGACATTGAGTTGCGCGCCGGGAGCGACCCGGTTGTAGCGTCGCAGGTCAACGAACACGCGATCGTACGTGGTGGCGCCGCCGACCGTCGGCTGTCGCACTCCACTGGTCGTTGGGGCGTAGTGCGAAATGGTGCCGTCGCCGTACTCGTATTCCCCGGTCAGGAACCATCCGGTCGCGGGCTGGCGTTCGTCGCTGCGCGTGTCGAAGCGCAGGTGTCCCTGCCACAAGTGGAAGCGGGCGTCGTCCATGGCGGGGTTGGCGCGCCACCGGTCGGTGTCGCGAAACGGCGTCCAGGGATCGTTGGCGTCGCGACTCCCCCACCGGACCCTGGACCACGAGCCGCCGAGGTCGAGGTGCCGTCCCCGGAAGAGCGAGGCGGTGAGCGTCCCACCGTGGCGCGAGTAGAAATCCCTGTAGTCGCGATGCAGGAAGAACGCGGCCAGCCCGGACTCGGCGTTGCCGAGCTGCCACGGCTCCACAGGGTCCACCACATCGAAGTGCCGCGCGGTGAGGCGCACGCCTTCGTCGCGGCCCAGCCGGAGCTCCGCCTTGGCGCTGTGGCCAACGTTGGCCGGCGTCCACTCGAAGGAGTTGGCGGAGCGCAGGATGCCGAGGGCGTCGACCGACAGCCGGCCCCAGTCAAACTCGCGACCGAACACCGGGCCGAGCTGGATGGGCAGTCCTTCCACCCGATTGTAGGTGCGCGCGGACACCAGACGCAGGTCGCTCCACCCGCGCTCGCTCCAGCGATCGCGGCGTCGCCACCAGGGATCCCCGGGTTCCTCGCGCCAGATGCGACGTTCGCCGTCGCCGCCCCAGATGAGCCGGGCCGCGTAGGTGCGCACGGAGCCGGAAAGCCGCTCGGCGCCGGCGAGGATGCGGCCGCCAACGATCAGGACGTCGCCATCGATCGTGCCCCCGTCTCGCAACTCGATGTCGCCGTTCACCACGATGACGCGTCCGCGAACCCTCCCCTCCACGATGAGCGGGCCGCGCGTGACGACGAGATCGTCGACCACCTCCCCGGTCGGCACCGTCAGGGCGCCGTCGACCCGACGGGTCGATGGCGCGTCGTACAATCGGGTCACCTCGTCCACGACTTCCCGGGGCAGGTTGCGCGTATCGAGCGGCTGCGCGTCGAGCGCTCCCGCGAGGGCGGTGATGGCGGCGAGGTACCGGAGAGGGCGTGTCATGGGCGGACCGTTGACTGGGGACGCCAGTGGAATGGCACGTCGCGTACCAGCGTAAGCTCGCACGTGAGACTCGACGGGACAACAACTTCCACATCCGTCGGCGTGTGCACGGCGGGAGCGTGTCACCCCGGGAGGTCATCCCCCCTGTGTCGCGACGACATCGGGAGCGATCTCGAGGCGCCGCATGCGCCGGTAGAGGTTGGGTCGATCGGTCTGGAGGCGTCGTGCGGCTTCTGCCACGTTGCCGCCACTCGCGGAGAGCGCGCGGGTGATGAGCAGTCGTTCGTAGTCGTCGAGCAGGTCGGCCAGGGGGCCATCGGGAGCGTCCGCCTTCGCCTGCACCACGCGCAGCGACTCCGGGGTCTCGGCCACAGACAACACACGCCGCACATCCCCGGCCGTCACCTGCTGGCCGGGGTGCAGGATGATCAGGCGCTCGACGATGTTGGCAAGCTCCCGCACGTTGCCGGGCCACCGGTAGCCGCAGAGGAGGGCCATCGCCCCCTCCGACCACTCGGGGAGCACGCGACCCGTGCGCACTCGCGTCCGAACCGCGAAATGCCGGACGAGGAGAGGAATGTCGCTCGCGCGTTCGCGAAGGGGGGGGAGGGCGATCGGGATGACATTGAGGCGGAAGTACAGGTCCTCGCGAAAGGCGCCCTCTCGTGCGGCCCGCGGCAGGTCCTTGTTCGTCGCGGCGATCAGCCGCGTATCAACCGCGATCGCCTTGCCTCCTCCTACCCGCTCGATCTCGCGGGCCTCGATGGCGCGCAGCAGCTTGGCCTGGGCGTCGAGGCCGAGGTCCCCGACTTCGTCGAGGAAGAGGGTGCCCCGGTGGGCCAGCTCGAAGCGCCCGATGCGGCGCTCGGTTGCCCCAGTGAACGAGCCGCGCTCGTGGCCGAACATCTCGCTCTCGACAAGGTCCCGGGGAATCGCGGCGCAGTTGACCCGGATGAAGGGACGATCGCGCCGGGCACTTCCGAGGTGAATCGCGGAGGCGACGAGTTCCTTTCCTGTCCCGGACTCGCCGGTGACCAGGACGCGCGCATCGGTGGGGGCAACGCGGGAAATGACGTCGCGCAGGGCCTGCATCGGGGCGCTGTCGCCGACCATTTCGTCGGTGAGCCCGAGTTCCGCGCGCAGCGTGGCGGCTTCCCGCCGCGCCATCCGGAGGTCCATGGCCCCACTGATGGCGAGGGTGACCCCGTCCGGGGAGAGGGGCTTCTCGAGGAAGGTGAAGGCGCCGAGGCGCGTGGCCCGGACCGCGTCGCTCAGCGCGGCCTTCCCGCTCATCATCACGACCGGGAGGTCGGGAAAGCGCCCGCGCATCGCGGTCATGGTCGCGATGCCGTCGAGGTCGCCGGGCATCATGAGGTCCACCAGGGCGACATCGGGTTCCTGCTCCGCGGCCATGGCCAGCCCTTCGCGGCCATCGCCGGCCTCACGGACGTCGAAGCCCTCCGCGACGAGGAGCGCCGCCACCATGCGGCGGAGGTTGGGTTCGTCGTCGACGATGAGGACCGAAGGCATCGGGGTGCGGTGGCGCTGGAGGTCTCAGTCCTTGCGCTCGACCGGCTCACCGACGCGCGCCTGCCCCAGGGGCCACTGCTCCATCGGGTTAGGTGCCGGAAGCGCGCGGGTGTCGCCGAGGAGCTTGTTGGTGAAGCGCTGTCCCTCGGAGATGCGTTCCACCTCGATGGCGACGGCGTCCATGGCCTGCTCGAGCCGTTCGAAGCGCGGGGAGAGGTCGGGAGTGGCCGGGGGACGCGGTTCGAAGCGACGGGCAATCATGCGCACGATCGGGATGCCAAGGGCGACCATCACGCCAGACACGAAGAACATCTCGATGACGTTCTGCACCCCGCGCGGGATGTCGTTGGGGTCCGGGGGCGGTGCCGTGACCCGCTCGGTGCGGCCGGAGATCGCGCGGTCGAGCTGGGTCTGCAGCGATTCGAGCCGGTCGTTGGCCGCGGAGAGCTGGTCCTCGATCGCGTTCTCGCGAGCGTCGCTCGTTCCCGGGGTGAGCTGACCGGTCAGGTCCTTGATCTCGGCCTTCACGCCGTTGATCTGCGCCTGGATGATCTCGAGGGCGCGTTCCTGGTTGGACTGGACCAGGGGTGGGGCTGGTGGCTGCGGCATGTCAGACGGGGGTGGTGGATCGAACGGAGATCTGCTCCCGTACCGGGGGCGTCCATCCCTGTGCGGGCGGGGCGGGGAGCGAGCGGAGTTCGCCCAGGAGGCGACTGGCATAGCGCTGCGATTCCGACACGCGCTCCATCTCGACGGCGACGGCATCAACGGCCTGTTCGATGCGATCCAGACGAGGGCCGATATCGGCGGCGGGCGCAGGGGTGCCGCGGCGATCGAGCCAGCGCGCGAAGGCGCGCACGAGGGGAACGCCGATGGCGATCGCCGCGATCGTGATGAAGAGCGAATTGGTGGTGGTGCGCGCGATGTCCGCGATCCGTTCGCCGTCGAGCCCCGGGGGGAAGTCGGGTGCCACGGTGATCACCTCGCCAGGGTCGCCAGCCATCATCTGATCGAGTCGTTCCTGCAGGCGTTCGAGCCGCAGGTTCGCGCTGGACAGTTGGGCATCGATGACGGCCTGCTGACGATCGTTGCCCGTTCCCACGCGGCTTGCCAGTTCCCGGATTTCTTCCCGGGTTGACGCGATCTCGCCGCGCAGGACATCGAGCATCAGGTTGCCGTCGACCGGCGTGACGGCAATGGTGGGTTGCTCGATCGCATCGGCGGCCTCGCGCGCGGCGTCCCGCGCCTCGCGGACGGCGTCACGGATCTGCGTCCGCACCTGCTCCCGGATCTCATCGCGTGTCTGCATGGGACAACCTCAGGAAGGGAATCGGCGAGCGGTCGGGGGCAGGGCCGCGGGTTCGGCCACCCCACGCTCGGCAAGGAGCTTCGTGGTGAAGCGCTGCGCTTCGGCAATGCGTTCAACTTCGACCGCCATGGCATCGATCGCCTCCTCCATGCGCTGCAGGCGGTGCAGTCCCTCGGCTCCCATGCCGTTGCCGCGTTCGAGCTCCATCCGCTTTTCCTTGTGCTGGAGCACCATGCGCACGACGCTCCCCACGGTGAAGAAGAAGGCGATGGGGATGAGGAACTCTGGACCGTTCATGCGGAGACCTCGGTCGGGATGAGGGGGAGCTTCATGGAGATCGTGGTGCCCCCCTCGCGGGGAGCGTGGGCGGAGATGGTGCCCCCGTGAGACTGCACGACTTGCTGGGCAATTGCCAAGCCCAGGCCGGTCCCCCCGGGTTTCCTCGTCACATACGGGTGGAAGACGTGTGGCAGGAGGTCGGGGGCGATCCCCGGGCCATTGTCTGAGACATCCACCGCGATGCTTCCGTTGGAGCGTGAGGCGCGCAGGGTGATCGTCCCCGTGTTTCCGCACGCGTCGACGGCATTGAGAATGACGTTCATCAGGGCGCGCTGGAGCGGGTCGTACTGCCCGGTGATCGCGGGAAGGCCCGGGGCCACCTCGAGTTGCAGCGCCAGGTGTGACGGCACGCAGGCCGCGGCCGTGGTGCGCAGGAGCTCGCCGACGTCCACCGGGGCGGCGGGGCCACTCGGCAACGTACCAAACTGTGAGAAGCTGGTCGCCATCCGCTGCAGCCGGGCCGTCTCCTCCTCGAGGACTCGCAGGCTCTCTTCCGCGGCAGCCGGGGCGGTGCGCCGGAGGTTGGCGATGGCGAACTGCATCGGCGTGAGCGGGTTCTTGAGCTCGTGCGCGACGCGTCGCGCGGTCTCGCGGAAGGCGAGGAGACGTTCGGTCTCCACCGCGCGCTCGCGCGCTTGTTCGAGCGAGTTGGCCATCTCGCGCATCCCGGTGCGCAACACCTCGAACTCGGGTGCGCCGCGACCCGTGGCCTGCGCCGGAAGGGGAGTCCCCGACCGGAGGAGGTGGGTCCACCCGACGATCTCCTGGAGCGGACGGCTCAGCTGCCGGCTGAGGTGACCAGCCACTCGCGAGCCAGCCAGCGCGACGAGGGCAAGGATGGCGAGGGCGCCCAGGGCGACGACCGGCGCGAAGCGCCCGATCACGAAATCGAGTCGCCGGGCCTGGGTCGCGGCGGCCTCCAGCTCACGCGCGTGGGCGGCGAGGGCATCGCGGGTGGGCGTGGCCAGGGAGTCACGGGCCGCCTGGTCAATGGCGGCATTCCCGGTCGATACCACGCGTTCCCATGCTGCCCCGGTGCTGACCAGGGGGATGGCCCGCCATGTGACAGTCGCCCAGGCGAGGGTGACGACCGCGGCGGGGACGATGGAGAAGAGGATGAGCGCGAGCAGGAGTCGCTTTCGGAAATCGAGCGTCACGTCGGGCCTACGCGGTCAGTCGCGTGTGGTTTCGACACAGAAGATCCGCGTCGGGGCGTTCGGCGGGAGGGGGGCCTGCCCGGGCCGGTCCGTCCCCTTGCTCGCATGTTGCCCCGTAAGTGGTTACATTGCTTGCCGTTGCCCATCGCGCCCCCCTGTTCGGGGCGCCAGTTGTCGGTGCGACATCGGTGTCTCCGCGCCCACGCGGGGAGCCGGTGAGCGCGCTGCGGCTGAGGGCAGCAGAGGTCAACGCACCGGAGGAAGGTGGTGCGACTTTGCGACCTCGACCGCGATCGCTGGTTGACGGGTGTGCCACCGGCCGTCGCGACTGTCATGTGCCCCGGTTTGTCCGGGGTGGGCGCACCGAAACCACAACCTATGCAATCGCGCTCGACCCGCAGCGCCACCCCGCGTCCGACGGTGGCACCTATCCACCGGGGGCCCCAGGCGATGCCCCACCACGCGTACGGCAACTCGCCGATCCAGCATGCGCCGAACGCCGCCCTCCTCATCGACTTCGACAACGTGACGATGGGCATTCGCTCGGACCTTGCGAGCGAGCTCCGGAGCCTCCTGGGCTCCGACATCATCAAGGGTAAGGTCGCCGTCCAGCGCGCCTACGCCGACTGGCGCCGCTACCCGCAATACATCGTGCCCCTCGCCGAGTCGTCGATCGACATGATCATGGCGCCGGCCTACGGGTCGTCCAAGAAGAACGCCACCGACATCCGGCTGTCGGTGGATGCGATGGAACTGGTCTTCACCCGCCCCGAAATCGGCACCTACATCCTGCTGTCCGGCGATAGTGACTTCGCGTCGCTCGTCACCAAGCTCAAGGAGTACGGCAAGTACGTCATCGGGGTCGGGATCCGTGAGTCGTCGAGCGACCTCCTCGTCATGAATTGCGACGAGTACTACAGCTACAATGCGCTCGCCGGCCTGGTGAAGTCCGGCGACGAAGAAGTGGTGAAGTGGGATCCCTGGGAGCTGGTCACCGAGGCCATCACGCGCATGCAGAAGAACGGCGACGTGATGCGCTCCGACCGACTCAAGCAGGTCATGCAGGACATCGACACGACCTTCGACGAGAAGAACGTCGGCTCCGGCTTGCGGGCTCCTGCGGAGCCGGCCACGCCGCGGGCGATGAGCCTAGAAGTCGGGCTCGGGCGGGGGCAGCCAGCGCGTCTGGGCGCTCGTCGTCACGCTGCCCTCGCGGGTGACGACCACGGTGTGATCGGCCCCCTGCCCCCGCGTGATCGCAGTGAAGCGGATCGTCACGCGCCCGGGCTCGACCGCCACGGAGGGCGCTTGCGCGGCCACCCCCTCCACCGGCGTGCACTCGCGCACGAGCGACGGCTCGACCACCAGCCGCTCGACCCCCGACAGCACCACCGCCAGCTCCATCCAGCCCGCCGCCGACAGCGAGGACGGCACGAGCCCGTACGACCGCACGAGCCGCTCGAGGTCGGCCTCGGTGCCGTCGGGGCAGTAGGTGTCGGTGGCCGACGCGAAGCAGTGGGTGTGGTGCCAGCCCATCATGCAGGCGCTGCTCGTGTTGGCCGCGGCCACCAGGCGCAGGCCGCCGATGCCCACGTGATCGCGCACCAGGATGATCTCGGTGGGCACGACGTCGAGCCGCGGATCGGTGACGTCGGCCAGGCGCGCCGTCACGCGCTCGAACATGGGCCCGCCCTCGAGCGGGGGCCCGAAGCTGCCCAGCAGCACCGTCGGGCACGGCTCGTCGATGGGCGTGGGCCACAGCGGGTAGGTGCGGACCTGCCGGCCCCCGATGCGAGCCTGCCGCGGGTCGTCCGAGCGCGGCCACGTGCCGTAGTCGCGCCCGTCGTCGGGGAGCGGCTCGACCTCGACGCGCTCGGGCAGGGGCACCGGCATGATCGCGTCGTCGTCCAGATCCATGTCGAGCTCCTCCTCCATGGAGGCCTCGACGCACCCGGCAGCGCCCACGAGCAGCACCGCTGCCGCGAGCACGCCGATCGATCGCAACCGGCTCATGGCGCCACCTCCCGCATCCTCGCCCACAGCTCGTGGTGCTCGAGCGCCACGTGCTGGTCCGCGACCGTCGCCTTCACCGTGACCAAGAGGGTGAGCGACGCGTCCACCTCGACGCGCTCGACGAACACGTGCTCGACGCCCTCCTCGCCCGGCTGCTGCCCCAGGGGCGGCATCGCGGCCCGTGCGGCCGCCGGCAGCTCGGGCACGCAGCGCTCGAGCGTGGCCAGGTCGGGGTAGACCGCGCTCGCGTCCTCGGCGAGGGCCACGAGCTCGGCCCACTGCGCGTGGGTCCTCGGCCGCGCCTCGGGGGTGAGCCCGTGCGCGAGCTGCCACGCCGGCACGCACTCCACCCCCCACTCGCTGGCCGGCAGCTCGCTGGGCGTGATGCACCGCGTGGTCGATCGCGCCGCGCGGGCGACCTCGACCAGCCACAGCCGGTAGCCCGGCAGGGGCACGGGCGACCGGAGCTCGCGCACCGACACCGGCACGCCGTGCTCCGGCCGCGGGTGCCAGCCCGCTCGAATCGCAGCGAGGGCCTCGCCCTCGTCCTCCCACTCGCCGAGGGGCTCGGGCGCGATCGCCCCGCACGCGGGATCGCCTGCCGCGGGCGCGGGGGGCCCGTCGTGGTGGCGGGCCACGGGCGTGGCGCGGCGCCGCCACCCCGCGGGGGACGGCTCCCAGCCCTCCCCGGGGGGCTCGCCCGTGGGGGTGCACGCGGCGAGCAGCCCGAGGGCGAGCGCGAGGCAAGGCGCGGCGGGTCGCGGCATTGCGGGTCCGACAGCCGCACGCGGGCGAGGTTCCCGGACCCGTTCACCACTCGTTATGCTCCGCCCGCCTTGGCGACCCCCACCCCCCCGCGCCCGCTGGCCGTGCTCGCGTTCGCCGTCACCATCGGCGTGGGCGCGTGCCTGCTGTTCCAGGTCCAGTTCATCCTCGGCAAGCAGGTCCTCCCGTGGTTCGGAGGCGCGCCCGCGGTGTGGACCACCTGCATGCTGTTCTTCCAGGTGCTGCTCCTGCTCGGCTACGCCTACGCGCACCTCGTGAGCCGCGCGCCCTCGCCCCGGCGGCAGCGCGACGTGCACCTGGCCTTGCTCGTGGCCGCGCTCGCGCTGCTGCTGGTGCGCGTGGTCGCGTGGCCCTCGCCCATCACGCCCGGGGGGGACTGGAAGCCCACCGCCGACCAGGCGCCGTCGCTCGCGATTCTCGGCCTGTTGCTGTTCACCATCGGCCTGCCCTACCTCGTGCTCTCGGCCACCGGCCCGCTGTTGCAGAGCTGGTACGCGCGCTGCTTCCCCGGGGCGTCGCCCTACCGGCTCTACGCGCTGTCCAACCTCGGGTCGCTCGTGGGGCTGCTGAGCTACCCGTTCGTGCTCGAGCCGCTCTTGACGGTCGCGCACCAGGGCTGGGCGTGGGTCGCGGGCTTCGCCCTGTTCGCGCTCGGGTGCGCGGGCACGGCGGTGCTCGTGGGCCGCACCGCCCCGGCCGCGGAGCCCTCCGCACGGCAGCCCGCGGCCGCCGAGGGCCCGCCGCCCACCATGGCCCAGCGCGCCCTGTGGCTGTCCTTGGCCATGATCGCCTCGGTCCTCTTGCTGGCCATCACCAGCCAGATCTCGCTCGAGGTGGCCGTGATCCCGTTCCTGTGGATGCTGCCGCTGGCGCTCTACCTGCTGTCGTTCGTGCTGTGCTTCGAGTACGAGCGCGTGTACCGGCGCGGCCTGTGGATCCCCGCGCTGCTCGTGGCCGCGGGCGGGACCACGGCCACCATCCGCGCGGGCGTGCACGCGCCGATGCTCGTGCAGCTGGGCGTCTACCTCTTCACGCTGCTGGTGGCCTGCATGGTGTGCCACGGCGAGCTCGTGCGGCGAAAGCCAGCCCCGCGCCACCTGACCGGCTTCTACCTGTGGGTGTCGGCCGGCGGGGCCGCGGGGGGCCTGTTCACCGGGCTCGTGGCCCCGTTCGCGTTCCCCGACCTGTGGGAGCTGCCGATCTCGCTCGTGGCCGCGTGCACGCTGGCGCTCGTGCTCGGGCTGGCCAGCGGATCGAAGCACCGGGTGCTGCGCCTGGTGGCCAGCGTGCTCGGCTCGCTCTACGTGCTCGCGCTGGCCGTCACGCTGGCCATGCACGCCCACGACGAGCTCGCCGACAACCTCCACGTCTCGCGCGGCTTCTTCGGGGTGCTGCGCGTGGACCAGGACACCGACGACGACGGCCAGGTGCGCACGCGCCTGCGGCACGGCCGCATCATCCACGGCCTCCAGTACGACGACCCCATCTTCGCCCGCGAGCCCACCACCTACTACGGGCCGGGCAGCGCGGTGGGCATGGCCATCAACATGCACCCGCGCCGCGCGCTGGGGCTGCCGCTGCGGCTCGGGTTCGTGGGGCTCGGCACCGGCACGCTCGCCTGCTACGCCGTGCCCGGCGACGGCGTGCGCTTCTACGAGATCAACCCGCAGGTGATCGCGCTCTCGACCGGCCCGCAGCCGCTGTTCACCTACCTGCAGGACTCCGCAGGGGCCGTGGAGATCGCCGTCGGCGACGCCCGCGTCAACCTCGAGCGCGAGCCACCGCAGGGCTTCGACGTGCTCGCGCTCGACGCGTTCTCGAGCGACTCGATCCCCGCCCACCTCTTG
>WBZL01002343.1_pt1 | contig 18556 bp, 15 predicted proteins | sample 5204291 | NCBI WGS metagenome assembly WBZL01 (sample SAMN12344345, study PRJNA552823) | activated sludge metagenome | biome: Activated sludge suspended growth; feature: Nitrification reactor; material: Wastewater; isolation source: activated sludge from nitrification reactor of wastewater...
CTCCAATACCAGGTCGTCCACCTCGAAAACCGCGCCTTCCAGCAAGGGCGCCAGACAGGCCCGGGCGCCACCGGTCAGGACCACGGCGGGCAAAGCATTGCCCTCCCCGCCCCAGCCCTCCATGCCCGCGGGGAGGGAGAAGACGCCCCCCTCGCGCGTGGAGTCCTGGGTCGATACCCCTCCCCCGCTGGCGGGGGAGGCGGGGAGGGGGAGATCGGTGCCATCCACGCGCGCGCCACGCGCCCTCCCCAGCCTCTCACGCATGCCGCCCGCCACCCCCAGCAGAGCCAGCACAATGCCCGTGGTCACGGCGGCGCCAGTATCCAGCGGGAAGTCCTGGCGCTCGCCCTCCCCCCGCCCGACCCGCGCCGTGCCCCTCGACAAGGATTCGCACATCAGGTCGGGACCGGGCACGATGCAGCCGCCGAGAAAGGCGCCGTCGGCGCTCAGCATGTCCGCCGTCATGGCGGTGCCGACGCCGACCACCACGCAATCCCGCCCGAAGCGGCGAAACGCGCCGACCATGGCGGCATAGCGATCCGCGCCCAGGGCTTCCGGCGGCTGATACGGATTGACCAGCCCATGGGCGGAGGGAGCCGCCCGCACCCAATGCACCTCAACGCCCAGTTCGGCGAGCAGGCCGGCCAGCCCCGCCCTGGTCGATTCGCCAGCGACACAGGCCACCACGGCCCGGGTGGCTGCCATCGCCACCCACTCCCGCCGCAATCCGGCGGTCTCGGCGGTCGGACAGGCGCCACCCGGCGCGATGCCGTCGGCGTTCAGCATCATCCATTTGATGCGGGTGTTGCCCACATCCACCAGCAGGATCACGGCGTATCCGCCCGCAGGCTCACCTCGCCGGCGTGGAAGCGGCGCAGGTCCGAGCCGGTGTCCAGCAGCAGGGCGCCCTGTTCATCCACGCCCACGGCGCGCCCGAGTATGGGCTCGCCCTGGCCGGTATGGATCCGCACCGGACGATTCTGATGGGCATGGTAGTCCTGCCAGGCCTGCCGAAATCCCGCGAAACCCTCCCGCTCGAAGCGGCCGAGGCTGGCATCCAGCCCCGACACCAGCGCCAGCAACAGGTCATTGCGATCGAGGGGGCCGACATGCCGCCGCAGGTCCGTGACAGGCTGGCCGACCGTCTCCGTCAGCGCCTCTCCGCCCAGGACATTGATCCCCACGCCGATCACCGCGGCGCTGGGCCCCAGCATGTCGCCCGTCAGCTCGATGAGCACGCCGGCCAGCTTGGCATCATCCACCAGGATATCGTTCGGCCACTTCACCATGGCCCGCGCCAGTCCCAAATCCCGCAGCGCGCCCACCAGCGAAGCGCCCACCGCCAGGGACAGGCCCGACAGCTCGGCGACCGGCCGGCTCGAGCGCCACAGCAGGGAAAACGTCAGCCCCCCGCCCAATCCTCCATGCCAGGCGCGCCCCCGCCGCCCGCGCCCGTCGCTTTGCCATTCGCTGACCACGAGGGCGCGGTGGGGCGCGCCGGACTGGGCCCATTCCAGCAAATGGGTATTGGTGGAAGGCAACTGATCGAAATAGCGCAGGCTGACCCCCCGGGGCGCCAATTCAGCCCGCAGGCGATCGGGGGCCAGCCAGCTCAGGGGCCTGGCGAGCCGATAGCCGCGGCCGTGGACGGCATGGACCGACACCCCGCCCCCGGCGGCTTCCCGGATGGCGTTGTTGACCGTGGCCCGCGAACAGCCCAGGCGTTTCGCCAGAACCTCGCCGGAAAGGAAATCCTCATGGGAAAGCTGGCGCAGGACGGCCAGCAGGAGCGGCGACATCAGCGACCCCTACCAGGGGAGAAAAACCCTACTTGGGCCAGCAATCGGCGACCTTCGCCCCGGGCGAGGTCACCCCCACCCGCCCGTTCTGGTCCAGCAACAGGGTTCCGCAGTCGTCGTCATTCACCGGCACCGCCCGCAAGGTGAACCCTTGCGCCGAGGAGGCCGGAAAAACCATGCGGGGATCGCTTGCCGTCACCAGCTCGGTGGCCAGACTGATGCGATATTCGGCATCCCCCTCGCGCGGGGTCTGGGTGATCGGCAGGCTCGATGTCGCATAGCTGCCGGTGCGGGTGAATTGCATCCTCAGCCCCTCGGCCACCTCGACCAGCGCGGATCGCGCCTGGGTCCGCGCCTTGCGCGTCATGTGATCCTGGAAGGACGCCAGCGCCACCGCCACCAGCAGGCAGACGATGGTGATGGCCACCACCAGCTCGATGGCCGTAAAACCGGCCGGGGAACGAAACCTCTGGAATCTGATTGCCATGTGTGTACTCCCTACTTGTCTGTCCGCCGGGGCCGCCCCGCGCCAATGCGATGAATCCCTCCCGGGAGGCTTCCCGGGGCGGACGAGAAACGGCCCGGCGAACGCACGGATTGTATGGGAAAAACAGGATGAGGGCGCCATGGCGAGCGCCACCGGGGGCCGCATGCCCAAGCCCGTCGGATACACGCGGGAATGCCGAAACGTCCTTACGACGCGGGATTGGCGATCAGCGGGCGATCAGCGTGATACCTGGCGCCGCCGCCAGGTCAGACCCATTTGATTCTGTCGTCCAGGGGCTCGTCGTCCGCCTCGGGAGGGGCATAGGCCAACTTGTGCAACGTGTGCAGGAACTGCAACTCCTCCCAGATATCCGCCGGCCATCCGGCGCGCGTCCCCCTGGCGTCGAACATCAGGTCCATGAACAAGGCCTCGAAGCCCGCCGGGTCGCCCCAGACCGGCACCAGACGCTCGAGCACGTGGCCGTAGCGCGATTCCAGAATCGACATCATGGATATCCCCTCATTTACGCCAGTCGGATACGGCAACCCGCCGCGAGCAAGCCTTGGCAATCATGGCGGACCACGCACCCGGCTTCAGCCCCCATGCGCATCCGTCATGGGCAAGAGTAGTGCAAGGTTTCGTCCCCAGGCAACACATGGGTTTCGAGAATCCTGGTCATGGACCGCCGCTCACGCAGTCATGTCGCCATTCATGTCGTCATTTATATCGCAATAGGGATCGACCGGAATTGCCGGCGCTTCCGCGAACAGCAGGCTGGCCAGCAGCTTCGCGGCCCCCGGCGCCATGGTGACCCCATAGCGATAATGCCCCGTGTTGAGGTACAGGTTGTCATGGCCCTCGACGCGGCAAATCAGCGGGATATTGTCCGGAGAACCGGGACGCAGGCCACTCCAGTGAGCGATCGGCTCCATTCCCTGCAGCACCGGCAGCAGTTCCCCGGCGAAAGCCGTCAACTCGGCGCGTGCCCCGGGGGTGGTGGACCGGTCAAAGCCGACCCGTTCCAGGGTGCTGCCCACCAGGAGATGTCCGTCGGCCCTCGGCACGAGGTAATGGCCATCCCGATAAACGACGGTTTTGAGGAAACCTGTGGGCAGCTTGTACAGCAACATCTGGCCGCGCACGGGGAACACCCGCCCGGCAAAGAGTTCTAGCCCGGGAATCGTGGCGCTGGCCGCGCCAGCCGCCACGACGCAGGCGCCGCAGGAAAACCGGCCCCGGTCCGTGACGACACCGACGACCTTTCCGTCCACTGAATCAAGCCCGAGAACCCTGACCCCCTCGGTCAGGACGACTTTCCGGGCTTGCGACGCCCCCCTCAGGGCATGGATAAGCCTGGGATTGCGCACCTGGGCCACATCGGGCAACCAGAGCGCCGGTTGCCCGGGGCGCTCCGGAAGGAATTCGTCGCTTTCGACCATGGAACGAGGCCAGCCCCACCGATCGCACCAGGCAACGGCGGACGCAAGCTCCGCGGGCGACAGGACAAGCATGCCGGTACGACGCAACTCGGGATCGACGCCCGACCATCCCTGCAGCGATTCGCACCAGGCCGGGAACAGCGACCTGGAGTACTCCGCGAGTTGGTTGACGGCATCGGCATACTGCCATGGCAGCAAGGGCGACAGGATGCCCGCCCCGGCCCAGGTCGACTCCCGGCCCGCCGCCCCCTGGTCGATCACCACCACGCTGGCGCCCCGTTCCGCCAATTCCAGGGCCGAACTCAAGCCCACCGCGCCGGCGCCGATAATCAGGAAATCAGGATGCACTTTCGTAGCGGGGAGCCCATGTCCGTTCATTCTACCAAAGCCGCCATTCATCCCCCCCGATGGCCAGGACATCGGGTTGGGCCGCTAAGCTTTGGGCAGTCGACAAACTTGAACAAAGATCGGGTCATGCCAAGGAACTCAAGACCATGAAAACGCAAGGCACTCCCCCCGACGGGGCGGGCCATGGTTCGTACATGGGTTTCACCCTCATCGAACTGCTCATCACCATCGCCGTCGCGACCATCCTGCTCACGGTGGCGGCGCCCAACTTCAGGGACTTCCTGCTCAACAGTCGGGTCACGACGCAAACCAACGAATTCGTGCTGGCCCTGGCCTACGCAAAAAGTGAGGCGGTCAAGCGGAACAGCCCCGTCACCGCCTGCAGCCGCAACAACAACACCACCTGCGCCAACAGCACCACCTGGGATACCGGCTGGCTGGTCTTCGCCGACACCGATGCGGACGGGACCGTCGATGCCGGGGAGGTCGTATTGCAGGTGCGAGCCCCCCTGGAAGGCAACAACACGTTGCGGGCCGGCGCCCGTCAACGCGTGACCTTTCGCAATACGGGTTTTACCCCCGGCTTCAATGACACGTTCAATCTGTGCGACTCCAGGGGTGCCGCCAATGGCAGAAACATCGTTGTCTCGGCCCAGGGTCGGGTGACCTCACAGGTGGGAGCGGTGGCATGTCCATGAATACCTATGCCTGGAAAAAGCGAGCGGCTCGGATTGCCCCGTCCAGCACCGGCCTCCAGCAAGGCTTCACCCTGCTGGAAGTTCTTGTCGCCATCGTCGTGATTTCCCTCGGCCTGCTGGGCCTGGCCGGCCTGCAGGCGGCCAGCCTCATCAACAACCAGACCGCGCACCATCGTTCCATCGCCACCCAGCAGGCCTACGACATGGCGGACCGGATTCGCGCCAACCTGGCCGGCGTCGCCACAGGCGCCTACGACGCCCTGGGCGCCAACACCCCCGCCGACCCCGCCTGCATCGCCGGCGGCTGCACGGTGGCCAACATGGCGGTGACGGACCATTCTCAATGGAACACCAACAACGGCCGCCTGCTGCCCAACGGCGTGGGCACGGTGGATTGCGTGCTCGGGCCGGGGGCCAACTGCAGCAACAACATCAATGCCATCCGCACCTTCGACATCACGGTGCAATGGACCGAGAAAACCTCGGCGGGCAATTTGGCGCGTACCTTCGTCACCCGGGTGACGCCATGAGACGCGAGCTGATCGCTCCACCCGCCGCGAAGTTCCGGCGCAAGGGTCCGCGCCGCGCCCAGGCCGGCTTCAGCCTGCTGGAGTTGCTGATCGCCATGGCCCTGGGGCTGTTGCTGGTCGTCGGTATCGGCACCATCTTCGTCGGCAGCAACCAGAGCTACAACGTGCAGGAGGAAAACTCCCGCATCCAGGAATCCGGCCGCTACGCCCTCGACATCATCGGCCGTTCCCTCCGCCAGGCGGGCGCCGACGCCCCCATCAACACCAACCCCGCCGCGCTCACGGTGGAGTGCGTGGCACCGGTCTGCACGGCCATCAACGGCACGAACAATACCGTCAACAACGGCATCAACAACACGGACACCCTGGCCGTTCAGCTTTACGCCAACCCCGATGAAAACAACCCAGGGGTCGGCTGGGGCACCCGCGACTGCACCGGCGGCTTCGTCGCCACTGGCGCGCTGATGACCAACACCTTCGCCATGAACGGCACGGACCTGAGATGCACCGGGAGCGTGGGTGGCGTCCAGCCGCTGCTCCCCGATATCGAGGACTTCCAGGTTCTCTACGGCGTCGATGCCGCCGGCAACGATCAATCCGCCGATCTCTACACCGCCGCCCCCAATGTGGCCCAGTTGCCCAACGTGGTCAGCGTCCGGGTGTGCGTGCTGGTCCGCTCCACCAACCCGGGCGTGGTGACGGGAGCCAACCAGTCGTTCCTGAATTGTGCCGGCGCCCTGGGCACCGCCGCGGGCAACGCAGCGTTCACCGCCGCCGGGGACAGCCGCCTGCGTCGCGCCTTCGTCGCCACCTACAACCTCCGCAACCGGATCAACATCCTGCCCTGAGCGACGATGACCCGATTCCAGCCCCCCTCCCCCCCGTTTGTTGGCCAGCGCGGCGCGGCGCTGATCACCAGCCTGATCTTCCTGATCGTCCTCACCCTGATCGGCGTCACCGCCGCGCGCATGTCCAGCCTGGAAGAACGCATGGCCGGCAACCTGCGGGACCGGGCCCTGGCCATGCAGGCGGCGGAACTGGCGCTGCGGGACGCGGAGCGGGACATCCTGAACAGCGGACGGGTTTCCGGGATCAGCGATTTCGCGGCGGACTGCGATCAGGACGACGCCAACAACACCCCTGACGACGGGCTCTGCTACAACGGCGCGGCGGGTTTCGCCGCCCCGGTGTGGACCCTCTTCAGCATGACCGCCGCCCCCAGCGTCGGCTACGGCGACATCACCGGCGCCACGGCGGTTCCCCTGGTTTCCGCCCAGCCCCGCTACCTCATCGAAGGCATCCGCAAGGCCCCGCCCGGCAGCGGGGACAGTTTCTTTTACCGCATCACCGTGCGCGCCCAGGGCGTCAACGCCAACACCGTGGTGATGCTGCAGGAAGTATTCAAGCCCTGAGGCAAGGGCAATACAGGATCACGGAGGCTCGACATGAACCCGAAACGTTTCCTTCCCATCTTCATCGCCGCCTGGCTGCCCCTGGCCGCCATGGCCATGAGCCTGTCCCAGAACCCCCTGTTCATCGCCGCCACCGAACCCCGCGTCATGCTGGTGGCCTCCCGGGACCACCAGCTCTCCATCAAGGCCTACACGGACTATTCCGACCTGGATGGGGATGGCCAACTGGACACCACCTACAAGGACAGCATCACCTACTTCGGCTACTTCGACTCCGGCAAGTGCTACACCTATGCCAACGCCCGCTTCGAACCCGCCGCCGCCGTGGCCGCCAACACCCACCAGTGCGGCGGCGCCCACTGGAGCGGCAACTTCCTCAACTGGGCGTCCATGACCCGCATGGACATCCTGCGCCGGACCTTCTATGGCGGCCGCCGTTCCACGGACGACTCCGGCGCCGGCGCCCTCACCGTCCTGGAACGCCAGTTCCTGCCCAATGACGTGCATGCCTTCGTCAAGGTCTACAACCCCGGCAACGCCGCCACCCTGGCGCTGTACATGCCGGCCGCCCTGGTCGGGGCCAACACGTCCGTTTCCCTGTGCAATGTCTCCGACAGCACGGATACCGACCTGACGGGTACCTCCAACTTCAGCATGCCCGCGCCCTCCATCAAGGTGGCGGCGGGCACCTGGCCGCAATGGGATTCGTCGGAAGTCACCCAGTGCGGCGTAAACATCGGCAATGCCACCCAACCCGTCGCGGTGCTGGGCACCTACAACGCCCGAGTCAAGGTCTGCGCCGCCGGCATGCTGGAAAGCAACTGCAAGACCTACACCCACCCCACCACCGGCGTCCAGACCGTCAAGCCCACCGGCCTGCTACAGGCCTACGGCGACGTGGACGCCGACCGGCGCGTGCGCTTCGGCCTGATGACCGGCAGCTACGCCCTCAACAAATCCGGCGGCGTGCTGCGCAAGAACACCAGCCTCATCGCCAACAACAGCGGCATCAGCCCCACCCTCGCCGGCGTGTGCGGCGACAACCACGCCAACGACGAGATCGATGTCTGCACCGGCCGGTTCATCAACCAGGCTGCCAACGAGCCCGGCATCATCAACACCCTGAACCGACTACGCATCGCCGGCTTCAGATACACAGCCGCGGGCAAAAACGACAAACACCGCTACAGTTGCGACAGTCCGGGTATCGCCAGCTTCAACAATGGCGAATGCGTGGACTGGGGCAGCCCCCTGAGCGAGATATACCTGGAAACCCTGCGCTACTTCGCCAATGCCGGGGTGACCGCAGGCTTCAACGCCAACGACAGCGCTCTCCTGGCGTCCCTGCCCCAGGTGGCCTGGGCCGATCCCCTGCCCGCCACGGAATGGTGCGCCCTGTCCAGCATCGTGGTGCTGTCCACCGGCCTCAACTCCTTCGACACCGACCAGTTGGCCAGCTTCAATGCCGGCGCCTCCGCCTTCGACGCCGCCGAGCTCACCCAGGACGTGGGCGATGCCGAGAACATCAACAACGGCACCTACCTGATCGGCAACGTCATCGGCGGTGCCGGCAACAACAACCAGTGCACCGCCAAGGTGCTTGGCAACCTGGCCAACGCCAAGGGCATCTGTCCGGAAGTCCCCAGCACCGAGGGCGGCTACGGCATCGCCGGCCTGGCCTACGGGCCCAAGAGCCTGGACCTGCGCCCCGGCTACGCGGCCAACCGGGCCAGCCGCTGGGGCGGCGCCAACCCCATCAACGCCGACTGGGCCCTGCGCCAGCCCATCAACACCTACGCCGTGCAACTGGCCGAAAGCCTGCCGAGCTTCAGCGCCCCCGTGGGCGCCGGCACGGTGACCCTGCTGCCGGCCTGCCAGGCCAACAGCGCGGCGGGCGCCGCCGCCTGGCCCAATTCCGCCGGCTGGCGCAACTGCTCCATGACCAACCTGGTGGTGGACAGCAACGTGGCCATGGCCGATGTCGGGACTGTTGTTGCTCCGATGACCATCACCGAGACTGCCCAGCAAAAAACCTGTAGCGGCAACGGCACCACCTCCCAATGCTTCACCGTGGCCTGGGAGGACTCCACCTGGGGCAACGACTACGACATGGACGGCATCCAGCGCCTGGGCTATTGCGTGGGGGCCGCCTGCGCCACCTTCAAGATGCTGTGCCCCAGCAACGCCTCGGCCACGGCCACCCTGGGCCCCTGGGCCGGCGTCAACGCCGGCGACATCGTCATCGCCACCTGTGCCGCCCAGGCCGTGGCGGGCCACGCCCTCACCTTCGGCTACACCGTCACCGGCAGCACCAACGACGGCGCCTTCTTCCCCATTCTGCGGCCGGGCAACAGCAACTTCACCGTGGGACAAGTCCGCCCCGCCGCCGTCACCGCCGCCAATCCCACCACCTTCACCCAGGGCGCCGCCGCAGCCAAGCTGCTGAAAAACCCCCTCTGGTACGCGGCCAAGTACGGCGGCTTCACGGAATCCACCCCTGCGGTGGGCACGCCCAGCCCCGATGTAGTCTCCGAATGGGACGCGGTCATCAACTCGACCGGCGTCGCCGGCGCCGACGGTGACCCCGACAACTACTTCGACGTGAAGAACCCCGGCAATCTCATTACCGCCATGTCCACCATCTTCGATGCGGCCTCCCAGCCGGACGCCTCCGCCGCGTCAGTGGCCACCAACTCCACCAACCTGAAGATCGAAAGCCGCATCTACCAGGCCCGGTTCTCCAGCGCGGACTGGAGCGGCCAGTTGCTGCAGTTCCAGATCAGCACCGACGGCGAGCTCAGCCCCGACGAGGAATGGGATGCCGGCGATCTGCTGCAGAACGCCAACGGCCGCAAGATCATCACCAAGGGGGCCGCCGACGGCGTGGCCTTCTCGTGGGCGAACCTGACCGCCGCCCAGCAGTTGGCCCTGAACACCAACGCCCTGGCGGTCAACGACGGCCTGGGCAGCGACCGGGTCGATTACCTGCGCGGCACCGATTCCGCCGCCTTCCGCCCTCGCGCCGCCAGCAAGCTGGGCGACATCGTCAACTCCAACCCCTGGTACGTGGGCAAGCCCAACGCGGGCTATTCCGACGTGGACCATCCAGGCTACAGCGCCTTCAGGAACGCCTACGCCAACCGCACGCCGGCGGTCTATGTCGGCGGCAACGACGGCATGCTGCATGGCTTCGATGCCTCGCTGGACTTCTCCGATCCCGACGAGCCCAACGGCCTGCCCACGGTCACTTCCGGCACGGAAGTGATGGCCTATGTGCCCTCGGCCGTCTATGGCAACCTGAGTCGTCTGAGCGACCTGAAATACAACAAGAACCACCGCTATTTCGTGGACGGTTCGCCCATGATCGCCGACGCGGACCTGGACTCCACCGTCGCCAACAACTGGCGTACCGTGCTGATCGGCAGCCTGGGCGCCGGGGGCAAGGGCTACTTCGCCCTGGACGTCACCGATCCCGCCGATTACTCGGAAGCCGGGGCGGCGCCCGCCAATACCCTGCTGTGGGAATTCGACGAGACCGACATGGGCAATGCCTTCAACATGCCCCCCGCCATCCTGAAGACCAACCAGGCCAAGCAGGTCGTCAAGCTGGCCAACGGCAAGTGGGCGGCGGTGGTCGGCAACGGCTTCAACAGCGCCGCCGGCAAGGCCGTGCTCTATGTCCTGTTCATCGAGGACGGCATCGACGGTACCTGGGCGGTGGGCGATTACGTGAAGATCGTCGCCGACGCGCCCCTGGGCCAGGATAACGGCCTGGCCACCCCGGTGCCCTTCGACAGCGACGGCGACGGCTACGCCGACACCGTCTACGCCGGAGACCTGAAGGGCAACCTGTGGAAATTCCTGATCGGCCCCAACGCCAGCGTCCCCGCCGTGAACGCCAATCCCAACACCTGGCGGATCGCCTTCTCCACCTCCAACTGGGACGCCGGCACCTTCACCCTGACCTGCAACCCCTGCGCCCCCCTGTTCCAGGCCCGGAACGACGACAACCAGATCCAGCCCATCACCTGGCCGCCGGAAGTCACCCTCCACCCCGATGGCGGGCAGATGGTGCTGTTCGGCACCGGCAAGTACCTGGAGAGCAGCGACAACAGTTCCAACCAGGTGCAATCCTTCTACGGCATCCGCGACTGGCACGACGGCGCGACCACGGTGGGCACCCGCGCCGCGGACCTGCTGGAACAGACGGTGGAGCTAACGGTACTCGATGGGGTGAATTTCCGCACACCTTCCGACAATCCGATCAGCTTGCGGGGAATGGACTGCGTGCCGCCTTATGCCGACAACTGCAACGTGGGCACCCATATGGGCTGGTACATGGACCTGCCCACCTCCGGCGAGCGGCTCACGGGCATACCCAAGCTGGAAAGCGGCACGGTGTTCTTCAACACCTTCATCCCCTCCACCTCGCCCTGCGAGGCGGGGGGCACCGGCTGGTTCATGACCCTGGACTTCCTGGACGGCAGTCTGCTGGCTTTCCCGATGTTCGATACCGACGGCGATGGTGACATCGATGCCAACGACGACCTCGTCGGCGGTTTGAATATCGGCGCGGCGCTGGGTGGTACCACCCTGATCCAGGGCGTTGGCGCTAGTCCCCTGGGTGTCGGCGTCTCGTCCCTCACCAGCGGCAGCATGAACACCACCCTCATCAACTTCGGCGCGGGTTCGCGCGGTCGCATCACCTGGCGCGAAATCGTCCAGTAAAGGAGCATCCATGGCCACCCGGTTTCATTCTTCTCTAGGGGCTACGATCCGCAAGGCTCGTCAAACGGGCTTTACCCTGATCGAACTGCTGATCGTGGTGGTCGTGCTGGGCATCCTGGTCGCCATCGCGGCGCCCTCCTACCGGGAGTATGTCCGGCAAGCCAGCCGGGCCGAAGCCAAGGGCATCCTGCTGGAGACGGCCCAGTTCCTGGAACGGAACTACACCATCGCCAATCGCTACGATCTGGATGGCGCGGGCAATGCCACGGTCCTGCCGTTCGCGACGTCGCCGAAACCCGGCGGCGGCGCCGTGAAATACAACATTGCCGCCGCCTATGGCGCCGCGCCGGCGCAAACCTACACGCTCACGGCGACCCGGGCCGGCACCATGGCGGGTGACGGTTGCGGCGATTTCACCCTGACCCAGGCTGGTGTGCAGGGGTTGGCGAACAACGCCATGGCGGTGGCCGACTGTTGGGGACGCTGAGACTGCCCTCAAACGACAAATTAGTTCAACACATCCCTAGCAGATTTTTATTTTTTTGCTAGAATCCACGCGATCGGTCGGCAAGCTACCCGCATGCCGATTGATTTCTTCGACATGTTGATCAACTTCGTAAGGGAACACCTCAATGAAATATTCCGTCCTGCTCGCCGCCCTGCTGGCCGTTTCTCTGTCCGCTTGTGGCAAGAAAGAAGAAGCCGCTCCCGCTCCCGCTCCTGAAGTCGCCGCTCCGGCTCCCGCTCCCGCCGCTCCGGCCGACGCCGCTGCTCCCGCCGCTCCGGCCGACGCTGCTGCTCCGGCTCCCGCTCCGGCCGACGCTGCTGCTCCGGCTCCCGCTCCCGCCAAGTAATCGGCGAAGCGGTATGGAAAACCGGCCTTCGGGCCGGTTTTTTTTCGCCCACGTTTCCCCCGTTCCCCCCGTTTCTGACCCGCGCCCGGTGGCGGCCATTGCCAGGATCTCGCCGCTACTGTCCGTCCATAAGCAGAAACCCCATCACGGCCATCCACGGGAATCCATAGCCCATTGTTTTTAATGACTTAATTGTCTGGCATGGATCCTGCATATTCATCACCAGTCACCTTACAAGGCTGGAGAATGAAATGCGCAAGACCCAATTGCTACTGGCTGCCATCACCGGACTGATGAGCTGCACGGGCGCCCTGGCGGCTTCGATCACGGTCGACGGCAATCTGGCGGACTGGGGCCTGCATCGCAACGGCAACGCCAGCGACTGGAAACCGGATACCACCCTGGTGCCCAACAAACAGCAATATGCCGTCGAGGATCAGACCGGCGGTGCGGGCACCCGCCTGAACCCCGGCTGGGGTGGTCAGAATTACGATGCCGAGGCACTGTATGTCTCCCTCGGCGCGGACCACCTCTACCTGGCCCTGGTAACCGGCCTGTCGCCCAACACCCCCAACAATCCTGCCGCGAACAGCTATGGCCCCGGGGATTTCGCGATCGACTTCGGCCAGGATGGCAGCTACGAATTCGGCATCGAAACCACCGGAAACAACAAGGGCAAGGCCTACAAGAACGTGGTCTGGGACTATGGTCTGTGGGATGTGAACGGCGCCTACAACCCGGCCAACCCCGACCCGGCCCATCCCACATCGATCCTGAGCGGCGATGACGCCGGGATGGGCACCCTGGTTTACACCAGCATCGGCGTCAACAACATGGGCGCCCACAAGAAAGACCTTCACTACTTCATCGAGGCCGCCATCCCCTTGAGCGCGTTCAACGGTTACTCCGGGAAATTCGACGTGCACTGGACCATGAACTGCGCCAACGATGCCATCCAGGCAGACCCTGATCTCACCATTCCAGAACCCGGTACCCTGGCTTTGCTACCACTCGGGCTGTTGAGCCTGGCCGCCCTGCGCCGCCGCAAGTCAGCCTGAGGGACCAGACTACAAGGTGTGGGCCAATCGCCCCACCGCCTCCCTGATTCGCTCCAGGGACGTGGTGTAGGCGAAGCGAACGTGCCGGTCGGCGCTGTGGGCGCCAAAGTCCGTCCCCGGGGTGATGGCCACCCCTGCTTCCAGCAGCAGTTTCTCCGCCAGAACCTCCGCCTCCATGCCGAACGCGTCGATGCCCGCATAGACATAGAAGGCTCCCTCCGGCACCGCGCCGACCCGGAACCCCAGGCCCTCCAGTTCCGGCAGCAGCCAGTCCCGCCGTTCCCGCAGCTCGGCCTTCCTCTGCTCCAGCAGCGTCCGCGTCGCCGGCGCCAGGGCGGCCAGGGCGGCGTGCTGGGCCACGGTGGGGGCGGACAGGAAGATGTTCTGGGCCAGCCGGTCGATGGCCGGCATCAGCGCTTCCGGCGCCAGCAGCCATCCCAGGCGCCAGCCGGTCATGAGCCAGTACTTCGAGAAGCTGTTGAGGACGATCACGTCCTCCCCCAGGCCGGCGGCGCTGGGCGGCGCGGTCTCGTAGACCAGTTCGTGGTAGATCTCGTCGACGATGAGCCAGCCGCCCCTGTCCCGCACCAGGGCATGGATGGCCTTCAATTCGGCGTCGGGAATGAGGGTGCCGGTGGGATTGCCCGGATTGGCCACCAGCACGCCCCGGGTATTCGGGCCCCAGTGCCGGTCCACCAGGTCGGCGGTGAGCTGGTAGCCGGTCTCCCGGCCCACCGGCACGCCCACGCCCCGGGCCTCCACCAGGCGGGCGAAGTGGCGGTTGCAGGGATAGCCCGGGTCCGCCAGCAACACCTCCTGGCCGGGATCGAACAGGGCCGCCATGACCAGCAGCAGGGCGCCGGAGGCGCCAGGGGTGACGCAGACCCGGCCGGCCGGCAGGTCCACGCCGTGCCGGTCCCGGTAGTAGCCGGCGATGGCCTGGCGCAGGGCGGGCAGGCCCAGGGCCGGCGTGTAGTGGGTATGCCCGGCGCGCAGGGCGGCGATGCCGGCCTCGACGATGGGGGCCGGGGTGGGGAAATCCGGCTCGCCCACCTCCATGTGGATGATGTCCCGGCCCCGCGCCTGGAGTTCCCGGGCCCGGCCCAGGATGGCCATGACCCGGAAGGGCTCGATGTCCAGGGCGCGGCGGGCGGTCATGCCGGGTCTGCCCCGTCAATCCAGGTGTTCGTCGATGAACTCGCGCACGAAATGTTCCGGCTTGGCGCTGTGGAAGCGGGCGACTTCCTCGCCGTTCTTGAACAGCAGCACGGTGGGGAAACCCCGGGCGCCGTACTTGCCGGCGATCTTCATGTTGTCGCCCTCGTCCACCTCCACCTTGGCCAGCCTCACCTTGCCGTCGTAGGTGGGGATCACGCGCAGCAGCACCGGCGTGAGGAAATGGCAGGGGCCGCACCAGTCGGCCCACAGGTCCACCATGACCAGTTGCTTGTGGGACGCCTCGATCACGTCGCGCTCGAAGTGGTGCAGGTCGGTATCGAAGATGCACTGGCCCGAGCAGGCCTTGTCGTGCTGGTGGTCATGGTGTTGCAGGGTCATGGCTCGCTGGCTCCAGTCTCTGAAGGGGATCCTGTCGATAGAACCGCCGCATCTGGGCGTGGACGGCGGGATATTCCGCCGCCAGCACGCCGGGCAGTTCGAAGAAATATTCGCTCAGCACGGCGAAGAATTCCGCCGGGCTCTCCGCCGCGTAGGGATCGATGAGGGGTTCCTCGCCCCCCGCCTCGAAGGCGTCCACGCGACGGCAAAAATCCTCATAGGCCGCCCCCAGGGACGCCGACCAGTCGCGGCCGTCCATGTCGCCGTGCAGGGGCGGCAGGCCGTCCACCGCGCCGTTGGCCATGTCCAGCTTGTGGGCGAATTCGTGGATGACCACGTTGTAGCCCTCGCCCAGGCCGGACCAGGCCACATCGTCCAGGGACAGGATCAGGGGGCCGCCCTCCCAGGCCTCGCCGGACAGGGGTTGGCGCACCCGGTGCACCACGCCGAAATCGTCGGTGATTTCCCGCTCGGGCACGAACTGTTCCGGGTAGACGATGATCTCGTTCCAGGTGCCATACCAGCCGGCGCCCAGGTTCAGCACCGGCAGGGCCGCCTGGGTGGCGATGGCGGCCAGGGCCGGGCCGGTGAGCTCGGCGCCGGAGACCGGGGTGAAGGTCTTGGCGGCCAGCAGGCGCTCGGCCAGTTGTCGCAGGGTGGCGAACTCGGCGGGCGACAGGCCGGAGAAAACCGGCAATGCGAGCGCGCCCCGCCAATCTTCCTCCGCCGGCGCGGCGACGACGGCCGGCTTGCCGAACAGGTTTTTCAGGAAGCCAGCCATGGGCGTGGAGCGACGAGCCGGCTCGCAAACCCGGGCTAGACGCCTTCCCGGGCCGCCCGCTTGCGCTCGTGCTCGTTGAGGAAGCGCTTGCGGATGCGGATGGTCTTGGGGGTGACTTCCACCAGTTCGTCGTCGGCGATGAACTCGATAGCCTTCTCCAGGCTCATGTCGATGGGCGGCACCAGGCGCACGGCCTCGTCGGTGCCGGAGGCGCGCACGTTGGTGAGCTGCTTGCCCTTGATGGGGTTCACCACCAGGTCGTTCTCCCGGCTGTGGATGCCGATCACCATGCCCTCGTAGAGCTTGTCGCCCGGGTTGACGAACATGCGGCCCCGGTCCTGGAGCTTCCACAGGGCGTAGGCCACGGCCTCGCCGTTCTCCTGGGAAATCAGCACGCCGTTGCGGCGCTCGGCCACGCCGCCTTCCTTCACCGGCGCGTAGTCGTCGAACACGTGGGACAACAGGCCGGTGCCCCGGGTCAGGTTCATGAATTCGCCCTGGAAGCCGATCAGGCCCCGGGCGGGGATGCGGTACTCGATGCGCACCCGGCCGCGGCCGTCCGGCACCATGTCCTGCAGGTCGCCCCGGCGCAGGCCCAGGCTTTCCATGACCGCGCCCTGGTGGCCTTCCTCCACGTCCACGGTGAGCTGCTCGTAGGGTTCCAGTTCCACGTCGTTGACGATCTTCTTCACCACGCGGGGACGGCCCACGGCCAGTTCGTAGCCTTCCCGGCGCATGTTCTCGATCAGGATGGACAGGTGCAACTCGCCCCGGCCGGCCACGTCGAAGATGTCCGGATCCTTGGTGTCGTGCACGCGCAGGGCCATGTTGGTGAGCAGTTCCTTGTGCAGGCGGTCGCGCACCTGGCGGCTGGTGACGAACTTGCCCTCGGTGCCGGCCAGGGGGCTGGTGTTGACCATGAACTGCATGGACAGGGTGGGCTCGTCGATCTTCAGCAGGGGCAGGGCTTCCGGCTGCTCCGGGTCGGTGATGGTGGCGCCCAGGACCAGATCCTCGATGCCGGTGATCTGCACGATGTCGCCGGCCAGGCCTTCGTCCAGCTCCACCTTGTTCAGACCCTGGTAACCCAGCACCTGGCCGATCTTGGCCTTCACCGGCACGCGCTCGTGCTCGGCCATCTCCTCGTCGGTGCCGAACAGCACCACCACCTGCTGGCCGGTCTTGACCTTGCCGCGCTGGATGCGGCCGACGCCGATGCGGCCCACATAGCTGGAGTAGTCCAGGGCGGAAATCTGCAGTTGCAGGGGCGCGTCCTCGTCGGTGGCGGGAGGCGGCACGTGCTTCAGCACGGTCTCGAACAGGGGCTTCATGTCCACCCGGGGCTCATCCATTTCCATGGCGGCCCAGCCGTTGAGGCCGGAGGCATAGACGATGGGGAAGTCCATCTGCTCGTCGGTGGCGCCCAGCTTGTCGAACAGGTCGAAGGTCAGGTTGACCGCGTTGTCGGCGTCGGCGCCGTCCCGGTCCACCTTGTTCACCACGACGATGGGCTTCAGGCCCAGGGCCAGGGCCTTCTTGGTGACGAAGCGGGTCTGGGGCATGGGGCCTTCCACCGCGTCCACCAGCAGCAGCACGCCGTCCACCATGCCCAGCACCCGTTCCACCTCGCCGCCGAAGTCGGCGTGGCCGGGGGTGTCGACGATGTTGATGTGCACGTCGTTGTAATTGACCGAGGTGTTCTTGGCCAGGATGGTGATGCCCCGCTCCTTTTCCAGGTCGTTGGAGTCCATGACCCGCTCCGACAACTGCTGGTGGGCGGCGAAGGTGCCGGACTGGCGGAGCAACTGGTCCACCAGGGTGGTCTTGCCATGATCGACGTGGGCGATGATGGCGATATTGCGGAGGGCGCGGGACATGTGGGTAACTTCTTATTAGCAAAGCCGAATATTGTACACCGGCACCCTGACACGATATGGCTTAAGCGCATGCGCGGCGCCAACTTATTCACCTCTGTCGCTCGCTGGACGCACCCGGGTAACCCCGCCGGCCCCGGCCTGGCTGCTGAAAAGGCGCCCCCCGGCGCGGATTCACGATACTGATTTTCTCGAAAGTAATGCCATATGCCGTCTTGCTGGCCCCTTCTCCCCACCCCAACCCTCCCCGCCAGCGGGGAGGGGGCCAACTCCTCCCCCGCATGCGGGGGAGGTTGGGAGGGGGAGGAATGTGGTTTCACTTTCGCAAAGCTTAGTAAACCACGGGGTACCGCGCGAAGGCCCGGGCGACGGACCCGCGGGCCCCGGCGCGCCGGTAATATGACGGGCATGCCCGCAACGACGATGTGAAAGCAAGCCGACATGGCCAATGACAAGCTGACCCGGAAACTCGCCCAGGTTCTGGAGGAAGAACCCGAGGTCGGCGAGGATCCCGTCCCGCGCCTCGCCAGGCTGATCGACCGGCTGCGCCCTTCCCGCTTCCTGCTCGACCGCGCCGAAGCCCGCATGCGGACCCTGATCGAACTGCTGGATGCGCGCCCCGACCTGCTCGTCCGCCTGCGCGAGCTGATCTGGAACCTGTTCGCCCTGCACGATGCCCTGCCCTTCTATACGGAGGTGGGCATCCTGCCGGATCGCGGCTTCGCCCGGGAACTCCGTCGCCGCATCGGCAACCACCTGCTGCCCGAAGTCCGCGACGAGAGCGACCTCATCGCCGCCCTGCGCCGCGTCTTCCGCAAGCCCGTCGATGCCCGCTGGCTGGACCGGCTGACGCTGGAGACGCGCCACGAGTTCTGGCGGCGCGTCGGCGAGGACAACCCGGTCGCGGATGCGCGCTCGGCCCGCATCCACGCCCGCCAGGCCGAGGCCGCCCGCCTGCTGGCCTGCCGCTGCGCCGCCTGGGGTGAGCACC
>WBZL01002344.1_pt1 | contig 18553 bp, 19 predicted proteins | sample 5204291 | NCBI WGS metagenome assembly WBZL01 (sample SAMN12344345, study PRJNA552823) | activated sludge metagenome | biome: Activated sludge suspended growth; feature: Nitrification reactor; material: Wastewater; isolation source: activated sludge from nitrification reactor of wastewater...
GATAAAGATAACTTGTCCACATATAGGCATAATGGTGAAATCCTTCAGCTCATTTCCATATATGGCGGCCTCAAAAACTTCTCGTTTTTCACGATTCCGCTTCTGATTGCGCAAAAGTTACGCTAATCCCCGCGTTTCAAAATGCGTACACACCCGGGAGACTGTCTATGTTAAATTCGTTTTTTGATTATCCGGATCAAGAGGGGAGCGAATCCTCCACGGAGTTGGTCTTTTTGCCCCATTGGAATGACGATAAATGGGAAAAGTTGCTCCGACACACCGAAATCCGCCGGTTTCGAACGGGGGATGTGGTAATCCGGCAAGGGGATACGGATCGGGCGTTTTACATCATCGTCGAAGGGCGGTTAGAGGTGCTGATTCCGCGCGGGAAAAGTGGGCAAATGCGGCGGACGCAGGTGCGTGAGAGCGGGGCGGTGATCGGTGAGCAGGCATTTTTTGATGGTAAACCACGTTCGGCGACGTTGCGGGCGATCAGTGATGGGGAGGCGTTGAGCGTCAGCCTGCAAAATTTTGAGGTTTTTGCCGCGCACGAGCCTGAACTGGCGCGTGAGGTGCTGTTGGAATTGGCGCGCACGCTGTCGGTGAAATTGCGCCAGGCCAATGCTTTTATTTCCAATTGGATTAAGTAAACCAGAATTTCTGTAGATCAAAATTTTGTAGTGACGACTTCAGTCGTTAAGAGCGATAAACGATTGAAATCGTCACCACAACTCGAATCTGTGATCTGCTAAATTTGGGTTATGCCGCTCGATTTATATCTTTTCGAGTGCGGACGGGTACATCCGACGCCTTGCGACGAGAAATCCCTGCAGGGCCGTCTGATTGAGGCTCGTTCCAGGGATTCCTCCCTGCGGTCGGAATGACATGCGCTTTTCGCTAACGTAATTTAAGGACTTTAATGATGAACATCCCCGCTGAATCTTTGCCCGTTTTTCCCAATTATCTCCAATTACGGTCCCGCTCGCGAATCCCGGCCAGGTTATGGGCGTGGTTGCGCGGGGGGAGCGTTGCCGTTCTGTTGGCGATGGTGGTGCTTTTGCTCATCCGGCCTGAGACGGGGTTATTTGTCTTTTGGCGGGTGACGGTGCCTGTTTTGCCGCTCGTTTTTTGGATCGCGCCGGGGATTTGGCGGAATATTTGCCCGCTCGCCGCGGTGAACCAAACCCCGCGCTTGTTCAAGTTCACGCGCGGGTGGACGGTCCCCGCGTGGTTCAAGGAATACGGGTATGTGATCGGGTTTGTCGCTTTCTTTTTGCTGGCATCCAGCCGGAAGTGGTTGTTCAACACCAACGGCACGGCGACGGCGTTGCTCCTCATCGGCGCGTTGGCGGGGGCCTTTTTGGGCGGGTATTTTTTCAAAGGGAAAAGTGGGTGGTGCAGTAGCATTTGCCCGTTGTATCCCATCCAACGGTTGTATAACCAGACGCCGTTTGTGACCGTGCCCAACGCGCACTGCGATCCGTGTGTGGGGTGTACGAAAAATTGTTATGACTTCAATCCGGGGGTGGCGTATCTGGCGGATTTGTACGACGAAGACCGGTATCACGGAAATTATCGGAAGTTTTTTGCGGCGGCGATGCCCGGTTTTATTGTGGCGTATTTCACCATCACAAACCCGCCTGCGATTTCGATTGGGAGTATGTATCTACAATTTGGGCTATACATTGTTCTTAGCATTGGTCTCTTTTTCTTGTTGGATGCTTTTCTGAAGGTGACAACCAATAAGCTAACGGCGGTGTCCGGGGCGGTGGCGATCAATTTGTTTTATGGGTTCGGCCTGCCGGGGTGGTTGAATGCGGTGGGCAGTATGTTCGGGGTCACGCCTCCCGCGTGGGTCGGGTGGGCGGGGCAGGTGGCGATTGCGGGGGTGGCGATTGCCTGGGTCATCCGCACCTATCGAAAAGAGCCGATGTTTCTCGGGCAGTTGATGCAACAAGAAGAAACCCGGATCGCGCCCGGGGCCTCACGGGTGTTGAAACAGGCGATCAAACAGGATAAGTTGGAAGTGACGTTTATGCCCAACGAGGTGCGAGTGTTGGTGGAGGCGGGGCGGACGTTGTTGGAAATTGCGGAGAGCAATCACCAACCGATTGAGGCGGGGTGCCGGATGGGGATGTGCGGCGCGGACCCGATCCTGATCCTGAGCGGGCAGGAAAACCTGTCCCCGAAAGGGGGGGATGAACGCGGAACGTTGGAACGCCTCGGGCTGGGGGAAGGGGCACGGTTGGCGTGCATGTGCCGGGTAAAGGGGGCGGTGGCGGTATCCCTGGATTTGAAGGCCGCGAAGGCCAATGGCAGCGGGGCGGGCGAGACGGGCACCTTCGATGAAACGATCAAAAGTGTCGTCATCGTGGGCAACGGGATTGCGGGGGTCACCGCGGCGGATTACGTGCGGCGGCGTCACCCGGCTTGTGAAATTCACCTGATCGGGCGGGAATCTCATCATTTGTACAATCGGATGGCGATTACCCGCCTGGTGTACGGGCGTTCGGCGATGAGCGGGTTGTATTTGCAACCTGAAACCTGGTACGACGAGCGAAAAATTACCAGTTGGCTCAACACGCAGGTGGCGAATATTGATGCCACAGGCCGTGAAGTGATCCTGGCGACCAATGAAAAAGTCCCTTACGACCGGCTGATTTTGGCGAATGGTAGTTCGAGTTTTGTCCCGCCCATTCCGGGGTTTGGCATTCCGGGCACCTATGTGTTACGGGAAGCGGAGGATGCCATGCACGTGCGCGCGTACGTGCAAACGCACCGATGCCAGCACGCGGTGATTGCGGGCGGGGGGTTGTTGGGGCTGGAAGCGGGGTACGCCCTGCACAAAATCGGGATGGAAGTGATGGTGCTGGAGCGGGGGGAATGGCTCTTGCGCCGTCAATTAGATGAGCGCGGCAGTCAATTTTTGCGCCAATATCTGGAAACGTTGGGGATGGACATCGTTTTGGAAGCGGAAACCGCCTCGGTGCAGGGCCTTCCGTTGGAGGAGGGCGGGCGTTTGGCACAGGTGACGCTCAAAGATGGGCGGGTTCTGCACGCGGATGTGTTTCTCGCGGCGGTGGGCATCCAGCCCAATCTGGAACTGGGGCGAACCGCCGGGTTGACAATCAAACGGGGGATTGTGGTGGATGAAGCGATGCGGACGAGTGACCCGAACATTTTCGCCGCCGGGGATGTGTGTGAATTCAACAGCAAAGTGCCGGGGTTATGGACAGTCGCGGTGGAGCAGGCGCGCATCGCCGCGCTCAATGCGGTGGGGGGCAACGAAATTTATCGGGAGGTCATTCCGGTGACCGCGCTCAAAGTGGTCGGCGTGGATGTGACTTCCATCGGGCAATTCGAGACTCAGGCGGACACCGACACCGTGATCGTGTTGGAAGACACGAACGCCCACCGTTACCGTAAACTGGTCCTCGCGGACGGGAAAATTGTGGGGGCGATTTTGCTCGGATACCCGCAGTACGCGCCCTCGATCACTGCCGCGGTCAAGCAGGGAATTTTGGTCAACGAGCATATGGAGGCTTTGCAGGCGGGGAATTGGGAGGTGTTGGAGGGGGGTCGCGGTTTAGGAGGGTGTCCGGTATAATTAGGGGGAATAGCAATTCGGCAATGAAAGGAGCAAACTCATGGCCTTAAAAACCAGAATCCCGCCCCGTACTTCATCCCCGGAACCGGATTTTTCGGCTGGGTGGAAGGAAGTGAAGGTTAAGAAACCGAATGGGGAATACGAAGAGATTCAAATTCCGTTGACACCCGAAGAAAGATTACACCCGGAGGAGGGATACATCATGCCTGAAAGCACCGACCATGATCGGCTGATCTCCAATATCAATGAGATGTTGCGCGCCCGTTATGCAAACCAACCCAAAATGGCTGTGTTCGCTGACTTAATTATTCAATGGGACAAATCTGAACTCAAGCATCACTGTCCTGACATCATGGTAATTCCCAATGTAGACAACCGAGAAAAGAGACGTGGCCGATTTTATGTGGCAAAAGAAGGGACACGCCCAATCCTGCTCATCGAAATCGTCTCGCCCGGCTCGAAGAAAGCGGATCGCGTCACCAAAGTAGATCACTATGCCCGTGCCGGGGTGCAAGAATATGTGTACATTGACTCCTGGGAACGTACATCCGGCATTGTGTGGGAGCTGGCCGGGTTCCGGTTGGCGGGAGACCATTATCTTCCGATGTTGCCGGATGAGGAAGGAAGTTTGTACTGCGAAACGATAGGGGTACGGATCGGGCTAAAAGAGGGCGAGGTTTGGATGCAAGATTACGAATCGGGTGAATTTTTGATGACCAACCTGGAAGCGCAGGCCGCCCGGCAAGTGGCAGAAACCCAGGCGGCTTATGCGGAGACGCGCGCCACGGAAGCGGAAGCGCGGGCGACTGAAGCCGAACTTCGGGCCGCGCAAGAGAAGGCGGCGAGGGAAGCGTTGGAGGTGCGGTTGGCGGAATTTGAGGGACGCGAAAAATCTTAACTAACCCACGTAGATATTTTTCGGGAATTAACCAGAGTATAATCACAGCATATGAATATTCGGTTCACATGGGATCCAGAAAAAGACAAGCTCAATATTCAAAAACATGAAGGGGTCACTTTTACTGAGGCGGCGACTGTATTCCGTGATTCCCTTGCTTATATTTTTGATGACGAAGACCATTCAGTCCAAGAACATCGAGAATTAATCATCGGCTTTTCCAATCAGAAGCGTTTATTGATTGTTTCGTTTACAGAGCGAAATGACCTCATTCGGATTATTAGTGCCCGAAAGGCAAACGCTAAAGAAAGACAAAATTATGAAAAAGCAAAAAGGTAAACCAGAAGGAAACGAAACCGATCAGGTAAGCGAAATGAGGGAGCATTATGAGTTCGACTACGCTAAAGCCAAACCCAATCGTTTTGCAGAAAGCATCGTGCAAGATAGCATCATGGTGGTACTTGATCCTGATGTCGCGGCGGTCTTCTCAACCCCTGAATCCGTCAACGAAACCTTGCGGGCTATTGCATCGGCGATCAAACACCTGCCACAAACAAAATCCATATAGAATTGATCCATGCGAAAAAGGTGTGCATAAAAGCACACCTTTTTTATCTATTCCCTTTTAACAATGCCGTCCAAAAAAATTCTCGTCCTCTTCATCGCTATCTTCATTTTGCTGGCGGGGTGTTCAACTCCCCAAAACCAAATGCCTACTGCAACGTTGGACACGCCCACGCACAGCCCGGCCATTTCAATCACGCCGTCACCCTCACCAACCTTCACGCCTTCCCCTTCCCCATCCTCCCCGCCCGCCACGCCGGAAAACGCCCAAACCCAGGCCGCACAAATCATGGGGACTGTGACAGGGATACGAAACCAAACCGCCACTGTCTCAGCACTCACTCCATCTAATACTCCAACAATTACTCCGTCACCAACGCCATCCCCAATCCTCAGCCCAACCGAACTCGCGCTGGCAACGCTGGAAGCTTTTAAGACCCCATGTTCACCAAATGGAAATAATGGTGGCGAAATCTCACCGGACGGTAATTGGGTTGCCTTTTCATGTAATGCACGCGGAAATGAAAACAGTTCGTATTTGGTAGCTCTCAGCGTAGATGGCAATACCCAGTGGCAAATTTACTATAAAGATTATCATCGGGATCCTGAGCATAACTATCAGAACAGAAATGGCGTCGGTGTATTTCACTGGTCAAAAGACGGGAAATATTTATATGCGGACTCATCATCTATTGTCTCAGGTTGTTGCTGGATTGGTTGGTACACGCTTCTCGTCAGATTGAACCTTTATACAGGTGAACAGATCGCAATCATCAACTATACAGACAACTTATTTCGAATGACCGATATATCGTTCTCTTCAAGCGACAGATATCTGCTCTATTTTTCATCAGGCAACTTGATTATCCTGGACCTATTGACCTGGGAAAACAAGGTGGTTGAATTGAACTACGGGGCCAGCGCTGGCCATGCTGTGATGTCTGATAACGATGACAAAGTTATCCTGGTCTTGAGAGAATACCCCGAACCACCTCAGGGCGATTTGACTTACGGTTCATACGTCATCATTGATCTTGTGAATGGCGAACAGAAAAAGATCGTGACTGGTTTGGATTTTGACGATACACCTCTGCCAGTTAGATGGGAAAATGATGACCATGTGTTATTAAAAGACTTCTACTACGATCAATATTGGACACTGAACATCCACACTGGCGAACTTATTGAAGTGGAAGCCCCATAACATCCTCACCAATCAGATTCCCTCCAAAATTTTTTTGTAAACAGTTGCAAAAAGGTGTGCTTTTAGGGCACACCTTTTATTATCACGTATCTTGTTTGTCTCAATTGAATCGGTTATGCTTTCCAAAATTCTAACAATTCTGAGGCTCCATGAATTCCACACTCTCCACCCTCTCTCTCACCCACCGCCTCACCACCCTCGAACAACTCGAAGCCCTCTACGACACCCCCCTCACCCGCTCCCTGTTCAAAGAAATAGACCACATCTCCGATCACTACCGCGCTTTCATCGAAAAAGCGCCTTTTGTCGTCGTCGCCACGAGCGGGCCGGAGGGGTTGGACTGCTCGCCGCGCGGTGACCCGCCGGGGTTTGTCCGCGTCGTGGACGAAAAAACGGTGCTGATCCCCGACCGCCGCGGGAACAACCGCCTGGACACGTTGCACAATCTTCTCCGCGATCCGCGCATCTCCCTGCTCTTCCTCATCCCTGGGGTAAACGAAACCCTTCGCATCAATGGCCGCGCCGAACTCGTCACCGACCCCGACCTGTGCGCGTCGTTCACCATGCAGGGAAAAGCGCCCAAATGCGTAATCGTCGTCACGGCGGAACGGGTGTATTTCCAATGTTCCAAAGCGTTGGTGCGCTCCCGCCTGTGGGATGCGGACGCACAAATTTCCCGCTCGGCACTGCCCAGCACCGGCGAAATTCTCGAAGCGTTGTGCGAGGAACCTTTCGACGGGAAGGCGTATGACGCGGGGTACAAGGAGCACATGAAAAAGACCATTTATTAGAAATCGAAAGTCACATACCCTGAAAGCGCGGAACTTGTGGTTGAATATTGAGTGAAATATCGTCCCATGAAGCATAATTCTTTCGATGGAACAATAAATGATGAGAAAACTATCCGTCGCAACGAAAATAACCCTGCTCTATTCGTTGATTGGAGGGCTATGGATCCTGTTTTCTGACCGGGTAGTCGCCTGGTATGCGGGAGATATTAGTGGGGTCACTTATTTTCAAACCATCAAAGGTTCAATCTACATCCTGGCAACGGCCACCTTGTTATATTTGCTGGTCCAACGCAATTTTGCTTCGCTCCAACAGGCCCAAACTTCGCTTGAACAAAGTTATGATGCGACCTTAAAAGGTTGGGCACGTGCCCTGGACCTGCGCGACCACAGCACGGAAGAGCATACGACACGGGTCACAGAACTGGCGCTCCGGCTGGCGAAAGCGATGGGCATGCGCGAATCGCAACTCACCCAGATCCGTTATGGCGCGATCCTCCACGACATCGGCAAAATTGGCATTCCCGATAACATCCTGCTCAAACCGGGGGAACTCACGCCCGAAGAATGGGCGATTATGCGTCAACACCCCGTTTACGCCTACGAAATGCTCAAACCCATCACGTATTTACAACAGGCGTTGGACATCCCGTACTGCCATCACGAAAAATGGAATGGGACCGGCTATCCGCGCCGCCTAAAAGGCGATCAAATCCCGTTATCCGCACGCATTTTTGCGGTGGTAGATGTTTGGGACGCCCTCACCAACAGCCGCCCGTACCGAGAAGCCTGGACGCATAAAGATGCTTTTGAATACATCCATTTTCAAGCTGGACACCATTTCGACCCCGAAGTGGTGCGGTTATTTTCAGAAATGATGCAGTATGAACCCTAAACACTCCTCCTTCCCCACCGGCTGGATGTCCTTTGACCTCGGCCCCTCCCGCCCCTGTGACGGAACCTACTGTTTTACTCCTTACGAAGACCTTCCCCCACTGGACGCCTCCCTCTTCCGCGGCGAATTCCAATGGTTACCCCGCGCGGACGCCCATCTCCGCGCCATCATAGACGTTCACCAACAGACCCCCTCCAGCAACATCGAAGAAAAACTGCACGCGCTCCTCGCCGAAGCGCACACCCTGGGCCTCACCCTCCCCGAACCATTCATCCGTTTCATGAGCAGTCCCGCCCTCCACGCCGAAATCCCCTCCTGCACCGCCTGCTATTTTGACCTGCCCGACCACCTCGTCAAAACTCCGGTCAGCGAGGGCTACTTTCTCCGCTTTCTCAACGATCAACAAGAGGTCCTGCTTTGGTACCTGTACCTGACCCCGGATGGTGATCACCTCGTCTGCGTCTCCAACATTTTCTTCGACGACGCAGATTTGTCCGAGGTCCCCGAAGAACGCATTTTAGGGGCCATCGCCGCTTGCGCGCCCAGTTTTGAAGCCTTCCTCTACCGCTACTGGTTGGAAAACACGATCTGGTTTGCGTTGAACGAACAACATGCGCCCCTGACCCCGCCGCAACAGCAATATTTGCACCATTATTCCTCCGTCCAAAATTCTCATGATGGAACCAAGCCCACGAACGGCGTTCCTTAAAACGCTTTCGCTGAACACAGATGATGCCCATTAAGGAACGCCGTTCGTTCAAACTAAGAATGGCTGTCTCCGCCCCTTAAACGTAGCGCGTACCATTCCGCCCATGTTATGATGTCTGCACCCTGTCCATGCGCCAGGGTGCATTTCTCTATTAAATCAGGAATCCACATGAAAAAAGCCCTCCTCTTCACCTTCATTCTCCTCGCCCTCGCCGCCCTCACCGCCTGCGCCCGCCGGGTCGGGGGTCCCCTCGCCGAAGACGCCCCCCCCGACCAAGTCCCCAGTATTCTGGGCGAATACGCCGTCAACGGTTTCGACCCCGAAGGCAACGAATACGGCGGACGCCTCGCCATCACCCAGGCCGAAAACGACGCCTACACCCTGCAATGGATCATCTCCGACAGCCTCCAGGAAGGCACTGGCACCCTCGACGGCAACCAACTCACCGTCACCTGGCACACTGTCGAAGGCTTCCTCGTCCAACTGACCGGCACCGCCACCTACACCGTCACCCTCGAAGGCGAACTCTACGGCTATAAATCCGTCGATGGCGAAACCGGCGAAGGCACCGAAGTCGCCTACCCCAACATGGGCGATAACATGAAATAGAACGCCCATGAAAATTCTCCTCACCGGATTTGAACCCTTCGCTCAAAACAACATCAACCCCTCCCAACGCGTGGTGGAAACCCTGGCCGCGCGGGATCATGGCCCCGATCTTCACCTGATCCCTTTTATTCTCCCCGTCACCTATGTCCAAGTCGATCACCTCCTCCGCACCCTGATCCGTACCCATCGCCCGGACGTGATCCTCTCCCTCGGCCTGGCAGAACACCGCCCGACGATCAGCCTCGAACGCGTCGCCCTCAACCTGGACGATGCCTCCCTCCCCGACAATGCAGGGGAACTCCGCCAGGGCACGCCCATCTGCCCAGAAGCGCCCCCCGCATACTTCTCCACCCTCCCGCTCGATCATCTGAAACAAACCCTGGCAAGCGCACATATCCCCGTGCAAATCTCCAACCACGCCGGCGCATACCTGTGCAATCATGCCTTTTACGTCGCCCGGCACGAGGTCGAGGCGCTCGGCACCCCGTGCGGCTTTATCCACATGCCCCAGGCCAAAGAATTCGCCCTCGACAATGAAAACGCCCAACCCCTAGAAACGCTCCTCCGCGCGGTAGAAATTTGTATCCAAACCCTCTCTGATCGTCAGCGAGCATTTGAGACGTCCGTAGTGGCGATTTCAATCGCTCTCGACGACTGAAGTCGTCACTACCTGGATTTGTAAATGCCGAAACCCCGCCTCATCGGCACCCTCTCCGAAAAATCGCTCCACGCCGCCATCAAAGCCTACCTGTCCCAACCCGGCGATTTGATCGAAAGCGCCCTGGATGGATATGTGATCGATATTCTGCGCGGGGAACAGATCATTGAGGTGCAAACGGGCAACTTCTCCGCGATGAAGCGCAAGTTGAAGGTGCTGTTGGAAAAGGGGCACCACGTCCGGGTGATGTACCCCCTCCCGGTCATGAAATGGATCGTGCGCCAGACCGGGGAGGGGACGTTGATCGGGCGGCGGAAATCGCCCACACAACGCCGCCCAGTCGAGATTTTTCGGCAGTTGGTCTACATCCCCCACATTCTCCCCCACCCAAACTTTTCGCTCGAAATCCTGCACACCCACCAGGACGAAATCTGGCGGGACGATGGGCAGGGCAGCTGGCGGCGCAAGGGCTGGAGCCTGCACGATCACCATCTCCTCGACATCGTGGGGCGCACCACGCTCGTGACCGGGGATGATTACCTGGATCTGCTCCCCGCCGCGTTGCCCAACCCGTTCACCAACCGCGAACTGGCCCACGCCCTCAAAATCACCCCCGGCCTGGCGGGGAAAATCACCTACACCCTGCGCGCCACCGGGTGGCTGATCGATGCTGGCAAACGGGGGCGGGCGGGCTTATTCTCCAAACTCTGAATCCTTCTGCTTATGGTGTTTTATCTCCTTCAAGGTCTAACGCTCGGATTTTCAGCGGGCGTGTCTCCCGGCCCATTACAGGCGTATTTTCTTTCTCAGACGCTCAAAATGGGGTGGAAACGCACCCTGCCCGCCGCATTCGCCCCGTTGATCAGCGATGGGCCGATTATCCTCCTCGTGCTGTGGGTGTTGACCCAAACACCTCCCTGGCTGTTGCGCGGGTTACAAATCGCGGGCGGGGGATTCATCCTGTATCTGGCCTGGGGCGCGTTCCAAACCTTTCGCCGCCCCCTGGCCTCGACTCCCGATCCCGCGCAGGGCACCGCGACCATGGGCAACGGGCAGACCCTTCGTCAGGCCACGGTGATGAATCTGCTCAATCCCAATCCGTACATTTTTTGGAGCACGACCCTCGGCCCGATTTTGATCACCGGTTGGCAAATTTCGCCACCGCATGGCTTGAGTTTTATTTTGGGGTTTTATGTGGCGTTGATCAGCATTTTTATGGGGTTCATCGCGCTGTTCGGTACGGCGCGGCATCTAGGGCCACAGGTGACGAAGGTCTTAAGCGGGGTTTCCGCGGTGGCGTTGTTGGGGTTTGGGGTGTTTCAGATTTGGGTCGGGGTGCGGGGTGGATAAAAATTTGCGGCTTGACAACGGAGGGCATTTTCTCTATCATTCCCCGTCATGATTACGATGACTGACTCTGCTCGCAAAGGTTTGACCAAGATTTTGACCGAAAAAGGGGGGCGCGACCTGTTGGGGTTACGGTTGGCCGTGCGGGGAGGTGCCCCCGGTGCGTATCAGGCGGATTTCCGGCTTGTGCGACCCGGTGAGGATCGGGGGGAGGATGTGGTGGTGGAAACGGGAGATTTTCGGATTTATATTGATCCCGAGAGCGTCCCCAAACTGAAAGGGGCGAAGATTGATTTTGTCCCTACGTTTCGCGGGCCGTCGTTTAAGATCGAGTACCCGCAACCGACGTGGGATGATCCCCTGGCTCAAAAAATCCAGACTCTGCTTTCCGAACGGGTGAATCCGGGGGTGGCGAGCCATGGGGGGTACGTGACCCTGTTGGGGGTGGAAAATCAGGATGTGTTTTTGGAGATGGGCGGGGGATGCCAGGGGTGTACGATGTCGGCGGCGACGCTTCGGCAGGGAATCGAGATTTTGTTACGGGAAGAAATCCCCGAAATCGGGATGATCGTGGATCGCACCAATCATGAGGCGGGTACCAGTCCTTATTATGCGGCGGCGGATTTGGGGAAACAAACCGGGGAATCGCCGTTGGTGAAAAAGTAAACGACTTTCGAAAGGATAAAAAAAGGTAATTACTCACCAGAATAAAAGATACCGAAAAAAAGGATGGATGGGGGGATGTACATCCCCCCATCCATCCTTTTTTCGGGACACCCCTGTCAAGTGTGAGTAACCACAAAAAAAGAGCGGCCCGTAGGCCGCTCTTTTTTTTGATTGGAGGAGTTTATTTGGGACAACTCAAGCTCAACGTCTTATTCGCTTTGGCGGTGAAGACGCGGGTGGCGCTACTGCTACAAGCGTAGTAGGTCACGGTGTAATCGCCACGCGGAATGGTGTAATTGGCTTTTTGTCCGGCTTTGAGGGAGAACACATATGTGCCGGGGCCGGTCATCACCACGACCATGGCGGAATTGGTCGCTTTATTTTCGAGGGTGACTTTGACGAGTTTGATGGTATCCGAGGCATCGATTTTCTGATCGGTGTCTTTGGCTGGGCCGCCAGAGCCACATGCGGGCACGATCATGGTTTTGATGCTGGTGAGGTCAAGCTCGCCATCGGCATAGGCCCCGCAGGAAAACATGGTGAAGTTGTACTCGCCACGCTTTGGGGTAAACACTTCGGCGGAGTTGGGGTCAATGACCAAATAGAGGGTTTCTGGGCCAGTCAAACGCAGGGTAAATACTTTATCGCTTTTGTTGTTGACCGTAAAGCGCACGAGATCGGACTGAGCGAAGGCCGCGCGGGTGGCACTGAGCAGGAGCACCAGCGCCAGGCCAAACAACAAGAGGGGACGAAATTTTTTGAGGTTCATTTTGATACTATCTCCTTTATTAAACGGATAAACGAATTTATCCTCCTAAATTTCCGAAATTTCGATGCTCACCATCTCGTCTTTCGGAAGTTTTTCTATTGTACCCGTCATCTTTTTTATCAACAACCCATCGACCTTACAAATAGCAATTCTCGAGATGGACACAAGCCAACGAACGGCGTTCCTTAAAACGACCGCCCTGAAGCCAAAAGACGCACATTAAGGAACGCCGTTCGTGGCAAACGGAGAAATGCTGATTACAAATACCTACACACTTCTTCCCATAACCCCTGTTTTTCGACCTGCTCTCGCACGGAGGCTTCGACGGTCGTGACACCTGCCAGCACGGGTTCGAAGTAATCGCGCATCCAGGCGTAGAGCTGAGATTTGGCGTAAAGAAACTCGATGAGCACCAACCAGGTCATGGGTCCGGCCTCGTGCAGAAACCCGGAGGTTCTGTAATCGGACAGGGTCCGATCCCGATCATACGCTACCCGCACAATTTCCCCCGCCCACGCCCCGTGCCACCAGGTGAACTGCCCATAACTGCCGCGCGCATCCCCATCAAAGGGCAGACCCGCCGCGCCAACGTTCGCCACCAACGTGCCGTTGATCCGGGTGAGGAAGGGGTAATGCGTATGTCCGCCGCAGAATAAAGCGGGAGCCGGTTCCCCCACCCGGCGCATGAGTTCGTCGTTTTCCATCATCGGGAATAAACCATACGTATTCCCCAGTGAAGAGGCGTGGGCCACGCGCACCTCGCCCATGCCGGAGCTTTCGAGGGAAATAAAATCCGGCCATGCGGCCCGACTCACCTCCCCATGCAGTTGGTTGAACGTCCAACGGGTATGCTCATACACGTCAAACAATGGCCCGCTCTGCGGGGCATCCGCGTCCCCCTGGGCGATGACATAATCTTCGTGATTGCCTTTGAGCACCTGCCACCCCGTCGTGGCGATTTTATCCAGCACAAACGCCAGACACTCCGGCGAGCGCGGCCCCCGGTTGATGACATCCCCCGCGACGACGACCTGATCGGGTCCCCAAGCTTCCAGGTCGGCGGTGACGGCTTCGAGGGCGGGGAGGTTGGCATGAATATCGGCGAGGACGGCGAGTTTCATGCAAGGAATCGTACCACTTTTTGGGAGGGGAGGAAAGAATGGGGGGCGATGCAAGGAGAACGTGAGGGCAAGACGGGCAGGGTGAGTTTCTTGAGCCGTTTAGCATTAAACGAAAAGCCTGTGCAGGCATCGATAGAAAGGCTGAAGGGGGATGGCTCATTAGAGTATAATGAGCGAAATCTTAAATTTGGTGAGAGGTTGCCAGGAGGTTATACGGAGTGAAATTCCAGATAACACCCCAAAATGGTATGTTTGGCGGACGGGTTCCGTTGAAGTAATAGTTGTGCCGCATCATCCCAAATTACAAATCTAAAATTGGAGTTCATCGAATGCCAAAGCAAAATGACGTAACAGCCGAAGGTGAAAACAAGGAAATTGCGAACACCCTACAAAACAAACTTACCGAAAATATGATGGGAGTATTTGAGTTAGTGGTTTCTGACCGTAGTGGTCATTTTGCCAAACACCCTGACCAAATCCCTGATAAAAAATCAGTTCCATCTATCATCAATTCGTATTCCATCACCAATGCCGCTATTTCAGGCGGCGCAAGCCTTGTGCCAGGTCCTTGGGGCATGGTTGCCGTTATCCCCGAGATCGCCGCTGTCATTCGCAATCAGTTGGCGATGATTTACGATATAGGCATGGCGTATGGAAAAAGTAAAGTTTTGACCAAAGAGTTATTGGCAGGTGTGTTGATAACGGCAATGGGTGCAAGTGCTGGCGCTTTGCTGATTATGCAGGGTAGCAAAGTTTTAGTAAAGCGTGTTACCTTACGGGCATTTCAGAAAATTATCGCGATGTTAGCGGGAAAGGTTCTACATCAAGCCCTAAAATCGGCTATCAGCAAATGGCTTCCCATTGTCGGTGCGGCGGCGCTGGCAGTTTGGTCAAACTACTTGACGCGACAAGTTGGCAAAAAAGCCATTGAGATTTTCGGAAAAGAGATTGTGCTTTCGGAAGAAGTAATTGAAGAAATGCCGCTGGAAACTGAATCAGTATCTGCCCCAACCGCTACCATTAGCCGCGCGTCTGCTCCAGACATTAGCCCTGATATGCCAAAGGTGCAAACGCTTGTAAATCTAATGAAAGTTGATGGCACAATCAAAGCCGAAGAACGCGAGTATATCCAAACCATCATAGGCAATGCGGATTTAACTGAAAGCGAAAGGGAAGACCTAGCGCAAGCAATAGATAAAAGCGGAAAGTTTGTCGTAAATTACACAGCATTTACCAGTTCACCTGATGACGCGATTGGTTTGTTGGTGGATATGGTGACGCTTGCAAAACGCGATGGCACTTTCCACATTACCGAAAAGATGTTTGTAAAGCAGGTTGGCAAATTGCTAGGCTTTTCGGATGATGATATTGATGAAACAATGGCAACTACTGGTTAATTCCAGCGGGGGCACAACAAAGCGCTCTAAGAAAAAAAATTCCACTTCAATCTTAACTCGAAGCGCCAAATGAAAATTAAATTTCTCCCCTCAATATTGTTTCAGATTCTGATATTGATTACGCTGAACGGATGTACCGAAGCGCCGACCATGACTGTTAATTTGGCCTTTGAATCCAATAAGTATGAGAGTCAAGAATCTATCATCGCCAACGTGAGCGTTACAAATGTTAGCGATATGGCTCTCGTAATAAATTCGCGTTTTAACCCAAACGATCCAGTCATGCCTGAGATAATGAGGGATATTACTTTCCTGGTTAGAGACCCTCAAGGCAAGGAATTGGACTTCTTGGCAAAAATTAACCCAGCAGTATCTAAACTGGAAGACTTCATATTACTAGCTCCTGGCGAACAATTATCAACCTCAATAGATATCTCTCGTTATTACGATTTTTCTTCGTCGGGTGAATATGAAATTTCAGTCAGTTATCAGAACACGCTCATTCCCGACAACATGGACAATGTCTGGGTGGGGAACGTACAATCTGAATTGGTAATATTGGAAATCGTTGAGAATTAGGAACTCGGACACATGAAACTAAAGCGCGTATAATGTTTCAACTCATTCCTTTGCTCCCACACTGGAAAACCGTTTGCATCTCCACAGGAAGTTAAACATGGAGTTCACCTTTTGCCCTGCAAACACATCCTTGCAAATCTAGAGATTGATGCAATGGGCAAGAACTCAGGTTTCTGCTTTGCAAAGCCGCCCAACCGGGAGATCGGCTCGATGACCGTATCAGGGATTCCTCACTACGTTCGGAATGACACATCGAGGCATTACACAAGCAATCACGCCCACAAAGGGCAACACTACTTAACCAAAACCGGCCCCGCAACTTGCAGGGCCGGTTTTTATTTCACGCATCACACATCACGTATTACGCCTTATACTCCACCGGCTTCACCTTCCCCATGATCTCCGCCTTCAGCGCGGCGATCTCGGCCTGGATCACTTCCACAATCTCGTCAATCGGCACATTACGCTTTTCGGTTTCGGTGCGACGCTTGAGTTCCACTTCCCCCCGTTCGAGACCGCGTTTGCCACAGGTGATACGGATCGGGAGGCCGATCAGGTCGGCGTCGTTGAACTTCACGCCTGCCGCCAGGTCGCGGTCATCGTACAGCACTTCGATGCCCACTTTTGTCAGTTGATCGTAAATGACGCTGGCCGCATAATCGGCGTCTTTCAGGCTGGTGATGTGCACCTGATAGGGGGCAATGGTGATCGGCCAGATCAGGCCATTTTCGTCGTTGTGTTCTTCCGCAACGCAAGCGAGCAGACGGCCCACACCAATGCCATACGACCCCATGATGACGGATTTCAACTGACCTTCTTTGTCCACGAACTTCGCTTCCAGGTCATCGGTGTAGCGGGTGCCGAGTTGGAAAATGTTACCCACTTCCACGCCGCGGGAGGTGTGGAGCGGGCCACCACATTCGACACAGGCAAACCCGTCTTCGGCGTTGATCAGGTCCGCGACGATATCCGCGGTGTAATCCCGCCCGTAATTGGTGTTGAGGAAGTGGTACCCGTCCTCGTTCGCCCCGGCGACCAGATTGGCGGAGGCGGGAATCAGATCATCCACGATGACGATGACGCCGCCGAGGGCACCCTTGTTCTGACTGAAATCCAACCCGACCGGGGACGCGTACCCCGCGGGAGCACCCACGGATTTGATTTCCGCTTCAACGGCTGGGCGGAGGTCTTTGGATTTCAGTGCGTTGGCGAGTTTGGTTTCGTTCAGTTCCATATCGCCGCGCACGATGGCGAACACGAGACGCTGGTAATCTTTGGGGCCTTCTTTGGTTTCTTCAACGAAGGTGGCGGTCATAAACACAGCTTTCGCGGTTTGGGCTTTGGTCACACCCAGGAAATTGGCGAGGTCTTCGATGGTTTTACAGTTGGGGGTGAGAACTTTTTCCAGGGGCAGTGCTTCTCCGCCGACGGCGGCAGGTTTTTGGAACTGGGCAATCTGCCGGTTCGCGATGTACCCGCACTGGTCGCAGATCACGAGCGTATCTTCCCCAATCGGGGACAGGTACATGTATTCGTGGGCGAGCTTGCCGCCCATCATCCCCACGTCGGATTTCACGGCGACCGCGGGCAGGCCACAACGCCGAAAAATGTTGAAATACGCCTGGTAGTGGGCGCGGTATTGTTTGTCGAGGCCTGCCCAATCGGAGTCCAGACTGTAGCTGTCTTTCATCGTGAATTCACGAACGCGGATCAGGCCCGCGCGGGGGCGGGGATCATCGCGCCATTTGGTTTGAATGTGATAGACCAGGCGCGGGAGCTGGCGGTAGGATTGAATTTCGCGCCGGACGAGATCACCGACCACCTCTTCGTGGGTCATCGCCAGGACCATGTCGCGGTCATTTTTGTCTTTGAAACGTCCCATCTCGGACCCGATCTGGTACCAGCGTTTGGTTTCCTTCCACAAGTCCGCGGGGTGGACGACCGGCATGGTCAGTTCCTGCCCGCCAATGGCGTTCATTTCATCGCGTAAGATGTTTTCGATTTTAGTGATAGCGCGTTTGGCAATGGGCATATAGCTGTAAATGCCTGCCCCAAGCTGGCGGATGAATCCCGCGCGGATCAGTAGTTTTTGGCTGGTGACTTCGGCATCCGCGGGGGCGTCCCGTAGAGTTTGGCCGAACATTTGAGAAAATCGCATATAAGCCTCCTGGTGATAAAGGTAAAAGAAACGTTCAGAAAAGAGGATATACGGGGGGATGTACATTCCCCCGTATATCCTCTTTTTCTGTTAATTTTTTTCATCTGGTACAAAAAAATACCCTCTGGTTTTCAGCCAGAGGGTATTTCAAATGAATATTTACTCGAAACCCACGCGCTGAAACCTTAACCTTTCGGTGTGGTAGGGACAGGGGCGAGGGTTAAAGAAAAAACGGTGGACATCGTGTCGTTAGTGTACCACGCACAAGGATCGTGTCAAGACACGGCAAATCCAATAATTCTCGTTTTGAACGAACGGCGTTCCTTAACGGGTATCTTTTGACTTGAACGAGAGCGTTTTAAGGAACGCCATTCGTCGGCTCGTGTCCATCTCGAGAACTGCTCCTACAAATCTTTATGTGCGAAAGCGTGAACGGGGACACTTCCAAAAAAGGGATGGGGGAGGGAGATCGACATCTCCCCTCCCCCATCCCTTTTTTCGAGTGTTCATGTTGTGCGGGAGCTAAAAGTCGTCGTCGTCTAACCAGAGGTCGTCTTCTTCGTCTTCTTCAAAGTCGAGGTCCT